>JABAHQ010002835.1_pt2 | contig 45142 bp, 45 predicted proteins | sample 7062091 | NCBI WGS metagenome assembly JABAHQ01 (sample SAMN14534359, study PRJNA622989) | marine sediment metagenome | biome: marine biome [ENVO:00000428]; feature: marine pelagic biome [ENVO:01000023]; material: deep marine sediment [ENVO:00002113] | place: India: Gulf of Kutch | collected... | reverse complement strand
TCGCGCATGTACATGCGCACCGGGTCGGTGGTGCGGCCGGCCTCGGTCTCCACGGAGGCCAGCGCGGCGGCGGCCTCCTCGGCGGCATCCTCGTCGGCGGCGACGTTTTCGTCGCTGAGCAGCAGGTTCTCCACGTCCGGGGCCACCTCGTGCACGGTGATGCCCATGTCGTTGATCATCCCGATGATCTCCTCGATCTGCTCGGGATCAACGATCTCGTTGGGCAGATGGTCATTGACCTCTGCGTAAGTGAGGTAGCCCTGCTCCTTGCCCTTGGCGATCAGGGTGCGGAGCTGCGACTGCTGCTGGTCACGGTTCATTGAAGTCTTCACTGCTGGATCACTGGCCATAATCTGGACGTCTGAATGGCGGCAAAATAAACCGACAGTCTATAACATCTATGGGGTTCTCGCCAGGCCATCAGCCCGCATCGGGCAGCGGGGCCTGGCGACTAAGTAACTGTTTCCACTCCTCTTTCTCGGATTCGCTCAACCCCTCGCGCGCCAGCTTCTCTTGCAGGAATTCCCAGCGCCGCTCTCGGCCTTTGGCCGCCAGATGTCGGACGGTATCCTGGAATTCGCGCGCGAGGGACACTTCGGTTCCCGGGAGCTCCAGTCGGGCGAGCTTGAACAGGTGCTTGCCTTCCGGAGCTTCCCGCCAGCGCTCTAGGAGGGCTCCCGTCGTTAGATGCGGTTCCCTGTGCAACATTTCAAGTATCTGGGCCAGCAGATCGACCCCCGGAACCTCTAGGCTTTTTAGGGTGTCGGCATCCCCCACCTGGCGCGCCAGGCCCGGGTGCTGCAGCAGCAGCGCGATTGCCAGGCGCGCCGGGCTGCGTCTCCGCGCCCGCGCCGCGGCCCCGGGCGGCGGCACTCGCCGCGAATCTCCCGCCGGTCCGCCGATCAGCTTCCCCATGCGTTCGGCAGGCAGGTGCACCGCCCCGGCCACCCGCTCGATCAGCCGCTGGCGAAAGACCCCCTCCGGTAGCCTGGCCAGCAGCGGGCGGGCGAGCTCTGCCAACCGGCCACGCCCTTCTTCAGTCGCTGTATCGGCCCTGGCCCTCAAAGCTTCAAGGAAAAATTCGGAAAGTGGGATGGCATCGGCAATCCGTGCCTCGAACGCGGCCTGGCCCTCTTGTCGCACCACGCTGTCCGGGTCCTCGCCCTCCGGCAGGAACAAGAATCTCGCCTGGCGCCCGTCGCGCAGCACCGCCAGGGCGTTTTCCAGGGCCCGCCAGGCGGCATCCCGCCCGGCCCGGTCCCCGTCGAAGCAGAACACCACCTCGGGGGCGACCCGGTAGAGGGTCTCCAGGTGCTCGGCGGTGGTGGCGGTGCCCAGGGTGGCGACGGCGTAGCGGATGCCGAACTGAGCCAGGGCGACCACGTCCATATAGCCCTCCACCACCAGCAGGCGCTCGGGCTTGCGCAGGGCCTTGCGCGCCTCGTACAGCCCGTAGAGCTCACGGCCCTTGTGAAAGATCGGGGTCTCCGGCGAGTTGAGGTACTTCGGCCCGTCGCCCTCCAGGATGCGCCCGCCGAAGGCCACCACCCGCCCGCGCCGGTCGCGGATGGGGAATTGGATGCGGTCGCGAAAGCGGTCGTAGGCCCCGCCGCCCTCCTTCTCGGCCACCAACCCCGCCTTGGCCAGCAGGCGCTGTGCCTCGGGGCCGGCGCCCAGGGCGCGCAGCAGGTTGTCCCAGCCCCGCGGGGCGTAGCCGATGCCGTATTCGGCGGCGATCTCGCCGGTGAGACCGCGGCCTTTCAGGTAGTCGATCGCCCGCCCGGCCTTGGGGTGCTCGCGCAGCGCCCGGCGGTAAAACCCGGCCGCCCGGTCCATGACCGCATAGAGCTCGTCGGCGCCGCTGGGACGCGGGCTCGTGCCGGCCTCGCGGGGCACCTCCAGGCCCACCGTGCCCGCCAGCTCCTCCACCGCCTCGACGAAGCCCAGGTTCTCGTAGACCATCAGAAAGCCCAGGGCCGTGCCGTGGGCCCCGCAGCCGAAGCAGTGATAGAACTGCTTGGTCTGGCTGACGGTGAACGAGGGGGTCTTCTCGTAGTGGAAGGGGCAGCAGGCGGAATAGTCGCGCCCGGCCTTCTTCAAGGGCACGCGCGCATCGATCACCTCGACGATGTCGACACGATTCATCAGCTCGTCGATGAATGTCTGTGGGATCCGGCCTGCCATGGGCTAGCCCGCACGATTCATGAAGGGTCTCGAATGACGGCGAGCTTCGCCGCCGGGATCGCGCCGCCCCGGGAGCGAACCCCATGGCCGTAGTGCGTAGGACGCCCCAAGCGCACAGCGCCGACGCATCACGCCGCGTCCGGCCCTGCGGGCTCTGACGCAACCTGCGCTTTGTTTCACCTCGGCGCAGCCGTCAGCCGCCTTCGTGAATGATGCGGCCTGGGCGGGTGAGCGCAGCCGCGGGGTCGGAACCGCGCCGTTGCGGCCTGGCGGCCGCCTCCATAAGGATAGTCCCGGAAATGTTTCTGGGAAAGGTGTGTCCACGAGGCCTTGGCGGGGCCGGCGGCTCGCTCAGCCGCCCAGCCGGGCCTTGACCTTGGCGCTCACCGCGCCCATGTCGGCGCGGCCCTGGGCGCGTGTCTTGAGCAGGCCCATGACCTTGCCCATGTCTTTGATGGAACCGGCGCCGGCCTCGCGGATGGCCCCTTCGATGAGCTCGTCGAGCTCGGCCTCGGACAGGGCCTCCGGCAGGTAGTCCTGCAGGACCCGCAGCTCGAAGGATTCCTGCTCGGCCAGATCACTGCGCCCGGCCTTTTCGTATTGCTCCAGAGATTCGCGGCGCTGCTTAACCATCTTGTCCAGCACCGCGATGACTTGGGAGTCGTCCAGGGCCTCGATGCGCTCATCCACCTCGCGCTGCTTGACAGCAGCCTGGATGAGTCGGATCGCGGCCAGCCGGCGCTTGTCCCCCGCGCGCATGGCGGATTTCATGTCATCGGTGATGCGCTGCTTGAGGGACATGGCGGGGGTCGGGGATGCCGATAGTCCAACGGGGGTGGCGGGCAGGCGCCCGCCGGGGCAACCGCCCTCAGTACATGCGCTCGCGGCGGGTGGCCTCGCGCTGTACCTTTTTCATGTGCCGCTTCACCGCCGCGGCGGCCTTGCGCTTGCGCTCGGCAGTGGGCTTTTCGTAATACTCGCGCCGGCGGACCTCGGACAGGATGCCCGCCTTTTCACAGGCCCGCTTGAAGCGGCGCATGGCCACGTCAAACGGCTCGTTTTCTCGAACCCGTACGCTTGGCATAAACTGCTTACCTTGTGTGTGAATGGACCCTTCGACCCGGTACAGAGGTTAGATTAGGCCGAAAAGGCGCTAAATTCTAAACGCGGGGACGGGAAAAATCAAAGCGGCGGCCATGGTGGTAGAATCCGTCCATGCGCGTTCTGGGCATCGAAACCTCGTGTGACGAGACTGCAGTGGCGGTCTACGACCTGGAGCGGGGTCTTCTGGGCCACGCCCTCTACAGCCAGGTGGAGGTGCACGCGGCCTACGGCGGGGTGGTGCCGGAGCTGGCCTCGCGCGATCACATCCGCAAGACCCTTCCCCTGGCCCGGGAGCTGTTCGACCGCGCCGGACTCTCGGTCTCGGACCTGGACGGGGTGGCCTACACCGCCGGCCCGGGGCTCATCGGGGCGCTGCTGGTGGGGGCGAGCATCGCCCGGGGCCTGGCCTGGGCCTTGGGGGTGCCGGTCGTCGGTGTGCACCACATGGAGGGTCACCTGCTCGCCCCCATGCTGGAGCCGGACCCCCCGGCCTTCCCGTTCCTCGCCCTGCTGGTCTCCGGCGGGCACACGCTCCTGGTGCAGGTGCGGGGCGTGGGCCGCTACCGGGTGCTCGGCGAGTCCGTGGACGACGCGGTGGGCGAGGCCTTCGACAAGACCGCCAAGCTCCTGGGGCTTCCCTATCCCGGCGGGCCCCAGCTCGCCCGGCTGGCCGAGGGCGGCGACCCGGCGCGCTTTCGTTTTCCCCGCCCGATGACCGACCGGCCGGGATTGGACTTCAGCTTCAGCGGCCTGAAGACCTTCGCGGTGAACACCCTGCGCGATGCCGGGCGCGATGCCGGGGACACCCCCCGGAACCGGGCCGACATCGCCCGGGCGTTCGAGGAGGCCGTGGTGGATACCCTGGCCATCAAGTGCCGGCGCGCCCTGCGCCAGAGCGGCCTCGAGCGCCTGGTGGTCTCCGGGGGCGTGGGGGCGAACCGGCGCCTGCGGGGCCGCCTGGCCGAGGTCGCCGAGGCCGAAGGGGGCCGGGCCTATTTCCCGCGCCTGGAGTTTTGCACCGACAACGGCGCCATGATCGCCTACGCAGGCGCGCAACGCCTGGCGGGCGGCCGGCACGGCACTCCCCAGGCCATCGCCACCGCCCGCTGGTCCCTGGACAGCCTCGCGCCGCCGGGCGGCGGGTCGGCCCCGGCGCGCGACGACGAGCCTGAACCGTGATTAGGTCAACGGCGAAAACAGTGTGTCAGTGCCCCATTCCACTACAAGATGCGTAATCGCTCTTGCGCTTCAAGATGTTGCGAGGCGGCCGTTGGGCGCCCGGTGGCATATTCGGGCTAGGAACGCTCCTTGAGCCGGCCCTCGGTGCCCGCCAGCAGGTTGCGGATGTTGCTGCGGTGGCGCCAGAACAGCAGCACGGTGATGAGGGCGACCGTCCCCGCCAAGACCGGCTCGCCCTCCAGCCACCAGGTGTAGAGGGGCGCGACCAGGAAGGCGGTGAGTGCCGACAGCGAAGAGATGCGAAACAGGGCGAACATGGCCAGCCAGGTGGCGACGGTGGCCAACCCCACCGTCCAGGAGGCGGCGAGCAACACCCCCAGGGCCGTGGCCACACCCTTGCCGCCGCGAAAGCCGAAAAAGACCGGATACAGATGCCCCAGGAAGGCCGCCAGGGCGACGGCGGCGAGCACCGCCACCTCCACGGCCGCCAGCTGGGCCAGCGCCACCGGGATCACCCCCTTGAGCGTGTCGCCCAGCAGGGTGACGGCGGCGGCCCCCTTGCCGCCCACGCGCAGCACATTGGTGGCCCCGGGGTTGCCCGAGCCCTGGGTGCGCGGGTCCGGCAGGCCCATCAGGCGACAGACAATGATGGCGCTGGACAGCGAGCCCAGCCCGTAGGCCAGCAGTATCAAGACGACGTCGACGGCCGTGCGCTCCATAGGGCCGTTATTGGATACGTTGGCCGGCGCACCGGTCAAGACGTTTGGGTGCCGGATCTTCGGTTTCGGGCGCTACCCCCGTATCATGGGCGTACCCGAGCCGTTGCGAGCATCACGGAAAGCCGCCGAGCGACTTTGACCATGGATATCATCTTCCTGCACGACCTGCGCATCGCCACCGTCATCGGCATCTACGAATGGGAGCGCGCCATCAAGCAGACCGTGGTGCTGAACCTGGAGATGGGGGCGGACGTCGCCCGTGCCGCGGCCAGCGATCACATCGACGACACCCTGAACTACAAGGCCGTGGCCAAGCGGCTGATCGAGTTCGTGGAGGGCAGCTCGTTCCAGTTGGTGGAGACCCTGGCCGAGCGCGCCGCCGAGATCGTGCTGAACGAGTTCCCGGTGCCCTGGGTTCGGCTCACCGTGAACAAGCAGGGCGCGGTGCGCCAGGCCCGGGACGTGGGTGTTGTGATCGAGCGTTCTCGAGTGGCGAGTAGCGAGTAGCGAGTAGCGAGTGGCAAGCGGCAGATGGCGAGCCAAGTGGCCAACGGCTTGTTGATGCGCGCCTCGCGCGGGAGCGCGTAGTGGCTCGAGTCTATGTCAGTGTCGGCAGCAACATCGATCGGGCGCGAAACGTGCGCGCTTGCCTGGCGGCGCTGCGCGAGCGCTTCGGTGAGCTGATCGTCTCCACCATCTACGAGACCGGGGCGGTGGGCTTTGACGGCGACGACTTTTACAACCTGGTGGTGGGCTTCGACACCGGCCAGGACGTTCACGCGGTGGCCCGCATCCTCCGGGCCATCGAGGATCGGCAAAAGCGCGAACGCGGGGCGGGGCGTTTCACCCCCCGCACCCTGGACCTGGATCTGCTGCTCTACGACGATCTGGTGCTGCACGGGGATGGGCTGCAGCTTCCGCGGGGCGAGGTCACGCGCTACGCCTTCGTCTTGAGGCCCCTGGCCGAGGTCGCCGGCGACCGGGTGCACCCGACCCGGGGCAGGACCATCGGCGAGCTGTGGCAGGCGTTCGACGCCAGCGGGGAGCGCCTCGAGCCGGTGGCGCCGGACATCGAGCGGGCCATAAAAGAGACACCATGAAGCGCGCCGAGCGCGGGCAGCTCGGGCCGTAAAACAGCCAGCGATGGCACCCGCATCTTCGGCTTCGCGCTCAACCGCCGAGCGACCTCCCGCCATCCACGGTCAACACCTGTCCGCTCATGTAGCCGGCGTCGCGGATCAGGAACAGCACGGTCCGGGTGATGTCGCCGGGGTCGCCGCGGCGTTTGAGAAAGGTGCGGGCGATGCTCTCGCGCTTCGTCTCCTCGTCGACCTCGTGCTCCGGCCAGAGGATGGCGCCGGGGGCCACGGCATTGACGCGCACCTCCGGTCCCAGCTCGCTGGCCAGGGCCTTGGTGAGCATGACCAGCCCGGCCTTGGCGATGCTGTAGACCGGATAGGCCCTGCGCGGGCGTTCGGCATGGATGTCCGCGATGTTGACGATGCAGCCGTGGTGCCGTTGCAGGTAGGGGGCGGCGGCCTGGGAAAGGAAGAAGGGTGCCTTCAGGTTGGTGCCCAACAGGTCGTCCCAGTCCTCCTCGCTCACGCTGCCGATGGGCGTCTGATAAAAGGTCGAGGCGTTGTTGATCAACGCATCCAGGCGCCCCCACGCCGACAGTGCCCCCTGCACCAGCCCCGCCAGGGCGCCGGTGTGGTGCAGGTCGCCCTGCACCAGGACCGCCGAGTCGGCCCGCTCGGCGTTGAGCTCGTCCTGCAGTCTTTCGGCGGCGGCGCGGCTGCTGCGGTAATGCACCGCCACGTTCATGCCGTGGTCGTGCAGGGCGCGGGCGATGGCCGCGCCGATGCGGTGCGCGGCACCGGTGATGAGCGCCACCCGTCCCGCCAGTGCATCGGTCGCTGGGTCCATGGGCAATCCCGGGATTGCGGCGTGACCGACAACTCTAGCCGAATCGGGGTAGACTGTCAGTTCTGCGCCCGATCTGCCGATCATGACCCAGCCCCCGTCGAAATCCGATCGAAGCCCAGGCGGCGCCCCGGACGTCTCGCGTCTCCCGCCGCCCGGCGCCGGGGCCGCCGAGCACAGTGCCCGGGTGCTGGAGCATATCCGCGCCGCCATCGACGCCGCCGGCGGTGCCATCTCGTTCGGCCGTTTCATGGAGCTGGCCCTGTATGCGCCGGGCCTGGGCTATTACAGTGCCGGGGCGCGCAAGCTGGGGGCGGCGGGCGATTTCGTCACGGCCCCGGAGATCTCGCCCCTGTTCGGGCGCTGCCTGGCGCGCCAGTGCGCCCAGGTCCTGGCCGAGACCGGAGGCGATGTCCTGGAGTTCGGGGCGGGCAGCGGGGCCCTTGCAGCCGACGTGCTCGGGGAGCTGGCGCGCCTCGACGCCCTGCCGGCGCGCTATGCGATTGTCGAGCTCAGCGGCGAGCTGCGCGAGCGCCAGCGCCGGGCCCTGGAGCGGCGCGTGCCCGAGCTGGCCGGGCGTGCGGAGTGGCTGGAGCGGCTGCCCGAGCGCCTGACCGGCGTGGTGCTGGCCAACGAGGTCCTGGACGCCATGCCGGTGGAGCGCTTCCGCCTGCGGGGCGGGCGGGTGGAGCAGCAGCAGGTCGTTTGGGACGGCGACCGGCTGGCCGCCCGGTTCGTGCCGGCCGAGCTCGCCGTGGCCGAGCGCGTGCGGGCGCTGCAGGCCGGGCGGGGGCGTGCCTTCGAGGACGGCTACGTCTCGGAAGTGAGCCTGGCGCATGGGCCCTGGGTGGGCGCCGTCGCCGACATGCTGGAACGGGGGGCGGTGCTGCTCATCGACTACGGTTATCCGCGCGGCGAGTACTATCATGACCAGCGGCGCATGGGCACGCTGATGTGCCACTACCGCCACCGGGCCCACCCCGATCCGCTGATCCTTGTGGGCCTGCAGGACATCACCGCCCATGTGGATTTCACGGCGGTGGCGGAGGCGGCAGTCGGGGCCGGCCTGACCGTGGCCGGCTTTACCACCCAGGCCCATTTTCTCATCGGCTGCGAACTGGAGGCGCTGGCGGGAGAGTCCGACCCCGCCGAGGTCTCCCGCCACCTGGACCTGGCCCGCCAGGTCAAGACCCTGACCCTGCCCGGAGAGATGGGCGAGCGCTTCAAGGTACTGGGGCTGGCCCGCGGTCTGGACCTTGCCCTCATGGGATTCGCGGTCCGCGACCTGCGCGAAAGGTTATAAGAAGAATGACGCCGATCCACGTGATCACCCTGGCGCTGCTCCAGGGCCTGACCGAGTTCCTGCCCATCTCCAGCTCCGCGCACCTGCTGTTGGTCCCGGTGCTCACCGATTGGCCGGACCAGGGGCTCGCCTTCGACGTGGCGGTGCACGTGGGTACGCTGGGGGCGGTGGTCTTCTATTTTCGCCGCGAGCTTCTGGTCATGGTGCGCGACTGGGGCCATTCGATCGCCTCCCGCGGCCGGGTGGGCGACAGCAACCTGGCCTGGGGCGTGCTGTGGGGCACGGTGCCGGTGGGCCTGGCGGGTTTGGCCTTCCAGGACGTTATCGAGCACGCCCTGCGCGAGCCGCGCACCGCCACGGCGGTCATCGCCGCCACCACCGTCGGCTTCGGGCTGCTGCTGGGCTGGGCCGACCGGCGCGGGCGGCGGGCGCGCGACGAGCACAGCCTGACCTGGCGCGACGTGCTCGTCATCGGCCTGGCCCAGGCGCTGGCGCTGGTCCCGGGGACCTCGCGCTCGGGCATTACCATCACCGCGGGGCTGATGGTGGGGCTGACCCGCGAAGGGGCGGCGCGCTTCTCCTTTCTGTTGTCCATCCCCGCGATCCTGCTGCCCGGGGCCCTCAAGACCTATGAGCTGGCCCAGGCCGGCGATCCCGCCCGCTGGTGGGAAGTGGTGGTGGGCGCGGCGATCGCCGGGCTGAGCGCCTATCTTTGCATTCACTTCTTCCTTCGCCTGATCCAGCGCATCGGCATGCTGCCCTTCGTCGCCTACCGGCTCGCCCTGGGGGCGGTGCTGTTGCTGGCGCTCACGGCCCTATGAGCCCCGCGCTTCGCCATCGCGTGCTGTGGCAGATCATCGGCGCCGCGCTGGTGGCCCTGGTGGTGGGGCTGACCTTGTCGCCGACGCCGCCGGCGGATCTGACCGCCATGATCGATTGGGGCGACAAGGCGGGGCACGCCGCCGCCTACCTGGTGCTCATGGGCTGGTACGCCCAGCTCTACCACCCCCCCGGCGCGCGGCTGGCAGTCGCCGGCGCGCTGATGGCCCTGGGGTTCGGGCTGGAGCTGATTCAGGGGCAGATCGCCGGTCGCTCCTTCGAGCTGGCCGACGCGGCGGCCAACGGCGCGGGTGTGCTGCTCGCCTGGTGGCTGACGCGCGGGCGTCTGGCGAACCTGTTGGCCGGGCTGGAGGCGCGGCTGTAGTCGGTCAGGGCATGCGGCTGCGCGCGCGTTTGATCGCGGCGGTGCGCTCCTGGCGCAGGCGCTCGGCGATCTGCGGGCCTTCGAGGCCCTGGGCGGCGAGCCTCGCGCCATCCACCTCCCGGGCCGCCGCCAGGGCCCGGCGCAGCAGCTCGGCCTGGGGATAGGCCGCCTCGGCGCGGCCCTGGCGGCCGCGGGCATCGGCCTCGCATACCCGCAGCAACTGGGCGAAGCGCTCCGGGCGGCGGAAGGCATCGACGGCCTGCAGCAGGTCCAGCACCGTGCCCGGGCGCAGCTCGAAAGCCCGGTGACAGCGATGGTGATGGCGGGCGGCGAGCAGCGCCAGGTCGCGATACTCGTTGGGGACCCGCAGCCGCTCGCACAACCGTTCGATCAGGACGGCGCCGCGCTCTTCGTGGGCCAGGTGCCGCGGCCACTGGTCCTCGGGGGTGGCCCCCTTGCCCAGGTCGTGGGTGAGGGCCGCAAAGCGCACCCGGGGGTCGGGGCTCAGGCGCACCGCCTGATCGAGCACCAACAGCGCGTGGGCGGCGGCATCCCCCTCGCCGTGGTGGCGCTCGGGCTGGGGCACGCCGAACAGGGCGTCGATCTCGGGGAAGATGCGCGCCAGCGCCCCGCAGCTGCGCAGCACCTCGAAAAAACGCGCCGGCGTATCCTCGGCCAGGGCCTTCTCGGACTCCGCCCACACCCGCTCCGGCACCAGGGTGTCCGCCTCGCCGTCCTCCACCATTCGGCGCATGAGCGCGTCGGTGGCGTGGGCCACCCGAAAGCCCCATTTGCCGTAGCGGGCCGCGAGCCGGGCCACCCGCAGGATGCGCACCGGGTCCTCGGCGAAGGCGGGCGAGACGTGGCGCAGCACGCCCTCGCGCAGATCGCGCTCGCCGCCGAAGGGATCGATGAGGTTGCCGGCCTCGTCCTCGGCCATGGCGTTGATGGTGAGGTCGCGCCGCTCCAGGTCCTGCTCCAGGGTGACGTCCGGTGCGGCGTGGACCTCGAAGCCCGTGTACCCGGGCCCGGTCTTGCGCTCGGTGCGCGCCAGGGCGTACTCCTCGCCGGTGTCCGGGTGCAGAAAGACGGGAAAGCCCTTGCCCACCTGCTTGAAGCCGAGCGCGCGCATCTGCTCGGGCGTGGCGCCGACCACCACCCAGTCGCGCTCCTTCACCGGCAGGCCCAGGAGCTTGTCACGCACGGCGCCGCCGACGAGATAGGTCTTCATTGCGGCCATAGTAACCCAATCATTGCACAGGCTGACCGAGGACCGGGGCCCTTGCACCGCCTACGCCCGCTGCACTGTCCCTGTTTCGCTCGCTGCGTGCAAGCCCGAATCGCACGTCCCTGTGCGATTCGCGCTTGCACGCCGCTCTGCAAGGCCCCGGTCCCCGATCCCGCTGCCGGCGCAATCCAGCGCCAAACACCGCAATGGCCAGCGTCGGAACCGGCTCGAGGCGGCTGTGTGTGCGATGATCGGGACGCGAGAGGAAGCGGGAAGGCCAAAGATGCCGGCGCGAAGGGGCAAAGCGCACGAGCGCAACCGGGCGTCCGGCGTTGCAGCGCATGTGTCGCCAGGCACGGATTAGGCGCCGCGACGTTGCATACCGAGCCCGCGCACCCCGGCCATCCCCACCGCGAGCAGCGCCAGGGCCCAGACCACCGCCGGGCCGGCCGGCAGGTCGAGCAGGGCCGAGGCGCCGATGCCGACGAGGTAGCCCGCCGCGGCCAGGCCATAGCCGGCCCCGAGGCCGGCAATCCCTTTCAGGCGGCGCACCGCCAGGGCCGGGATGATCAAGGTGGCGAACACCAGATAGAGGCCGACCAGCTGCACCGAGGCGGTGACGCTGAGGGCGAACAGGGTGTAGAACAGGCCCCGCCGCCAGCGCCGGGCACCGAACCACAACGCCAGCACCAGGACCGATAGCAGCGCCACCGGGGGGAGCTGCTGGGGCCGGGTCCACAGCAGCTGCCCGGCCAGCAGCTCCTGGATGTGCTCGGCCCCGTGGGGGTGGCCGGCCAGGATCAGCAGCGCCGCGGTGGCCGCCAGCACGAACGTGGTCCCGATTAGCGCCTCTTGCACCGCGGGCCAGCGCCGCTCCATCCCCTGCAGCAGCAGGGCCCCGGTCAGAGCGCTGCCTCCGGCCGCGGCCTGTACCGCCCAGCCCTGGGGCTCGGCCCCCAGGGCGTAGGCGGCGGTCACCCCCAGGGCGGCGACCTGGGCCACGGCCAGGTCGACGAAGATGATCCCGCGCGCGAGCACCTCACGTCCCAGGGGCACATGCGTGGCGGCCACCAGCAGCCCGGTGAGGGCGGGGACCAGCAGGAGGTCGGCGTCCAGGGCGGCGAGGCTCACCGCGCCGCTCCTCGAAGGCGCCGCATCGTCTCGTCGAACAGCCCGAACAGGTCACCGGCCCCGTCGCTGCCGCCGACCGTATAGGGCAGCACCACGATGGGCAGGCCCGTACGCTGGGCGAGCCACTGGGCGGCGCGCGGCTCCTGATAGGCGGCGCGGATCACCATGCGCGCGGGTTCCTCTTCGAGCCGGCGGAGCACCTCGCCGAGGTGGGCGCTGCTAGGCGGGATGCCGGGCTTGGGCTCCAGGCAGGCCACCTCACGCAGGCCGAGCCAGTCGATGAGATAGACCCAGCCGCGGTGCTGGGTGACGACGGGCAAGCCACGCAGCTCGGCCATACTCCGTTCCCAGCGCGCCATGGCCGCGCGCCAGCGGCCCTCGAAGTCTTCTAGGTGGGCGCGGTAGGTGGGGGCGCCGGGAGGGTCCACGGCGGCGAGGCGCTGGGCCAGGGCGCGGGCCACCTGCAGCACGTTGCGCGGGTCGGTGTGGAGGTGTGGGTTACCCTGGGGGTGGATGTCTCCTTCGGCCCGATCGAGCCTTGCCGGCACGTCCAGCAGTCGCACATGGGCGGCGGCCTCGAAATACCCCGCCCGTCCCGCCAGCACCTTGGGATTGTTGGCGCGGCGCTGCAGCACCGGCAGCCAGCCGGCTTCCAGGCCGGCGCCGGTGCACACCACCAGGTCGGCGCGGCGCAGCTGCGCGATCAGGCTGGGCCGGGCCTGGATGTGGTGGGGGTCTTGGAGGGCCGTGGTCGCGCTGCGCACCCGCGCTCGGGCGCCGGCCAGCTCCTCGGTGAGCGCCGCCCACTCCGGCTCGCAGGCGAAGACGTCGAGGGCCGCCGCCGGCAGGGCCAAGGCGGTGAGGGCCAAGAATGCAAGGATTCGGGTCATGTCCTACTCCGAAGCACGTATCGAGGGGGCGGCCCCGGGCGGCTCGCGTCAAAACCGGTGAGCACCATGGGCCCCCAGGCTGATGAGGTATTGCAGTGTCCATTGGTGATCGGTGATCGGACGCGATTCGTCGCGGTTGTACTGCAGGCGCAGCCGGCTGAACTCGCTGCGCGCATAGTCCAGCATCAGGCTGTAGCGCTGGGGGCGGTGCCCGCCGGCCAGGAGCCCGGCGTCGGCCAGCACGTCGCGGTCCGAGCCGTCGTTGCTGCTGGAGAGCCGATCGAGGCGCGCGCCCAGCCGCCAACGCGGCCTGAACTGGTACACGGCCTGGGCATACCAGCCCTGCTGGGTGCCGCGGTAGGTACTGGTGGCGGCGCCGTCGTCCACGCTGACGCGCCCGTCCTCGTCGCGATGGAGGTATTCGGCCTGCAGGGTCATGTTGCGCCGGGTGGGATTGCCGTGGGGCGCCCACTTCCAGACCACATCGGCGATGGTCAGGCGGCTGTCGCCGTCGAACACCGAGGGCTCGGGGCGGGCGGGGCCGTGGTCGTGCCCGCCGGCCTCGCCGCGGTCTTCGGAGTCCGCCTGCAGCCGGGAGAGCCCCACGCGCCAGCTGTGACCCACACCCACGTCGCCGCCTACGTGCACGAAGGCGCTGTAGGCACCAAGCCCGTCGTTGGCCGCGCCGGCGGCCGGAAAGCGCTGCCCGCGCAGGAGCTCTGCGCCCGCCTCCATGAACAGCGGTGTGGGCGCCAGCCATCGAAGCTGCACGCCGTCGTCGAAATAGGCCTCGCCAAGGAAGGCCCGATAGGCGAGCGGCGCGTCGGCGAAGTCCCAGCTGTGGGGGTGCTTGCTGTTGAGGTAGCCGATGTCGGAGAAGAAGCGCCCGGCGCGAAGGCCGACCCCGGCGGGCAGGCCGAGCACGTCGATGAAGGCCTCCTCCAGCTCGAACTGCGTGGCGCTGTCGTGGTCGTGCAGGGCCGCGGTGAGGCGCCCGAAGAAGCGATCGTCGGCGTTGGCGGAGAACACCAGCTCCGATTCGTCCAGGGCCAGGCCCTCGGCGGCCAGGCCGGCCTCCCCGCCCAGCTGTACACCGGGCAGGGCGTAGCCGTCCGGATCCCGGCTATAAGCGTTGACCTTGCCGTTGAGGATCACCGAGACGGCCGGGTTGAGAGCGCTTTTGCCTCGGGTGGTGGCCGCGCTCGCCACGGGGGCGGATGGCGACTCGGCCGGGCGCGGCGCTTCCAGTTGCCGCAGGCGCGACTCCAGCGCCCGGATGCGGTCCTCATACTCTTGTTGCAGCTCGGTGAGTTGTTGGCGCAGCTGATCGACCTCGACCGGGTCTCCGGCCTGGGCCCCGGCCGCGACCCCCAGCCACGCGCAGGCGAGCGCGGCGCGGCGGATTCGATGCATGATGGTCTCCTCGATGACAGCGCTGAACGGGCCGTTTGCGAACGGCTCGCTCAGCGCAGTGGTGTATGACTGTCGGGTGCGGCGCCGGGACACCGGGCGGCGCGGGCGTGTCTTCGCCGCACACGCAGGCCTTCCGGGCAGCGTTGGTTCCGCCCTTGCGGGCCCTATTGAGGTCTAGGGGATGAGGGTGGGGCGCGGGCGCAGGGGGCGTGCGGGGGTTGGGTGGGTGTCGGCGCCAGGGTGGGGCGCAGGGGGTGCTCGCCGAGGGGTCTTGCCGGCGGGGTGTTGACCACCGGCGGCGGGGCGTACTTGCCCAGGTGTCCGTGCAGGCACACCTCGCACGGGGCGTCCGCGCCGGCGCCGCCCATCGGATGGTCGTGGGTGGCCCAGGCACATTGGCCGAGGGCCAGGGCCAGCAGCATCACGGCCAGCTTCAGGTGCCTGCGGCGGTGCACGGGGCGCTCCGAGAGACAAGGGGGCTATGGTAGAGTGAGCCTGTGCAACGGTCAATCCGGCACGCGCGGGGCAGCGCGTCCATGTCTGCAATGCTCGTACTTCGTGGCTCGATCCTCGCCCTTCTCGCCGCCGCCCTTGCGGGCTGCAGCACCCTCGGCTACTACGCCCAGTCCGTCGGCGGTCAGATGGACCTGCTCGCCCAGCGCCGGCCCATCGGCGAGTATCTGACCGATCCCGATACCGAGCCCGCCCTGCGCGAGCGCCTGCGGCGGGTGCTGCGCATCCGCGTCTTTGCCAGCCGCGAGCTGGGGCTGCCCGACAACGACAGCTATCGAAGCTATGCCGATCTGGGGCGGCCCTTTGTCGTGTGGAACGTCTTCGCCGCCCCGGAGCTTTCGCTCGAGCCGGTGCGCTGGTGTTTTCCCGTTGCCGGCTGTGTGAGCTACCGCGGCTATTTCGCCGAGGAAGACGCGCGGGGCTTCGCCGCGAAGCTGCGCGGGCGGGGCTACGACGTTCACGTCGCCGGCGCGCCGGCCTACTCCACGCTGGGCTGGTTCGACGACCCGGTACCGAGCACCGTGATCCACTGGCCGGAGCCGCGGCTCGCCGGGATGATCTTCCACGAGCTGGCCCACCAGCAGGTCTATGTGAAGGGGGCCACCGCGTTCAACGAATCCTACGCCGTGGTCGTGGAGCAAGAAGGTATTCGCCGCTGGCTGGAGCGCAACGGCGATGAGTCGAGCTATCGGGAGTATCGCCGCGAGCGGCGCCGCCAGCAGCAGTTCGTGGATCTGGTGATGCGCGCGCGGGCGCGGCTCGTGCGTGTATACAATTCAAGCCTTTCCGAGCCGGACATGCGGGCGGCCAAGCGAAGAGCGCTGGCACGCATGCGCGCCGGCTATGACGAGCTGCGCCGGGGCTGGGGCGGCTACGGCGGCTTCGATCGCTGGATGGACGGTGGGCTCAACAACGCCAAGCTGGCCTCGGTGGCGGCCTATCACCGGCATGCCCCCGCGCTTCGCGCGCTGCTGCGCGATCACGAGGGCGACCTGGCGGCATTCCACCGCGCGGTCCGCCGGCTTGCGGCATTGGACGAGGACGCGCGCGCGGTGCGCCTGCAGACCCTGGCCAACGGGGTCGCCGCGGGTGGCTAGCCCATTCTAATGTCACCCCCTGCGCGCGCGGCGTCGATAGTCCATGTAGTGATCCCGATGGGAGCGGTGCGCCAGGTATTGCGGCACCACCGCCTCTATCGAGGTGGGCGTGATGCCCAGCTCCTCCAGGGCGCTGCCGGCGGGGCACACGTTGTCCATCTGCAGGGAGAGATAGTTGTCGCGGGACATGGGCTTGCCCGGGACCCATTCCAGCACCCGCGCCTGCAGGTACGACAGCCGATCGTTGAGCCCGATCACCGTACGGTGGCGCCCGATGCACTCGGCGGTGTACTCGACCAGCTCCTTCAGCGTATAGGTGCGCGGCCCGCACAGGTCGTAACGGCGTCCATGGGCCTCCCTTTCTTCGAGGGCGCGGCGGTAGGCCTCGACGACATCGCCTACATAGACCGGCGCGAAGCGGCTGTCGGGGCAGGCCAGGGGAAAGAACCAGGGCGACAGTCGCAGCAGGGCGGCGAAGCGGTTGAAAAAGCTGTCGCCCGGCCCGAAGATCACCGAGGGCCGGAAGCTGGTCACGTGCAGGTCCTCCCCGGCGGCCGCGTGCACCAGGTCTTCCGCCTCGCCCTTCGTATAAAGGTAATGGCTCGGCCCCTCGTGCGCGTCGGCCCCCAGGGCGCTCATGTGCAGCAGCCGCCGCACCCCGGTGTTGCGGCAGGCCTCGACCACCTTGCGCGCGAGCTCCACGTGGACGCGCCGAAAGCCGCTGCCGTCAGAGCCCTTCTCGTTCAGGATGCCCACCAGGTTGATGACCGCATCGCACCCGGCGACTTGCTGCCGTAGAACGGCGGGGTCGTGTACGTTCGCCTCCACCACCTCCACGGTCGGCAGCACCAACAGATCGCGGTGGCGCTCGCGGCGCCGGCTCGGTATGCGTATGGAATAGCCGCGGTCGGAAAGCAGGGCGACGAGGTGCTTGCCGACGAACCCCGTACCGCCCAGCACGCAGATGGTGGAGTGCCTCATTTCGACCCCTGTGTCCGAAACAGTGACTGTTATACTGGAAGCTAGACTCTGTGCGGGTCGAAATCATATCCGCATTCGCAGAAGGGAGCCAAGCAATGGCCTTTCGCTCCATAAACCCCTTCGACGGTGTCACCCTCGAGACCTTCGACGCCTGGGACGACAACCGCCTCGGGCGGGCCCTTGAGGAGGCGGCAGCCGCGCGCCCGGCGTGGCAAGGCGCCGGGCTCGAGGCGCGCTGTGCCTTTCTACGAAGGGGCGGGGAGGTGCTGCGCCGGCGCCGCGACGAGCTGGCCCGGCTGATCACCCGCGAGATGGGCAAGCTGATCCACGAGTCCACTGCAGAGGTCGAAAAGTGCGCCCTGGCCTGCGACTACTATGCCGAGCACGCGCCGGCGTTTCTCGCCGACGAGCCCATCGCATCGGATGCGGGTAAGAGCTGCGTGGCCTATCAGCCCCTGGGCACCGTGCTGGCGGTCATGCCCTGGAACTTTCCCTTCTGGCAGGTGTTTCGGTTCGCCGCGCCCACCCTGGCTGCGGGCAACACCGCGCTGCTCAAGCACGCCTCCAATGTTCCGCAGTGCGCGCGGGCCGTGGAGCAGGTGTTTCGCGAGGCCGGCTTTCCGGAGGGTGTGTTCCGGACTCTGATGATCCCGGCCGCCGCCGTGGGGCGGGTGATCGAGGATGAACGGGTGCACGCGGTCACGCTTACCGGCAGCGAGGCCGCGGGGCGGTCGGTGGCCGGGGCGGCGGGAAGGGTGTTGAAGAAATCGGTCCTGGAGCTGGGCGGCTCGGATCCTTTCATCGTGCTCGATGACGCCGATCTCGAGCCCACCGTCCAGGCGGCGGTGGCCTCTCGCTATCTCAACTGCGGGCAGAGCTGCATCGCGGCGAAGCGGTTCATCCTTGTGGGCTCGGTGGCCGAGCCGTTCCTGGAGGGCCTTCGCGCGGGGGCCGAGGCCCTGGTGCCGGGTGATCCGCTGCAAGAGCGCACCACCCTCGCCCCCATGGCCCGTCACGACCTGCGCGACGAGCTGCACCAGCAGGTGCTGGATTCCATCTCCGCCGGTGCGGCACCGGTCACCGGTTGCGCACCGGACACCGGCCCCGGCGCCTTCTATCAGGCGTCGATCCTGGATCACGTGGCCCCGGGGATGCGCGCCTGGGAGGAGGAGCTGTTCGGACCGGTGGCGATCGTGATCCGCGCCGAGGACGAGGAGCAGGCGCTTTCCATCGCCAACGCCAGCCGCTTCGGTCTGGGCGGCAGTGTCTGGACCCGGGATGCCAAGCGCGGTGAGCGCATGGCCCGGCGGCTGGAATGCGGCGCGGCCTTTGTCAACGGCATGGTCAAGAGCGATCCGCGCCTGCCCTTCGGGGGCATCAAGGCCTCGGGCTACGGGCGCGAGCTGTCGCGCCACGGCATCCGCGAGTTCGTCAACGCCAAGACAATGTGGATCCGCTGAGTCCGGCGGGGCCGCCGGCCGACATGCCCCCCGAGCCGGTCTCCCTGCGGCGCAGCCTGTCGCTGGGGCTGCTGACCTTCTACGGCCTCGGCAACATCCTGGGTGCCGGCATCTACGTGCTGGTGGGCAAGGTGGCCGGCGCGGCGGGTATGTGCACGCCGCTGGCCTTCCTTATCGCCCTGCTGCTGGCGAGCTTCTCCGCCTTTTCCTATGCCGAGCTCTCGGCGCGCTACCCGCTGAGCGCGGGGGAGTCGGTCTACGTGCACCGGGGGCTGCGCAGCCGCGCCCTGGCCTTGGGCGTGGGGCTGCTGATCGTGCTCGCCGGCGTGCTCTCGGCGGCGGCCATCGTGCAGGGGTTCGTGGGCTATCTGCAGGTCCTGGTAGCGGTGCCGGCGCGGCCGGCGGTGGCGGCGAGCGCCTTGGCGCTGACCGCGATCGCGGTCTGGGGCATCGAGCCGTCCGCGCGCAGCGCCGCCCTCGTGACCCTGGTCGAGGTGTTCGGGCTGCTGCTGATCGTCTGGGTGGGACGCGGCGCGCTTGCCGAGCTGCCCGCCCGCGCCCCGGAGCTGGTCCCCGCCTTCGAGCCGGAGGCCTGGCACGGCGTGCTGTTCGGCGCGCTGCTGGCCTTCTACGCCTTCATCGGGTTCGAGGACATGGTCAACGTGGCCGAAGAGGTGCGCCGCCCTACGCGGGCCCTGCCCGCGGCCATCCTGCTGGCCTTGGCCGTCGCGACCCTGTTGTACCTGGTCGTGGCCCTGGTGGCGGTGATGTCCCTTCCGCCGGAGCGCCTGGCCCAGACCGACGCCCCGCTGGCGCTGATCTATCGCGAGGCCACGGGGCGGCCGCCCGCGCTCATCTCGGTGGTCAGCATGTTGGCCGTGATCAACGGGGCGCTCATCCAAATCATCATGTCCGCGCGCATCCTCTACGGGCTCGCCCATCAGTTGTGGCTGCCGCCGGTGTTCGCCCGCGTGCACCCGGTGACCCGAACGCCCGTCCTGGCTACGGTGCTTTCCGGAGGGGCGGTGCTGATCCTGGCGCTCGCCTTTGCGGTCGAGAGGCTGGCCGAGCACACCAGCGTGGTCATCTTGATGGTCTTCGCCCTAGTCAATCTCTCGCTGCTGCGCATCAAGCGGCGCGCGCCCGCCCCGGAGGGCATACGGGTGTTCCCGTACTGGGTTCCCGTTTGCGGTCTCGTGACCTCGTCGGGGTTCGTTGGCTTCGAGGTCTACAACTACTTGCGCTGGACCCCGTGACGACAATGGTGTGGTACATGTTGCTGGGGGGCTTCGCCGGCACCGTTGCCGGGCTGCTCGGTGTCGGCGGCGGCCTGATCATCGTCCCGGTGCTGGCGGTGCTGTTCGCCCGCACCGGCATCGCGCCGGATGTGCTCATGCACCTGGCCATCGGCACCTCGCTCGCCACCATCGTCGCCACCTCGATCGCCTCGGCCTATGCCCACCACCGCCACGGCTCGGTGCGTTGGGACACATGGCTGCGCCTGGCGCCGGGCATTGTCCTGGGCGCATGGCTGGGGGCCGCCCTGGCCGACTATCTGGCGGGGGCGGCACTGCGCAGGTTCTTCGGCGTGTTCGAGCTGGTGGTGGCGGCACAGATGGGCCTGGCCCTGCGGGTCGCGCCCCACCGGCGCCTGCCGGGATCGGCCGGCACCGCGTTGGCGGGTGTGGTGATCGGGACGGTCTCGGCCATCGTGGGCATCGGCGGCGGTACCTTGACCGTGCCTTTTCTGACGTGGTGCAACGTCTCCATCCGCAACGCCGTGGCCACCTCGGCGGCCGTCGGGCTGCCCATCGCCGTGGCCGGGATGCTCGGCTACCTGGTGGCGGGATGGGAAGAGCCGGCGCTGCCCAATGGCAGCCTGGGCTACGTGTACGGGCCAGCCCTGGGCGGGATCGTGGTCACCAGCCTGCTGTTTGCGCCCCTGGGCGCACGCCTGGCCCACCGCCTGCCCACCGCGGTGCTCAAGCGCGTCTTCGCGCTGGTACTCGCGGCGCTGGGGGTCTACATGCTGGGATCGGCGTGAGCTGCCTCATGGCTGTGGCGCTGCCCGCTCCGGGCTTGAATAGGGCGAGGCGGAGGCCCGGCTTTCGTCGGAGGCGAGCTCGCGCAGGCGATCTAGATCGAGGATGTCGAGCACGCCCGCGCGCGGCGCCAAGATCACCCCCTCGCGCTGCAGCCACGTCATGCAGCGACTCACGGTACTGAGGGTGAGCCCCAGCATCTTTGCGATCTCCCCCCGTGACAATGGCAGGGGAAGGGGCAGCGGCAGGATCAGCGGGACTGAACGCGCCACGTGGTGCTCAGCAAGGGACGCGATCAACGAGGCGACGCGCTCGGCCGCCGATTTCAGGCCCAGGTCGCAGATCCTCGCCTGGGAGCGTCTCAGCTCCTGGCTGAGCATCTCCACCATGCGCACGGACACAGCCGGATTTTTTTCCAGCACGCGGTACATGTCATCGACGCGGATGGCGCACACCGTCACCGGGGTGAGTGTTTGGGCTGTGCATGAGTAGAAGCGATCGGTAGGCCGCGAAAAGCCGAGTACCTGACCCGCCATTGCCAGGCATAGGCTCTGCTCGCGGCCGTCGGGCATGGATGTGGCGCGCTTGACGTAGCCGCTGCGCAACACGTACAGCCACTCGGCCGGATCGCCCTGAAAGAACAAGAAGTCGGCCGGCTCGAAGGTCTTGCGACTGATCAGGCCGCGAATCCTGCACACCTGTTCGGGTGCCAGGTGATCGAACCACATTCCTTCGCATAGGATGCAGTCTTCCTGATTGCATTCACATCGGGCCATGCACTTTAACTTAGACGCTGCCGTCGCCCCCGCCTTGATTTCTATCAATTTGCGCCATCGCAAAACGGCCCGGTTCGGTATGTGATACCAACTAGGTTATCGGTCGCAGTGTATTGGGCTCATGTGCCAATGCGATGCACCCGCTCGCGGTTGCGTGCGAGCGGGACGGTGGCGTTTCGTGGCAGTGCTTTGCTTGTCCCAGCGCGCAGATCAGGAATCGATGAGATAGGGGCGAGCAGCCGTGCCCACCCCATCGCAAGAGCACCACAGATGACGGGTGAAGAAAGACCGATGAGTGTATCTCTACGCGGGCCGGCGCAAACGCACCCCTCTGGCAGGTTCCTAGCCGCCCGTTTGCGACATGAAGCGCACGACCTGCTGGGGCCTGCCCCGGAATTCGTGGCGTGCGGGTTTCAGGGCGATCGCGCTGCGAATGTGTTGCTGGAGCTCGTCGTGGGAGGCGCCGCCGCGAAGTATTGGCCGCAGCTCGTACCGATGTTCTCGGCCAAGGCACATGTAGAGCGTGCCATCCACGGTAAGGCGCACCCGGTTGCAGGTTTCACAAAAGTGCTGGGAGATGGGGGTGATGAATCCGATGCGCAGCTCGGTGCCGCCAACCCGAACGTAGCGCGCCGGACCGCCGCCGGGCATCACGCCGGGGAGGAGCTCGTATCGCTGCGCGAGCCGGCGCTCGATCACCTGCAGGTCCACGTAACGCTCGCTGGCAGCCCGGCCGGTGTCGCCCATGGGCATGGTCTCGATGAGGCGGAGGGTGAAGCCGTGGTCGATGCAGAACTCGACCAGGGCCTCGACCTCGTCATCGTTCACCCCGCGCATGACCACCATGTTGATCTTGACCGGCGCAAAGCCCGCGGCCTTGGCGGCCATCAGCCCGTCGAGCACTTTTTCAAGCTTGCCGCCGCTGATGGCGCGAAAGCGCTCGGCGCGCAGGCTGTCCAAGCTCACGTTGATGCGGCACACCCCGGCGTCGCGCAACGCCCGGGCGTGGCGGGCCAGGCGAACCGCGTTGGTGCTCAGGGAAAGATCTTCCACGCCGCGCAGGGCATGCAGCCGGCTCACGAGCGCGGGGAGCTCGTTGCGCAAGAGCGGCTCACCGCCGGTCAGGCGCACCCGCCGGGTGCCGAGCTCGGAGAAAGCGCGGATGACGCGCTCGATCTCCCCGAAGCTCAGCCAGTGCTCGGGCACCTCGAAGCCCTTGAAGCCCTTGGGCATGCAATAGAAGCAGCGCAAGTCACAGTGGTCGGTGACCGAAAGCCGCACGTACTCGATGCTGCGGCCGAAGGGATCTACGAGGGCATCGGTCATGATTTCGCTCCTGGTTCCCTGGGACGAGCGGGTGAAGGTCCGAGTATACGTGATCTTTCGATTCGGATGGCCAGCGCCCGGCCCCGCCAAGGCCAATATGCCAGGGCCCGGTCCCGGGCGTCGTGCGATGAAACAAATTGACCGCACGAAATGTGAAAAAACCGGATGTGCTCAAGCTTAGACAATGTCTTTCTAGAGCGATAGGCCCGAAAAAATTCCAGTGACTGCGGAAGGAGACATGGGATGAAGAGCCAAGACGTACTGCTCGGCATTTTGGCCGGGTTTGCTATCGCGGCAGTCGGCTGTTCCCTCAACGCCGGTCAGGCGCAGGCGAGACCTACAGAGTCCCCGCCGGCGGCAGCGGGCAAAGTCGGTCCGATGGCCAAGGCGAGCCCCGGGGCTCAGCCCCGGCTTACCCCCGACGTCGACTCGAAGCTGGTCGCCGCCGGCGAAAAGCTCTACGAAAAGAACTGCGTCTTCTGTCACCAAGAGGACGCCGTGGGCAAGCCGGGAGTGGCGCCCTCCCTAACCAACAAGGAATTCCTGAGCATCGCTTCGGACGGGTTCCTCAAGGCGACGATCCGCGACGGGCGCGACGGTACTGGGATGCCGCCGTTCGCCCATCTCGGCATGGACCGCATCGAGGCCCTCGTGGCCTACCTGCGCTCCCATGCCAAGCTGCCCAACCGCGCGGCCGAGGTCGACGCCCAACCCAAGGCCCAAGGGGATCCGCGCCTGGGCGAGCAGTGGTTCGAGCAAATCTGTGCCACCTGCCACGGGCCCAGGGGCAACGGATACGCCGCCGGTGGCACCGGCACGGCCATCGGGCGGGCCGGGTTTTTGGACAAGGCCTCCGATGGTTTCATCCGCACCACCATCAACGCGGGCCGCTCCAATACGCGAATGCGGGGTTTCGACGGGGCCGACGGCCTGGCCGATCTGAGCGATCGAGAGGTCGACGACATCATCGCCTATCTGCGCAGTATCAAGCATTGAACGGAGTGGAGCCATGAAACGCACAAAGATAACGCGACGCGACTTTCTCAAGGGGAGCGCATTCATCACGGGGTCGGCGGCCGGGACCAGCCTGTTCGTGGCCGACAATCCCGAGCTTGAGGCCGCGCCGAGCGGGCTCGAGGCCGCGCCCAACCGCACCACGGCCCTGGCCCAGTGCCCGTACTGCGGGGTGGGCTGCGGCACGGTGATTCAAGCGGAGAACGGAAAGATCGTCTCCATGCGTCCGGACAAGGATCACCCCACCAACTACGGCCTTCAATGCATCAAGGGTCTGACCGCCGCAGAGCCCATCTACGTCGATCGCATGGAGGGCGATGCCTACGTGCGCAGGGACGTGTGGGCGGAGTGGAACAAGCCTGATCACGGTGACCTGGAATATGTGTCGAAGACCAAGGGTTCGTTCGACGAGGAACACTTCGTGCGCGTGCCCTACGAGCAGGCCTCGGAGATGGTGGCGCACAAGATCGCCCACCTGGTCAAGCGATACGGCGGCAACTGCGTCGGGCTGTATGGCTCGGGCCAGCTGACCATGGAGGGCCAGTACCTGGAAAATCTTTTCATGAAGGGGGTGCTGGGCTCCAACACCATCGAGGCCAATGCCCGCATGTGCATGACCTCCGCGGTGACGGGCTATTTCGCCACGCTGGGCTCGGATACCCCGCCGCTGGCCTACGATGACATCGAGCTTTGCGACATGATCATGCACTTCGGGCACAATGCCCGTGAGTCGCACCCGATCATCTTTTGGCGCGCCGCCGATCACAAGAACAAGAATGAGATCCCGACCGTGGTGGTTGATCCGCGCTATACCGGAACCGTCAAGGGGTACGCCGACATCAACCCCGAAAACACGGTGCATGTGCCCACCCTCAACGGCGACATCAGCTTTCTCAACGCCCTCGCGCACGTGCTGCTCAAGGAGCACCCTGACGTCATCGACTGGGAGTTCATGAAGGCGCATACCACCGGCTGGAAGGAGTACACCGACGGGGTGCTGGCCCACTACAGCCCGGAGCAGGTGCAGGATCGCATGGGCAGCGACCAGGTCACCCCCGAGCTCATCGGCAAGGTGGCGGGAATGTTCGCCGACGCGACCCGCAAGCGCCTGGCGCGCATGGGCGGCACCCACCGCGGAGAGAAGGTCGGGGTGCCGGGCGGTGAGGGCTATGGCGGCGTCATAGTCATGTGGGGCATCGGTTACAACCAGCACATCCACGGCCAGCACAACGTGATCTCCATCATCAATCTGCTGACCATGACCGGCAACTTGGCCAAGCCCGGCTGCGGGCCGTTCTCCATGACCGGCCAGCCCAACGCCATGGGCGAGCGCTTCACCGGGGGGCTCACGGGGCGGCTGCCGTTCAACATGCCGCTGGCCGACGATGCGCACCGCGCCTGGATGGCAAAACATTGGCGCGTCCCGCAGCGAAACCTGGACAACGCCCTCAACTCCTCCAACCCTGGCATGGCCGTGGGCATGATGGAGCGCGCGCTCAAGGGCGATGTCAGGACCATGTTCTTCGTCTACGCCACGCACATCGATCTGCCCGATCAGGACACGCTGGTGCGCCCGGCCATCAGCAAGACTTTCAATGTGGCGCAGGAGATCTATCGACACGCCCCCAACAACCTCTACGCCGACGTGATCTTCCCGGCCGCCACCTGGGGCGAGGTGCAGGGCGTCTACATCAGCTCCGAGCGGCGCATCAACATCGTGGACAAGGGCGGCGAGGCGCCCCCGGGGTGTCGGGCCGACCTGGACATGGTCATCGACAAGGGCAAGGAGATCGGCCGGCTGCTGGGGCTCAACGTGGAGGCGATCTTTCCCTGGCGCAGGTTGGAGGACGGCAGCTATGACGCCGAGGCGATCTTTCGCGACATTATGCGGGCCTCGGCCGGAACGGATACCGATCTCAGCGGCATCCTGGAGGTCGAGAGGCTGGACGGCAAGAGCCCCTACCAGCAGCTTCGTGAGCTGCGCGGCATCCAGTGGCCGGCGCCCACCTACGCCATCGCCAAGGAAGGCGGGGCGACGCGCCGCTACATGCTCCAGGAGGGCCAGTGGAAGAACCGCCCCTACGGTTATTTCCGGACCAAGGACGGCAAGGTGCACATGAAGTTCTGCCAGCAGGACTATTCCGACCGCAGGGAGGTGACCGCCAGGCTCATGGAGTTCGGGTCCAAGGAGGGCCTCTACACCATCGACCATGTCGACCTGATGACCGAGGCGCGCGACAAGGGCCTCACCCCGGACTTGCCCGACGAGGAGTACCGCGAGCGTGCCTGGGACAAGGTACCCTCGGGCAAGTACCCCTACTGGTTGGGGCTGGGGGTGGTCTACGAGCATTTCCATACCGCCAAGTCCAACCGCAGCCCGACCACGAGGCGGCTGGTGCCGGAGATGTACGTGGAGATGCACCCGGAGGACGCCGAGGCGCTGGGGATCGAGGACGGCGAGCTGGTGCGGCTGGTTACGCGGCGCGGGTCCTTTGAGGCGCGCGCCCAGGTGGGGACCAACAGCCTGGTCAAGCCTTCCCGCAACTCGGTGCCCCGGGGTTATCTGTTCAGCCCGTGGAACCTGTCGGTGGCCGACAGCGCCGATCCGCGCAAGAACCGCTGGCTGGTGAATTCGACCTCCAGCCGGGTGTGGGATCCGGTCTCGGGGCAGGTGGACTTCAAGAAACTCGCCTGCCGGGTGGAGAAGGTGTGAGCGCCGGTCCCCAGTGCCAGGAGTAGGCGCGGTAGGGCGCGCTCACCGGGCGACGACGCACGATAGGGGGTCGCAGGGGGGCTCGGCTGCCCCGCCGATGGCAGTGCACAGACGGGTATTTCTCAAATCGATGGCGGTCGCCGGGGCCGGTGCTGCGGCGCCCGGATTGGCTCGCTCGGCCCAATATAGGACCTCGATCCGCTACCTGCGCCCGCCGGGGGCGCTGGCGGAGGAGGACTTTCTGGCGCGCTGCGTTCGCTGCGGGCAGTGCGGCGAGGTCTGCCCCAACCGGTGTATCCAGTACTTCGGTCTGGAAAACGGGCTGGCGGCGCTGGATACACCGTACATCATCCCGCGGGAGCAGGCCTGCATCCTGTGCATGCAATGCGGCGCGGCCTGTCCGACCGGGGCGATACAGGAGGTGGCCCGGGAGGCCGAGGCCATCCTCGAGCGGGTGCAGATGGGCAAGGCGCGGGTCAACACGGACCTGTGTTTTTCCTACCAGGGCCAGACCTGCGGGGTGTGCTACCGCGCCTGCCCGCTGCAGGACGTGGCCATCCGGGTCGGTCACCTGGAGCAGCCGCACATCTCCGAGGCCTGCGTCGGCTGCGGGCTGTGCGAGCGTTCCTGCATCCAGATGCCCCAGGCCATCCGGGTGATTCCGACTTCGTAGACTGCGGTGTGCTTGTGGACTCCTTGGCTAAGACCAGTCATTGCGGAATGGATCGGGAACCAGGGGCTTTGCGCCGCTTGCGTCTGCTGCGGGCAAGCTCGAAACGCACGTCCCTGTGCGATTCGGCTTGCACGCCGCTATGCAAAGCCCCGGTTCTCGACGTCACCGCCGGCGCCATCCTCCACCGAGCGCCCGATATGGGCAAACACCGTGATTGGCGGTGCCTGCCTCGCCTCAACCCTGCGCCTTATGCAACCAACGGTGTGATTCGCTGCCGTCGGCTGCTGCGCTACAACCCAGGACCTTAGGATGGTGCGTCCCTTGTCCAACAAGCCCAGACGGCTGAGCCGGCACCTCAATAAGCTGCGCTGGGCGACGTTGTCATTGGTCATGGGCCTGCTGGTGCTGCTGCCGTTTCTGCACCTGTACCAGACCTACGTGGCGGCGCATGCCTACGACTTGCTAGGCCCTGGCGAGAAGGCGACCTACCGGGCTATGGAGTGGCTGACGAGTCCGTTCACCGACGACCCGCAAAACGATCTCAACCTGATCAAGGGCACTACCTGGTCGGGAACCATACTCGGTGTCAAGCTGAGCGATCCCTTGGCGGTGGTGGGCCAGACGGCAGCGGGTGTCGCCGTGTACTGGCCGTTCATGCTCACCGCGCTGATTCCGCTGGCGTTCACGGTGTTGTTCGGGCGCTTCTTTTGCGGCTGGATCTGTCCGGCCACCTTCGTCTACGAGCTCAACGACAATGTGGCGGCATCGCTGGGCAGGGCGGGTCTGCCGGTCGGCCGCCGCCGATTGGATCGGCGGCTCAAGTACTTGGTCCTGGCCGTGGGTGTGCCGATCTCGGCGTTTACTGGCATGGTGGCCTACGCCGCCGTCTATCCGCCGGCCATTGTGGGGCGCGAGCTCTACTACGGCATCGCCGCGGGCGGCTTCGGCGGCGGGGCGGTGTTCTTCCTCTTGACCCTGCTGTTCGACGTGATGGTGGCCCGCAGGGGCTTTTGCCGCTACGTGTGTCCGGGGGGCGCGCTGTATTCCCTGCTCGGGCGCTATCGGCTGCTGCGCATACGGCGCGCGGTGGCCGACTGCAATGACTGCGCCAAGTGCAATGCCGTCTGCCAGTTCGGCCTGGATCCGCTGCACGACGACTTCGGCCAAGAGTGCAACAATTGCAGCGCGTGCATCGCCGTCTGTCCCACCGACGCCCTGCACTTTGCCTGGAAGGCGCGCGACCTGCCCTTCCAGGGCCCCGGGCATTTGGGGCGCGCATACCGCGGTCGGCGGCCCCCAAAGGGATCCGCCTCGGGGCAACAGGCCGCCTGATGCATCGGCGCGGCTTTCTCAGGCAGGTCTCGTTTACCGCGGGGGTGCTCGGCTTCAGCGCGCTGCCCTTCGCCCTGGCCCGCCTGATGGCCCCGGAGGTGGCGGCGGCGCCGCACCGCCACATCCCGCTGCCCGGCGCCCTGACCGATGCCCAGGCCTTCCGCGAGGCCTGTATCGGCTGCGGTCTGTGCGGCGAGGTGTGCCCTCCGCGCTGTGTGCGGTTCCATTCCTACAACGGGGGCAGGGCCGTGAACACGCCCTACATCAACCCCGAGGAGAAGAGCTGCACCTTGTGCGGCCTGTGCATGAAGGTGTGCCCGACCGCCGCCCTGCGCGAGACGCCCATCCGGGAGGTGCGTATGGGCATCGCCCAGATCGACCGCGCCGCCTGCTACCCGTGGGTGGACAAGGGGGTATGCGGGGCCTGCGTCAGCGTCTGCCCTCTGGGTGACGACGCCATAGGCTTTCAGTTCGGCAATCTCTATCGGCCCGCGGTTCGCGAGGGTTGCGTCGGTTGCGGCCAGTGTGTGGAGGTCTGCCCGCATCCGAGCCTGCCCATCCGTATCGTGAAGCGCCCGGGGGGCACGGTGGTCCGGCATCCCATATGAACGCGGCCGCTGCATCAACGGCCGCGTTGGCGCGGGTAAGGGCTGTCGATTGCGGTGTTTGCGCCATGTCGGTCGCCCGCTGCTGGATTGCACCGGCAGCGAGAAAGAGAACCGAGGGCCTTGCGAGGCGGCGTGCAAGGCCATCGGTTCCCGCTCAATTCATGCAATGCTTGGGTGAAGGCATGGCAGTTTCACGACAGGCGAGGACAAGCGGAATGACTGGGCTCGCGCGCATGGTGTTGGTGTGGACGCTTGCCGCCGTGGCGGCGCCGGTACAGGCTCACCACGTGCTGGGACGCCCCTCCTACGGCTTGAGCGAGGATCGGAACACCCCGCCCAGCATGCAGGTGGAGACCCAGATCGGCGAATACTTTGTCACCTTCATGGTGTTCCCCGCCACTCCCGAGCCCGGTGAGCCGGGCAGGCTCAACCTGCACGCCGCACGCGCCGACGATGGCAAATCCCTGACAAGTCCGGTGACGTTCACGGTGCGCGATGGCGGCTGGCTCACCTCCGATGAGGAAGAGGTCCTGGGGGTCCAGGCCCCGGTGGACAGCGTGTACCGGCAGGGATTCGAGTTCAGCGAGCCCGGTGACTATGTCGTCAGCGCAGCGTTCGAAGCGGGCGGCGAGCCCTACCGAGTCGACTTCCCGCTGCGCATCGGCAGCCCGGTGCCGGTGGGGCCGATCGGCCTCAGCGTTACGGCCGTCGCCCTGGTCCTTGTCGCCGTGAACGTGCTCCAGCGCCGCCGCCTGCAGCGCCTCCAGACCCGCCGCCACCGGGCCGGGACCTGAGAGCCCGCCGTGGACCTGGATGCGCTGATCTGCCAATCGCCCGGGGTGATGGCCCACCCGGGGCTGCCGGCGGGGTGGGTGGCGTTCGTGCTGGCGGCCATGACCGGCCTGTCGGCCTGGAGCCTGTGGCGCCCCTGCCCCGGTGCGCCCCGTGCCCGCTGGCTGGCGCTGGCCGCGCTGCCGGTGGTGGGCCCGCACCTCCGCGCCGTCGTGACCCGCCCGGTCCCGCTGGTCACGATTCGGGTGCTGGTGGCGGTGGTGTTTCTCTATGCCATCTACGCCGGCCTGCTCGGCACCCCCATCCCAGAGCGCAATCTGGCCACCACCCTCACTTGGACCTTCTGGTGGACCGGCATCATCGTCGCAGTGTACTTCGTGAGCTCGGCCTGGTGCGCCGTCTGCCCGTGGGACGCCCTGGCCTCATGGCTGGTGCGCCGGCGCCTCTGGCGCCGGGGGGCAGATACCGCCAGCGTGAATCTGCGCGTCCCCAAATCCCTGCGCAGCACATGGCCCGCGTTGGGGATGTTCGTGGGGCTCACCTGGCTGGAGCTCGGCGTCGGCGTGACCGCCAGCCCCTATGCCACGGCCATGCTGGGCTTGGCCATGGTCGTGCTGGCGACGACCTCCCTGGCACTGTTCGAGCGCAAGGCGTTCTGTCGCTATTTCTGCTCCGTGGGCCGCACCCTGGGCTTCTATGCCCAGCTCTCGCCCCTGGCGCTGCGCCCCGTGGACCCCGAGGTCTGCGCCCGGTGTCAGACCCTGGACTGCTATCACGGGAACGAGGACGTGGAGCCGTGCCCGACCCACCTGGTCATGGGGCGCATGCGCCACAACACCTACTGCACCAGCTGCGGGGCGTGCAGCCTGAGCTGCCCGCACCACAATGTCGGTTGGCGGCTGCGGCCCACCGGCGACGAGGCCGTGCGCGAGGCGCGCCCGAAATGGGACGAGGCGTGGTTCGTGCTCGGCCTGCTGGCGCTCACCAGCTTCCACGGGGTCACCATGCTTCCGTTCTGGGAGCCGTGGATGCGCGAGCTCGCCCGGGCGATCCACGACTCGGGCCGGCTGCTGTGGAGCTTCAGCCTCAGCATGACCTTTATGCTCGCGCTCCCCGCGGCGCTGTTCGCTGTGGCGGTGGAGGCGACGCGCCGCAGCGCCCGGCATCGGCTGGAGTACCGGCGCCTGTTCGCGACGCTCGCCCTGCCCACCTTGCCGCTGGCCTTTGCCTATCACCTCGCGCACAACATCAACCACTTGGCGCGGGAGGGCAGCGGCTTCGGGCAGGTGCTGCTCAATCCCCTGGGGGTCGGCGCCCGGCCCCTCACCGAGTCCGAGATGCACCTGCGCCACCTGCAGCCGCTGGTCCACCAGGATGTGCTGTTCGCGGCCCAGGCGGGCCTGCTGCTGTTTGGGTTTTGGATGGCCGTGCGCATCCTGCGCCACCGGGTGAGCCGGATATCGGGCCCCGGATACCCGGCCGCGATGCGCGCCATGCTGCCCACGCTGGCGTTTATCGCCCTGGTGAGCCTGTTCAACCTGTGGCTGCTGATGCAGCCCATGATCATGCGGATATAGGCGAGCGCCGGCAGCGGCTGCCGGGCAGCAGGGGGTGCGGAATGGATCGCAGAAGCTTTTTCAGGCGCGCGGCGGGAAAGACCACGGAGCTCGCGGTGGGCGAGGCGCAGCGCCGCGCCCGCGCCCGCCTGCGCTGGCTCCGCCCTCCCTATGCGGCGGACGAGCTGGAGTTCCTCCTCGCCTGTACCCGCTGCGGGGCCTGCGTCGAGGCATGCCCCCAGGGAGTGATCTTCGCGCTGCCCCCCCGTCTTGGCGCCCAAGTGATGGGTACTCCCGCCCTGGACCTGACTTGGCGGGGCTGCCAAATGTGTGCGGACTGGCCCTGTGTGGCCGCCTGCGAGCCCGGGGCGCTGGCGCTGCCCGAGGTCTCCGAGCCGGGTGAGTACCCGTTGCCGCGCCTTGCCTCGGTGCAGGTGGACCCCGATGCGTGCCTGCCCTACGGGGGCCCCGAGTGCGGGGCCTGCCGGGACAGCTGCCCGGTGCCCGGGGCGATGCGTTGGGAAATGGAACGGCCGACCGTCGACCCCCTGACGTGCGTCGGCTGTGCGTTGTGCCGGGAGGCCTGCATCGTTGAGCCCAAGGCCATCACTGTTGCCCGCAGAAACCCGGAAGAACGTGTGGGCAAGTAGCAGCGCGCCCGCGTGCGTCCGCCACTCCTGACAATATCCTCCAATGTGGTACTCTTTGATTTCGGTCAAGTGGCAGTTTTAGAACATCCTAATATAAGGCACAAAAAGCGGGGCGGCGAACATGGGGGGCAACGACCAGGCTTTGATCCACGAGCTTCGCCGTGTGTATCTCTTTGATGCGTTGAGCGACAAGCAATTGGCCACCGTTGTGCAGAACATGCACAAGGTGCGGCTGGAGGCGAAGGAAACCCTGTTTGAGTTCGGCCAGCCCGCCCAGCGTTTCTACCTGGTGCGCAGCGGCCAGATCAAGCTGTTCCGGCTCTCGGCGGAGGGCGACGAAAAGGTGATCGAGGTGATCCGGCCGGGGCATACCTTTGCCGAGGCCGTCATGTTCATGGAGAAGCACAAATACCCCGTCAGCGCCGAGGCCATCGAGCCGACCGAGCTCTACAGCTTCGACATGGCCAGCTTCACCGAGCTCCTCAAGGAGTCCACCCAGACCTGCTTTCGCCTCATGGCCTCCATGAGCCGCCGCCTGCGGGCCCGCGTGGAGGAGATCAACAACCTCACGCTGCAGAACGCCACCTACCGGCTGGTCGCCTACCTGCTCCAGCAACTGCCGGAAGGTGCTGCCGAGGCGCCGGCCATCCACCTGGCCACGCCCAAGAGCGTGATCGCCTCGCGCCTGTCCATTCAGCCGGAGACCCTTTCCCGAATTCTCGGCAGGCTCGCCAAGAAGGGGCTGCTCTCGGTGCACGGCAGCAACATCACCCTGCACGACGTGCGGGGGCTGCGGGAGCTGATTTAGTCCCGGAGCGCCCGCGGGCTGTCAACGCCGCTTGGTTCGGCGTGCCACTACCTACTCCACTGCCCCCGACACCTGCCGAGCCGCCGCAGGCCCTCGTCTGGATCGGTAGATCGCGCCAAACACCACCACGAGGAAGAGCACGCCTCCGATAATGGAGATGAGCCCGCCCAGCCCCATCATGCCCATGGATACGATGCGCTCGATGCTGTCCAGCCCCTGGGCCGACCCGGCCGTCTTGCGCTGCACGCCGTAGCCGCCGGACCAGGCCAGGCCCAGGATGTGCAGCATCTGCCCGCCGCCGTAAACGCCCGCCTGCCAGACCGCCAACCGCTGGCTGGGGGCCTCGTACCCGAAACGGGGCAGCAGATGGTAGGCGATCCCCATGAAGGCCAGGGTGACCCCGACGATGGAGCCGTGGTAATGGGCGGGAATGGTCACGTTGCTGCCCTGGATCAGGAAGCCGATGATCCCGCCCGAGGTGAACAGGACCAGTGACGCCCAAAGCGTCGCCCGCTCGGCCCGGGCCTGCCGTGGGGCCCGCCCCCCGGTCACGAGCCCCAGCAGCACCGCGGCGCCGATCAACAGGGCCGCCAGGCTGCCCCCGAACTGCATCTGCCAGGTGAACAGCAGCCGGTGCTGGACGGACCCGACGTCATAGGCGAGATAGATCAGTGGGGTGATGAACACGGCCAGAAGTCCCCAGGCGAACAGGAACACGACCACCCGAGGCCCGATGCGGGGCGCCGCGCCCGAGGCGCTGGCCAGCCACAGCCACGCCACCAGCATCAGGTGGGTATGGGTGAACTGCAGCACGTGACCGCCTCCCCAGAACAGCAGCTCGTAGTACGCCGTGCTCTGCAGGGAGCTCGGGACTGCGAGGAAGGACCATGCGAACGCGAGCAGGGCGAGCACCGCGGCCACGACCGCGGTGTTGAGGCCAAAGCGCAGGGCCCCCGTCCCCGAGATCCACATGCCCACCGGCGGCGCAAACAACAGGGCGCGCAGCGCCAGCAGGGCGAACCCCGCGCCAAACAATACCAGGCCAATGAGGAATACCGGCTGTTGCAGCACCGGGATGTAGTTGCTCATCAAGGGGTTGCCGGTCCCGGCGAACGGCGCCAGCACCATGACCGCGGTGCCGGCGCCGGACAGTCCCAGGGCCGACCATCCCCAACCCGTGAAGCGCCCGCTGGAGTGCAGGCTCCAGAACACCCCGGCAAAGGCTACGAACCACACCAGGACGGACAGGTCCACATGGACCACCAGGGCCGTATGGAAGAAGTCGACGAACGGAATGATGTCCTGCACGAACGGCGTGCGCGAGAGCACGAGCAGGACGGCGAACAGCCCGGCGAATACCAACGAGATCAGGCCCAGCCAAAGCCAACCGCGGGCCTGCCTGCACGGCTCCCCTTCGGGCACGGGCAGGCGGAAATCCGGGTCCGGCCCCGTACCGGACCGCCCGTTAGCGGAATGGGTTACAGACATGTTCGTGTTCTCCGCACACCCGCCGAGCGTGCCTGGGACTACGGCAAGAGGAAGTCATTTTGAATCGGGGCAGGATCCGCGTGATCAACTGTGATGCGACGTGCCCTCGGCGGCATCGGTGCGTTCATGATCGGGGGTTTTCGCGTGCACGCTTTCCGGCAGGTGTGCGGCGGGCGTATGCGCGCCCACCGCCGTATCCGAGCGGGTGTGAGGCCGCAAGTGCCCGCCGCGCGAAAGTCCGGTGGTTTTTAGCGCCCCTTGGTGCACGGTCTCCCCTTCGAGCTGCGTGCGCGGCCCGGGCTCGCCGATGAACTGCGAGTAAGGCCTCCAGAGGCTCAGGATCAGGCACCAGACAAGCGCCAGGATGACCCAGACTATCTCGGACTTCTCGACCGGGGCCTTCCACCAGACGCGCGGTGCCGGTGGCGTGTTTGAGGTCATTGGTTCCTCCGTCTTACGTCGTGCCGGGGAAGCGCATCACTGCGCAACCGGTGTGTTGGCCGCCTCACGCCACGTGCCAGACGAGATAGATGGCCGTGGGCACGGCGATGCCGATGAGCAGCAGGAAATACGGATCGTCCAGAAGCCTTTGTGCAGCCGGGACGCGCAGCCCGCCCTCGGGGGCTTCGGGTTGCCTGGGAGATGGTGAAGATCGTTCCTGGGCAGTCATGGGCGTACTTCGCCGTGCGCAGACCGATTGGGCAAGAAAATCGCGGTGATAGCGACACCTAAACGACGTGAGGCCGCGGTCCTGTCGAGCGCTCCCTCACGTGCACGTTCGACAGGTAAACATGTACCTTATAGGAGCCGGCGTTAACTTGACCCAAATCAATGAGCCCCCGGGGTACGGCCGACCGGGCGTTTCGGCGGGAAGGATACCCGGGGCTATCATCACTATGACGAATGCCGGTCGAGCCCCGACGGACGGGGCCGGGCGTCTCGCGATCGGTCAGCTCGACGGCGACCAGAACGCCGACAGCGGCCGCGCGCCGATTGCGTGCGCGCCTTTGGGCGAGGTGCAGGCTGGTTCCCCGTGCGGGGATCGAAGCGCCTTGGGCGCATTATACGAGCGACCAGGCCTTGCTTGACGGGTGCGAGGACTGTGGACGGCGCCGCTCGACAGACCGGTGCGGGCGAGCTCGCGCACCGGAGCGCCGGCCCTGTGCTACTCAGCCCGGCGTGTGTGGAGTACCATTAGTCAGGCTCCAACCATCTGTATCCGACATCGAGGTTCTTCGCATGACCGAGGCGATCGCCACCGCGACCCCCAATATGCAACCCCGCGAGGCCTGGGCCCCGCCGCACCGGGCGATCGGAGTCTGGCTGTTGGCCTGCTGCGCCCTGGTGTTCGCAATGGTGATGCTCGGCGGCGTGACCCGCTTGACCGGCTCGGGGCTGTCCATGGTGGATTGGGATCCCGTCATGGGTGTGGTGCCTCCGCTAAACACCGAGCAGTGGCAGCGCACGTTCGAGCGCTACAAGCAGTCCCCTGAGTACCGGCACAAGAACTTCGGGATGTCGCTGTCGCAGTTCAAGCGCATCTTTGCATTCGAGTATGCGCACCGTATCTTGGGTAGGCTGATCGGCATCGCCTTCCTGGTCCCCTTTCTGTATTTTTTGGTGCGAAAGCGATTCACGCGGGAGATGGTCCCCAAGCTGGCCACCATGTTCGTGCTCGGGGGGCTGCAGGGGCTGCTTGGCTGGTACATGGTCAAGAGCGGGCTGGTGGACCGGCCTCACGTCAGTCAATATCGCTTGACCGCGCACCTGGGCGCCGCGCTGGCAATCTACGCCTATATGTTTTGGGTGGCCCTGGACTTGTGGTTCCCCGTCACTCGCGCGCCCGTGCACCGGCCCCCGCTGCGGCGTGCCGCAGCCGCCCTGACCGCGTTCGTGTTCGTGACCGTACTTTCCGGCGGCTTCGTGGCCGGGCTCAAGGCGGGATTCGCCTATAACACCTTCCCGCTCATGGACGGACACTGGATCCCCGAGGCCTATCTCATGCTGGAGCCGGCTTGGCTGAATGCGTTCGAGAACATCGCCGCCGTCCAGTTCAACCACCGGCTGCTGGCCGTGTTGGTGCTGACCGCCGTCATTGTGTTTTGGGTCGCTGGCCGCCGCCATCAAACCCGCTTGCCCGGCCGCGTCAACATCGCGTTTCACCTACTGCTGCTCGTGGCGGTGGTCCAGGTCACTCTCGGCATCTCGACCCTGTTGTTGCACGTGCCCGTCTCTCTTGCCTCGTTGCACCAAGGCGGCGCCGTGGTGCTCTTCACGATCGCCTTGTTCATCACCCACGAGGTGCGGGCCGCCTGAGCCCGCCCCCCGAGCGAGCCTGCCGCACAGGCGCTGCTTGATACCGATCAAGGAGCGCCGGTGCGCGCGCCCTAGACTGAGCCTGGGCATATCGATCGGCAGGGAGGGCGTGGGCCGTCCGCACGGGGCGGCCGGCGGCGCGGCATGGATGACATTGCACTTGCACGCATCCTGCATTTCATGGGCGTGGTGCTGTGGATTGGCGGTGTGGCCATGGTCACCACCGTCCTGATCCCCGCCGCACGGCGCAGCGAAGATGCCGAGGCCGCCGCGCGCTTCTTGAGCCGGATCGAATCGGGATTCGCGCGGCAGGCGCGCATCGCTGCGCTGCTTACCGGCGCCAGCGGCTTCTATCTGCTGCATCGGCTCGATGATTGGGGACGCCTGACCTGGCCCGCCGATTGGTGGGTGCACGTCATGATCCTGGTGTGGCTGGTGTTCACGCTGCTCCTGTTCGTCATCGAGCCGCGCGCGCAGCGCGACGGGCGGGCGTCGGGCCCGCTGTGCGCGGACCTCGAGCGGGCACAGCGCCTGCACTGGATCTTGCTGGCCGCGAGCCTCGTCGCCGTCGCAGGTGCAGTTTTCGGGGTGCACGACTGGGACAAGATTGCGTGAGCCGACTGGGTGTCATCCAGTTGCACGCAGGCGCTTCGGGCGGTTGGCTTCCGGGCCGGTTTTCTGGAGTCCTGCGCGTTGTCCACCTCACCCTGATCGTGACCGCAACCAGGATCGCTAAGACTAAGGTCAAACTTGCCCGCCCCGCGTTGGGCACGATGGCTGGGGAGGCATCGCTGGACAGGCGTTCCGCGCCGAATAACCGAGCGCCGTGCTCATGTTTTTCAGAGAAAAAGTCACCGACTCCGCGCAGGCAATTTGACTTACATCAATGACCAAAAGGCCCTCAAGTAAAACGATCACGATGTGGGCGAAAGCTTTGCGTCTTTTTTTTCGCAGGAGGAGTAGTAAGCATGAATCGTCAATCAATCCGAAGGGTCACCAGCGTCGTCGCGCTGGCGGCACTAGCAGCATCGGCGGGTACGGCCCTGGGGGCCAAGAAGGCCCCGCCGATCACCGACGAAGAGTTCGCGCAGTCCAAGAAGATCTTTTTCGAGCGCTGCGCGGGCTGCCACGGCGTGCTCCGCAAGGGCGCGACCGGTAAGCCCCTCACCGCCGAGGTCTCGCTGGAGAAGGGCACAGAGTACCTCAAGACCTTCATCAAGTTCGGCTCGCCGGCCGGTATGCCGGCGTGGGGCACCACGGGTATCATGACCGATGCCGAGATCGACGCCATGGCGCGCTACCTGCAGCACGAGCCGCCGCAGCCGCCCGAATTCGGCATGGCGCAGATCAAGGAGAGCTGGGAGGACATCATCCCGCCGTCCAAGCGTCCCAAGAAGAAGGAGAACAAGTACAACATCAACAACTTGTTCTCGGTGACGCTGCGTGACGTCGGCCAGGTCGCTCTGATCGACGGCGATAGCAAGCAGATCATCAACGTGGTCGACGCCGGCTACGCGGTGCACATCTCGCGCCTTTCCGCCTCCGGGCGCTATCTGTACATCATCGGCCGTGACGCCGAGGTGCGGTTGATCGACCTGTGGATGAAGAAGCCCGAGGTCGTGGCCATGATAAAGGTGGGCATGGAAGCGCGCTCGGTGGAGACCTCCAAGTACAAGGGCTGGGAGGACAAGTACGCCATCGCCGGCACCTACTGGCCGCCCCAGTTCGTGATCATGGAGGGCGACACCCTGAAGCCGCTCAAGATGGTCGGCACCCGGGGCGCCACCGTGGTGACCACGGGCGAGTACCACCCCGAGCCGCGTGTGGCGGCCATCGTGGCCTCTCACCAGCACCCGGACTTCATCGTCAACGTCAAGGAGCCCGGCGTGGTGATGATGGTCGACTACACCGACCTGGACAACCTGTCCATCACCAACGTTGATGCGGCCCCGTTCCTCCACGACGGCGGATGGGACAGCACCGAGCGCTACTTCCTGGCGGCGGCGAACAAGTCCAACAAGATCGCGGTCATCGATTCCAAGGAGCGCGCGCTGGAGGCCCTGGTCGACGTGGGTAAGATCCCCCACCCGGGCCGCGGCGCGAACTTCGTCGATCCCAAGTACGGTCCGGTTTGGGCCACCAGCCACCTGGGCGACGAGACGGTCTCCGTGATCGGTACCGATCCCAAGGGCCATGCGCAGCATGCTTGGAAGGTAGTGCGCACGCTGAAGGCCCAGGGCGGCGGTTCGCTGTTCATCAAGACCCATCCGAAGTCCAAGAACCTGTATGTGGACACCACCCTGAACCCCGACGCCAAGGTCTACCAGTCGGTTGCCGTGTTCGACATCGACAATCTGGGTAAGGGCTACGACGTCCTGCCGATTGCCAAGTGGGCCGGCCTGGGCGAGGGTCCCAAGCGGGTCGTGCAGCCCGAGTTCAACCAGGCGGGTGACGAGGTCTGGTTCTCGGTCTGGAACGGCGCAAAGCAGCAGTCCGCTATTGTCGTCGTGGATGACAAGACGCGCAAGCTGAAGACCGTGATCAAGGACAAGCGCCTGGTCACGCCTACCGGCAAGTTCAACGTCTACAATACTCAGCACGACGTGTATTAATCGCCCGCACGGATGGGCGGGGCTTCGGCCCCGCCCTATCCATCCCCTCTGGATCGCGCAATCGGGTTGATGAGATGAGCACAGCGTCGCGAGTGTATCTGGTCGGTGCCGGTCCCGGGGACCCGGAGCTGCTCACCGTCAAGGCTCAGCGCCTGCTGCGAAGCGCCGACGCGGTTGTCTACGATCGACTGATCTCCCAGGAGATCCTGGACCAGATCCCCGCCGGAGTGACCCGCATACCGGCGGGCAAGGCCTCTGGCCACCACAGCTTCGCGCAGTACGAGATCAACGAGCTGCTCGTCAGCCTGGCTGGCGGGGGTCACATGGTGGTACGGCTCAAGGGCGGAGACCCCTTCATCTTCGGCCGCGGGGGCGAGGAGGCCCTTCATCTGGTCCGCCATGGCATCTCGTTCGAGGTAGTGCCCGGCGTCACGGCGGCTGCGGCATGCAGCGCCTATGCCGGCATCCCCTTGACCCATCGCGGTCTGACGCGCGGTGTGCGGTTTATCACCGGCCAATGCCGCGCCGGCAAGCCCTTGGACCTGGACTGGGACCGAGTGGCGGACCCGGACGCAACACTCGTTGTTTACATGGGCGTGGCGAACGCTGAACAGATTAGTGAGGCCCTCATGGAGGCAGGGCTGGATCCGAGTACGCCGGTGGCTGCGATCGCGAACGGCACGACGGCCCGACAGCAACGTTGCCTCACCACTCTGGTCGACCTGCCCGAGCAGCTCAAGCGCTCGCGGCTGCAGCCGCCGGTGACTATTGTGATAGGCAAAGTGGTAACATTGGCCTCCATATTGGATTGGTTCGAGCCTGCGCGCTCGGACAGCGAGGGGGCTCGCGAGCACATACTGCATGCCTAGGCGGCCATTTATACTTCTTGCGCTGCTGCTGATCCCGTTTTCGCTTCATGCCGAGCTCTCTGCCGAGCGGCAGCGCGAGCTGATCCATCTGCTCAAGCACGATTGCGGTTCCTGCCATGGAATGACGCTTCAGGGCGGATTGGGTTCGGCCCTCACACCCGAGGCGCTGGCGTCGAGGCCCGCCGAGCTTATGGTGTCAACTATACTGGACGGGCGGCCCGGTACGCCGATGCCTCCGTGGCGGTCGATGCTCACACGCGAGGAAGTCGAGTGGCTGGTGGATAAGTTGTATGAAGGAGACACCAATGTCCCGTAGGCCTGCCGGAGCCCATCTCGCTGCGTTGACGGTGGGGCTGCTGGCGCTTGGCTTGGCGGGCTGCGCCACTGTGCGCGGCACCGGCGACATGGCCGTGGTGATCGAGCGCGCGGCGGGCAGCGTGCAGGTGGTGGAGACCACCCACAACCGGGCACTGGGCCGCGTGCAGGGGCTGGGTGACCTCTCCCATGCCTCGGCGGTGTACTCGCGCGACGGTCGCTTTGCCTATGTGTTCGGGCGCGACGGCGGCCTGACCAAGGTGGACCTGCTGAGCCGGCGCATCGCGGCGCGCATCCGCCAGTCGGGCAACAGCATCGGCGGAGCCATCTCCCAGGACGGTCGGCTGGTTGCGGTGTCCAACTACGAGCCCGGCGGGGTCCGGGTGTTCGATGCCCGGACGCTGGAGCCCATCGCCGATATCCCGGCCGTCTACGGCCCCCAGGACCTGCGCTCCAAGGTCGTCGGGCTGGTCGATGCGCCCGGCAACCGCTTCGTATTCAGCCTCTACGATGCCGGCGAGATCTGGGTCGCCGATTTTTGTGACGGTCCCGAGCCCAACATACGCAAGTTCAAGGACATCGGGCGCCAGCCCTACGACGCATTGGTCACGCCCGACGGGCGCTACTATGTGGCAGGATTGTTCGGCGAGGACGGTCTGGCGCTGCTCGACCTGTGGCATCCGGAGCGCGGCGTGCGCCGTATCCTCGATCACTACGGGCGTGGCGAGCGCAAGCTGCCCGTCTACAAGATGCCGCACCTCGAAGGGTGGGCGCTGGCCGGCGACCGGATGTTCATCCCGGCGGTGGGCCGGCACGAGCTGTTGGTGGTCGATCCCGAAACCTGGCGAGAGGTCGGGCGCGTCCCGGTGCACGGGCAGCCGGTGTTCGCCATGGCCCGTCCGGACGGGCGCCACATGTGGGTCAACTTCGCCTATCCGGACAACGACACCATTCAGGTGATCGACACCGAGTCGCTTGACGTGGTGCACCGCTTGGAGCCGGGCAAGGCGGTGCTTCACATGGAGTTCACGCCGCGGGGCGAGCAGGTGTGGGTGTCGGTGCGCGACGCCGACCGGGTGGACGTGTATGACACGGCGACATTCGAACGGTTGGCCGTTCTCGACGCCGACAAGCCCAGCGGCATCTTCATGACCTACCGCGCCCACCGGATCGGGCTGTAGCGTGACTGAGACACAGAGGTGACGGAGGCCCATGACAGCAAATGCATTGAGCGAGCTGGAGAAGCAGCTACTCAACGACTTTCAGCATGACTTTCCGGTGACGCCGCGCCCCTACGCTGACATCGCCGAGCGCCTGGGTGTGACGGAAGACGAGGTGCTCGCGGCGCTGCATGAGCTGCGGGCGCGCGGGGCAGTGAGCCGTGTCGGTGCGGTGTTTCGTCCGAACCGCGTCGGTGTGAGCACGCTCGCCGCATTGGCCGCGCCCGAGGAACGGTTGGAGGAGGTCGCCGCGCTGGTGAGCGCCTATCCGGAGGTCAATCACAACTACGAGCGCGAGCACCGCTTCAATCTCTGGTTCGTGGTCACGGCCCGTGACGAGCAGCGCCTGCGCGAGGTGCTGGCCGACATCGAGCGGCGCACGCGGTTGGAGGTTCTTTATCTGCCGATGCTCGAGGACTACCATATCGATCTGGGATTCGATCTGAAATGGACCTGAAAGACGGTGAATTCGGTGCAGGTGTTGTAGAGGGCCTCACCCTGGACGCGGGTGATCGGGCCGTGGTGGCCGCGATCCAGGGGGGCCTGCCATTGGTCCCGCGCCCCTACGCGGCCCTGGGCGCGCAGCTCGGCATGGACGAGGGCGAGGTCATGGACCGCATTCGGCGTCTGGCCTCGCGAGGGTATATCAAGCGGTTGGGCGTAGTGGTGCGACACCACGAGCTCGGCTATCGCGCCAACGCCATGGTGGTTTGGGATATCCCGGACGAGCGGGTCGCCGCGCTGGGGCCCTGCATGGGCCGCTTCGAGTTCGTGACCCTGTGCTATCGCCGGCCCCGGCGCCTGCCACACTGGCCATATAATATGTTCTGCATGATTCACGGTCGCGACCGCGCCTCGGTGCTGGCCAACGTCGACGAGATCGTAGGGTGCTGCGGGCTCCATGAGATACCCCGGGCGGTGCTGTTCAGCCGGCGCCGCTTCAAGCAGCGCGGGGCGGTGTACTATCCAGGCGCCGAGCGGGCCGGTGAGCGCCGGGCCGCCGCGGTGAGGGGTTAGGATATGGATGCCCTCGACCGGCGCATCGTCAATCTGCTGCAAGACGGCCTGCCCGTCGTCTCGCGTCCCTATGCCGAGGCGGCGGCACGGCTCGGGATCGACGAAGACACCCTATGCGAGCGCATCCAGGCCATGCTCGATGCGGGCGATCTCACCCGCTTCGGTCCTATGTATCATGCCGAGCGGCTGGGGGGTGCGCTCACCCTCGCCGCGATGCAGGTGCCCGCCGAGCGGTTCGAAGAGGTGGCCGAGCAGGTGAACCGTTTTCCGGAGGTGGCGCACAACTATGCCCGTGAGCACCGGCTCAATATGTGGTTCGTGCTCGCCACGGACGATCCGGGGCGCATCGAGCGGGTCATCGACGAGATCGAGCGCAGCACCGGCTGCCGGGTATACAACATGCCCAAGGAGGAGGAGTTCTTCCTGGAGCTCAAGCTGCCGGCGTGATGGACGGAAACCGATGACCAGCGCGAATACAACGGCGCGGGCCTGGCCCCCTCGCATCGACGAGATGGATCGCAACATCATCGTCGCGACCCAGAAGGGGCTGCCCGTGACGGCGCGGCCCTACCAGGCGGTGGCCGAGCGGGTGGGCCTGAGCGAGTCGGAGGTCATGGCGCGAATGCAGCGCATGCTCGACGCCGGGGTCATTCGCCGCATCGGCGCTGTGCCCAACCACTACCGCCTCGGGTTTCGGGCCAACGGCATGTCCGTGTGGGACGTGCCCGATGACCGGGTGCGTGAGCTGGGCCGGCGCATCGGCGCCCTGGAGTTCGTCAGCCACTGTTATCGCCGCCCGCGTCACCTGCCGCAGTGGCCGTACAATCTGTTCGCCATGGTCCACGGGCGGGACCGCGGCGAGGTGCTCGCCAAGGTCCAGGGGATCGCCCGGCTGTTGGGCACCGATGCGCGAGGCCACGAGGTGTTGTTCAGCACGCGCATCCTCAAGAAGGCCGGGCTTCGGATCGGTTGATTTCAAAGACCGCGCGCGGGCTCCGCGTGGCCAAGTGGAGACTCGATATGTTTCGCATGACACGCTACATGCAGGAGATCGCCAACCCCGGGAGTACCCGCCCCGCGGGCGACCCCCCCGGGCCGGTGGTGATCTGGAACCTGGTTCGGCGCTGCAATCTCACCTGCAAGCACTGCTACTCGGTGTCCGCCGACCGCGATTTCCCGGGGGAGCTGACCACCGAAGAGGTCTATGCGGTAATGGACGACCTGCGCCGGTTCGGCGTACCGGTCTTGATCCTCTCGGGCGGCGAGCCGTTGATGCGCCCCGATATCTTCGACATCTCCCACCGGGCCAAGGAGCTCGGGTTTTATGTCGGCCTGTCCAGCAACGGCACATTGATCGACGAGGACAACATCGACGACATTGCCGGTATCGGATACGACTACGTCGGGATCAGCCTGGACGGCCTTCGAGACACCCACGACTACTTCCGGCGGCGCAAGGGGGCCTTCGGCGAGGCGTTGAACGGGATCCGGCTGTGCCATGACCGCGGCATCAAAGTCGGGATGCGTTTTACCATCACCCAGGACAACGCCGATGAGCTGCCCCAGCTCCTGGAGCTGATGGACCGCGAGAACATCGACAAGTTTTACCTGTCTCACCTGAACTACGCGGGGCGGGGCAACAAGAACCGCAAGGACGACATCGTTCACCAGATGACGCGCCGCGCCATGGACCTGTTGTTCGACACCTGTTGGACGGACATAAGCAACGGGCGCGTTCGCGAGTTTGTCACCGGCAACAACGATGCCGACGGCGTGTACCTGCTGTTCTGGGTACAGCGGCGCTTTCCCCATCTGGTCGATCACATGCGCGAGGTCCTGGCCCGCTGGGGCGGCAACCAGTCGGGCGTCAATATCTCCAACATCGACAATCTGGGCACCGTCCACCCCGATACCTTCTGGTGGCACCTGGGCAACGTGCGCGAGCGCCCCTTCTCCCAGATTTGGCAGGACACCTCCGATCCCCTGATGGCCGGCCTCAAGTCGCAGCACCGCCCCCTCAAGGGGCGCTGCGGGGCTTGCCGGTACGTGGACATCTGCGGGGGCAACACCCGCGTGCGCGCCCACCAGCTCACCGGGGATCCGTGGGACGAAGACCCTGCCTGCTACCTCTCCGACGAGGAGATCGGGGTCGAGACCACCGGTGAGCGGCTGCGGGTGACACCGTACTCGCGCCGCCGAAAACAGGTATGAGACCGCGCAGATCGGTCGGCGCAAAGGCGCAGGGACCATACGGACTCCCGGGAATTGCCCGCCGGGCCGCCGGTGCCTGCGCCCTTTGGGGCCTTGCGCTGAGCGCAGCCGCGGCCCCCGATGCGGCGGAAACCTACGGGCAGCACTGCGCGCGGTGCCACGGCGAGGCACGCCTGGGCGGCATGGGGCCGGCGCTGCTGCCGGGCAACCTCAAGCGGCTGCGCCGTGAGAAGGCCGCGCAGGTCATCGCCCGGGGGCGGCCCGCAACGCAGATGCCGGCATTCGGGGACCGCCTGAGCGAAGGGCAGATCCAGGCCCTGGTGGACTACGTGTACGCCCCCCTCCCGGACGTCCCGCAGTGGGGCGCCGAGGCGATCGGCGATTCGCGCATCGTCCACAATGCCCTGGCCTCGCTGGGCGGCCGCCCGGTGCACGAGGCCGACCCGCTGAACCTGTTCGTCGTGGTGGAGCTCGG
>JABAHQ010002053.1_pt1 | contig 45446 bp, 41 predicted proteins | sample 7062091 | NCBI WGS metagenome assembly JABAHQ01 (sample SAMN14534359, study PRJNA622989) | marine sediment metagenome | biome: marine biome [ENVO:00000428]; feature: marine pelagic biome [ENVO:01000023]; material: deep marine sediment [ENVO:00002113] | place: India: Gulf of Kutch | collected... | reverse complement strand
ATGGCACTGACCAAAGCCGACATGGCGGAATATCTGTTCGAGGAGCTTGGCCTCAACAAGCGCGAAGCCAAGGAAGTGGTGGAGATGTTTTTCGAGGAGATCCGTTGCGCACTGGAGCAGGGAAGTCAGGTGAAGTTGTCGGGGTTTGGCAACTTTGATTTGCGTGACAAGAACCAGCGGCCTGGGCGCAACCCAAAAACCGGTGAGGAAATTCCCATCACGGCGCGGCGTGTGGTGACCTTCCGACCGGGACAAAAACTCAAGGCGCGAGTCGAGGCCTATGCTGGAAGCGGGGAACAATAACGAGCTTCCACCGATCCCGGGCAAGCGCTACTTCACGATCGGTGAGGTGAGCGAGCTCTGCGGGGTGAAGCCTCACGTGCTGCGCTATTGGGAGCAGGAGTTCCCGCAGCTAAAACCCGTGAAGCGCCGGGGCAATCGCCGCTATTACCAGCGCCACGATGTGATCCTCATCCGCCAGATCCGGAGCCTGCTCTACGAACAGGGCTTTACCATCGGCGGCGCCCGCCAGCGGCTCTCGGGCAGCGAGGCCAAGGAAGAGCTCAACCACAGCCAGCAGATTGTGCGCCAGATGCGCGCTGAGCTGGAAGAGATCCTGCAGATCCTCAAGAATTAGCGCTTTGGGAAGCTAGGCACCGGTTCCGCTCGTGCGCGGCGGGCCGGTCGCGGCTCGAGGCGCCGCTCCTGCCAGTGCCGCTTCCATAGAGCGGCCTGCGTCCGCCGGGACCCGGCTGCACTCCGAGAGGCGGCGCGCACAGCGCGCCCTATGGGAAGGCGTTCATCGACCGGCGCTGTTTGCGGCTCGAGGCGCCGCTCCTGCCAGTGCCCGCTCCCCGGTCGGTCAGCGGCGGCCAGCTTGGTGCCGGCGCCTGGTTACGGTACACTACGCGGGCCCGGCGTATGGGTCGGGCGACATGTCGGGGCGTAGCGCAGTCTGGTAGCGCACCACAATGGGGTTGTGGGGGTCGGAGGTTCGAATCCTCTCGCCCCGACCATAGAATGCAAGGGCCGAGGATGTTCCGCGGCCCTTTTTCCGTTCTGAGGGCTAGTGGCAGATGCGCGCAGGCGGTCGCTGAATGCGCGTTTTGGATAGAGCCGCCAGGCGCCACTGCAGGCAGTGAAGGAAAAGTCTGCGCGCGAACTGCAGCTCCGGGTCGCGGGGGTCGATCTCCGCTTCTCGGAGCAGATTCACGAGATCGTGGACTTCTTTTACAAGCCTTTGACGGGGCATGCCAGCCCTCCTGTGGCTGTGGTTCGCGCGTGGGGCTCGGCGCTTAAAGAATCGGCGTGCGCGACATCTGGGCGCGGCGGACTCAGAGCGTCTTCGTCCCTCGATCCCGGCGGGCCGCTGCGGCCGGATTCCGATGCCCGACAGGCTGCAATGAATGCTCGCCATTCCCTCGGGACCTTGGGGCAGGTATTGGACGTGGCAAGAAACCACGATCTTACTATAGCCGATACAATGGGAATGTCACGTCCCGTTGCCGCGGACTCGCATGACATGGACTTTGCCCGCCATCCGAATCGTGGCCGGTAAACCTCGCCCGACTTACCCTCAATGGACATTGAACCAGCGGCGAAATAGGCCATTCGCGGCTCGCGGTCGGGCGCGCGCTATGAATTTGGAAGGGTCGTCACGCGCAGCAGCTTGCGCACTTCGTCCAGGGCGACGCTGAGCAAGGCCAGGTCGCCGGATGCCCCGGTCTGAAGCTCATCCATCCGGCTCAGATAGCGCTCTATGGCCGGGGCATTGGCCTCCTGCCAGGCATCCAGCGCCCCCTGCGCATCGATTTCGGGGGAGACGTGCTCGAGGGAATCCTGCGCCAGGATGCGGTGCAGGCGCAGCAGCTCGCTGCGCAAGTTGGTGCGGGCCAGACGCGGCCAGTGATCTTCGACCGGCAAGGTGCCGATCTGATCGCGCAGCCAGCGGAGCCTGAGCCCTTCGCCCAGCTTGAAGTACAGCCAAGCCACCTGGTCGACGGGGCGCGCCATGGCCGCGGCCGCCTCGGTAATGTCCAGCCCGGCCGACAGCGGGGGCAGGGCGGCCACGTGCACGGCCAGCTCGTGCGGCACGCCCTGCTCCCGGTGCTGACTGAGGCGCTCGCGCTGGCGCTCGAGGTCGGCCTCCTGCAGCACGTTTTGCAGTGTCGCCCGGAGCGTCTCCACCCCTTGGGCGAACGCATCGATTTCGGCGCTGACGTCGAGCGGCTGGCGTCGGTTGCGCAGAAACCACAGGGTGGAGCGGCTGGCCAGCTTGCGAATCTCGACCAGCATCGCCATCTGTTGGTCGGGGTCGATGCGGTTGTCGAGGTCGGCCACCCCCTGCCACAGCTCGGGAAGCGAGAACACCCGCCGCGTGACCATGAAGGCGCGGGCGAGGTCCGGTTCCTCGGCGCCGCTGTGCTCGTGCAGGCGGAATGGGAAGGTGATGCCCATGCGGTTGATCATGCTGTTGGCGATATAGGTCGCCAAGATCTCGCGCCGCAGCCGGTGGCCGCGTATGCGCCCCGGGTAGCGTTCTTGGATCGGGCCGGGGAAATAGTCCATGATCAGCGCGCCAAGATAAGCGTCCTCGCACACGTCGGAGTCGAGCAGGGCGTCGTAGAGATCGATCTTGGCATAGGCCATCAGCACGGAAAGCTCCGGGCGGTTCAGCCCCGCGTTAGTGCGGCGCCGCGCCTCGATGGCCTCGTCATCCGGGAGGTGCCAAGTGGCGCGCTGCAGCCGCTTCTTCTTCTCGAGCGCCCGGATCAGGCCGGCGTGCTCGTCCAGCAGGCTCGGGGCCAATTGCTCGCTTAACGAAAGCGCCTCGGTCTGCAGGTAGTTGTTGCGCAGCACCAGAGCGGCGACCTCGCCGGTCATCTGCTCGAGCAGGCGGCTGCGCTGCTTCTCGCTGAGCTCACCCTCCTTGACCTCCTCGTCGAGCAGGATCTTGATGTTGACCTCGTGGTCGGAGCAGTCGACGCCGCCCGAGTTGTCGATGAAGTCCGTATTGATGCGGCCGCCGTTGCGCGCATAGGCGATGCGCGCCTCGTAGGTAAGGCCCAGGTTGCCGCCCTCGCCGACGACCTTGCAGCGCAACTCCTCGGCGTTGACCCGCGTCGCGTCGTTGGTTCGGTCATCGGCCGCCTCGTGGGGCTCGTGGGCCGCCTTGACGAAGGTGCCGATGCCGCCGTTCCACAGCAGGTCCACGGGCGCGGTGAGCAGCGCGCGGATGAGCTCGTTTGGGGTGAGGCGTTCGACATCGACACCCAGCGCCGCACGTGCCTGCGGCGACAGTGAGATCGATTTCAGGCCCCGCGGATAGACTCCGCCCCCCTCCGAGATGCGTTCCGGGTCGTAGTCGGCCCAGGAGGAGCGGGGAAGTTGGCAAAGGCGCTCGCGCTCGGCGTAACCGGCCTCGAGATCGGGGTCCGGATCGATGAAGATGTGGCGGTGATCGAATGCCCCTATGAGCCGGATGTGCCGCGACAACAGCATGCCGTTGCCGAAGACGTCGCCGCTCATGTCGCCGATGCCCACGGCGGTAAAGTCCTCCCGTTGGATGTCCTTTCCGAGCTCGCGAAAATGGCGCTTGACCGATTCCCAGGCCCCGCGGGCGGTGATGCCCATTTTCTTGTGGTCGTAGCCGCTCGAGCCGCCCGAGGCGAAGGCGTCGCCCAGCCAGAAACCGTACTCGCGCGCGATGGCATTGGCCGCGTCCGAGAACGTGGCTGTGCCCTTGTCGGCCGCGACCACCAGGTAGGGATCGTCGTCGTCGTAGCGCACGACCCGCGGCGGAGGAGCAACCCGGCCTCTTTTCAGGTTGTCGGTGACGTCCAGAAGGGCGCGGATGAACAGGCTGTAGCACTCGACCACCTCTTGTTTGAGGGCGTCCCGATCCTCCCGGGGCGGCCGGCGCTTGATCACGAAGCCCCCTTTGGCGCCCACCGGCACGATCACCGCGTTCTTTACCATCTGCGCCTTCATCAGGCCGAAGATCTCGGTGCGGAAGTCTTCGCGACGGTCCGACCAGCGGATCCCGCCGCGGGCCACCTTTCCGCCGCGCAGGTGCACGCCCTCCACGCGCGGCGAGTAGACGAAGATCTCGTAGGCGGGTCGCGGGTCCGGGAGGTCCGGGATCTCGCGCGGATCGAGCTTGAAGCTCAGATATTCCATCGGGCCGTCGCCGTCCCCGCCGCGAAAATAGTTCGTGCGCAGCGTCGCCTCGATCAGGCGCAAGAAACGGCGCAGGATGCGGTCCTCGTCCAGGCTGGGGACGCTGTCCAGCTCCTCGCGGATGGACTCGGCGATCTTCGCGGTGCGCTCGTCGGCCGGCTGATGCTGCGGGCCGAAGCGGACGATGAACAAACTAGCCAACAGGGCGGCGAGACGGGGATTGTTGGTGAGAGCCTGCTCCACGTAGCGCTGACTGAACGGGAAGCTGGTTTGCAGCAAGTACTTGCAGTAGGCGCGCAGCACCGCGACCTGGCGCCACGGCAGATGGGCCCGCAGGACGAGCCGGTTGAAGCCGTCGTTCTCCACCACATCGTCCCAGACGCGTGCAAAAGCGTCCTGGAAGATCCCTCGCACCTGCTCGGTGTCCAGCTGCCCGGCGTGGCGATAGCGCATGCCGATATCATGGATCCAGACGGGCAGGTCGTCGGAGGGCTTGACCTCGTGCGGCCGCTCATCCACGACCTCCACGCCCATGTTCTCCAGCATGGGCAGCACTACGGACAGGGTGACGGGGTCGCCGCGGTGAAACAACTTGAACCGCAACATCCCTTCCTCGGCCTCGAGCGGGTGATAGAGGGCCATGCCCAGGGCGCCGGCCCGACCGAGCCGTTCCATCTCGTTGACATCGTGCACCGCCACGGCGGCGATGTAGTCCTCGCAGTAGGAGGCGGGAAAGGCGGTGCGATAGCGTGCAAACACTTGGTTGCCGCGCTCCTCGCCCAGCTCGTGGATCAGGTTGTCGTGCAGGTCATCCTCCCAGCTCCGGCTGGCCTCGACGATACTCGATTCGAGCTCGGCCACGTCGGGCTGGGGCAGCGAGCCCGGCTCGGTGTGGACGATCATGTACAGGCGCGCGAGCACCGACTCGGACAGCCACACGGTGAAATCCACCGCCGTGGCACTGAACGCCTGGCGCAGGATCTCCTGTACCTTGAGGCGTACCTGCGTGTTGAACCGCTCGCGCGGCAGGTAGACCAGACAGGAGAGAAAACGCCCGTACGGATCCCGGCGCACGAGCAGCCGCACACGCTGGCGCTCCTGAAGGTGCAGAATGCCCGTGGCCATATCGAAGAGCTGTTCCTCAGTGCTTTGAAACAGCTCGTCGCGCGGCAGGGTCTCTAGAATGTTGAGCAGCGTCTTATAGGAGTGGCTGACCGGGCGCAGGCCCGAGGCATCCATCACGCGCCGGACCTTGAGGCGCAGCAGCGGGATGTCCAGGGGGCGACGGTGATAGGCGGAAGAGGTATACAGGCCGAGGAAGCGGTGCTCGCCGATGACAACACCGTTGTCGTCGAATTTCTTGATGCCGATGTAGTCCATGTAGCCCGGCCGATGCACGCTCGACCGGGTGTTGCTCTTGGTGATCACCAGCAGCTCGGGTTTGCGGGCCAGCTCACGCGCCTCCGTAGGCAGCTGCGCAAAGCTGCGGGAGTAGCGCTCGGAGCCGGCGGTGCGCAGGATTCCCAGACCGGAGCTCGGCACGATGGCAAGCGCATCCACGTCGCCCTCGCGCTCCAGGTGGTACTCGCGGTAGCCCAGGTAGGTGAAGTGGTTCTCGTCCAGCCATCGCAGAAACGCCCGGCCCTCGTTCACTTCCGTGGAGTCAAGGGGCGGCGGCTTCTCGCCCAGCTCGGTCACGATCTCCTCCAAGCGCGCGCGCAGGGCCGGCCAGTCCTCCACCGCTGCGCGTACGTCATCGAGCACCCGGTGAATGTCGGATTCGAGGGTCTCGAGGACATTGGGGTTCGTAACGCGATCCACTTCGAAGTGCATGATCGCCTCGGCCAGCCCTTCCTCGGCATCCGCATCGCGGGCATATACCCCCTGGAGCCGATCCTGCTCATCGCGCTGCATGCACATCACGGGGTGAACAATGAGGTGTACGGTGAGCCCGTGGCGGTTGAGCTCCATGCGGGCGGAGTCGACTAGGAACGGCATGTCGTCCTGCACGATCTCCACCACCGTGTGGGTGGACTGCCAGCCGTGCTCCTCCATGCGCGGGTTGTACACTCGCACCAGGCGCTCTCCGGGTTTGCGCCTGCGGGCGAGGCTCCAGTGAGCCAGGGCGGCGCCGTAGAGGTCTTGGGCAGTGCGTTCCAACAGATCTTCCGGGGCCACCCCCCGAAAGTACTCTCGCACGAACCGTTTCGCCTGAGCGGAGAGCGGGGCCTCCAGCCGTGCCTGGATTTGGCCAACGACCTTGTCGATCAGCTTGGTCTTCTTTTGGTCCTGGGCGGAGGGCATCGCGGGTCCGGCCTGCCGGGTGATCACCACCGCATGGTACACGCCGGAGATGAGCCGGGCCAATGACTCGCGAGGGTCATCCTGGGCTCGGACCCGGCGGATGCTCCAGTGATGCGCGGGGGCCGGTCGTTCCCCGCGCGCTTGAACGCGGGGACGGGCTAACGCCGCCAAGAGGTTGTCCGGACTATGCTAAGAGGCAATGGAACATGGCAGCATTCTGGTGCCGGGACGCAACTGCTGGCGGGTGGAAGCGGTCCGCCAGGCCGAGGTGCTCGTCGACGGGGCGGCCTATTTCGCCGCCTTGCGTTCTGCCCTCGAGCAGGCCCGGGATTCCATATTCATCCTGGGCTGGGATATCGACAGCCGCGTCCGCCTTTCGCACGATTCGGCTGGCACCGAATCGGGCGGGTCCCTGGGCGCGCTGTTGGATTGGCTGGTGCGCCGGCACCGACGGCTGCACACCCGCATCCTGGTCTGGGATTTCGCCATGATATACACGCTGGAGCGAGAGTGGCTGAGCGCCTATCAGCTAGGCTGGAAAACGCACCGGCGCCTCGAGTTTCGCAGGGACGCCTGCCATCCGGCGGGCGCCTCCCATCACCAAAAAGTCGTAGTCATCGACGACTGCCTGGCGTTCGTGGGCGGCTTCGACCTCACACGTTGGCGCTGGGACACACGCGAGCACCGCCCGGGCGACCCGCGCCGGATCGACACCGAGGGAAGGGCCTATCCGCCCTTTCATGACCTGGAGTGGGTAGTGGACGGTGACGCGGCCGCGGCCCTGGGGGCGTTGGCCCGTGAACGTTGGCGCAGGGCCACCGGGCAGCGCGTGCGCGGGCCCGCCCCCGCACAATTTGCCCGCTGGCCGGAAAACATTGAACCACGATTTCGCGACGTGAAAATCGGGATTGCCCGTACCGAGCCCGAGCTTGACGGGAACGATGCAGTGCGCGAGGTGGGGGCCTTGTATGTGGACAGCATTGAAGCCGCCCGGCGCTTCATCTACGTGGAGAACCAGTTCCTGACCTCCAAGCTCGTGACCGATAGGCTGGTGCAAAGCCTGGAACGACAGGTCGGTCCGGAAGTGATCCTGATCCTGCCCAAAGAGAGCGGCGGGTGGCTGGAGCGCAAGACCATGGACGTGCTGCGTGCGCGGGCGCTGGGCCGCCTGCGCGCCGCAGACAAGCACGGGCGGCTGCGTGTGTATTTCCCGGCGGTCGGAGACCAGGCAGTGAACGTGCACGCGAAGGTCATGGTCGCGGACGAGCAGCTACTGCGCATCGGTTCCTCCAATCTCAGCAATCGCTCCATGGGGTTGGACACGGAGTGCGACCTGGCGATCGAGGCACTGCGAGGCGAGGATTGCGAGGCCATCGCAAACGTACGCAACGGTCTGCTTGCAGAGCATCTGGGCGTAGAACAGGCGGCGGTGGCGGCGGCATTGCGCGAGCATGGATCTCCCGCCAGCGCCATCGATGCGCTGCGCGGCGGCCCGCGGACCCTGCACGATCTGCAAGGGTTGGTTCCGGAGTACATCGACCGTCAGGTGCCCGACAGTGCGGTCATCGATCCCGAGCAGCCCTTGAATGCGGAGCGGCTGAGCACGCGCTACCTTCGGCCCGAGCAGCGGGCAAGCGCGCGGCATCGGGGCGCGCGGTATGCCGCCATTGTGATCGCTCTCCTATTGGTTGCCGCCGCTTGGCGTTGGACACCGTTGCGGGAGTACGCTCAGATCGACGATGTCCAGCGTTGGCTGCACCGGATTCAGGGCCACCCTTTGGCCCCGGCGGTGGTAATGGTCGCCTACCTGGCGGCGGGGCTGGTGGCGTTCCCCATTACGCTCATGGTGGGCGCGACCGTGGTCATCTTCGGTCCCTGGGTCGGTTTCCTCTACGCCTTGGTCGGCTCGCTACTCAGCGCGGTAGCGACCTACGCGCTGGGACAATATTTGGGCGCGGGACCGCTGGAACGTTTCGCGGGCCCGCGCATCGCCCGATTGAGCGGCTGGCTCGTGCACCAGGGCCTGCTGACCGTGCTCGCCTTGCGCATCGTACCCGTGGCCCCGTTCACGGTCGTCAACGTGGTGGCGGGCGCATCCCGCATCCGGTTTCTCGATTTTTTTCTGGGAACCCTGTTGGGCATGCTGCCTGGACTGGTGGGTATCGCCCTGTTCGTGGATCGGCTCATCGCCGCCCTGCGCGATCCCGGTTGGATCGCTTACGCCACCGTCGTGGCGCTGGGCGTGATGATCGCAGCTGCATTGGTCCTCCTGCGCCGATGGCTGGGGGACAGGGGTAGTTGAAAGTCAAAAGGCAAAAGGCAAAAGGTTAGCCGAATCGCTGGTCGCGGCGGGAACGCCGCTCCCACCCCGCACCGAGCACCTGTAGGAGCGACATTCTTGTCGCGATATTCGATTTCTTTGCGATCCTCGCGCCTCGGCGGCCTGCGCGTTCGTCGGCCGGCGTCAGGCAGATGCGCGCTCGGCTAGACGCACGGAATGCAGATGGAGGGTCAACGGTTCTCGGTCGCGACGTACAATATCCACCGCTGCATCGGCCGCGACGACGTGAAGGATCCCGACCGCATCGCCCGCGTAATTCGAGCGATGGATGCGACTGTCATCGGCCTCCAGGAAGTGGAGACCGTCGCGGGTCACCCGAGGCACCGGGATCAGTTCACCTACGTGGCCCACGCCAGCGGTTACACCGCCATTCCGGGGCCCACCCTGTTCCGGCCCGACGGGCACTATGGCAATGCCCTGCTGACGCGAGCGAATATCCTGGCGATCCGCCGCCACGATTTGACCGTGCCGCCCCATGAGCCGCGTGGCGCCATCGATGCCGAGCTGGCATTGCCGCGAGGCGGGGTGCGGGTCGTGGTCACGCATCTGGGGCTGAATGCCGCGGAGCGCGCGCGCCAGATACGACATTTGGTAAACGTGTTGGATACGGACGGCAACATGCCGGCGGTCGTGTTGGCGGACCTCAACGAGTGGTGGCCCTGGGGCCGGCGCCTGCGCGGGCTGCGCGAGCACTTGCACGTCGGCCCGGTACGTCCTTCTTTCCCGGCGCCGCTCCCGGTATTGGCGCTGGACCGTGTTCTGCTGGGGCCGGGCGTGCGGCTGGTCTCGGCGAAGGCCGTGTGGGACCGCACAGCACGCCGGGCATCCGATCATCTGCCAATACGCGCGATCCTGGAGCTGACCGGATTCTGTCGATAGTCATTATCGATCGTAGCGATCAACGGCAGCACGTGGCCGTTGTGAAGTGGGTAGGAGCCGTACCGGCCGCTCATCACGGGACGGCTAACCGATTGATTGGCGACACACAAGACCTCGCCTGCCGTGACGGACCGCGGGCGGGCGGCAATGCAGCAAGCCGCTACGGTACGCTTTGGTGATATTCGCTCGGCGATTTGATAGGCTTTCGTGCGGCGCGCATGTGCGGCCGCGCGCGACCAATCATGCAGAACAACCACGATATTTCCCGGGTTTCAGTCTGGAGTGAATGAGTTGACCGAGCGCGAGTCTCTAACGGAGGTCCATGTCGATCTGGACCGCGACCTGTTTCTTCGAAACCTGCTGCGCGAGCTGTCCGGAACGCTGGAGGAGGTCGTCGGCTTCGATGAGGCCGCCGGCTTTATCAGCATCGTGGGACAGCAGATCGGGGAGTGGTTGGACCGGGATTATCGCCATGCCTTGCACGAAGAGACCCTGTCACGGGGGCAGGTCAGTCGGGTCCTGGTTGACCTCAAGCGCCGCATCCAGGGCGATTTCCACATCATTTCCGAGGACGATCAGAAGATCGTGCTTGCCAATCGGGCGTGCCCCTTCGGTGACCGGGTTCGCAACCGCAGCTCGCTGTGCATGATGACCTGCAACGTGTTCGGCACGATTACCGCCGAGAATCTCGGGTACGCGAAGGTCTGTCTGCACCGTACCCTTGCCTGGGGCGATGAGCGGTGTCAGATCGTTATCTATCTCGACCAGACCCGTGAGTCCGACGAAGACCAGGGAATGGAATTTTTCGGATCGTGATGCACCATGGTTCCGAGCCAGTTTCTGCGGTTGGCCGACGCCCTTCCGGAAGTCCTCATCCTGATATCCACCGATGCGCAGCTGCTGGCGGCCAACCGGGCGGCCGGTCGGTTCTTGGGGATTGCGCCGCGCCAGCTCGTGGGGCGCAGTCTGTTCGAGCTGGTCAAGACGCCGGAGACGGTCGTGCGCAAACACATCAAGCTCTGGCATCGGACGCGCACGCCGATCCCCGCGCCGCTGATCTGGAAGGTCCGCAGACACGCTGAGGGCGGCTGGCGCTGTCACGCGTTCCTCCTCCAGCCGTCCGAGGGTGGGCAGCCGGCCTATATCGCCTTGCGCTGTATTCCGGGCCGCCGGAGCGCGGGCGAGTTCCAGGCCCTGAACCGTGAGCTGGAGCGCCAGCGCGGCACGCTGCGCAAGCTGCAGGAGAGCCGCGAGGAGCTGGCGCTTGCCCACGAGAAGGCCGCGGTGACCCTGCACAGCATCGGTGATGCCGTGGTCACCACCGATCAGGACGGCATAATCGAGTATATGAACCCCATCGCAGAGGGCCTGGTCGGATGGACCACGAGCGAGGCTCGGGGGCGGCCGCTGCTCGAGGTGTTTAATATCCTCAACGAGGACACCCGCGAGCCCGCCGATGATCCCGTGGCCCGGTGTCTGCGCGAGGGAACCATCGTCGGGCTGGCGAACCATACCGTGCTCATCGCCCGTGACGGCACGGAGTACGTAATCGAAGATTCCGCCGCGCCGATCCGCAGCGCACACAATCGCCTGCTCGGTGCGGTCCTGGTGTTTCGAGATGTGACCGAGGAGCGGCTCGTGCAGCGTCAGCTTCGCTACTTGGCACAGCGCGACACCCTGACCGGTTTGTACAACCGTCACTATTTCGAGCAAGAGCTGGGGCGGGCCGTGCAGGTGGCGCGGCGCGGGACTCTCGGCTACGCGATGTTCTATATGGACCTGGATCAGTTCAAGCTGATCAACGATACAGTCGGTCACGGGGCCGGTGACGAGATGCTGCGCGAGGTCGGCGAATTCTTTTTCCGCCGACTGCGTCAGAGCGACGTGCTGGCCCGCCTGGGCGGGGACGAGTTCGGGGTGCTGTTGAATGGCGTCGGCGCCGACAAGGCGATGGAGATCGCCGACGATCTTCAACGGTCCATGGAGGCGTTCGACTTCACCTATCAGGGCGTGACCTATGAGATCAGCACCAGCATCGGCATCGCCATGATCGGGGCGCAGACGGTGTCCTCGGCCGAGGTGCTGCGCCATGCCGACATCGCCTGTTACGTGGCCAAGCGCCAGGGGCGCAGCTGCAATCACCTGTACTCGGAGAGCGACGACGTCGATCTCACCACCATCGGCGAGATGAAGCTGCTCGCCGACATCAAGACGGCGCTGGCCCAGGACCGGTTCGTGCTGCACTTTCAGCCCATCCAGCCGCTGGCCGGTCGGGGCGACCCACTGTACGAGGTCCTGGTGCGGATGCTGGACGACCAGGATCAGCTCGTTGGGCCGGGGACCATCATTCCCACGGCGGAGCGCTACGGCTTGATGACCCAGATCGATAAGTGGGTAGTGGAGCGCGCCCTGGGGCTGCTTGCCGAACGCGTCCACGACGGTCGCCCGATTCGTTTGTCCGTCAACCTGTCGGGGACGTCGGCCGGCGCCCCCGAGTTGCTGGACGCCATCCGAAACGGGATGCACCGCTTAGACGTGCCGCCCGGGCGCCTGATCTTTGAGGTCACCGAGACTGCTGCCATTGCGGTGGCCCACATCGAGAAGGCCGAGGCATTCATGCGTGAGCTGCGTGCCGCGGGGTGCCGCTTCGCGCTGGATGACTTCGGCACCGGCTTCAGCTCGTTTACTTATCTCAAGTACCTTCCCGTAGATTACATCAAGATCGACGGCACATTCGTGCGAGATATCCTTAGCGACCCCGTCGATCAGGCCATGGTGCGCTCGATCAACCAGATCGCCCATTCCCTGGGCAAGCAAACCATCGCCGAGTTCGTGGAGAACGAAGAGGTGCGCAAGGCTTTGGTTTCGTTCGGGGTGGACTATGCGCAGGGTTATCACATAGGGCGGCCCGGGCCGGAGCTGCCGTAGTGAAGACAATTCAAAAGTCAAAAGGCAAAACGCAAAAGTGAAGATGGGATAGGGCGGCCTTTGGCCGCAGCACCTCGCAACGCACCTTCGGTGCCTGATCCGGCCTTCGTCTTTCGCTCAAAGAAGAAATTGTTTTCTTTGCGCCTTTGCGTTGTGCTCTTCGATAGAACCGCAGGGCGGTTGGCGCGCTAGCGCAAGCCGCCGATGTTCCGCCGCGGCGCCGGGCGGCGGCTCGCCTTCGGCGAACCGCCCTACGAGCTGTGTTATCGATTTTCTTTGCGCTCTCCGCGCCTGTGCGCCCTCCGCGTTCTTCGACCGGCGCTGATTAAAACCGATGACCCCTGTGCCTGAGGTGCACGTCGATCGGCGCCGACCTCAGGCGATGACTACTCCGCCCGCAGGGCCTCGATGGGATCCAGCCGGGCGGCGCGGCGTGCGGGCAGCACCCCGGCGGCCAGGCCAATGCCGGCCGCAAGAAGCTCGGCGGCCAGCACGTAGGACCAGGGTGTGTGCACGGGCAGGGCGGGGACGGTGAGGCGCAGGGCCCAGGCCCCGCCCACGCCCAGGACCAGGCCCGCCAGGCCGCCCAGGGCAGCCAGCACCACGGCCTCGCCGAGGAAGAGCCCCAGCACCGAGCCCTGATGGGCGCCGAGGGCCCGCAACAGGCCGATCTCCGAGGTGCGTTCCTGCACGGCGATGGTCATGATGGTGAGAATCCCCACACCGCCGACCACCAGCGAGATGCCTCCCAGCGCCCCGACGGCGAAGGTCAGCACGTCCAACACGGAGCCCAGCACGTCCAGCATCTGCTGCTGTGTTGTGATGGTGAAGTCTTCCCGCCCGTGACGGGCGATCAAGATCCGCCGAATGCCCGCGACTACCTCGCCCACGGGGGCGCCCTCGCGGTACATCAAGTCGATCTCCATCACGCCCTCGCGATTGAACATCTCCAGGGCGCGCCCGGTGGGAATGTAAACCGTGTCGTCCAGGTCGAACCCCAGCACTTGGCCCTTGGATTCCATCACCCCGATGACGCGATAGCGGTCGCCGCCGATGCGCACCCGCGCGCCCAGGGGGTTGCTCTCCCCGAACAGCTCGTCGCGCGTCTTGCTGCCCAGCACTACGAAGGCCCGGGCGGCGCGGGGGTCGTCGTGGGGCAGGAAGCGCCCGATGCCGATCTGGAACCGAAACGCCTCGGGGAACTCGGGCCCGACCCCGTAGACGGTGGTGCGTCGCTGTCGCCCATTGCCCTCTACCTCGGCGTTGCCCTGCACCACGGGCACCACCGACTGGGTATGGGGTACGCGCTGCAGGGCGCGCGCGTCCTCGATGGTCAGTGGGCGAATGGTGCCGAAGATTCCCACTGATGCGCCGTGGGTGGTGGTGCGCCCCGGGTTGATGGCCACCAGCGTAGAGCCGAACTGAGTGAACTCGGCGAGCACGAAGCGGTGCACGCCCTCGCCGATGGATGTGAGCAGCACCACCGCGGCGATGCCGATGGCGATGCCCAGGACCGTCAGCGAGGAGCGCAGCCGGTGGGTGGACAGCGCGCCCAGGGTTAGTCGTGTGAAATCGATATAGCGCATGGGGGTGAATGGCCCTACCGGCGTGCCAGGGCCTGCACCGGGTCCAGCCGGGCGGCGCGCCGGGCCGGCAGCACGCCGAATCCCACCCCCGCCAGCGTCGCCAGGACAAAGGCCAGGCCCACGGACCACCAGGGCGCGACGATGGGCAGCGCCGGGTAGATCCGGCCGATGCCCCAGTCGATCAACACGCCCGCGCCCACGCCGATCGCGGCGCCGGTCACCGACAGCACCACCGCCTCGGCGAGAAACACGGTGACGATCTGGCCCGGCGCGGCGCCGACTGCCTTGAGCAGCCCCACCTCGGTGGTGCGCTGGCTGACCGCCACCAGCATGACATTCATAATCAAGATTCCGGCCACCAGTAGGCTGATGGCGGCGATTCCGCCGAGGGTGAGGGTGAGCGCGCGCAGGATGCGGTCGAAGGTGGCCAGCACCGCGTCCTGGGTGATCACGGTGATGTCCTCCTCGCCCTGGTGGCGCTCCGTGATGGTTCTGCGGATGTACGCCCGGGCCGGCTCGATGGCCTCGCGGCTCCTGGCCTCCACCAGGATGCGAAACAGCGAGGGGGTGTTGAACAGGGCCTGGGCCGAGGCCACGGGGACGATCACGAGGTCCTCCACGTCCAGGCCGATGGCCCGTCCCTCGGAGGCCAGCACGCCGATCACGCGATAGCGGCGCTCGCCGGCGCGCAGCCACTGTCCCAGGACCGGCTCGTTTCCGAACAGCTCGCGCCGCACCTTGGCGCCGATCACGCACACCGCCTGGGCGCGCTCGGGATCCCCCGGGGGCAGGAAGTGGCCCTGGGCCATCTCCCAGTGGCGGATGTCCAGGAGCTCGGCCGTGGAGCCGAGCACGGCCACTTCCCGGTCGCGCTCGCGAAAGGAGACCGCCACCGAGCCGATCACCACCGGCGCCACATAGCGGATGGTCGCGCTGGTCTCCAGGGCCTTGGCGTCGGCGATGGTGAGATCGCGCGGGGTCTGGCCCACGAACATCGCCGGCGCCCCGCCGGTGGTCTCGGAGCGGCCGGGCAGGACGATCAACAAGTGGGTACCCAGTGAGGCGAACTCGCCGGTGACGTAGCGCCGGGCGGCTTCCCCCAGGGAGGTGAGCACCACGATGGCGGCCACACCGATGGATACGGCCAGCAGGATCAGGGCGCTACGCCCCCGGTAGCGGGCCAGCGCCTGCCAGGCAAAACGGACCACGTCGCTAGCCCGCATGTTGCAACCGTATCCGGAATGATGGCGCAGGACAGGCTCCCGGAGCCCGGGAAGTCCACGGGCCGGTCCCAAATTGTATTTGCACAATCTCCATGAACCTGGATGGTCTCCGTATCACTTTCAGCTACCCGACGTGCGGCCCACGGCCGACGTTGCTCAGCCGTTCCCCTCATCATCAATGATGCGCCCGTCCACCATGTGCACGCAGCGCCGCGCGCGGTCGCCGATCTGCGGGTCGTGGGTGACGACCAGCAGGGTGATCCCGCGTCCGTTCAGCCGCTCCAGCAGCTCCACCACCTCGTGCCCGGAGCTGCGGTCCAGGTTGCCCGTGGGCTCGTCGGCGAGCAGCACGGCGGGCTCCATGATCGTGGCCCGGGCGATGGCCACCCGCTGGCGCTGACCGCCGGAGAGCTGCTCCGGCCTGTGGTGGGCGCGGTCCCCCAGGTCCAGGGCCTCCAGGACCTGCTGCACACGCCCGGCGCGCTCGGCGGGCGGCAGGCCCGCCAGCACCATGGGCAGCTCCACGTTCTCCGCCGCGGTGAGCCGGGGCAGCAGGTGGAAGAACTGGAACACAAAGCCGATCTTGTCGCGGCGCGTATCCGATTGGCGCTCATCGTCCAGGGCCGTCACGTCCCCGCCGTCCAGGTGATACGTGCCGGCGGTGGGGCGGTCCAGCAGGCCGATGATGTGCAGCAGGGTGGATTTGCCCGATCCGGACGGCCCCATGATGGAGACATACTCGCCGCGGGCCACGTCCAGGTTCACGTCGTTCAGGGCGTGCACCCGCTGGTCGCCCACCGGGAAGATGCGGTGGATCCCCGCCAGCTCGATGACGGGCCGTTCACCCATCGCCTTCTTCTATGGCGACCATGGCGCCGGGGCGTACCCCCTCCCGGTCCACCGAGGTGATCACCCGGTCACCGGGCTCCAGGCCCGCGCGCACCTCCGTGTACACCCAGTTGGACAGCCCCGGCGTGATGGTGCGCTCCGCCAGGGTTCGGTCCTGGGGGCGGTAGACCAGCACCCGGCTGCCCTCCTGGACCGCCTCGGTGGGCACGCGCACCACCGAGTCCTTGCGGTCCAAGACGATCTCCACATCGGCACTGTAGCCCGGCAGCAGGTTCTCCACGGCGTGGGACTCTGCGAACTCGGCCTCTACGTCCACGGTACGGGCCTGCTTCTCCACATCCAGCACATAGGGGGCCACGCGACGCACCGTCCCGTCGAAGTGCCGCTCCGGGAAGGCATCGAGGCTGATGCGCGCGGGCATGCCGGCGCGGATGGCCGGCGCGTCCACCTCATCGATGGGGGCCTTGACGTACAGGCAGGTGGTGTCCACCAGGTCCACGGCGGGCAGGGTGGGAATGCCTACGGGAGACGGCGTGGCGAACTCGCCCAGCTCTCCGTTGATCTCGGCCACAGTGCCCTCGAAGGGTGCGCGCAGCCGGGTGCGCTCCAGCGCCGCCTGGGCGACGGCCACACGCGCCCGGCTCACCCCGATCGAAGCCCGCGACGCCGCGCATGCGGCGCGGCTGGACTTGGCCTGGCCCACGGCGCGCTCGGTCGCCTCTTCGGAGGCGAGGCCTCGAGCCTGAAGCTTGGTGAGACGATCGGCCTCGCGCTGGGCCACGTCGGCGGAGACGCAGGCTTGCTCGGCACGCGCCGCCGCCGCCTTGGCCTCCTGTTGAGCGAGCTGGAGCTCGGCCGCCAGGTCGTCGTTCCATAGCTCCAGCAGGATCTGCGCTCGTTGCACGTAGTCGCCCTCGCGCACGGGCAGCTCGGCGATCTGGCCGCCGATGGCCGGGGCCAGCCGGGCCCGCCGGCAGGCCTCCACGGTGCCGGCGCGCGTGTTGGCCACCGTGGCCTCCACCGGCCCGCGGTCTACGGTTTTGGCGCGAACCTCGACGGGCTCCGGGCGTGACAGGTACCAGGTCCCCGCGCCGATCAGTGCCCCGAGCAGGATGAGCCACAACAGGCGTCGCGGGCGACGAGACATGGAATATCCTTTAATTGTTTCTTAATCTTCGTAGGGCGGTTCGCCGAAGGCGAGCCGCCGTCCCAACGCCTCGCTGTACTCCTGCGGCGGCTCGCGCTCGCGTCCAGGCCGCCCCGTGGCAGCGGCTTGGTACCCAGTGGACAGTGTAGAGTCGACAGGGGCCGGCAACCGCCGGTCAGGTTGTCTTCGTGACCGCCGCCTGCCGCTCACTGTTTTCCTGTCTACTGCACGCTAATCTACGACGGGTGCGCCGGGTGCTAACAGATCCGCGGCAGCGGATCGTCCTCCAGCTCGTCCAGGACGCGCTCGCCGCCCAGCTCGGTCTCCAGAAGGACATGCTGCTCATCGGCGCCAACGCGACCGATCAGGGCCGCACCGGCGCCCGCCTCCAAGGCGCGCCACGCCTGCAAGGCCGTTTCGGCATGGGCCTCGTCCACCACCGCGACCACCCGGCCTTCACAGGCCAGGTAGAGGGGGTCGTAGCCCAGCATGTCGCAGACCCCCTGGACCGGCTCGCGCACCGGCACTGCGGGCGCCTGGATTCGCACGCCCAGCCCGGTGGCACGCCGGATCTCGTTCAGAACCGTAGCCAGGCCGCCGCGAGTGGGATCGCGCATGAACCGCAGCCCCGGCAACGCGAGGAGCGCGCGGGTCAACGGCAGGACGCTGGTGGCATCGGAGCGCACGTCGCCCCGCAGGCCGAACTGCTCGCGGGCCAGCATGACGGCGATGCCATGATCGCCCACCGGGCCGCTGACCAGCAGCGCGTCGCCGTCGCGGATGTGATCCAGGCCCAGGGCACATCCCGGCTCGCGCACGCCCACCCCGGTGGTCGCCAGGTACAGCCCGCCACCCTCGCCGCGGCGCACCACTTTGGTGTCACCGGCCGCAATCTGCACGCCCGCCCCGGCGGCGGCCGCCGCCAGGCTGGTGATAATGCGTTCCAGCACGGCGAGCTCCAGGCCCTCCTCGGCGATGACGTTGAGGCTGAGAAAGCGCGGCGTTGCCCCGGCGACGGCCAGATCGTTGACCGTGCCGTGCACCGCCAGGGCGCCGATGTCCCCGCCGGGAAACTCCAGGGGCTGCACGGTGAAGCTGTCGGTGGTGAACACGATCTGCCCGGCGGTGCCGCCCAGCGGGAGGGGCACCGCGTCGGCCTGGATGTCCAGTAGGGGATTGCCCAGGCGGCGGGCGAACAGGGTCTCGATCAGCTCGCGCATCAAGCGCCCGCCGTTGCCGTGGGCGAGGGAGATGTGATCCATGGCCTGGCTGTTCCCGGGGTCTGGAGGCTACAAGGTAGCGGCACCGGGGCCGGTGCCGCAAGTCAACCGGTCAAGGCTTCCCGGTCCGGGCGATAAAAAGGTTGGCCGTAAGGTTTTGCCAATGCGTACTGAGTCGGCCCGGCATGGCTTTACGGGACACGCCCTTGCTTGACTTTTCGGAACAATCAGTCGGCGGGCACAGCCCGCCCTATACGCGCTTGTCGCGACAAACGGGCGTGGGGTGCGTCGGGCCGAAGGCCGACGCACCGAGGTCAATTTTCTCTGCGTCCTCTGCGTCTTCGCGCCTTTGCGTTGGGCTGTTTTCGCCGTGTCATGCACCTAATCTAACGAACTGGCTTCGACCACCTGTCCGAAGCTCAGGCCAGCGTCGTTGCAGGGCAGTTCCCGGGGAAGATACGCGCGAAAGCCGGCCGCCCGCAGCCCGTCCAGGGCCGCCTGAGCCAGCCGGCGGTTCTGGAACACGCCGCCGGTGAGCCCGACGGCGAGCTCGCCGAAACACTGCCGCAGCCGCTCGGCCTGGGTCACCAGGGCCGCAGCGAGGCTGGCGTGGAAGCAGGCGGCGCGCTCGGCTTGGCCCAGCCCGCCGTCCAGCAGCATGGGCACCAGCGGGGCCCAGTCGAGGCGCCGTACGCCCTCGCTGCCGGCATTGCTCGGCAGCTCGATCGGCGCGGCGTCCATGCCGGCCGCGGCGTCCTCCAGCCACATGGGGCCCTGGCCCTCGAAGCTGGCCTCGTGCACCAGGCCCACCAGCGCGGCCGCGGCATCGAACAGCCTGCCCACGGCAGTGGATTGGGGGCAGTTGACCCCTCTGCGCCAGGCGGCGTGGAGCAGCCCCGCGTCCTCGGGGGCCTGTGACCACGGGGTGTCCGTCGCCCAGCACAGGGCCGCGGCCGAGCGCCAGGGCTCGCGCGCCGCGCGCTCGCCCCCCGGCAGGAAGAACGGGCGCAGGCTGGCCACCCGGCGCCAGTTTCCCGGTCCGCCGTACAAGGCCTCGCCCCCCCAAAGGGTGCCGTCCTCGCCCAGGCCGACACCGTCCCACGTGAACACCAGCCAGGCACGTTCGTCGGGAATCTCGCCCGCCATGCCCGAGGCGTGGGCGTGATGGTGCCAGACCGGGGTGATCTCCAGACCGGACCGGCGGGCCCAGCGGTGGCTCGCGTAGCCCGGATGTGCGTCGCAGACCACCCGCTCGGCGCGCACGGCGTAGAGCTCCTGCAGGTCGGCGATGCTGCGCTCGAACGTCTCCCGGCTGCGCGGCGCCTCCAGGTCGCCGATGTGGGGCGAGATCACGACACGGTCCTCCCAGGCCAGGGCCACGGTGTTCTTCATGTGCCCGCCCACGGCCAGGAGCGGGCGCTCGACCGGAAACGCCAGCGCCCGCTCCAGTGGGGCCGTGCCGCGGCCAAGGCGCAGCGGCCGCGGTGCGCCGTCGATGATGCGTAGCACGGTGTCGTCGGCGGGGCGCTGGATGGGCCGGTTATGGTGCAGGCAGGCATCGAGCACGTGCCCGAGGCGTTCCTCCACCGGCCCCGGGTCGGTGAGCACGGGCTCACCGCGTACGTTGGCCGAGGTGGCCACCAGCGGTCCGCCGAAGGCCTCCAGCAGCAGGTGGTGCAGTGGGCTGTAGGGGAGCATCAGGCCCACCTCGTCCAGACCGGGGGCGATCAGCGGTGACAGCCCGCCGTCCCCGCCAAGGGGCACGAGCACGATGGGTCGTGCGGGCTGGGCGAGGGTTTTGGCGTGGATCGCATCGATGGATGCGTAGCGGCGCGCGTGGTCAAGGCCGTCCTCGCCGGCCTGGGGGACCATCACCGCCAGGGGCTTGTGAGGCCGCGGCTTGGCGGCGCGCAGGCGTCCGACGGCCGGCGTGTGGCGGGCGTCGCACATCAGGTGATAGCCGCCGATGCCGCGCACGGCCACGATGGCACCCTGTTGCAGGTGGTGCACGCATTGGGTCAGGCTGTCCTCGGAGCCGTGCACGGGCGGGCCGTCCCCGGCGTGGAAGGACAATTGCGGCCCGCAGCGCGGGCAGGCCAGCGGCTCGGCGTGAAAGCGCCGGTCACCGGGATCGTTGTATTCGCGCGTGCAGTCGGCGCACAGGGGGAAGGCGTCCATGGTGGTGTTCGGACGATCGTAGGGCAGGCGCCGGATCAGGGTGTAGCGCGGTCCGCACTGGGTGCAGTTGATGAACGGGTAGCGGTGGCGCCGGTCGCGCGGGTCGCGCAGCTCGCGCAGGCAGTCCGCGCAGGTGAAATAGTCCGGCGGCACGTGGATGGCCGGCGCGTGGTCGGTGTGGCTGTCGCGGATCGCGAACCCCGCACAGCGCTCGGCCTCGACGCGGTGCGCCTCCAGTACGCGGGGCCGGGCCAGCGGCGGTGCGTCTGCCGTCAGGCGCCGGACGAATTGGTCCAGGTTCGCCGGATCACCTTGGACGAGGATCTGCACCCGGCCCGTGCGGTTGCGTACCCAGCCGCACAGGTCCAGCTCCCGGGCGAGGCGGTAGACGAACGGGCGGAAGCCCACGCCCTGCACTTGATCGCCGAGCACGAGCTCCAGCGCCGGGACGAGATCGTCTTGTGCATCGAGACCCATGGATTGCATTCGGCCCATCCGGACACCGCAGTCCTATCATAGTAATATGATGGTCCGAAACGTAAGCGTCGTCGCGGTCGACGCAGGGCCGCGCGCCGTTGCGTCCCCGTGCAGTGCGGCCCGGGCGTGCGCCGGGGTGCCGGCGATGGAACGCACCCCGTGCCCCGCGCGGTAGGGCGGCACAGCCCGTTTCCGGCCAAGGTGATTCGGTGAGCGGCGTTCTATTCAATGTGCTGCGCGCCCTGTCCGACAGCGCGCGCGATCTGCTGCCGATCATCCTGGTGATCGGCTTCTTTCAGCTGGTCATTCTTCGGCAGCCCATCCCGCAGCTAGGCGCATTGGTGGCGGGCACCGTTCTGGTGATCGTCGGGCTCACGCTGTTCGTTCGTGGGCTCGAGCTAGGCCTGTTCCCGTTGGGCGAGGCCATGGGCTATGCGCTGGCCCGAAAGGGCAGCCTGTTTTGGCTGTTGGTCTTCGCCTTCGCACTGGGTTTTGGCACCACCGTGGCGGAGCCGGCCCTGATCGCCGTCGCCAGGGAGGCCTCGGAGGTGGCGGCGGCGAGCGGCGCGGTGGGTGACAATCCGGCGGACCAGGCGCGCTATGCCCTGGGGCTTCGCCTCACGGTGGCGCTGTCGGTGGGTGTTGCCATCGTGGTGGGCGTGCTGCGCATTATCCAGGGGTGGCCCATTCAGTATCTGATCATCGGCGGCTACATCGGAGTGGTGGTGATGACCGCGTTTGCGCCAAAGGAAATCGTGGGCATCGCCTATGATTCGGGCGGCGTGACCACCTCGACCATCACGGTGCCCCTGGTCACCGCCCTGGGCGTGGGATTGGCCTCGAGCATCAGCGGCCGAAACCCGATGATCGACGGCTTTGGATTGATCGCCTTCGCCTCCCTCACCCCCATGATCTTCGTCATGGGCTACGGGATGTTGCTGGCGTGAGCGGCGCCGCGCCGCTGCACGAGGCCCTGATGTCCACGGTGTGGGACGTGCTGCCTATTGCGGTCGTCGTCGTCGGGTTCCAGGTGCTGGTGATCCGGCGTCCCATCCCGAACTTCAAGCAGCTCGCCGTCGGGTTCGCGTACGTGGTGCTGGGGCTGGCCTTTTTTCTTCAGGGCCTGGAACAGGCCCTGTTTCCCCTGGGCAGAGTGATGGCCGAGCAGCTCACCGATCCGGATTTTGTGCTCGGCGGCGCCCGCGCGCTGGGCCAGGCCCTGCGCTGGGAGGACTATGCCTGGGTGTACGTCTTCGGGGCGGCCATCGGGTTTGCCACCACCATCGCCGAGCCGGCGCTGATCGCCGTGGCCATCAAGGCCAACGACGTCTCCGCGGGGGCGGTCGGGGTATGGGGCCTGCGGGTGGCGGTGGCCCTGGGGGTCGCGGTGGGCATCGCCCTGGGGACGTTTCGAATCGTGACCGGGACGCCGTTACACTATTATATAGTTGCCGGGTACCTGGTCGTGATCGCGCAGACCGCGTTTGCGCCGCGGGCGATTATCGCGCTGGCCTATGATTCGGGGGGAGTGACCACGTCCACCGTCACCGTCCCCCTGGTCACGGCCCTGGGTCTGGGCCTTGCCGCGACGGTCCCGGGGCGCAGCCCGTTGCTGGATGGTTTCGGCCTGATCGCATTCGCCAGCCTGTTTCCGATCATCTCAGTGATGGGCTATGCGCAGCTCGCCGAGTGGTGGGCGCGGTGCGCCCAGCGCAACCGGCAAGAATGACCGAGGAGGACCGGATATGCACTTCAAGCTCTTGATCGCTCTGGTCGAGGACAGCAAGACCGAGAAGGTGATGGAGGCGGCGCGCCGAGCGGGGGCCACCGGGGCGACGGTGCTCACACGGGCCCGGGGTGAGGGCCTAAAGAAATCAAAGACCTTCTTCGGGTTGGGGCTGGAGACCCAGCGCGACATGTTGATGTTCCTGGTCGAGGAGCACCTGGCGCGCGCGATCCTCGAGACCGTCTCCGAGGCCGCGGAGTTCGAGGGGAAGCCCGGCGCTGGAATCGCCTTTCAGATCGACGTCGAGGATGCGGTGGGTGTCACCGAGCAGATCCGCAGCCTCACCGAGGCCGTGGAGGAGCGCCTATGAACGAAGAACGAAAAATCACCCGTGTGCGCGATGTCATGGAGAGGGAGTTCGACGTGATCGACGGGATGACCACGGTGGCCGAGGCGCTCAAGAAGATGAAGCGCAAGACGGGCAAGGCGCTCATCATCGACAAGCGGCACGAGGATGACGAGTACGGCATGCTGTTGATCTCGGACGTCGCCCGCCATGTCCTGGGCAAGGACCGCGCCCCGGACCGGGTGAACGCCTACGAGATCATGGCCAAGCCCGTGGTCAGCGTCGATCCGGACATGGACATCCGCTACTGCGCGCGGTTGTTCGAACGGCTCGAGCTCACCCGCGCCCCCGTGCTCGACGACGGCAAGGTCGTGGGGATCGTCAGCTTCGCGGACCTCGTCCTGCGCGGCTTGTGCCGCGATGAATGAATCACCCGGTCAAGCCGCGGCCATTGTTTCCCTCCCGCCGTTCAGGCAGACAGCCCCTGTGCGCGGATACATTCTCCGGGATTCAGCGCTTTCTCGTTCGTGATGTTTGGTTTGTCCGAAATCGGGTGTCCACAGGCGTTTTTCGGCGGGGCTGCGCCTCGCGGAAGCGATGGCGGCGATCGGATTGTTCCTTCCTCCGGGAGAAGGATAGGATGAGGGGATCGGGGAGAAGCGCCCTGTCGGCCTATCTCGACCCCCCTCACCCCGATCCTCTCGCGAAGCGAGATGGAGCTCACCGGATAACGGCGTTCGGGATTGGCAGGCGCGGATTCGCGCGGATTCGAAGATGCGTCCGGTGAGCTCCGTTCGCTGGTCCCTTCTTGCCGCCGTCGCGCTGTGTGCGCACCCCGCCGCGGCGGCCGTCCCCGGTATGCAGCACCAAGACCCCATCGCCCCGGTGATCCTGGGCGTCACGGGCATCCTGTTCTTCGCCGTGCTCGGACGCTTCGTCGCGCGCAACCTGGGCCAGCCCTCGGTGCTGGGGGAGCTCATCATGGGTGTGGTGCTGGGCAACGTCGGCTTTTTGCTGGGGTTCGATTTCATCCACGTGCTGCGCGAGGGCCCGGCCATCTTCGACATGGTGGACCTGGCCCTGGCCGGAGAGCCTCTGGAGCAGGCCGCCCGCGAGGCCCTGGGTCGAGAGGAGGCCCGCGATATCCTCGCGATCTTGCAGGGGCCGGGCGGCGCGGCCCTGACCCAGGTGGCGCACACCGTGGACGTGTTCTCTCGCTACGGGGTGATCTTTCTGTTGTTCCTGGTGGGACTGGAGACCAGTCTGGGTCAGATGCGCGAGGTGGGCGGCGAGTCCCTGCGCGTGGCAATCGTGGGCGTGGCCATGCCGTTCCTGCTGGGGTTCTTCATGGCGCGGCTGTTGATGCCCGAGCTCTCCGTGAGCGTCGACCTGTTCGTCGCAGCCACGCTGGGCGCCACCAGCATAGGTATCAGCGCCCGGGTCCTGCGCGACATCGGCCAGACCGGCTGCCGGGCGGGGCGGGTCATCCTGGGCGCGGCGGTCATCGACGACGTCCTCGGTCTGATCATGCTGGCGATCGTCACCGGGATCGTAGTCTCGGGCAGCATCGAGGTATGGGATTTTATCAGCATCGTCACGCTGGCCGGCCTCTTTCTGGTGGCGGCCTTCGTCATCGGGCCGTACTTTCTCAACTTCGCCATTCGCCTGGTGCGGCACCTCGACATCATCGAGGCGAAGATGTTCATCTCGTTCCTGTTCGTCATGGTGCTGGCCTGGTTGGCCAATCTGGTGGGCCTGGCCACCATCGTGGGGGCCTTCGCCGCGGGTGTGATCCTGCACGATGCCTATTTTCACCACTGGGGGGACGTCAACGAGCACCGCTTCTGGATTCGAGACCTCATCGCACCCTTGGAGGTTATCCTGGTGCCCATCTTTTTCGTGCTCATGGGCATCCAGGTGAAGCTGGAGTCGTTCCTCGACTGGCACGTGATCACCATGGCGTTGGGGCTGCTCGCCGCCGCCATCGCCGGCAAGATCGCGAGCGGATTGGCGGCCGGGCCCGGCTCCAAGCGCCTGGCGATCGGCATCGGTATGATGCCGCGCGGCGAGGTAGGCCTGATCTTCGCCTCCATCGGCATCAGCCTCGGCGTGATCAGCGACGAGCTGTTTTCCGCGCTGGTGTTCATGGTGATCGTCACCACCCTGATCACCCCGCCGCTGCTCAAGGCGTCGCTGCTCGCGGCCCAGAGTAAGGATGGCGAGGCTTCCCGGCCAGGTTAATGTTCGAGCCCTTGTTGTCCGTTCGCTGCTGCGGGATGCTTCGATGCCTCGGCGCTGTCATTTGGGGGCGGCAAGGATCCCTTGAATTCTAAAGGTGATTCGGACATGCTTGATCGTGGCCGAGATGAGGGTGCTCTCCGGCGGTTAGGCGCCGACGTCTTATCCGCCTGGGGATTTCGCCGGCACTTGCCGGTCGGAGTCGGCTCGTGTTGGACCCGATTAGGTGCGGGAGCGATCACAACAAAACTACACGAACAGGAGAAGAGCATGCGGTATCTAATTCTCGCCTTGGCGGCCACCATGCCGTTCACGGCCCGCAGCGAGCCCTACGCCGGCATCTTGGCCGGACAGTTCGACTACGAGGAGACGGGCATCGAGCTCAACATGGTGGGAGCCACGGGCCGGATCGGGTACCAGTTGGCGCCTTGGTTGGGCGTGGAGGCACGCTACGGCGCCAGCGGCAGCGACACCAGCGGCGGGCTCGAGTTCGAGATTGACTCCGTCGCCAGCGCCCTGGCGAAGTTCTCATGGGGGCTGCCGGGTGATCCCCGCATCCGCCTGTATGCCCTGGCCGGCCAAAGCCAGGTCGAGATGAGCGCTACCCTGGGCTCGGTGACGGTGTCGGACGATGACGACGGATCCTCCTATGGTGTCGGCGTCGAGCTCTATGGCGCCGAGCGCGATGCCATCAACATCGAATGGGTGCGTTATCTCGACATCGATGACAACGGCATCGAGTACACCATCGACCACTGGGGCATCGGCTACGTGCACTGGTTCTGAGACGGAGGAATGCGGGAGGCCTGGACTCATCGTCTCCGGCTCGCCCCGGTCTGTGCGTTTCGCGCTGCCCTGAGACTCAGCGGCCGCGAATGCCTACAGCACACCGGCGCTTGCAGCCGTGAGGCCGCCGGCCAGGCGCAGCACCAAGTCGCGGCGGTGCTTCAGCAATAGACCGGCGAGGGCAATACCGCTGACGTGCAAGGCCGCGGTGCTCAGGAGGAGCCCGGCGGGGTATAACAGGCTTGAGCCGGGCGCGGCGTGCCCATGGGCATAGCCGTGGACGAGCCCGAATCCGGCGACGGCCCCTGCCGCGGGCAAGGTGGGCAGCCGTGCGCCCGTGGTGAGGGCCAGGCCAAGGAGGATCAAAGAGGCGGTAACTCCGGGCTCCACGGCGGGCACGTGGGGGCCGTTCGAGCCGGCGAGCGCGCCCGCGGCCATGCAGGCGGCAAAGACCCCGGAAGCAGCCATGTGTTGTTTTGCCGGCGCTGCACCGCCCACAGGCCGACCGCGAAGGCCGCCAGCAGGTGGTCGAGGCCCGTGAGGGCGTGGAGCGGCCCGGCGGACAGAGCTCCGGGATGGGGGCTCGCGCCATGGGCCAGGGCCAAGGCCGGGGCGAGCGCGACCGCGAGGGCCAGCGCGGTCTTGGTGACGGTGTCGGTATTCATGTGTGCTCCGTGATGATCTGCCGAGCCTGGTGCGAGCAGTGATCCCAATCACTGCATGACCATTGATCGAGCACTGCCGGTTTGCGCCGTTTGGGCTGCACCGTGCCTGTTCCGCTTGCCGCGGGCCCGCCGTATCGCAAAACCTCCTGTCCTCCATCTCACCGCCGGTGCGGTCTAGCAGCGGACGCTCCAACGTAGGGCAAACCCAGCCAGTACCGGTATTTCCCTTGCTTCAGCGGCGTTGTTCATGCGACCACCGGGCAATGCCGCGGGCGGTTTGAGGCAGCCGCATTCCGGTCGCAATCGGCGCAGCTCCCTCCGATTACCGCAATCCCTTCGCCGGTGTCGGTCGGCGCTCGCCCTGACGCCATTGTAGCCGTCACACTGTCTTGATGCGCGCCAGCTCCTCGCCCCTCGGGCCGGTGATGTGCACCGCGCATGCGATGCAAGGGTCGAAGCTGTGGATGGTACGCAGGATCTCCACGGGCCGTTCGGGGTCGTGCAGATCGTGGCCCCTCAGCGCCGCCTCGTAGGGCCCGGGTTGACCCGCCGCGTCGCGCGGCCCCGCGTTCCAGGTGCTGGGCACAACGGCCTGGTAGTTGGCGATCCTCCCGTCCTCGATGACGATCCAGTGGGCCAGGGCCCCGCGCGGGGCCTCTGTGTAGCCCACTCCCCGGGCCTGCTTGGGCCAGGAGGAGGGATCCCAGAGGGTCTCATTGTGGGTCTCGAGATCGCCCGCCTCGATATTGGCCACCAGGGTGTCGTACCAGCCGCGCATGGCATCGGCGAAGATCTTGGTCTCCAGGGTGCGCGCCGCGGTGCGGCCCAAGGTGGAGTACAGGGCGGAGAGGGGCAGGTCGAGGCGCTTCAGGGTATCGTCCACCAGCTCCCGGGTCTGGGGGTGGCCCTTGGCATACATCACCAGCACCCGGGCCAGCGGCCCCACCTCCATGGGCCGGCCCCGCCAGCGCGGCGACTTGATCCACGAGTAGGAGCGCTCCACGTCCAGATGCTCGTAGGGCGGCTCGGGGCCGTCGTAGCGCAGGGTGGTTTCGCCGTGGTACGGGTGCAGCGCCTCGTCCTTGCCCGCGCTGTAGGCGTACCAGGAGCGGGCCACGGACTCCTGGATCTGGTCGATGTCGTTCAAGTCCAGCTCGTGCACGACCGAGAGATCCCGGCCCAGGATGGCGCCCCGCGGCACGAGCAGCTTGTCCGGGTCGTCCATCCCGTCTTCGGGAAAATCGCCGTGGCACATGAAATTCCCGATCCCCTCGCCGCGCCGCGCCCAGTCCTTGTAGAAGCCGGCGATGGTCAGGGTGTCGGGTAGGTACACCCGATCCACGAATCGCCGCATCGCGCCGATGATGCCCCCGATCTGTTCCAGTCCCTCCCGGTCGAGGGCGGTGGCGCCGGCGCCGCCGCGCAGGTGAGGGCCTTTCCCCCTGCCCTCGTGCCCCGGGAGCACGCTGATGGCCGAAGGCGCGCCGCCCACCAAGAAATTGGGATGCGGGTTCTTGCCGCCCAGGATGGCGTGCAGCTTGGCCACCTCGCGCTGCCAGTGCAGGGCGTCCAAATAGTGGGCCAAGGCCACGAGATTGGCCTCCGGCGGCAGCCGGTAGGCGGGATGCCCCCAATAGCCGTTGGCGAAGAGGCCGAGCTGCCCGGACTCGACGAGACCGGCGACCCGCCTTCGGGTGTCGGCAAAGTGACCGGCCGAGCTTCTGGCGTAGTCGGGGCTGACCTTCCGGGCCAGCGCCGAGGCGGCCTTCGGGTCGGCCTCCAGGGCGGAGAGCACGTCCACCCAGTCCAGGGCATGCAGGTGGTAGAAGTGCATGACGTGGTCGTGCACGAGCTGGGCGGCGATCATGAGATTTCGGATCAGCCGGGCGTTGGGCGGGATGGGGTAGTCCAGCGCGTCCTCCACCGCGCGCACCGAGGCGATGCCGTGGACCAGGGTGCACACCCCGCAGATGCGCTGGGTGAAGGCCCAGGCATCGCGCGGGTCGCGCCCGCGCAGGATGATCTCGATGCCCCGCACCATGGTGCCCGAGGAGTAGGCCTCGGTGATGGTGTCGCCGTCGGTCCGGGCCTCGATGCGCAGGTGACCTTCGATGCGGGTCACGGGATCGACCACGACGCGCTCGCTCACGGCTCGGCCTCCGCCGGCCGGCGCCGGGGGCCCGGACCGCTCCCGCGGCCGGCGCCGGCCTTCGGCACCGGGGCCGGGGCATAAAAGCTTCCCGCGTCCCAGAACCCGGGCTCGGAGCAGCCCAGGCAGCCATGGCCGGACTCGATGGGGAAGCTGGTGCCCTCGTTCCACTTGGTGGTGGCGCAGGCGTTGTAGGTGGTCGGGCCCTTGCACCCGAGCTCGTAGAGGCACCAGCCGTTGCGCGCGCCCTCGTCGTCGAAGCCCTTGGCGAACTTGCCCTGGCGGTAGAATGGCAGGCGGTAGCAGCGCTCGTGGATGGTACGGCCATAGAACATCCGCGGGCGGTGCAGGTCATCGAGATCGGGGATGGTGCCCAAGGTCAGGTAGTGGGCCAGCACGCCGCTGATCACCACCGGGATGGGCGGGCACCCCGAGACGTTGATCACCGGCTTGTCCTTGACGAGGTCGGTGACCGGCACCGCCTCGGTGGGATTGGGCCGGGCGTACGGGATGCCGCCGAAGGCGGCGCAGGTGCCCACGGCCACGACGGCCGCCGCGCCGGCGGCGGTCTCCTCGAGCAAGTCCAAGTTGCTGATACCGGCGATGGTGGAGTAGGCGCCGCCCGCGCCGGTGGGGATGGAGCCGTCCACCGCCACCAGGTATTTTCCGCGGGCCGCCTCCATAGCCTGCCTTCGGGCCCGCTCCGCGGCGCTGCCCGAGGCCGCTTGCAGGGTGTGGTGATAATCCAATGAGATCGTCCGCAGGATCAGCGACTCCAGGGTCGGCAAGTGGGAGCGGGTCAGGGATTCGGTGCAGCCGGTGCACTCCTGGAAGGACAGCCAGATCACGGAGGGGCGGCGCGCCCGCTCCAGGGCCTCGGCCACGGCCGCGGCTCTGGCCGGCGGCAGGGCCATCAAGGAAGCGGTGGCCGCACAGAACTTCAAAAAGGCGCGGCGGCTGATGCCCTGACTGCGAAGCCGATCGCCGAGGGTGTCTTTCCTTGCCACGGCCGGTCCCTATCCGGTATCCGGTGGTTCGCGACCCAGCGCCGTGGTGAGCCGCTCGACGCCGTCCTCCACGTCTTGGACGGGCGTGACCACGAGCTCCGGGCAGCGGGTGATCTCGATGAGCTCGGCCACGATCTGCTCGTCGCTGTTGCGGTGGGTGAGCCACCACACCCCGGGCACTGCGGTTTCGTACACCGCAGTGGGTCCGAGCGCCTGTACCGTGGCGGTGACCTCGCCCCTGCCCAGCCAGCATGCCAGTGCGCGGCGATCCTCCGGCGCCAGGGGCAGGCTGCACAGGTCGATGCCCGCGGCTTCGCCGGTGGCGGCCAGGTGTCGAAGGTGCGCCACGATCTCGTGCAGCAGGGCGTGGACTTGGCCGGAGGGCGCGGCTGGCCCGCCGGGCTCGACGGCGATGGGGATGTCGCCAAGTGTCATTGCCGCCACTCCCGAATGAGATCCGCCACGGTGTCACAGGCCACGGGCAGGGCCGCTCCCACGCGCGCCCCGGGCCGCTCGCCCCAGTGGACCGTCTCGGGTTGTATACCCACCAGGGCCCGGCGTTGCGGCAGGCGGCCCGACAGCCGGGCCATGGCCATCAGATCGATCAGACCCACCTCGTGGACGCTGCGCCCGTGCCGGGTGCTCAGAAAACCGTCCATCGCTTCGTCCACGAAGCTGTGTACCGTGCCCGCGGCGCATTCCAGCTCGGCGGCGTCGATGACGATCAGGCGCTCGCACTCCGCGATGCGACCGGCGAGGGCGAGGCCGAGGGTGCCGCCATCCAAGTAGGCCACGCCCTCAGAGGCCCCCTGCCGCTGCAGCCGGCGTACGGCGTGGACCCCGGCGCCCTCGTCGCCGAGCAAGATGTTGCCGATGCCGAGCACCAGGGTCGGTGGGCTCACGATTCAGGCTCTTGGCTCGACCGTACCTCGTTCAGGTACTCGGTCAGGTCTTGGATCTGTTCGCCGGAGAGGCTTAAGCGGTGCGCGCGAATAACCCCTTTGTCCAACACCTCAGCCACGGCGTGGGGTGGCGTGTTCAGGGACGCCGGGCCGCGATGGCAGCTCGCGCACGGCCGGTCGAACAACGCTTGGCTCGCGGGCACAACGGCCTGGGTTGCCGTCGCGATTCCCAGGGCCGCGGCCAATAGTGCGGTCTGCGGCACGACGGCGTTCGCCGTTCTCATGAGGTCACCCCGCCGGCTGTACGTCGTATCCAGTGTCGTGTGCGGGCAATGGGCAGCGAAGAAAGGCCGTGCTTAGCGCATAGCTGCTCACTACCTGCCCTGCGCCCTGTAAAGCTAGTTTCAGGCGAGGGGCGCTGCAAGCAACCGGGGGAGTCGCCGGCCAATGACGAGGAGAGCATTTCTTCGTAGCCGCTCGCTACCGGCCGCTCGCCACCGAGCCAGCCGGCAAGCGGCTCGTCGATCTCAGGATGGGCGTCGCTCTTTGGTGGCGCTGCGGGTCTGCTGCTCGCGGATGCCACCGGCCCACCAGATGCGACAGGCCCCCTCGTCCGAGACCATGCACGGGCCGATGGGTGTGCGCGGGGTGCAGGCCCGCCCGTAAAGGCGGCACTGGGCGGGATAGATCTTGCCCAGCACCACGCGGCTGCAGTCGCACCCCGGTGGCATCTGTCCGGCACGTTTGCGCGAGGTCTCGGCATAGGAGGGCAATTGCCGGCGCGCGTCGTGGGCAGCATAGGTCGGACGCAGCCGGTAACCGGAGCGGGGAATGCTGCCCACGCCGCGCCACGTGGCGTCGGCCACCTCCATGACCTGCCCCAACAGCCGTCGCGCCGTGGGGTTGCCCCCGGGGCGCACCACCTCGGGATAGCAATTGTCCAGGAACGGCCGCCCCTCCCGCAGCTGTCGCAGCGTGGAGTAGAACGCCGCCAGCAGGCTCTCCGTGTTGAAGCCCGCCACCGCGGTTGGAATGTTATGTTCGGCCGCGACGAATGCCCACTCCTCGGGGCCCATGACCGCGGATACGTGCCCGGGCGCGACCAGGGCGTCGAAGCCCGCGGCCTCTGATTCCAGGAGCATGGCCACCGCCGGCCAGGTGAGCCTGCCGGACAGCAGCACCTGAAGGTTGTCCGGCACCCCCGCCGCCAGCAGGGCGGCCACCGGGGCCATGGTGGTCTCGAAGCCGGCGGCGAAGAATACCACGACCCGGCCGGGGTGATCGGCGGCAAGCTGTGCCGCCTCCGCCGGCGAGGCGATGGGGCGCACGTCGGCACCCGCGGCCTTGGCCTCCTCCAGGCAGCGCACCTCGCCCTTGGGGACGTTCACCGGCACCCGCAGCATGTCCCCAAAAGCCACCAGCATGACCCGCTCGTGCAGGGCGAGCTGGATGGCCTCGAACACGTCCTCCTCGGGGCACACGCATACCGGGCAGCCGGGGCCCGGAATGAGCTCGAGGTGCTCGGGGAGCACGCTGCGCAGACCCGCAGTGGTGATGGCGCGCTCATGCCCGCCGCACACGTTCATGATCCGCGCCCGCCCCGGCAGGGGCAGGGCGCGAATGCCCTCGAGCCAGGCGCGTGCGGAGGTGCTCATGATTCGTCGCGGGCTTGATCGCGGCCGGCGTGGAGGAGCGTCCCCTCGGGCTGGCTCGCCGCCCCGCGGGCGGTCCCGCCCCGTGATACCCGCTTGCGATGCCCGTTGCGCTCGCGGCGCAGCCACTGGAGCCAGGCGCTCAGCCCCGCCCCGGTGCGGGCCGAGACCGGAATGACCGGCGCCGGGCTGGCCAAGCAGCGCAGGTGGTGCTCGGCGCGGGCCGGTTCGAAGTCCTCCAGCACGGCCAGCAGGTCGGTCTTGGTGAGCAGCACCAGGTCGGCGGCCCGGAATATCACCGGATACTTCGCGGGCTTGTCGTCGCCCTCCGGGGTCGACAGCAGGGTGACGTTGCGGTGCTGGCCCAGGTCGAAGCTCGCGGGGCACACCAGATTGCCCACGTTCTCGATGAGCACCACGTCCAGCTCGGACAGGTCCAGGCGATGCAGCGCATCGTGCAGCATGTGCGCGTCCAGGTGGCACGCGCTGCCGGTGGTGATCTGGACGGCCGGGACGCCTTTGGCGCGGATGCGCAACGCGTCGTTCTCGGTCTCCAGGTCGCCCTCGACGACGCCCGCACGCAGCTCACCGGCCAATGCGTCCAGGGTCGCCTCCAGCAGGGCGGTCTTTCCGGCGCCGGGCGAGGACATCAGGTTGACCGCCAGCACGCCGTGGCGGTCGAGGTGCTCGCGGTTGCGGGCGGCCTGGCGGTCGTTCTCCGACAGCAGGCCGCTCAGCACCGACACCGCCTCCCGGCCGCCCTCGGTGCGGGCGCACCTGCCGTCCCCGCGTACCAGGTGCTCGTTGCCGGGGGTCACGTTGCAGCCGCAGGTTTCGCACATGACAACGCTCTTTCGGTTAGTGTGCAGTAGACAGAAGACATCGCAGGATGGGTCAAGCGCCGAATGCGCGAACCCATCATCTCAGGCTTGGGGCCTTGATCCGACCTACACCACACGGCTCGATGTCGTTGTCCATGTCGCGTTCACCTCTTGCTGGCGGTACCTGGCTCGATCTCCAGCTCCAGGCTCGCCAGCAGCAGCTCGTCGCCGCTCAGCAGTCGGGTGCGCCAGTCCCCGCACTCGGGGCAGATCAACCGATTGGGCGCTACCTCGGACTCGCCGCCGCACCGCGCGCAGCGAACGCGCAGGGGCGCCGGCTCGATGTCGAGCCGCGCGCCGTCGGCCACGGTGCCCGTGCTGGCGACGGGAAACGCCTCCGCCAGCAGGCTGGGGTCCACGCCCGACAGGGGCCCGATCCGCACGCGCACTGCGTACACGCCGCTTGCGCCGCGCTGGGCGGCGATGCGCTCCACCTGATCGAGCATACTGTGACACACCGAGAGCTCATGCATCGCCGGCGCCATCGCCCTCCAGGATCTGGTCGAACAGCTCCCATGCCGAGCGCGCGTCCCGCTCGCTGACCTTCTGGATGGCGTAGCCCACGTGCACCATGACGTAGTCACCGGGCACCACCGGCTCTTCCTGCATCATGAACGTGCTCACGTCGCGCTCCACGCCCTTGGCCTGGCACCGCGCCGTGAAGCCCCTGACCTCTATGACTTGCATGGGAATGGCGAGGCACATACGTTGAGTCTCGGCAGGGCTATCCCGATATTAGCCCGCATATTGTACCAGTCGGCCACGGGTCGCACGCTAATTCGCTGAAGGCGATGCTGAAACCGTTCATGTTCATGAATATTGCGAAAATGAACTTAGCAACCGACCCGTGTACTATCCGGGCCCTGGCTAGCCCGGGCACGCCCGGACTTGCTGTTGCTCGGCCCGTCCGCAGGCCTCGCCCCTCGTCGGGGCCAACGCTTCGCGTTGTCCAAATTTGCTCCCGGCAAATTTGTCACTCAAGCCATAGCCACGCCTGTGACTTTAGCGGCGTCCGGGGGCACCTGTCCTGCGCCATCATACCGGATACTGGTGCAACATGCGGGCTAGGGCGTATAGGCTCTTTCCAACTGGGCATCTTTGTCGCGACAAGAATGTCGCTCCCATTCCATCCTTGGCGCCGGTGGTTGATCCCCGGGTGGGAGCGGCTTTCCAGCCGCGATCAGCGAAAGTCTAAGTATAGACAGCCGCCCGAGGTGCGGTGAACCGAGCCCATGTCTAATCTGTAGGGACTGCCGCAGAGAGGCGGGTCGTTTGACGGGCCCACCCGGGCGTAGCACACTGCCAGCCGTAATCGCGTACGAATCAGGTGAGCGACGATCGTCCAGAGACAGGCTTTCTGCCGCGCGGACGCCTCGATGAGCTGATCGGGGTGCTGCACGCGGCCGGCTATCGCTGCATCGGTCCGCAGGTCCGCGACAGCGCGATCGTCTACGATACGCTGGCCGACGCCGGGCAGTTGCCCCACGGCGCCGGCGATCGGCAGGCCCCAGGCGAATATCGCTTGCAGCATGGCGACGGCCCGCGCTGTTTCGCCTGGGCCAACGGCCCGGAGGCGCTGCGGCCTTTGGTATTTGCCCCCCGTGAGGTCCTGTGGTCGGTAGAGCGCGGCGCGGACGGCGCCCTGCAGTTTCAGGCACAGGAGCCGCCCAGTGAGGCGGTCGCCGTGCTTGGGGTGCGCGCCTGCGACCTGGCCGCCCTGGCGATCCACGACCGGCACTTTCTACAGGGTGCATTCGCCGATCCCATTTACGCGGCCCGGCGCCGGGGCCTGCTGTTGATTGCCGTCCACTGCACTCATCCGGCAAGCACCTGCTTCTGCGTCTCCACCGGCGACGGGCCGCGGGCCGAGGGCGGATTCGACATCGCGCTCTCCGAGCTGGACGACGGGTTCATCGTCGAGTCCGGCACCGACGCGGGCCGGACGGTAGTCAGGCGTCTGGCGCTGGAGCCGGTCACGCCAGAGCGCCGAGAGCAGGCCGAGCGCGAGATCGAGCAGGCCGCCCGAGCCCAGGTCCGGGGCCTGCCCTCGCGCAATCTGCGCGACGGCCTGTTCGCCAACCTGGAGCACCCCCGCTGGGAGGAGGTGGCCGGGCGCTGCCTGTCCTGCGGCAACTGCACGCTGGTCTGCCCCACGTGTTTTTGCCACCGGGAGACGGAGCAGCCCGCGCTGGACGGCGGCTCCAGCGTCCACTTGCGCGAGTGGGACTCGTGCTTCACACAGGGGCACAGCTATATCACGGGCACGGTCATCCGTGCCGATACCCGCAAGCGCTATCGGCAGTGGCTCACCCACAAGCTCGGCAGCTGGCATGACCAGTTCGGGCGCAGCGGCTGCGTGGGCTGCGGGCGCTGCATCACCTGGTGCCCGGTGGGCATCGACATCACCGAAGAGGCGAACGCCCTCTGCGGCGGAGGAGGGCAGGGGTGAGCGCAAGCCCCTATCGGCCGCTGGAGGCGCGGGTGGTGGAGCGCGTGCAGGAATCGGAGCGCATTTTCACCCTGCGCCTGGAGCTCACCGACCCGGCCGCCCGGGCGGGCTACCAGTTTTCGCCCGGTCAGTTCAACATGGTGTACCTGTACGGGGTGGGCGAGGTGCCCATCTCCATCGTTTCCGACCCGCAGGACGAGCATCTGCTGGATCACACCATCCGTGTGGTCGGGCGGGTCACCCGGGGGCTGGACAGGGTGAAGGCCGGGGACCGCCTGGGCATACGCGGCCCCTACGGCCGGGGCTGGCCCATGGAGGCGGCCCGCGGGCGCGACGTGGTGCTGGCCACCGGGGGGCTTGGCTGCGCGCCGGTAGTGTCGGTGATCAACTACGTCATGCGCCGGCGCGGGGAGTACCGGCGCCTGGTGATCATGCAGGGGGTCAAGCACTCGGACGATCTGATCTGGCGCCGGCAGTTCGACACCTGGGCGCGCCAGCCTGACACCCAGGTGCTGCTGGCCGCCGACGTGGCGACTCCGGGCTGGCAGGGTCACGTGGGCCGGGTCACCGCTCTGGTGGAGGACGCACAGTTCGACGAGGGCAACTGCACCGTGATGATGTGCGGGCCGGAGGTCATGATGCGCTTCACGGCCAAGGCGCTGCTGCAGCGGGGTGTGCCCGATACGGCCATGTGGCTGAGCATGGAGCGCAACATGCAGTGCGCCGTCGGCCACTGCGGCCACTGCCAGTACGGGGCGGCGTTCGTTTGCCGGGACGGGCCCGTGTTCAACTACCCGCAGGTCGAGGCCCTGTTGGGGGCGAAGGGGTTCTGAGATGGCCAAGCCGAAGCTCGCGGTCCACAAGCTCGCCTCCTGCGACGGCTGTCAGCTGGCTTTCCTGAACCTGGGCGAGGATCTGCTGGAGCTCAGCCGGCTGGTGGACATCGCCCACTTCGCCGAGGCGGGTGTGGTGGACCTCGACGCCGAGGTGGACATCGCGTTTATCGAGGGCAGCGTATCCACGCCGGAGCACCTGGAGCGGGTGGGGCGCATTCGCGAGCACAGCCGCTATTTGATCACCATCGGCGCCTGCGCCACGGCCGGCGGCCTGCAGGCGCTGCGCAATCTGGCCGACGGCGAGATGTGGCTGGAGGGGGTCTATGCCAGCCCCGGCTACGTGAGCAGCCTGGCCACCTCCACGCCCATCTCGGACCACATCAAGGTGGACCTGGAGCTGTGGGGCTGCCCGGTCAACGGCCGCCAGGTGCTCGGCGCGGTTCGTGCGCTGCTGTTCGGGGTCGAGCCGGTCGACGACCACGACAAGGTCTGCATGGAGTGCAAGCGCGCCCGGGCGGTATGCGTGCTGGTCAGTAAAGGGGTGCCCTGCATGGGGCCGGTGACGCGCACCGGCTGCGGGGCGCTGTGCCCGCGCTTCGGGCGTGACTGCTACGCTTGCTACGGCCCGGCGGAAAACCCCAACACGGCGTCCCTGGGTAGGCGCTTGGAGGGCCTGGGGCTGGTGCCCGAGGCGGTGGCGCGGCGTTTCCTGTTCATCAACAATGCCGCGCCGGCCTTCGCCGACGCCGGTAAGCACTGGAGTGAGCCGCCCCATGACTGAGGGGCGCGAGATCCGTGTGGAGGTCCCGGTGTTGGCCCGGGTGGAGGGCGAGGGGGCCCTGGCGCTGGTGGTGCGCGACGGTCGCATCGAGGATCTGCACCTGCGCATCTTCGAGCCGCCGCGGCTGTTCGAGAAGTTCCTGGAGGGCAGGGAGTATCAAGAGGTCCCGGACATGGTGGCGCGCATCTGCGGCATCTGTCCCATAGCCTATCAGATGAGCGCGGTGCAGGCCCTGGAGGGGCTCTTCGGTATCGAGGCCGGCCCCTGGGTGCAAGCCATGCGCCGTGTGGTGTACTGCGGCGAGTGGATCCAGAGCCATGCCCTGCACATCCATCTGCTGGCGGCGCCGGATTTCCTGGGCTATGACACGGCCATCGCCATGGCCGCGGATCACCCCGACGTAGTGCGCCGGGGGCTGCGGCTGCAGGGGCTGGGCAACCGCCTCATCCGCCTGTTCGGCGCCCGTTCCGTGCACCCGGTGGGCGTGCGCGTGGGGGGCTTTCATCGCGCGCCGGGCGCCGAGGAGGCGGCGGCCCTGGCGGCCGAGCTGCGGGCGGCGGAGCCCGAGGCCCGGGCGCTGGTTCGGTGGGGGGCGTGCCTGGCGCTGCCCGACGATGAACAGGAATTCACCAGCGTGGCCCTGCGCCATCCCGAGGAATACCCCATGTACGGGGGGCGGCTGGTCTCGAGCCGCGGCCTGGACCTGGCCGTGGACGAGTACGAAACGCGATTCCAGGAACACCAGGTGCCGCACTCCACGGCGTTGCACGCCACCCTCGACGGGGAGCCGTACCTGGTGGGCCCGCTCGCGCGGGTGAACCTCAACCACGACCGGTTGCCCGTGCCGGTACAGGAAGGGCTGGCCGAGGCCGGCGTCGCCTTCCCCAGCCGGAACATGTTCCACAGCCTCGTTGCCCGGGCCGCGGAGCTTTATTGCGCCGTGGTCGAGGCCGCTCGCCTGCTGGAGTCCTACGAGCGCCCGAGCGCCGAGGCAGTGCCGGTCACGCCGCGGCCCGGCACGGGGTTTGGCTGCACCGAGGCGCCGCGTGGCATTCTATGGCACCGCTATGAGCTCGATGCCGAGGGGCGGGTGCAGCGGGCGCGCATCGTGCCGCCCACCAGCCAGAACCAGGCCCGCATCGAGCAGGACCTGCGCCGGTCCCTCGAGTCCCTCGGCCTGGAGCGCCCGGAGGAAGAGCTGCGCCTTCGCGGCGAGACCGTCATCCGCAACTACGACCCGTGCATCTCGTGCTCCACCCATTTTCTCAAGCTGACGGTGCGAGGAGGCTAGCCCGCATCGCGGTGCTCGGTGTCGGCTCGCCCCAGGGCGCCGATCGGTTGGGCTGGGACGTGGTGGAGGTGTTGCAGGGCGAGGGGGCGCTGGGCGATCGCACGCCCGCGGGCGTGGAGGTTCGCGCCCTGGACCGCCCGGGGGCGGCCCTGCTGGAGTACCTGGGCGGACGCGAGGCCGTGGTGGTCGTGGACGCCGTGGCGCTGGGCGAGCCTCGCGGCACACTGGTGCGCCTGGAGGGCAGCGCCATCGAGGCTGCGCCGGCGAGGGTATCCAGCCACGGATTCGGGGTCGCCGACGCCCTCAGCCTGGCCCGGGCCCTGCGCATGGAACCCCGGCGCCTCATCGTGCTGGGCCTGGAGCCGGGCGATGACCCTGCAACATCGTTCGCCCCTGAGGAGGTGGAACGGTTGGCCCGGGCCGTGCTCGCCGAGATCGAGCGCGGGCCCGGCGGGGCTCCCAGGCCATAGCCGTTGGCCGCCTGGTAACATATGCGGGCTAGTCTTTGATGCGTACGGCCAGCACGTCGCACGGCGCGTTGTGCAGCACGCCGTCAGCGGTGGAGCCCAACAGCCGGCCCATTCCGCGCCGCCCATGGGAGCCGATCACGATCAAGTTGGTGGACTCTTCCTCGGCGATTTGTGGAACGAGCTGCTTCGGAGCCCCGATCTGCACCAGCTGACGCGTGCCGCCGATGCCGAGGGATTCGCACAGGGATTTGAGCGAGCCCTTTGCATTGTCGACCAGCTCGTTCTCGTCCAGGACCCAATCGGAGGTCGTGATCGGGTCGTAGCCCACGTCCAGGGGCGGCAGGTACTCGACCACGTGGACGAACAGCATCTCGGCGTCGTAGCGTTCAGCGAGGTCCAATGCCCGGCGCCCGACTTCTCTGCCGGCGGCGGAGAAATCCACGGCGACCAGAATCTTCTTGTAGTCGGACATAGTGGCCTATCCCGTTGCTTCGCCGCGGAGCCGTGTAGCGATCCCGCGGCGGGTGTGCCGTCACGTCCAATGATAGCCGAAAGCGGTGGGGCGTACCCGGGTCATGGCGTCGGTGGGCGAGGCGTCGACAGCTGCGATCCATCCCCGAAAAATTGGATCGCGACAAGAATGTCGCTCTCACGGGTGCTTGATATGGGGTGGGAGCGGCGAGCGAGCGCAGCGCTCATTCCACGCGGACGATCTGCAGCATGTTGGTCCCGCCGGTGACGCCCATTTTCTCACCCTTGGTCAGCAGCACGTCATCGCCCTTGTGCACCAGCTTGGCGGCGCGCAGGCGCTGGATGGCCTGGCGCACCACTGTCACGTGATTTTGGCTGCGGGTGGAAAACAGCACCGGATAGACGCCGCGATAGAGCGTTACCCTGCGTGCCGTCTCAGGGTAGGGGGTCATGGCATAGATCGGGATGCCCGAGCTGATACGCGACATGAGCCGTGTGGTCGCGCCGGTGTCGGTCAGTGCCAGGATCGCCTTGATGGTGGAATGGTTGGCCGCATACATGGCCGCCATGGCGATGGTCTCCTCGCCGGGCTCGAACTGCTGCTCGATGCGGTGGTGCGAAACGCGCGCGGCCCGCTCCCGCTCGGCGCCGTAGCAGATGTCGTGCATGCGCTGCACCACCTCGACGGGATAGTTGCCGGCGGCGGTCTCTGCGGACAGCATCACCGCGTCGGTTCCGTCCAGGACGGCATTGGCGACATCGAACACCTCGGCGCGGGTAGGTACCGGGCTCTTGATCATCGACTCCATCATCTGAGTGGCGGTGATCGTGACCCGGTTCATTGTGCGCGCCTTCTGGATGAGCATCTTTTGCATGCCCGGCAGGCGCGAGTCGCCGATCTCGATGCCCAGGTCTCCGCGTGCGATCATGACGGCGTCGGCCTCGGAAATGATCTCATCGATGTTGTCCAGGGCCTCATGGCGTTCTATCTTGGCGACGATGTCGGCCTCGCCGCCGGCCGCGCGGATCAGCTTGCGGGCCGCGCGGATGTCCTGGGCATCGCGCACGAAGGACAGGGCAAAATAGTCGGGGCTCGCCGCGGGATTGGCGAGCGCGGCCTTGACGTGCTCGCGGTCCTGGCGGGTCAGAGCGCGGGCGGACAGGCCGCCGCCCACCCTGTTCACCCCCTTTCGGTCTTCCAACACTCCGCCGGTGGTCACCCGGCAGATGATGCGGCTTCCCTGCACGCGTTTTACCTCCATGATGATGCGGCCGTCGTCCAGCAGGAGTGTGTCGCCGGGGGCGACCTCCTTGACCAGGCGCTTGTAGCCGACCCCCACGCACTGCTGGGTGCCCTTGTCGGCGGGGCATTGCGTATCCAACGCGAACTCCTGGCCGGGTTTCAATGTGACCTTGCCTTCGCGGAAGCGCTCGATGCGCAGCTTGGGGCCTTGCAGGTCGAACATGACCGCGACGCAGCGCTCGACTCTGTCCGCAGCGTCGCGCACGAGGGCCGCCCGCTCGAGGTGCTCGACGATGGAACCGTGGGACAGGTTGTGCCGCACTACGTCCACCCCGGCCCGCATCATGCCCTCGACCACGGACCGTGCCGCCGACTTGGGGCCCAGTGTTGCAACAATCTTGGTGCGTCGTATCGCCATTGCCGTCTCCCGAGTGCGGCGAATCATACCACTTGACGGCGCTCCTGACACGGGCGGGTATGACGACCGTCCCCACGGAGCGGCGGCTTGGTTCCTCCAATCATTGCATTAATCGATCGCACCGGCGGTGCGATCCAGCCGCAAGTGTCCTGTCCAAGCCAAACACTGCAATTTTCTGTATTTCGCTCGTTTTTACGGCGTGATCTATGCAACTGTCGGGTTCAATTTACACTTTGCGCGCGACAGGGATACACTTGGCCCAGCCGGCGCGCGATGCTGAACGCGACATGATTGTTCGGACGGGATCCTAACCAGGGGGAGCGAGGAGGCCGTGACGGTGGGGGAGAGGTCCAACAAGACGCAGCGCATAGATACATTCAACCTTTATCCGGGGCGCGTGTTGCTGCGAAAGTACGAGATCGTGTCCCGGCTGGGCGCCGGCTGGGAGGGCGAGGTCTTCAAGGTACGCGAGTGCGCCACGGGGATCGAGCGCGCTGCGAAGTTTTTCTTTCCGCACAGAAACCCGAAGGACAAGATTTCGGTCTTCTATGCCACGAAACTTCACAGGCTGCGCCATTGTCCGATCCTGATCCAGTATCACACGCAGGAGACCATCGTCTACCGCGGGATCCCCATCACCTTTCTCGTCTCCGACTTCGTGGACGGGGCGCTGCTTACCCACTTCCTCGAGCGGCAGCCGGGCAAGCGGCTCACCGTTTTCGAGGGGTTGCATCTTCTTCACAGCCTGGCCAAGGGAATCGAGTGCATCCACCAGTCCGGTGACTATCATGGTGACTTGCACAGCGACAACATCATCGTCAATCGCCGCGGGATTGGGTTTGATGTTAAGCTATTGGATATGTTCCATTGGGGGCCGCCAAAGCGATCAAACATCCAGCACGATGTCTGCGAGCTGGTCCGTATCTTTTACGATGCGTTGGGCGGCGCGAAACAGTACGCCAAGTTTCCGCCGGAGGTGAAAAACATCTGTTGCGGACTGAAGCGCACGCTGATATCGCGAAAGTTCCGCACCGCGGGACAGTTGCGCGAACACTTGGAAACCATGGAATGGAGTTGAGAGGTCCCGATTTTTTACGCAAATCGATCGAGGACAGGGGGCTCGCGCCGCGTGCGCTCCGCTGCTTCGCAAGACCCCTGTCCGCGATCGCACCGGCGGTACGATCCAGATGCGGGCGCGCTATGCAAGCCAAGGGCTGCGATTTGCGGCGTTTCGCTCGGCTCCATGGCGTTGTCTGCAAAACTGTCGGGCCATAACAATTGGTAATACCACATGAACGACGCTGGAATTCCCTGCGATGCCCTCTACACCGAGTTGGACATGGACGAGTGTGTGCTGAGGCCCTTTGCCAGCGGTTGTGTCGCCGTGTATACCGGCCGTGCGCCGGACAAAGAGACCGTCAATGAAGATGCCGCGGCGGTGATCAGTTGTGGAGCCGACGCCGGGGTCCTGGCGATCGCCGACGGAGCCGGGGGGTTTCGCGCCGGGGAGCAGGCGGCAAGGATCGCGCTCGAGTCGTTGGCACAAAGTGTCGGCCTGGCCGTGAAACAGGGCGGTACCCTCCGTGATGCAATCCTTACCGGGATCGAAAACGCGAACGAGCGTGTATTGGGCCTGGGGGTCGGGGCCGCAACCACCCTCGCTGTTGCAGAGGTCCAGGGCAGGGCGATACGCACCTATCATGTGGGTGATTCCATGGCGCTGATTGTCGGGCAGCGCGGGAAGCTCAAGCTGCAGACCATATCCCATTCGCCCGTGGGATACGCCGTGGAGTCGGGGATGATGGACGCAGGCGAGGCCATGGCGCACGAAGAGCGACACTTGATCTCGAATTTCGTGGGCACCCCCGATATGCGCGTCGAAATGGGATCGACGCTGACCCTGGCAGCGCACGACACCGTGCTCATCGCCAGTGATGGTCTCTTCGACAATCTCCACGTGGAGGAGATCGTGGAGCATATCCGCTGCGGATCGATCAAAAAGGCCTTCCGAGCCCTGCTGGCAACCGCGCATCAGAGGATGAGGGGGCACGAGCCCGAGCATCCTTCGAAGCCCGACGACCTCACCGCGGTGCTCTACCGGCCGCACGCCAAGTGCCGGTGAGTGCTGCCGAGCCGCCGAGGGCAGGTGGCCGGCACCGGGCGGACAGTTCGTTGGGGCCCTGGCCCGCACGGTAGCCAAGCCTCGACCACCGCCACCCGTGCTCCTGCCCGAACCCGCCCCACCGGGGTGTATACTAGGCGCCACAAACCTACTCGATCGCATCTATGCACCTGATATTCATAGGGGTTTTGCTTGTGGCCTTGGTCGTGGGGCCGAGCCTGTGGGTGCGCTATGTGCTGAAGCGCTACAGCCGCCCGCGGGAGGATTTTCCGGGCACCGGGGGCGAGCTGGCGCGCCATCTCCTGACGCGGTTCGGGCTGGAGGGCGTGGGGGTGGAGCCCACCGATGCAGGTGATCACTACGACCCTCGAGCCAAGGCGGTGCGTCTGTCGCCCGCCAACTACGAGGGGCGGTCGCTGACCGCCGTGGCGGTGGCCGCCCATGAGGTGGGCCATGCCCTCCAGGATGCCAGTGGATACAAGCCGTTGCATCTGCGCACGCGTCTGGTCGGCCTGGCGGCCAACGCCGAGAGGCTCGGGGCGCTGTTTGTCTTTGCCGTTCCGGTGCTGGGGTTTGTGACGCGATCACCCCTGGGCGGCCTGCTCATGCTCGCGCTCGCGCTGGCCAGTTTCGGCACGGGGGTATTGGTCCATCTGGCGACGCTGCCGGTGGAATGGGACGCCAGCTTCCGGCGGGCGCTGCCCCTACTGGAGGAGGGCGGTTACATTTCGGCGCGCGACCAGCGCGGGGCACGCCGTATATTGCGCGCCGCAGCCTTGACCTACGTCTCGGCATCGGCGGCATCGCTGCTAAACTTCTGGCGCTGGCTGGCGGTGCTGCGCCGCTGACAGGGCAACAGACTACTCGTGGAGATACCATGAAAGGTGATCGGCCCAAGGCCATATACCTGAAAGACTACACTCCGCCCGAGTATCGTGTGGAGCGCATAGATCTGCGCTTTGACCTGGGCGAGGATATTACCCGCGTGTGCAGCCGGCTCGAGATCGTGCGCGATCGCTCGGACGCACCGCCCCTGGTATTGAACGGCCAGGGCCTGGAGCTGCGTGCGGTGCGTCTTGACGACAGGACCTTGACGCCGCACGACTATTCCGTGGACCCCGATACGCTGATCATTCGCGATGTGCCGGCGCGTTTTGTGCTGGAGATCGAAAACGTTCTGAGGCCGCAGGAGAATACCTCGCTGGAAGGCCTGTACAAGTCGAGTGGCAACTTCTGCACTCAGTGCGAGGCCGAGGGCTTTCGCAAGATCACCTACTACCTTGATCGACCGGATGTGATGGCGCGGTTTTCCACCACGATCGCGGCGGAGCGCGAACGCTATCCGGTGCTTTTGTCCAACGGCAACTTGGTGGAGCAGGGCGAGCTCGACGACGGGCGCCACTGGGTGCGGTGGGAGGACCCGTTTCCCAAGCCGTGCTATCTCTTCGCGCTGGTCGCGGGAGACCTGCGCTGCGTCGAGGATCGATTGAGGACGCGCTCGGGACGTGATGTGGCGCTGCGCATCTACACCGAGGCGGAGAACACTGACAAATGCGACCACGCCATGGCCTCGCTCCGCAAGGCGATGCGCTGGGACGAGGAGCGCTTCGGGCTCGAGTACGATCTGGATGTGTACATGATCGTGGCGGTGGACGATTTCAACATGGGGGCCATGGAGAACAAGGGCCTGAACATCTTCAAT
>JABAHQ010008674.1_pt2 | contig 45480 bp, 42 predicted proteins | sample 7062091 | NCBI WGS metagenome assembly JABAHQ01 (sample SAMN14534359, study PRJNA622989) | marine sediment metagenome | biome: marine biome [ENVO:00000428]; feature: marine pelagic biome [ENVO:01000023]; material: deep marine sediment [ENVO:00002113] | place: India: Gulf of Kutch | collected... | reverse complement strand
ATCGAGGGCCGAAGCCCCGCCTGCGCCAGGCCCCGGTCCCCGTAGCCGTCCAACCGGGAGGTGAGGGCGGCGATCACGGCGGTGAGGTTCGCCTCGGAGCCGCCGGTGGTGAAGTGGGCGCCGCCGGCGTCCACCGGCAGCCCGAGCTTCTCCATGAGCCACCGGAGGACGTGCTGCTCGATCTCCACCGCCGCCGGCGCGTGGGACCAGACCGCGAGCTGGGGATTGTAGGCGGCCGCGATCAGATCGCCGGCCACCGCCTCCGGGAGCGGCGTGGGGTTGAAATACCCGAAATAGCGCGGGTGAACCACGTGGACCGCCCACCGCTCGAGCATCTCGGCCACGTCCTCCACCAGGGTCTCTGCGTCGACCGGGGCCTCGAAGGAGTAGCGACGGCGGAGGTGCTCCCGGATCTCGTCCGGCTCGGGGGCGGAGACCACTGGGAGATCGGGGACCTCCGCCAGGAATCTCTCGCATCGGCGGAGGGCCCGGGAGAGGATCGTCGTCATCGTCGCTCCGGCCTGGAGTCGGTTCGGGAACTCGGGGATACCGGGCTCTCTGAAACCGGTTCCGAGCTGGCCCCGTAGGGTCGAGGGATCCGCCCCGAACCCGAGATCGACGACGCCATGGGCTCCATCCTCCGCGACGTCCGCTTCGGACTCAAGGTCCTCCTCCGGGAGACGACCTTCAGCCTCGCGGTCCTCCTGACCCTCGCCGTCTCCATCGGCGCCAACGTGGCGATCTTCAGCGTCGTGGATACCGTGGTCCTGAACCCCCTCCCCTACGCCCAGCCGGACCGCCTCGTCACCTTCTACAACAGCTATCCCGCCGCCGGCGCCCCCAGGGGTTCGAACTCGGCGGTGGACTACTTCCTCCGCCGGGAGAGGATCGACGCCCTGGAGGAGGTGGCGGCCTACCAGGGATCGGGCCACACGGTGGGCGAGGCCGGCGACACGGAGCGGGTGAGGACGCTCCGGGTCACGCCATCCTTCTTCCGGCTCCTGGGCGTGGACGCGGCCCTGGGCCGGACGTTCACCGAGGAGGAGATGGACCCGGGCCTGCACACGAAGGTGGTGCTCTCCCACGGCTACTGGCAGGAGCGCTTCGGCGGCGACCCCGGCATCGTGGGATCCACGCTGCGGGTGGACGGGGAGGCCTACGCGGTGGTCGGCGTCCTGCCGGAGACGTTCCGGGTCGTGGGCCGCCCGGACACCCGCTTCTTCGTGCCGATTCCCTTCGACGAGGAAGCCCGCACCCTGGAGAGCTGGCACAGCAACAGCTACGACATGCTCGGCCGCCTCGCGGCCGGCGCCGGCGTGGAGCGGGCCGCCGCCCAGATCGAGGCGATGAACGCCTCCCTGGTGGGCGAGTGGCCGGTGCCCAACGGCCGGCAGCTCCTGGAGGACGCCGGATTCCACACCGTCGTCGTGAAGACCCGGGACGACGTCCTGCGGAGCGTCCGGCCCGTTCTCTACCTGCTCTGGGCGGGCGTGGGGTTCGTCCTCCTCATCGGATGCGTGAACATCGCGAACCTGATGCTGGCCCGATCCCACGCCCGCCTCCAGGAGCTGGCGACGCGCCTGGCCCTGGGGGCCCGCCGGTCCCGTCTGGCCCGGCAGATCCTGACCGAGGCCGGGGTGATGGGGCTTGTCGGCGGAGTTCTCGGCCTGGGCCTCGGGGCCGGGGGCCTCCGCCTCATGGCGGGGCTCGGCATCGGCGACCTTCCCCGGGGCGCCGAGATCGGCGTGGACGGGACCGTGGTCTTCTTCACCCTGGGGCTCGCCCTGGGGGCCGCCGTCCTCTTCGGCTCGATCCCCGTCTTCCACGTCCTGCGGAGCGACCTCCAGAGCGTCTTCCGGGAGAAGGGGCGCACCGGCTCGTCCAGCCGGCGCTCGGTGTTCCTCCGTCGGGCTCTCGTGACCGGTCAGGTCGCGTTGGCCTTCCTCCTCCTGGTCGGCTCGGGGCTCATGTTCCGGAGCTTCCGGGCGGCGGTGACCGTGGATCCGGGTTTCGACCGCCGAGGGGTATTGGCGGCCAGGGTCAGCCTCCCCGAATCCCGCTATCCCGACGCGGACAGCCGGCGCCGCTTCGTCGATCGGCTCCTGGACGGGGTCCGGGCCCTTCCTGGGGTTGAAGAGGCCGCCGTCACCAGCGTCCTCCCGTTCTCGGGCGACGTGTCCTCCAGCGTGATCTTCCCCGCGGGCTACGAGTTCGCTCCCGGCGAATCCCTTCTCTCTCCCTACCGGACCAGCGTGAGCCCCGGCTACTTCGAGGCGATGGGGATCGAGGTTCTGCGCGGCCGGGGCTTTCGGCGCACCGATGGGCCCGACGCCGCGAACGCGGTCGTCATCGACCGCTGGCTCGCCGAGCGCTACTGGCCCGACGCGAGCCCCCTGGGGCACCGCATGATCGCCAACACCTCCCCCGGGGCGGAGGAGGTGGACGAAGACGACGTCCACACGATCGTGGGTGTCGTGGAGACGATCAAGCAGAACGAGCTGACCACCTCGGAGCACAGCGGCGCCTACTACTTCAGCGCCCGACAGCGGCCCTTCCGGGGCCTGGACCTGGTCGTGCGGAGCGGCGCCGAGACCCCGGCGCTGACCCCCCTCCTCCGGGACGCCCTCGGTCGCATCGACCCGGAGCTCCCCCTCTACGGCGTCCGGACGATGGAGAGCCGGGTCTCGGAGTCCCTCTCCTCCGAGCGCTCCGCCATGGTCCTCCTCCTGGTCTTCGCGGGGGTGGCCCTCCTCCTTGCCGTGGTGGGGATCTACGGGATGCTCGCCTACTCGGTGGCCCAGCGCCGCAGGGAGCTGGGGATCCGCATGGCCATGGGGAGCGGGCCCGACGGGATCTTTCGCCTGGTCGTGCTCGAGGGGGCGAGGCTCACCGGTGCGGGACTCGTCCTCGGGGGAGGAGCGGCCCTGCTCCTGGTCCGCTCGATCCGCTCCCTGCTCTACGGCGTGGCACCCACCGATCCCGCGGTGCTGGCCGGCGTCGCCCTTCTCCTGGCCGCGGTCGCGGCCGTGGCGTGCGCGGTCCCGGCCTACCGGGCGATGCGCACGGACCCCGTCACGGCGCTCACCGAGGCGTGACGGGCGGCGTCCGCGGAGCGCAGTGACCCCGTCTCCCGGGGCCCGGCCGGCTCGGCCCTCCGCAGCGTCTGCGCTAGGAGCGCTCTACCACGTCCTTCAGCTGGCCCATGAAGTGGCCCCACCCGAAGGGGTAGTCGCTCAGGTCCACGGCCCGCACGAATCCGGAGTGGATGAGGGTGACCCGGGTGCCGTCGCCGTCGGGCTCCAGGAGCCAGGTGACCGACTGGAGGGGCACCGAGGCGTCTCCCCGCCAGTCCGGCCAGGAGACCACGAGCTTCCGGTCGGGGACGAGCTCCAGGATCTCCATGGTCCGGCCCTCGCGCTCCACGTCGGCGGCGGACATGAAGCCCAGATCCCAGCGACCGCCTTCCCGGAGGTCCACCTTCGCGTCCTTGGCGATCCACCGGTTCAGATCCTCGGGCTCCGTCAGGGCCCGATAGACCCTCTCGGGCGGCGCCTCCATGCGCAGGGAGAGGCGGATCTCCGGGCTCTCGTCGGCGAAGTCCACCCGCATCACCTCGCCCTGGTCCGCGGCGTGGGACGCCAGGTTCCCCAGGTTGAAGCGCCACCAGTCGTCCACCAGCTCCTTCGCCCGGGGCCCCTCGAAGAGCCGCTCGAAGGCGTGCTCGATCGCGACCCGGGTTGCGGGACCCTCTTCGGTGTTCTCCGGGGCGAGGGAGATCGTCACGGTGGATGGGGCGCCGAAGAGCTCCCACTCGAAGGCGAGACGCTCGTCGGGACGGAACTCGGTGATCACGCCGCCGGCCTCGCCCTCCCCCGGCGTGCCCACGGTGTGACGACCCCAGAACTGGAAGCGCCCGCCCTCCCGGGCGTCGACCCGGGCGTGCTCGGCGAACCACGCCTCCAACTCCCCCTCCGCGGTCAGGGCCGCGAAGAGGCGCTCGGACTCGCCGAGGATCGGCAACGAGAACTCGTACGTCCATCCGTCGCTCATGGGGACTCCTCCACGTGGCGTTTGAGGTCGTGCATCCGGGCCGCCCAGAAGACCCGGTACTTCTCCATCCAGCGGTCCACCTCCCGGAGGGCCGCCGGGTTCAAGCGGTAGATGCGCCACTGGGCTTCGGTTCGGCGCTCCACCAGCCCGGCCTTCCGGAGCTTGCGCAGGTGCCGGGAGACCGCCGGGCGGCTGATGTCGAAGGACTCGGCGACCTCTCCCGCCGAGCGCTCCCCGGTCCTCAGCAGGTCCAGGATCCGCCGCCGCGTGTCGTCGGCCAGCGCGTCGAAAACGGCTCCACGGTTATATTTAACCATACAGTTACATAATATGCACAGAGAGATCGATCCGAAAGGGTCGCGCTGCGACGACAGGTCGGCGGTCCCCGAGGCCTCGACGCCGTCGTCGGGGAGGGGGCGCAGGCCGGGAGGTGTCACCCGGGGTCGGGCGCGAGCGACCGGGTTGGCCGCGAGGGGGCCCTCAGCCGGCGGGCTCGAGGTCGACGAGCGCCTCGCTCTCCTCAGTCTTCAGGTAGGCGTGGGGATCGTGGCTCAGGGCGCCGTCGGGCAGATGCTCCCAGAAGGGTCCCAGCCCCTCCCGGACCCGTTCCACGAAGAAGTCCGGGATCTCGTCGGTCTCCTGCTCGAAGTACTCCCGGAAGGGACGGTCCCGGCGCAGCCGGTGCCGGATCTCGCGGTAGTAGCGGATGCGCCCGAATCCCTCCGAGGAGACGGCCCGCACCACGTTCATCCACCGGGGGATCCGCTCCCGATTCGCCCGGAAGCGGCGGTAGATCGACTTCCACGAGAAGCTGTGCTCGGTCACGTCGATGACGTGGTCGTAGAACTCCGGCCACGCGTAGTTCTTCGGCCGGACGTTCATCGCCTCGTGGTTGTTGAGGAAGTGGAAGGGGAAGCCCAGCACCCGGTCGTCCCGCTGGTACTGGAGGTTGAGGGGGGCGGCCCGCCCGAAGGCGGAGAGGAGGGAGTAGCCCGGGAAGACGCCGGGCGTCATCTCCACGAAGCGCTTCGTGAGCTCGAAGGGCTCCGGGCCCTCGTCCGAGTCGAGGCCCAGGACGAAGTTGGCCTGGACGTAGGGAATGTAGCGCTGGACCATGTTCAGGTGCTCGGAGATCCGCTCGACCTTCTCCATGCCCCGCTTCTTCATCGTCTTGGACTTGTTGCCCAGCTCGTACCACGACTCCACGCCGGGGAGCATCGCCTTGAACCCGTTCTTCCGGAGCCGCTTCAGGTGGGGCTCCGAGAGCAGCGAGAGGCTGCTCTCGGCGATGAAGTCGATGCTCCCCGGGGGCACCGCCTCCTCGATCGCGTCCAGGTAGTCGTCGAAGCGGATCCCGAAGTTCGGGTCGTGCCAACCCACCCGGGGCCGCTGGAACCGGGTGCGGAGAAAGCGCAGGTCGGATTTGAGCTGGTCGAAATCCAGGGGCTGGTAGTCCACCTCCGAGTCGATGCAGAAGGCGCAGGTGTAGGGACAGCCCAGGCTCCCCAGCATGGGGACGATCTTGAACGACGTGGCCGCCTTCTCCAGGGTCATCTCGATGTACTTCCAGCGCTCCTCGACGCCGGGGAGGGTGCGGGGCTGGCGGTCGGAGGAGAGGAGGACGCCCCGGGGCCGGTGGGGGCTGCAGTCCCGGAGCACCTCGTCCACCACCTCCCGGTCGGTGAACCCCAGGACGTAGTCGGCGTACCGCCGCGCGTCCTCCGGATAGCAGCGGGCGTGGGGTCCCCCGAGAACGGTGAGCACCCCCCGCTCGCGGAAGTAGTTGCAGACCGCGTAGGCGAGCTGGGCCGCCTTGGTGAAGGCCCCCACGAAGAGGACGTCGATCTCGCCGGGGAGCTCCTCGGTCAGATCCTCCAGGCCCGTGTAGAGGACGAACTCGACCTCGTGCCCCTCCTGCTCGCACCAGACGGCGATCACCTGGGGCATGATGCTGGCCAGGTTCGCGTGCATGACCCGGGCGTAGAGGGCCCGGGTGGGACCGTTCGCGTAGAGGTCGATGATGCCGACGCGAAGGGTCTTCACGGGTCGACTCCCTGATGGAGGAGAAGGGCGCTGGAGGGTGGCGTGTCGGCGCCCCACAGAAGCTAAGCGCCGAGGCGGCCGCAAGCCAACGGAAGGCCGCCGCCGTTCCCGATATGGCAGGCGAGCCGCGCGAGGAGGGCTCGGTCAGCCCTCGCCGACCACCTGTGCTTCGAGGATCAGGTCCAGCTCGGGAAACTCGGTCTGGAAGTACTCGTTTCCCATCGCCAGGGCCCGGGCCGGATAGGGCCCCTCTCCCCGGGGCGGGCCGTCGCCGTATTCGTCGTAGAAGGCGTCCACCACCTCCATCCCGTCCACCACCTCTCCGAACGGGGCGAAGCCGTTCTGGTCGAGCCCCGTGTTGTCGGAGAGGTTGATGAAGACCTGGGTCGTTCGGGAGTTGGGCCCGCTCTTTGCGAAGGTGACCCGCCCACGGGTGTTGGACGCCGCGACCGTGTCGTCCTGGATGATGGCGTCCCTCCAGACGTAGTTGATGCGGGGATCCCGATGGATTCCGAACTGGGCCACCCGCCCGGGAAGCACGCGGTGCACGTAGACGGAATCGTAATAGCCCGTGCGGACGAGATTGTAGAAGCGGTCGGCTCCCCGGGGGGCCCAGACCCTCCGGACCTCCACCACGAAGGCTCCCTCGGTGGTCTCGAAGCGGGCCCGGAAGGTGTCCGGGGCCGTGGCGTCGAGGCGCCGGGGGACGGCCAGGGCCTCCAGGCTCCGCGCGGGGGCGGCGGCTTCGTCGGTCTCGTCCCCGGTCTGCCCGGCTCCGTCCGGCTCCCCTCCCCCGCAAGCGGCCAGGAGAAGGGGCGAAACGACGACGAAGCAGAGGGCGACGCGGCTGCCTGGACGACCGTTCACGGACGACTCCCGGATCGTGGGGCTTCCTTTCCGCCAACGTGGTGCGCGTCCTCCCCCGGCACAACACGGGCCTGGCGCCGCCGCCGGGGCCCGTGAATTGTTGTGCCGGAGCGATCTCATCCAGCAGAGCGGAGCGCTCGGTGCGCAGAGTCCGCTACAGCGTCGCGGCCAGCCTGGACGGCTACATCGCCGGACCCTCCGACGACTACGACTGGATCCCCGACGAGCCCGGCTACGACTTCCGGGGATTTCTGGACACGATCGACACCCTCCTGGTGGGCCGGCGCACCTACGAAGTTGCGCTTCGGAGCGGTCCCTGGCCGGAGATGCCGGGGACCCGGACCCTGGTCTTCTCCCGGACCCTGGATCCGTCCCACCACCCCGGCGTCACCGTGGTGGGTGGGGAGGCGGCGGCCGAGGTCGAGCGCCTCAGGGCCTCGGAGGGAAAGGACATCTGGCTCTTCGGCGGCGGCCGCCTCTTCCGCAGCCTCGTGGACGCAGGGCTGGTGGATACGGTGGAGGTGGCGATCGTCCCCGTGCTCCTGGGCGACGGGGTCCCCCTGCTGCCCGCCGGCCCCGGCCCGGTCCGCCTGGAGCTCTCCGCGGAGGAGACGTTCCCCAGCGGGATCGTGCTGGCGCGGTACACCGTGAACCGATGAGAGGAGGAAGACCATGAGCGGGATCGACGCAGGACGGTGGATCGGCGGCGGCGTGTCGGCCGGAGCGCTGATCTGGCTGATGGAGGGCGCGGCCAGCGTCCTCTACATGGAGCAGATGGAGACCGCGATGACGGCCCACGGCCTCTCCATGGAGATGAGCGCCGGGATCTGGGTCCTGACCGTCATGGTGAGCCTCATCGTCGGGCTGGTCCTGATCTTCGTCTACGCCGCCGCCCGGCCCCGCTTCGGCCCCGGCCCGAGGACCGCGGCGATCGCCGCCCTGGTCGTCTGGTTCGGCGGCACGCTCCCGTCCCTGATCGGATACCACATGCTGGGGCTCTTCCCGTCGTCGCTCCTCCTGGTCTGGGCCTCCGTCGGGCTGTTGGAGCTGATCCTTGCGGCGCTCCTGGGAGGCTGGATCTATCGGGAGGGGGAGGCGGACGTCCCGTCGCCCGGCGGAGCCTCCCGGGAGATGGCGGCGTAGAGGGGAATCGGGGCGCGACCAGGGCTCGGGCTCCAGGGGCCGCGAGGAATCCCGGCCGGCGCCGGCGACTTCCCCTCGCGGAGCCCCCTGGCGCCCGCGGCCGCCGGCATGAAGGTTGGGGCGTTCGCCGATTCCCTCGACCCCGAACGGAGCCCGCCATGACCGAAGCCGACCTCGAGACGCTCCGCTATCCCCTGGGCCGCTTCGACCCCCGCGACGAGCTGAGCCCGGGGGACCGCCGCGAGCTGATCGACCGGATCGCGGCCTTCCCCGAGGCCTTCCGCGCCGCCCTCGACGACCTGGACGACGACCAGCTCGACACCCCTTACCGACCGGACGGCTGGACCCTTCGCCAGGTCGCGCATCACGTCCCCGACAGCCACCTGAACGCCTACCTGCGCTTCAAGCTGGCCGTGACCGAGGACCGACCCACGATTCGCACCTACGAACAGGACGAGTGGAGCACGCTCAGCGACGCCCGCTCCCTCCCCGTCGGGCCCTCCCTCGACCTCCTGGACGCGCTCCACCAGCGGTGGACGTGGTGGCTCCGGACCCTCACGGAGGAGCAGTGGGCTCGCCGGTTCGTGCATCCCGAGTTCGGGGAGATGGGCCTCGACACCCTCCTCCAGCTCTACGCCTGGCACGGGCACCACCACCTGGCCCACGTGACGGGGCTCAGGGAGCGGGAGGGGTGGGGCTAGCCCTCGCCGGATCCGAGGGTCGGCTCGAAGCCCGCGTCCCGGATCGCCCGGGCGATCTCGTCGGTGGAGACGACGTCGGGATCGTGGACCACCGAGCATCGACCGGCGCCGCTCTCTTCATCGTAGCCGGCGTCCACCGAGGTCACGCCGTCCAGCTTCCTCACGGAGATCTCGGTGGCGATCGCGCATCCAGCGCAGGTCATGCCCTCTACGTCGAACTCGATGGTGGCCAGGCGCGAGGCCGTCCCCTCGGAGAGCTCCCGCTCGGCCCCCGCGGCCTTCCGGGCAGCCACTTCCCCGCACCCAAGAACGAGGCTCGCGACCGCCGGAATGACCACGGCCATCAGCGCACCACGGATCATCGCTTTTCTCCCGTTCCCGCGCCGGTTCGAACGATCTCCACCCCATCCCCTCACGTCAGCCAGGCGACCCAGCTCGGAAGGGTGGCGAAGAGGGCCACGAGTCCCGCGGCGAGCCAGAGGACGAGGGCCTGCCTCCGCCGTCGCCGCTCGGCCTCCTCCACCGTGTCGCAGATCCCTGCCTCCACGCACGCGTCGACGGAACGGGAATGGACACCCAGAAAGCCGAGCCCGAGAAAGAGGACCGACGCGCCGAGCAACCACGGGCGGAGCGGCTCGAAGGTGCCGGCGAGCCCGGCTCCCACCCCCACGGTCACGTAGAGGATCGGCCCGGCACAGCAGAGGGCCGAGCCGACCGCGGAGCCGATCGCCGCGGCGGCCGACAGCGCCGTGCTCAGCATCGATCCCACCCGAGGCCCCTCACGAGCGGGCGCGGAGCGCCCTCTCGATCTCTTCCCCCGAGGGACCCCCGTCGGCCCGGCAGGCCCGCCCGTCGGTGGCCACGTCACCGTCGGCGACCGGCTCGCCGTCGACGAGGACCGTGGGCGAGCCGTAGGCCTGGTGGCTCTCCGGGATCTCCGGATCGCCCATCTCCCACTCCTTCCACTCCCTGGGACGGCCGGTCCGGTCCAGGGCCTTCCCCAGCCGCTCCCGGGCGGCGTCGGCGTTGGGACACCCCTCGAAATAGACGAACTCGATCTTCGGCACCGTCATGATCCCACCTTCTCGTTCTCGATCGCCGACAGGATCGGGCACGGCTCCGTGGCCTCGGCCGCCCGGCACGCCCGCAGCAGCTCCTCGAGAGCCGTCTTCATCCCCCGGAGCTCGCCGATCTGTCGCTCCACCCGGTCCAGGACGGCCCGGGCCCGGGCCTCCACGGCCCGGCAGCTCTCGTCGGGGTGGACCCGCAGGCCGAGAAGCCCGTCGATCTCGTCCAGGGTGAAGCCCAGGTCCTGGGCCGTCCGGATGAAGCGGAGGCGGCGAACGTCGGCGGCGGAGTACTGCCGGTAGCCGGCCTCGGTCCGGGGCGGCTCGGGAAGGAGCCCTCGCCGCTCGTAGTAGCGGATCGTCTCCTTCCCCACACCCGCCCGCTCGGCCAGCTCTCCCGTCGTGATCCGTTCCATGGCATCCCCAAGGTAAGGGGTGTAGCGTGCTACGGGGTCAAGCCCCCCTCCGGCGAATCGTCCGTCTCCGACACCGCTGACCGGCGGTGGCCCTTCCGGCGGTGGCCGTGGAGGACCCCGGTCCCTGGTGACTCCCCGGCGCGACCGGTACGATACGGGAGGGAGGGATCCGCCTCGGTAGGAGATCGGAGCCCTCCGGGGAAGAGCTTCAGCCGACGGAGCCGACCCGTGACCAGAGTCGAGCTGGACTACGCCCACGGGTTCCGGGTGGTGGCCGGGAACGCGCGGTCCGAGGCCGCAGAGATGACCCTCTCTCCCGGGGAGACGGTGGGCGGAGCGTGGAACCGCCACGCAGGGAGCGATCAGTGGTTCCTCGTGGTGGACGGAGAGGGCGAGGCCGTCGTGGAGGGCCAGCGAACCGCGCTGGCCTCTGGGGTCCTCCTCCTCATCGAGCGGGGCGAGGCCCACGAGATCCGGAACACCGGCGACCGGCCCATGAAGACGGTGAATGTCTACGTGCCCCCGGAGTACGAGTACGGATGAACCGGAGGGAATGGCTCCGGTCAGCCGCCCTGGGGGCGGCGGGGCTCGCCGTCGGCGGCTGCGCCCCGGGGAGGGGCGATCCCGGCGCCTGGGCTGTGGCGACACCCCGGCGCTTCGTGCGGCCCCGGGTGGGTTGGGACCGGGTGATCCGGACCGTGGTGGGCCTACGGCCGTTCCGGCCCGGAGGCTTCGTGGTTCGCCCCGAGCGGATCGGCGGGACCCTGGTCGTCCACAACTACGGCCACGGAGGCGGCGGGGTGACCCTCTCCTGGGGCACGGCGGAGCTGGCGGTCCGGGAGGTCTTCCGCACCGACGCCGAGGAGGTGGCCGTGCTCGGCTGCGGGGCCGTGGGCCTCGCCACCGCCCGCCTCCTCCAGCGCAGGGGCCGTCGGGTCACGATCTACGCCCGGGACCTCCCGCCCGAGACCACCTCCAACGTGGCCGGCGCCCAGTGGTCTCCCTACTCGGTCTTCGACGAGGACGAGGCGGACTCCGGCTTCCTCCCGCGCTTCCGGGAGGCGACCCACCTCGCCTACCGCCACTTCCAGGATCTCCTGGGACCGCGCTACGGCGTGCGCTGGGTGGACAACTTCTACGTGCGAAGCGAGCCGATCGAGCTCCCGCCGTGGATGACGTCGATGGACAACGTCTTCTCCGACGTGGAGGAGGTGCCCCCGTCGGACCACCCGTTTCCCCGACCCTACTGCACCCGGGTCCGGACGATGTTCGTCGAGCCCGCCACCTACCTGCGGGCCATGGTCGACGAGGTGCGAGCGGCGGGCGGGCGGATCGAGGTTCGGGAGCTCCGCAGCGCGGAAGAGGTGCTGGAGCTGCCCGAGTGGGTCGTGGTCAACTGTACGGGCCTGGGATCCCGGGCCCTCTTCGGTGACGAGGAGCTGGTCCCCGTGAAGGGCCAGCTCACCGTCCTCGAGCCCCAGGCCGAGCTGGACTACCTCCTCCTAGCCGGGCGGCTCTACATGTTTCCCCGCAGCGACGGGGTCCTCCTCGGGGGCACCTTCCAGGAAGGGGAGTGGTCCCTGGAGCCCGACCGCACGGCGGAGCGGCGGGTGATGGAGGGACACCTGGAGCTCTTCGGGGCCGGGTAGGCGGCCGGCGGCGGCCGGGAACGCGCCCGGCCCGGCGCCGGTTGGAACCTCTGGATGCCCCCTCGTCCCGTTATCCCCACACCCCAAAGGACGGCGACCCGTGTGCCGATTCACCTTCTACCGCGGGGAGCTCCTCCAGCTCAGCGATCTCGTCACCGAGCCGGAGAATTCCCTGATCCACCAGAGCTATGCGGCCCAGGAGAGGGAGGAGCCGCTCAACGGCGACGGCTTCGGTCTGGCCTGGTACGTGAAGGACCAGCGGGAGCCCGCCTTCTTCCGCTCGATCACGCCGGCGTGGAGCAACCAGAACCTCGAATGCCTGGCGCGGGTCCTGCGCAGCGACTGCGTGCTCGCCCACGTCCGGGCGGCCTCCCACGGGCTCGAGGTGACCGAGAAAAACTGTCACCCCTTCACATGCGACCGTTTCGCCCTGATGCACAACGGAGAGGTGGGAGCCTTCCCCGCGGTGCGCCGTCGGCTCCTCGAGTCTCTGAGCGACGAAGCCTTCTCCCGGATCCGGGGCACCACCGACTCCGAGCACCTCTTCGCCGCCTTCATGGACGAGCTCCGGAAAGAGGAGCCCTCCGACGGCTGCTCGGCCATGGCCGCCGCCCTCGAGCGGGCGATTGCCCGCATCCTGGAGCTGGTGGAGCGCCACGGCGACGGAGTGCCGTCGTTCCTGAACGTGGTGGTGACGGACGGAGAGGCGGCGGTGGTGAGCCGGTTCACATCCTCGGACTCCGAGCCGGCCCACAGCCTCTACGTGAGCCACGGCGCGCGATATGTGTGCGAGGACGGGGTCTGCCGGATGGAGGCGGCGGAGGGCGCGAGCCGGGCCGTCCTCGTCAGCTCCGAGCCCCTGACCGACGACGTTCACTGGGATCCGGTCCCGGAGAACCACGTGGTCTCGATCCACGAGGGTCTGGGCGTGGACGTGCGGGAGATGAACGTCTGATAGATCGAAGCGCACGGGTGGGGAGCGGAGGAGCTGGGGCGCTACGCGTATCGGGACGAGCTCGAGGGCCGCGCGGACCCGGGCCCCGGGAATCCGCCGTCGCCCGCCGACCGGGCCTCCCCCCACCCCTCCCGGGGTTCACCTCCCGGTGAGGGGGGCTCCGTCATGGTCGTCCTCGCCACCGATGCCCCCCTGACGGCTCGAAACCTGGAGCGCCTGGCCGAGCGAGCGATGACGGGCCTGGCCCGAACGGGCTCCTACGCGGCCAACTCGTCGGGCGACTACGTCATCGCCTTCTCCACCAGCGAGGCGGTGCGCCATCCCCGCGGCGCTCCTCGCCCGGTGTCCTCCTCGGAGGTCCTGAACCCCCAGATGTCCCCCCTCTTCGCGGCCACCGCCGAGGCCACGGAGGAGGCGGTCTACAACGCCCTCTTCCGGGCCACCACGGTGAGCGGCCGGGGCCGCACTTTGGAGGCCCTTCCCCTGGAGCCCACCCTGGAGATTCTCCGGCGCTACGGCGCCCTCTCCCACGGGGAGCTCAGGCCCCACGGGGGCGCGGGGTGAGGGGATGACGGAAGGAGCGTGCGACGGGCGCACCCGTCTCGGCACCGAGCGCGGGCGTGGCGGCGGGAGTCGCTGGGGCTGCCGCCTCGTCCTCGTCGTCGTCGCGGGCCTCGCGGGGTGCGGGCCGGAGGGGGGCGAGGACGAAGGCCGACGGGGAGCCGCTCCGTCTTCGGAGCGAGACAGCGTCCCCGCCTGGTGCCGACGGCTCCCGCGCCCCGCCTACGACACCCTCGACCTGGCCTTCGAGGCCAGCGACGGCTGGTTCCGGGCCTACCGGATCCGGTCCGGCGTCCACGCGATCTACGAACCCCACCAGTTCCAGGAGGTGATCTCCTATCTCGTCGAGGGTACGGACCGTGCGCTCCTCTTCGACACGGGCATGGGAATCGCGCCGATCCGGCCCGTGGTGGAGCGCCTCACCGCCCTTCCCCTGACCGTCTTCAACTTCCACACGCACCCGGACCACGTGGGGGGCAACCACGAGTTCGAGCGGGTCCTGGCGATCGACACGGAGTACACCCGGCGCCACGCCCGGGAGGGATTCTCCCACGAGACGATGCGCGATCAGGTGGCCCCGGACGCCCTCTGCCGCCCCCTGCCTCCGGCCACCGATCCCTCGTCCTACCGAGTCGAGCCGTGGCGAATCTCCGGGACGATCCGGGACGGTCAGCGAATCGACCTGGGCGGGCGCACCCTGGAGGTGCTCCGCATCCCCGGGCACGCGCCCGACGCGGCCGCACTCCTGGACCGGGAGCGGGGGCTTCTATTCACCGGGGACACCTTCTACGAGGGTCCGATCTACCTCTTCGGGGAAGCCACCGATCTCCAGGCGTACGAAACCACCGTGGAGCGCCCGGCCCGGCTCGCCCCGAGCCTGGAGCTCCTCCTACCCGGGCACAACACCCCGGCCTCCGCACCCCGCATGCTCGTCTCCCTGGAAGAGGCCCTGGCGGCCGTCACGCGAGGCGAGGTCGAAGGGGAATCCCGACCCGGAGACCGGGTCGAGTACGTGTTCGAGCGCTTCACCCTCCTGATGAAGGCCGGAGCCGGAGGCTGACGGTCACCGTGCCGAGCCCGCGACGGGTCTCCTCTGCCCTCGCCCTCCGCCACAAGACCGAAGTCGGTCCCCCACAAGACCATTGACGCGCCCACGCGCGGGGGACACGTTGTTGCCACTCGCGGGCCCGTTTCGGGTCCCGCGGGTCGAATCGGGCCTTCGAGAACGGGACCGTCTCTCCGGAGACCGCCCCCTATTTCGTTCCGTCCGACCCCGAGGTCGGACCCCGGCGCGGGGGGAAGTGCCGCGCAGACGAGCGGTCGGATCGTGCGGATCATCCGGACTCCGACGCTGCCAAGACCCAGGAGCAGGATGATGCGTACGAAGGGCACCGTGAAGTGGTTCAACGACCAGAAGGGCTTCGGCTTCATCACGCCGGACGACGGAAGCCGGGACTGCTTCGTCCACTACAGCGCGATCCAGGGGGAGGGCTTCAAGAGCCTCTCGGAGGGCGACAAGGTGGAATTCGACGTAGTCGAGGGACAGAAGGGGCCCGCCGCGGAGAACGTCACGAAGGTCGACTGATGATCGGCCGGAGTCACGTCCCTGGCGTCACGACGGCCGACTGACGCACCACGGGCCCTACCATCCGACCGGGGCGGGGCCGTCTCGCAGCTCGCGGGGCGGCCCCGTCCTTCGTCGGGACGCTTCCCACTTCCCGGCCCTCCACCTTCCATGGCTTCCGAGAGCTCCACCCCGGGCCCGCCCGCGACATTCGCCCTGGCCGTGGTACTCCTTCTGGCGCTGGCGGCGGCTGTGCCCGGACCGCGGGCGCTCCGGGGCGCCTGGAAGCTCGTGGGGTTGCTGCCTCTCGCGGGCGGGGCAGCGCTGCACGGCTGGGCGTGGCGGCTCTTCCGCAGGAGGAGTACGACCGTCCGCGCCGAGGGCATCCCCAGCGAGCTCGTGACCGGCGGCCCCTATCGGTGGAGCCGGAATCCCATGTATCTGGCCGGGATCCTCGTCCTGGCGGGCCTGGCCCTGGCCGTCGGTCGGACGACGCCGCTCGTGATCCCCCTTCTCTACGCATGGACCGTCCGGATCCGCTTCCTCCCCGCCGAGGAGCGCGTCCTGGAGCGGCGCTTCGGCGAGCGATATCTCCGCTATCGGGAGCGGGTACGCGCCTGGTTCTGACGGGCCCCGGTCTCCTGCGGTCGAGCTCGACGGCACCGAGACCGAAGAGGCCGCCGTGGCCGTGGAGCTTCGCTGATCCGGTGACGAAGCTTCCCGGTCTCCGGGACGTCGCCCCGAGGCCGCCGACCCCCGGGCCCTGATCATCTCCGGCTCCGCCCCGGCGGCCGACCGCCTCGTCCCCCTCCGGGACGGCTACCGTCTCCGCCTCCACGAAAGGGGAGGGGGGCGACCCGTCCTCCTGGTCCACGGCTTCACCGGACGGGTGGAGGCCTGGGGCGAGGGTGTCCTCGAGGGCCTGGCCGACCGGGGGTTTCGAGTGCTGGCCGTGGACCTCCTCGGACACGGGGAGAGCGACGTCCCGCCCGACCCGGACCGGTACCGACTGGAGCGGGTCGTGGAGGATCTCCTCGACGTGCTCGACGCCCGGGCCTTCGACCGGATCGACTGGGTCGGCTATTCCATGGGGGGACGGGTGGCCCTGGGCGCAGCGCTGCGCCGCCCCGACCGGGTGGCGCGACTCGTTCTCGAGAGCGCGTCCCCCGGGCTCGAGACGCAGGAGGCCCGGCAGGTCCGGCGAGAGAGCGACGACGCCCTGGCCCGGCGAATCCTCGAGCGCGGGATCGAGGCGTTCGTGGACGGGTGGATGGACCTCCCCCTCTTCGCCAGCCAGCGTCGGCTGCCGGAGGGGGTCCGGAACCGGGCCCGTGAGCGCCGGCTTGGATGTTCCCCCCGGGGGCTCGCCAACACCCTGCGCGGTCTCGGCACCGGTCGTCAGCCCTCGTTCTGGGACACCCTCGCGACTCTCGAGCCGTCCGCCCTCCTCCTGTCGGGGGCCCTGGACGACAAGTATGTGCAGATCGCCGAGAGGATGGCCGAGCGGATTCCCACGGTCCGGTGCCGCACGGTCGCCGACGCCGGCCACACGGTCCACCTGGAGGCGCCGGAGGCGTGGCTCGGGGCGGTCACCGGATTCCTGGACCCCCCACGGCACGAACCTTAAGGTAAGAACTGCAGGACGGCCCCTCTGGCCGCCACGTGGTGGAGGTGACGATGGAACTTCGTGAAGTCGCGCGCCGGGCGAGCCTGGGAGGGCTCGCCGCCCTGACCCTCCAGGGCGCCTATCTCGCATTCCAGCTCCTGGTCCGCTCGGAACGCATCACCGCCACGAACATGGCCGGATTCCTGGGTCTGCCGGAGCCGGGAGCGCTCTCCCTCGCGCTCCTGGTGACGATCGCCTGTCCGGCTACGGCCGTGGTGGCCGGCGTGGCCGAGTGGCGACGCGACACGGGGAACCGGATCCTCGGGCTGCTCCTCGTCGTCGCCGGACCGCTCCTCGCGCTCGCGATCCTGGCCACCCGCGGCTCGTGAGCGGGTCGGAACCCCGCCCGGGGGCGTGAAGCTCGAGCTCGACGGGAGCGTCGTCCGGTCTTGGCGCCCCGATGATGCGGAGTCCCTGGTTCGCCACGCGGACGACCGGGCGGTCTGGCTCCAGCTCCGCGACCGGTTTCCGCATCCCTACACCCCCCGTCACGCCCGGCGCTTCCTCGATCAGGTCGTTCGCCTCGACCCCGAGCTCGCTTTCGCGATCGAGGTGGAGGGCGAAGCCGCCGGCGGAATCGGGATCAGCCCCGGCCGGGACGTGGAGCGGGTCTCCGCAGAGGTGGGATACTGGCTGGGGCGGGCCCACTGGGGCCGGGGGATCATGACCGAGGTGGTGCGGCGGTTCACGGCCTGGGCCATCGAGCGCTTCGAGCTCACCCGGATCTTCGCCCTCCCCTACGCCAGGAACCGCGCCTCGGCCCGGGTCCTGGAGAAGGCCGGATACGAGCTCGAGGGGCGGATGCGGAAGAGCGCGATCAAGGACGGCGAGATCCTCGATCAGCTCCTGTACGCGTACGTGCGGGCCAGCGGAAGCTGACCGGCCACGCAGGGTGCCCTACTCGGTCTTGAGCGCCCGCACCGGATCCACCCGGGCCGCGCCCCGGGCGGGAAGCCAGGTGGCAAGCAGGGCGACCCCGACGAGGACCAGGGGCACGCCGGTGAAGGCCAGGGGATCCAGGGCCCGTCCCGTGTAGAGAAGGTCCTGGAGAAAGCCGGCGAGCCCTGCCGCCGCGGCCACGCCCACGACCACACCCGCCAGGGCGAGGCGCAGCCCCCCTTCCAGGATCATCCCCACAACCCTACCCCGGGCGGCGCCCAGGGCCATGCGGATCCCGATCTCCCGGGTACGGCGGGACACGGTGTAGGCCATCACCCCGTAGATCCCCACCGCCGCCAGGAGGAGGCCCAGGACGCCGAAGAGACCCAGGGCGCTCCCCGCGAGCCGGGCCGGCAACAGGGCGACCCCCAGGTGGTTCTCCATCGTGCGGACGTCGAATAGGGGCAGGTCGGGATCGATCCCCGCCACGATTTCGCGGACCCGGGGCGCCGCCTCGGCCGGATCGCCGGCCGTGCGGAGATGGAGGGTCGCGCCGTACTCGAAGGCCTGGGCCATGGGGAAGTACATGTAGGCGAGGGGATCCTCGCCCAGGCGCTGGTACTTGCCGTTCTCCGCCACCCCCACCACCCGCCACTCGGTGGCGCCGGTGCTCACCGGCCGCCCCAGGGGATCCTGTCCCGGCCAGAAGCGCTCGGCCATGCGCCGGTTCACCACCATGACCCGGGCGGCCGCGCTGTCGTCCCGGGTGGTGAAGCCCCGGCCCTGGAGAATTCGGAGGCCCATAGCCTCGAAGTAGCCGGGCCCCACGGAGTTGAAGTCGATGCTCATCTGCTCGTCGGGGGCCGGCTCGTAGCCCGGGACCGAGATCCCGTTCTGCTGCGAGCTGAAGCCCAGGGGAACCACTTCAGCCCACGCCGCCTCTCGCGCTTCGGGCAGCCGCTCCGCCCGCTCCCGAACCTCCCGGTAGAAGGCCTCGGCCCGGGGCCGGTCGTAGCCATGGAGCCCCAGGTCCACCGAGGCCAGGAGGAGGTGGTCCGTGCGGAAGCCCACGTCGATCTCGGTGGCGGCATGGAGGTTCCGGAGGAAGATCCCGGCGCCCAGGAGGAGCATCACCGAGAGGCTCATCTGCACCACCACCAGCCCCCGGCTCAGCCGGCCTCCCCGCCCCGGACCCGCCGACGCCTCCCCCTTCAGCGCGCTCACAGTCTCGGGCTTCGACGCCTGGAGAGCCGGCGCGAGGCCGAAGAGGACCCCCGTCAGCAGCGCGGTCCCCAGGGCGAAGAGGAGCACCGTCCCGTCCAGGGTGAAGCCGAACTCCATGGGGATGTCCGTGGGAGGCTGGATCCCGTTCAGCACCCGGATCGCGCCCAGGGCGAAGGCGAGGCCGACGCCGCCGGCCATGAGCGCGAACACGAGGCTCTCGGTCAGCAGCTGCCGCACGATCTGCCCACGGCCCGCTCCCAGGCTCAGACGGATCCCCATCTCCCGCCGCCGGTCCTCGGCCCGGGCGAGGAAGAGGTTCGCCACGTTCACGCACGCGATCAGGAGGAGGAGACCGACCACGGCCATGACGACCGCGGACAGCCCCACCTGGGCGCCGCGCATCGTGGGATGGATCCCCGCCTCCTCCTGGGGCACCAGTCGGATCCCGCTGCCCTCGTACGCGTCGGGATAGCTCTCCATCAGGCCGGCGAGGAGCGCGTCCGTCCCCTGGCGAGCCTGCTCCACGGTCGTGCCCGGGTTCAGCCGGGCGATCGCGCCCATGAAGTTCGCTCCCCTGCGGTCGTAGGCGTCCGGAGAGCCCGGCCGGAGCTGGTCGTGCATCACCAGGGGCGCCCACAGCACCGGCTCGACGATCTGGATCGGACCCCGGAATCCCTCGGGCGCGATGCCCACCACCTCGAAAGGGTGGCCGTTCACCGTGATCGTCCGCCCCACCACCGAAGGGTCGCCGCCGAATCGGCTCTGCCACCCCGCGTGGCTGAGCACCACCACCGGGTGGGCGCCCCTGCCCCGGGCCTCTTCGGGCAGGAATGTGCGGCCCCGCACGGCGTCGACCCCGAGGACGTCGAAGAAGTTCGCCGAGACCATCTCCCCCACCACGAACTCGTTCCGCTCCCCCGTGCTCAGGCTCAGGGGGACGAAACTCCACGCGGCCACGCCCTCGAAGAGCTCGCCGCCCTGCCCCTGCAGGTCGCGAACGTGGGGAACCGAGTTGGACCCGTACTCGATTCCCGGCCAGCTCCGGTAGAGCTGCACCAGGCGATCCGGTCTCTCGACCCCCGGGAGGGGACGGAAGAGGAGGGCGTGGACCGCGCTGAAGCTCGCGGCGTTCAGCCCGATCCCCAAGGCCAGGGTCAGGACCGCGGCGGCGGTGAACGCCGGGTTCTTCCGGAGCATCCGCAGGGCGAAGCGGAGGTCGTGGAGGAGGTGGGTCAAAGCCGGGACTCCCGGTTCCAGTCTCCGTCGGGTCCCCTCGAGGCGAGGGGACGGCGATCTCCCCACCCTACGAAGCGCCGTCTCTGAGGATTCAGCTGACCGCCCGTCCGGGCTTCGCGGCTCCGCCGCCCCGAGCCGGTCGCCGTGGTGCGATCACTTCAGCGAGATCATCATCTCGACCTCGGGAGCCCAGCCGGCGGCCTTGGAGGTGATCCCGAACGCGTTGTTCAGCTTGAGGCGGACGTTGGGCGGGATGGAGACCGGCACGCCGGGACCCCGGTCCCGGAGGCGGTCGAAGTCGGGTGTGCCCTGAGCGCCCGCGTCGCTCGTGACGGTGGAGTGCGCCCCGGCCAGGGCCGCCAACACGACGCCACCTCGGGGGATGCGGTCCGGCCTAAAGAGGGGGGAGGGGGACGAGGTCTTCACGCGTCGCCTCCGTCTGCTGAGGGGGTGCTGATCCCCATCCCGGTCGGGGAAGGAGCCCCGGGGGGCGAACCATGACGGCTCGCTGGTGTTGAACCTCCGTCGCCGTCGACGGCTCGTGATACCCGCGAGTCCGAGGGGGAGAGTGCTCCTCAGGAGCCCGCGCTCACCTCCACCATCTCCATCAGCGCCAGGGCGTGCCGCGGAGCCGGAAATAGGCGATCCCCCGGTGCCCTCCGGGCTCTTCGTCTTCCTCGGCCCGGGGCGGGTCGGCGGCGACACGGGCCACCCCGCGCTCCCCGAGGAGTCCCTCGGCGTCCCCCTCGAACCAGCTCCCGTGGCGGGCCTCCGGGACCACGGGACCTTCGTGGCGCTCCCGGAGATCCATGAGAAAGGTCGCCGCGACCCCCCGGTCCTAGGCGACGATCGTGGGTGATCTCCCGGGGGAGCTTCACCGAGAATCGGAAGGACGGGGGCACGGTTCCGGACCATCGCTCGAAGGTCCCGTCCCGAGGCATCGTCCGGAAGGCGCGGTCGAGCTCGCAGGCGCTCAGCACCGAGGCGTAGCGCTCCAGGTGGCTGTATCCGTCGGGGAAGCGGTCCTGCCACTTTCTGGCCAGGCTCCAGCCGGCGGTGCCGATCCGGACCACGGCGACCTCCTCTTCGAAGCGCGACCCGCCCTGCCGTTGCCCTCGACAGGAGAGGAGCAGCGGGCCTTCCTCTCCATGCCATCCATTGCCCCGGGGGGTGCGTTCCAGCCAGTGTAGGGGTCCATGAAGAGATCACGCGACGGAGGACGGGGCGCCTCGCTTCCGGTTGTGGAGAGGCGCGGACAGGAGGCGGCGGAGGCCCACGGTCCCCGCCCCCGGGTCGTGGTGAGCGAGTGCCTGGGCTTCGCCGCGGTGCGCTACAACGGCCAGATCCTGAAGAGCCGCTTCGTGGATGCCCTGCGGGAGCACGTCGTCTTCGTCCAGGTCTGTCCCGAGGTCGGGATGGGGATGGGGGTGCCCCGGGATCCGGTCCGGGTGGTGCTGAAGGACGGAGAAGCGCGCCTCCACCAGCCCGACACCGGCCGGAACTGGACCGGCGAGATGCGCGCGTTCAGCGACGACTTCCTCGGCGGCCTGGACGCCGTGGACGGCTTCATCCTCAAGAGCAAGTCGCCGTCGTGCGGGATCTCGGACACGAAGATCTACGCGGGGGAGCAGGGAGGGAGCCCCGTCGGGCGCTCCGCGGGCCTCTTCGCCCGGGCCGTCCAGGGGGCGTACCCGTGGGCGGCGATCCAGGACGAGGGACGCCTCACCAACCTCCGCCTCCGGCACCACTTCCTGACCCACGTCTGGACCCTGGCCCGTCTCCGACGGGCGGAGGCCTCGGAGGAGCCGTCGGCCCTGGTCCGCTTTCAGGCCGAGCACAAGCTCCTTCTGCTCTCGCTCAGCCCCGGGGGACAGAGGGAGCTGGGCCGGATCGTGGCGGAGGCCGGGGTCCGGCCCTTTCCCGAGCTGATCCAGCGGTACCGGGAGCGCCTCGGCCGGGTCTTCGCCCGACCGCCCCGGGCGGGACCGACCGTGGACGCTCTCCATCACGCCTTCGGCTACGTGTCCGACGAGCTGGACCCCTCGGAGCGGACCTACTTCCTGGATCTCCTGGAACGGTTCCGGGAGGGCCGGGCGCCCCTGCCCACGCTCCTCGCCGTCCTGCGGGCGTGGATCGTGCGCTTCGGCGTGGGCTATCTCGAGGACCAGCGCTTGTTCGAGCCCTATCCCCCCGACCTGGTGGACCTCTCCAGCTCCGGGGACGGCCAGATGGTGGACGTCGGTCCCCGACCGACCCGATCGAGGAGAACGAGATGAGCTCCAGAACCCGACTCACCCAGCCCCTCGTGGCCCTCGCCGCGGGCACGCTTCTCCTTCCCGGCCTCCTGGCCGCACAGACGCCTGAAGGCCCGGGGTCCGACCGCTTCCAGCCCATGGACGTCTTCGGCCTGGAGGTGGGGGAGGATCCCCGGATCTCCCCCGACGGCGAGGCCGTGGTCTACGTGCGCACCGGCTACGACGTCATGGAGGACGCCGAGACCACCGCCCTCTGGATCGTGGGCAGCGGGGGCTCCGGTCACCGGCCCCTGACCGACGGCACCGCCCGGGTCGCCTCGCCCCGGTGGTCTCCCTCGGGCGACCGCGTCGCCTACGTCTCGGGCGAGGACGACGGCTCGGAGATCTGGGTCCGCTGGATGGAGACGGGGGAGACCTCGAAGCTGACCACCCTCACCGAGTCGCCCTCGGGCCTGGCGTGGTCCCCCGACGGGGACTGGCTCGCCTTCACCATGTTCGTCCCCGACGAGGAGCGCCCCTTCACCGAGAGGATGCCCGACCCCCCGGAGGGCGCGGAATGGGGGCCGCCGATCCGGGTCGTGGACGACGTCCGCTACAAGGCGGACGGGCGCGGCTTCCTGGAACCGGGGGATCGGCACGTCTTCGTGGTGCCCGCGGAGGGTGGCACGCCCCGGCGGCTCACCCACGGACCCTATGACCACGGCTCCCCCGAGTGGACGCCCGACGGCCAGTACCTGATCCTCTCCGCGAACCGCCACGAGGACCACGAGTACGACCCGGCGAACTCCGAGGTCTACGAGGTCCGGGTCTCGGACGGGCGCATCCGGGCCCTGACCGACCGCCACGGCCCCGACGGGAACGCGACGGTCTCCCCCGACGGCGGGCGCATCGCATACACGGGCTACGACGACCGCTACCAGGGCTACCAGCTCACGCGCCTCTACGTCATGAACCGGGACGGGAGCGGACGGCGGGTGATCGCCGGCGCCCTCGACCGCAGCGTAGACGATCCCGCCTGGGCCCCGGACGGGAGCGGGATCTTCTTCACCTACGGCGACGAGGGCGCCACGAAGGTCGGCTTCACCTCCCTCGACGGTGAGATGCAGACCGTCACCGACGAGCTGGGCGGTCTCTCCATGGGTCGGCCCTACGGCAGCGGCGCCTTCACCGTGGGCGGCGGAAATCGGGTGGCCTTCACCCACGGGGGGCCCGACCATCCAGCAGACGTGGCCGTCGTCCGCTCCGGGATGCAGGCCCGGCGGCTGACCCGGCTCAACCGGGACCTCCTGGGCCACAAGACCCTGGGAGAGGTCGAGGAGATCTGGTACGAGTCCTCCCACGACGGGCGCCGGATCCAGGGCTGGATCGTGAAGCCCCCGGGCTTCGACCCGTCCGGGACGTACCCGCTGATCCTGGAGATCCACGGCGGGCCCTTCGCCATCTACGGCCCCGAGTTCGCCGCCGAGATCCAGCTCTACGCCGCCGCCGGCTACGTGGTGCTGTACACGAATCCCCGGGGCTCCACCGGCTACGGACAGGAGTTCGGCAACCTGATCCACCACGCCTACCCGAGCCAGGACTACGACGACCTCATGTCGGGGGTGGACGCGGTCCTGGACCGGGGGTACGTGGACCCGGATCGCCTCTTCGTCACGGGCGGGAGCGGGGGCGGCGTCCTGAGCTCCTGGATCGTCGGGAAGACCGACCGCTTCGCGGCGGCCGTGGTCCAGAAGCCGGTGATCAACTGGTACTCGTGGGCCCTCTACGCCGACATGTCGGTGCGGGGAATCAGGTACTGGTTCCCCGGTCCGCCCTGGGAGCATCCGGACCACTACATGGCCCGCTCGTCCCTCTCCCTGGTGGGGAACGTGACCACGCCCACGATGCTCATCACCGGGGAGGAGGACTACCGGACCCCCATGCCCGAGACCGAGCAGTACTACGGGGCCCTCAAGTACCGGAAGATCCCCACGGCCATGGTCCGGGTCCCCGACGCCAGCCACGGGATCGCCTCGAAGCCCTCGAACCTGATCGCCAAGGCGATGCACGTCCTCGAGTGGTTCGACCGCTACCCGCGCCGGGGGGCGGCGGCCGCCACCGAGGGCGGACGATGAAGATCCGGAGGACCACGATGACGACACGCCAGCTCCTGACCTCCACGACCGCCGCGGCCCTCCTCTGGGCCGGAGGCCTGACGAATCCCGCTACGGCCCACGCCCAGGAAGACGTGGTCGGCGGACCCTACGACCGCCTGGTGATCCAGGGAGCCACCCTCATCGACGGGACCGGCGGGCCGCCCGTCGCCCCCGTGGACATCGTCGTCGAGGACGGCACGATCGCCGACGTGCGCCGGGTGAGCGCCCTCGACCTGGCCCGGGGCGCCGACCGGGCCTCGGGAGCGCGGACGATCGACGCCCGAGGGATGTGGGTCATGCCCGGGATCATCGACGCCCACACCCATCTGGGCCACGGCGACGAGATCCCGGCAGACTACATCCCGAAGCTCTGGCTCGGCCACGGGATCACCACCGTGCGGGTCTTCACGAGCGGCGGGGACGACCCCGCGATCGAGATCGCCCGCCGCCAGGACGCGGGCGGAGAGGTGCTGGCGCCCCGCATGGTCCTCTACCGCTTCTGGAGGGGCGACGACCCGAGGTTCTGGTCCGCCGACGGCGCGAGGGAGGTGGTCCGGGAGTGGGCCGCCCAGGGGCTGTACCGGGGCGTGAAGGTGAGCGGCAAGCCGGGGCTGCTCCCCGACGTGCTCCGGGCGATCGGCGAGGAGACCGCCGAGCAGGGGCTCGGCCTGGCCGTCCACATCGGGGGCGACGGTGTGGTGCCCATGGACGCCGTGGAGGTGGTGAAGGCCGGGGCCTCCACGATCGAGCACCACTACGGCTACGCCGAGGCCTCCTTCGAGGAGAAGACGGTGCAGGACCTGCCCACGGACTTCGACTACGGCGACGAGCTCAAGCGCTTCCGGGCCTCGGCCCGGGTCTGGGACGAGTCGAACCGGGAGAGGCTCTACGGCCCGGTGACCGACACCCTCCTCGAGAAGAGCGTCCACGGCCGCTTCACCATGGTCCCCACCTTCTCGGTCTACGAGGACCAGACCGACCTGGCCCGGGCCCGGAACCTGCCGTGGCTCGACCGCTACGCCCACCCCGTCCTCATGGAGCGCTGGCAGCCCAACCCCGAGGTCCACGGCTCCTTCTTCTTCGAGTGGACCAGCGCCGACGAGCAGGCGTGGGCCCGCATGTTCCTGAAGTGGCTGCCGTGGGTGGACCACTTCAAGGACCGGGGCGGCCGGGTGGCGGTGGGGTCGGACACGGGGACCTCCTACCACCTCTACGGCTTCGGGACGATCCGGGAGCTGGAGCTCATGCAGCGATCCGGATTCCTCCCCGCCGAGATCGCGCGCTCGGCCACGCTGGAGAGCGCCCGGGCCGTGGGCCTGGAGGGCCGCACCGGCGCGATCCGGCCCGGCTACGACGCCGACCTCCTGGTCCTGGAGATGAACCCCCTGGAGGACTTCAAGGTGCTCTACGGCACCGGGGTCGAGCGGGTGGACCGGGAGACCGGCGAATCCACCCGCCTCCACGGCCTGCGCTACACGATCGTGGACGGCCGGGTCGTGGACGCCCGGGCGATGCTGGAGGACGTGGCGGAGATGGTGGCGGAGGCGGAGGGGGAGCGGCGAACGGAGGGAGGTCGGTAGCGGGGCCGGCTCCTATCCCTCCACGTCCAGCTCCTCCTTGATCCGGTCCAGGAGGGGATCCCAGCGGGGATCCTGACGGATCGGGGCGTAGACGGGGTCGTACTGGAGCTGGGCCCGGTCCCAGAGAGTCCAGCCTCCCCGCTCCAGCCACCGGAAGGCCTCGTCCATGTCGCCCAGGAGGCCGCGGACCATTCCCACGGTCCACGGAACCGGATCGAGCTCGACGGCCCGCTCCAGGGCCGCCCCGGCGACGTCTCTCTTTTCCGCCGCAGCCGTGACCGCGGCCAGGGTGATCCATCTCACCCATGACCGCGGCTCCTCCCTGGCCCACCGCCGCGCTGTCCGCTCCGCGTCCTGGTGGCGACCTGCCGCCGAATAGGCGTGGGCCAGGAGATGGAAGTGCCTCTGCCTCAGAACCGGCGTGGCCTCTGCCAGGATCCGGAGCGCCTCGTCCACATGGCCCGCGTAGAGGAGCGCCCGACCGTAGTTCCTCACCACCGGGTACGCCATGGGATCGAGCTCGTACGCCCGGGCTCCCGCCGCCAGGGCCCCCTCCACGTCCCCGTGACCCTCGAGCCGGATCCACGCGACCCAGGCGTGAGCGATCGCGTAACGGGGACTCAGGGCCGCGGCGGTCCGGTTGAGATCCTCGGCCTGCCGCCAGGCCGTCCCGTCCGTCGTATAGTTGAGCAAACCGCCCCGGGACGCGTACGCCTCCCCAAGGGTCGGGTCAAGCTCCAGAGCCCGATCCAGGAGCGAGTCGGCCCGCTCCACCCACTCCTTCTCCGGGTACGCCTCGGTCCAGTAGCCCAGGAAGATGTAAGCGTCGGCCAGGCCCGCGTACGCCCGGGCGTAGGTCGAGTCCACCGCGATCGAGCGCTCAAAGTACGGGATCGCCTCCCGGTAGCCGTCGGCGGTGATCCTCTGCCACGCTCGCCGACCCCGAAGGTAGAGGTCGTAGGCCTCGGGGCGGTCGGTGGCCGCCTCGACCAGCTCGACCCGACCCTGGCCGGGGATCTCGAGCCCCAGGGCCTCCACCACCGAGCGAGCGATCTCCTCCTGGACGCTGAAGACATCGTCGAAGGACCGGTCGTAGGTCTCGGAGAAGAGGTGGAATCCGTCCTCGGCGTCGGCGAGCTGAACGGTGACCCGCATCGTCTCCCCGTCCCTGCGCACGCTGCCCTCCAGCACCGCCTCCACGCCGAGCTGCCGGCCGATCTGGCGCACGTCCGCAGACCGGTCCCCGTACTGGAAGGCGGAGGTCCGGGCCGCCACCCTGAGCCCCTCCACCCGGGCCAGGGCGTGGGTGATCTCCTCGGCAATCCCCTCCCCCAGGTACGCCTGCTCGCCCTCGGGGCTCATGTCGGAGAAGGGGAGCACCGCGATCGAGGACCAGCTCTCTTCGCCGAGCCCGCCGCCCGATAGGGTGGTGAGGGCGAGGACGCCGACGGCGACGCCCAGAAGCCCGGCGACGGCGTACCGGACGAGGGGGCTCCAGGGCGCCGCACCAGCCCCCTCCTCGTCGGGCGACACGCCGTCCTGGCGGGCCTCTGTGCGCCGAACCCCCTCGGGCGTCACCTCGAACGCCCAGGCCAGGACGACGGCCAGGGGGAACCCCGCCAGGGCGAGTACGATGACCAGGGTCACCGTCCAACCGGGGAGTCCGAGACGGGGGAAGGCGGTGTCGGCGATCTCCACCACGGCCCACGCCACCACCGCGTAGACCACCGCCACCCGGAAGACGTGCCTCCGCCGCAGCTGGTCGAGGAAGGCCTGGAGCCTGGAGCGGTCGTTGCCCATGGGAACCCGCGAACGGGGCGCGCGTGGCGGGAGACCCGGTCCACGAACCCAACATGCGGTCGGCCCGCCCGGGCTACAAGCGACGGCCCGGAGCCTCCCGACCCCTCCGGGGTAACGCCCGCCTCCGAGCCGACCGCGAACACTCCGACCGGAGGGGCCCGACCATGGGAGGCAGGCCCGGCTGCCTGGCGCTCGCCTTCTTCGCCCTCGTCCTCCTCCTCCCCTTCTTCCTCGCCAACGCCATGCTCACGGCGCTGGCCCGCCTCGGCCTCAGCCCCGAGACGTCGCTCCTGGCCGCCGTGGGGATCTTCATGGGGGGCGTCGTGAACATCCCCGTGAAGAAGATCCCCCGGGAGGAGATCGTGGAGATCCCCGCGCTTCCCCTCTTCGGGCTCGGCCAGCTCCTGCCCCGGGTCGTGCGCCGGAGGACCCACACCGTGATCGCGGTGAACGTAGGGGGCTGTCTGGTGCCCCTCACCCTGGTGGCCTACGAGCTCTGGCGCCTCGCCGGCATGGGGTGGGGCTCCTTCGGGCTGGCCCTGGTGGCGGCCGCCGTGAACACCGCGGTCTGCTGGAAGGTGGCCCGGCCGATCCCCCGGGTGGGGATCGCCATGCCGGCGCTGGTGCCCGCCCTGGTGGCCGCCCTCACGGCCCTCCTCCTGCTGCCGGAGATGGCCCCGCCCGTGGCGTTCGTCGCCGGCGTCCTGGGCCCCCTGGTGGGTGCCGATCTCCTCCACTTCGACGACGTGAAGGAGATCGGCACCGGGATGGCGAGCATCGGCGGCGCCGGGACCTTCGACGGGATCGTGCTCTCGGGTCTGGTGGCGACGCTGCTGGCGTAGGCCCATCGAAGAGCCCACGGCGCTGGGGGCTCCCGGATGCCGACGGCCCCGGGACCGGCCGACGCCCTCCCGGTCCCCTCAGGCCCCCTCCGGCTCCCGGGCCACGAAGACCGCGTAGGTGCGGTCCGCCGCCGGAGCGTCCACCCGTCGGAACGCCCGGCTGAGCGGCTCCTCCATCCCCAGGCGACGCTGGACGACCAGGGCCAGGATCCCGTCGCTCACCAGGCGCGACGGCGCCTCCCGGATCAGGGCCTCGGCCACCCCCGTGGTCTCCGCCTTTCCACTGTGGTAGGGGGGGTTGCTGACGATCGCGTCGTACGGCCCCTCCGCCGCCTCCAGGGAGGTGCCCAGGAGGGTCCGCCCCCCTTCCACGTTCTCCTCCGCCGCCCGGAGGGCCACCGCATCGGCGTCCAGGAGATCGAGGCGGGCCGTGGGGGTGCGGCTCCGAACCGCGGCCCCCAGGGCCCCGGAGCCGCAGCCGAAGTCCAGGACCCGGGCGTCGGAGGCCACGGCGGGCAGATGCTCCAGGAGGAGCTCGGTGCCCGGGTCGAGACGCCCGTGGGCGAAGAGGCCGGGATAGGAGACCCAGCTCCGCTCCTCGCCCGCCAGGACCAGGGTCGAGGTCCGCCGCCATTCGTCGAGGCGGCGGCGCAGCCCCGGGGGCACGGCCGGACGCTCCGCCCGCAGGACCCGGCACCGGCGCTTCCGCTGGACGGTGGCCACGTCTCCGACCACGGGCTCGATGCGTTTGGGAGCCGATCGGGCGCCCTCGTCGTTCGCCCCGTAGACGAGGAGGACGCCCCCGGGCTCCAGGGCCGCGACGGCCCCGTGGAGCGTCATCTCTAGCTCGTCCTTCGCACGGGGCAGGCGGAGGGCTGCGGTGCGGAAGGGGCCCTCGGGCGGCCACGCCGTGGTGACCACCTCCGGATCATCGGTGAGGCGGCGGCTCCAGCGGGTGACCTCGCCCGTGGCGGCCTCCAGGGCCCGGGTCGCGGTGCGGTCGGGGTCCCCGAGAACCAGGGTGGGACCCTCCAGGGTGACCGACGCCGCGTACGAGGCCAGGGTCTCGCCCGCCGCGGCGTGGCGCCAGTCGCTCAGAGCTCCGCCACCGTTCCCAGGTCCTCGGCCTCGGCCCGCTCCACCACGCGGCGTCCCACCGCCAGATCCTGGGCGGCGTTGCCCACGGACTTGAAGAAGGTGATCTCCTGGTCGTCGGCCCGGCCGCGCTTCCTTCCGTTGACCACCTCGCCCAGCTCACCGTGGATCTTCGTCCGGGAGATGACGTTGCGGCGGATCGGTCCGATGATGTCCCCGGCTTCCTCCATCGCCGCCTCCATGGAGTCCACCACGATCCGGGCCCGGCGCACCAGCGCGTCGTCCACCTCCCGGCTGGTGGGCCGGTAGGAGCCGACGCCGTTCACGTGGGCTCCGGGATCCACCGCCTCGCCCGGGAAGACGGGCTCGGAGCTGGTCGTGGCCGTGCAGATGACGTGGGCGCCCCGGACCGCCTCGGCCCGGTCCTCGAGGACCCGGACCTCGAGCCCCCCGTCCCCCGCCCGGAGCTCCTCGGCGAACGCCTCGGCCGACGCCCGGGTGCGGGAGACGATGCGGACCTCCTCGATCGGACGGACCGCCCGGACCGCCGCCACCTGGGTCCGGGCCTGGACGCCGGCCCCGAACACCGTCAGCACCGACGCCTCCGGCCGTGCCAGGAGCTCGGTGGCGAGGCCGCTGGCCGCCCCGGTCCGCAGGGCGGTGAGGTAGGTGCCCTCCATGATCGCGGTGGGCAGGCCGGTGGTCGGATCCACCATGAGCACCAGGGCGTTGACCGCGGGGAGCCCCCGCTCGGGATTCTTCTCGAAGACCGAGACCACCTTGGCCCCGAAGGCGCCGCTCTCCTTCAGCCGACCGGGCATGATCAGCATCACCCCGTCCTCGCCCGAGACCGCGGAGCGCAGCGGGATCTCGGCCTGGAAGGCCGAAATCTGACCGAAGGCCTCCCCCATGGCGTCGATCGCCTCCTCCATGGGCACCGCGGCCCGCACGTGCTCTTCCGAGAGAATCCGAACCTGCATCGCTCACCTCCTGGACGGACGGGCGGGCCGGCAGACATTGCACGCGCCCCGGCTCGACCCCAGACTCCTCTCCGCACCACTGGAGCCTCCACGCCCCCGACGATCCCCCGTGGCTTCCATGGACGCAACCGGACGCAGCGCGATCGTGGTCGGCGGGGGCGTCTTCGGCGCAGCCGGGGCCCTGGAGCTCGCTTCCCGGGGCTGGGGAGTCCGGCTGCTGGACCCGGGGCCCCTTCCCCACCCCGACGCGGCCAGCACCGACGTCAGCAAGATCGTCCGCATGGACTACGGGGCCGACGGTTTCTACGCCGACCTCGCCGCGGCGGCGCTCGAGGCATGGCGCCGCTGGAACGCCGAGTGGGGCGTCCCGCTGTACCACGAAGATGGCTTCCTGGTCCTCACCGGGGAAGACGGGGGCGGCGGCTCGTTCGAATCCGACTCGTGGGAGACGCTGAGCGCGCGGGGCGTGCCCCTGGAGCGCCTCGACCCGGATCGGATCCGCCGCCGCTTTCCCGAGTGGAACGCGGAGCGGTTTCCCGGAGGCTACTACAACCGCCGGGCCGGCTGGGCCGAGAGCGGACGGGCCGTGGCCCGGATCCTGGAAGCCGCCCGGGACGCCGGAGCGTCCTTGGAGACGGGGCTGAGGGTGAGCGAGGTTCACGAAAGCGCCGCCCGGGTCGCGGGTGTCCGGACCGACGACGGCGGGGACCACCCAGCCGACCTGGTGGTCGTGGCCGCCGGCGCCTGGACGCCCTCCCTCCTTCCCCGCCTGGGGGACGTCATGTGGGCCACGGGCCAGCCGGTCCTCCACTTCCGGGTCGAAGATCCCGGGCGGTGGCAGGCCCCCGCCTTTCCCCCCTGGGCCGCCGACATCGCGAACACCGGTTGGTACGGCTTCCCGGCCCTGGACGACGGGATCCTGAAGGTGGGACACCACGGGACCGGACGGCGGGCGGATCCCGACGGCGCCCTCGTCGTCGAGCCGGAGCACGAGGCCCGGTGTCGGCGCTTCCTCCGGGACGCCCTGCCCGCCCTGGCAGACGCCCCGCTTACCCGCTCCCGGCTCTGTCTCTACTGCGACACCTTCGACAGCGACTTCTGGATCGACCGGGACCCGGACCTGGAAGGGCTGGTCGTGGCCGCGGGCGGGAGCGGGCACGGGTTCAAGTTCGCGCCCGTCCTGGGGGAGATCATCGCCGACGTGGCCGAGGCGAAGGAGCACCGGTGGGCCCGTCGCTTCCGGTGGCGGCCCCCCGGAGAGGCCAGGGTGGAGCCGGCCCGGGCAGCGGATGGCTGAGGCGAAAAGGCCCTACGCCAGGAGGTCTCCGATCCGCTCCCGGATCCGCCTCACGTGGGAGCCCTCCCAGTACACCTGACCGCAGCCCGGACAGCGGCGGAACTCCGCCTTGGCCGCCAGCACCCGCCGCGGCACCTCGTCCTCCACCTCCGCGGCGCCGGCCGTGTCCAGGAGGGCGTTGCAGCGGGGGCACCGGGTGAACGCCCGATCTTCCCGTGGCCGGAGCTCCAGACGGTTCAGGACCTCCCGGAGCTGCTCCAGGGGCTCGTCGGCCTCGACCAGGAGGTATCCCTCCACCGACCACTCCCGGGGGAGGCGGGCGTCCCGGGTCAGGAGCCAGCGGCCCTCGTCGGCGGCCCGCCGGACCAGGGCCTCGTCCTCGATCCGGGGGCCGTAGACGGTGTCGTATCCCACGATGCGCAGCCAGCGGGCGAGCCCTCCCAGCATGGCGTCCACGGCGAAGGTCGGCGGCTCGGAGCCGTCCGGAAGGCGGATCCGCTTCTCCAGCCCGACCCGGGCGCCACAGGTGCAGTGGATCGTCCGCCCGAACTGGAAGAGCGTCACGTCGTACTCTCGCCCACAGCGGGGACAGGGAACGGCCATTGGGTCGTGGGGAGCGAGGGTCTGGACGCCCGGCGCCTCTCGATGAAGGATTGCGCCACGGCCCGATGGTGCCAACCCTGGGCGGCCCGGTCCTCTCACACGCGGAGATTCGATCATGCGGGCCCGAGCGTGGATCGAATGAGCGATTACGGCGTCGCGTCGGAGGTGGGCGTCCTCCGCCGGGTCCTGGTTCACCGTCCCGACCTGAGCCTCCGGCGCCTTACCCCGGCGAACCACGGGGACCTGCTCTTCGATCAGGTGCTCTGGGTCCAGAAGGCCCGGGAGGAGCACGACGTGATGGTGGACCTGCTCGGGGACCGGGGCGTGGAGGTGCTCCACCTGGGCGACCTCCTCACCGAGCTCCTCGAGGACGAGGCCGCCCGGGGCTGGATCCTGGACCGGGAGGTGAGCGAGAAGAGGCACGGCGTATGGGCGGGCGTGCTCCGGGAGATCCTCGACGACATGGGCGCCGCCGAGCTCTCCGAGCACCTGATCGGCGGCCTCACCGCCGACGAGCTCCCCGGAGAGCTTCCGGGGCTGGGTCGCGCGGTGAATCCACACAGCTTCGTCCTGGACCCCCTGCCCAACCACCTCTTCGTGCGCGACTCCTCCTGCTGGGTGTACGAGGGCCTCTGCCTCGGGTCCATGGCCCGTCGGCCCCGGCGGCGGGAGCGGGTCCACCTGGAAGCGATCTACCTCTTCCATCCCCGCTTCGCCGAGGAGCGCTTCCCGGTGTGGTTCGAGGAGGAGCCCCGGGACGGCGGCGCCACCCTGGAGGGAGGCGACGTGATGGTGCTCGGCGGGGGCGCGGTCCTGGTGGGGCTGGGCGAACGGACGAGCCCCGAGGCCGTCGAGCTCCTGGCCCGATCGCTCTTTCGCGCCGGCGCGGCCTCGAGGGTGGTGGCGGCGACCCTGCCTCGGGAGCGCACCTTCATGCACCTGGACACGGTCCTGACCCAGGTGGACCGGGACGCGTTCTGCGTCTACTCCGACGTGGTGGACACGGCCCGGGCCTGGACCCTCACCCCGGACGGCGACGGCCTCGAGATCCGGGAGGAGGGGACCCTGACCGGGGCCCTGGCCCGGGTCCTGGGCGTGGAGCGCCTCCGTCTGATCGAGACCGGGGGCGACGACCCCCAGGCCCAGCGGGAGCAGTGGGAGGAGGGCAACAACCTCCTGGCGATCGGCCCCGGCGTGGTGATGGCCTACGACCGGAACGTCCGCACCAACACCCGACTCCGGAAGGCCGGCGTGGAGGTGATCACGATCCCCGGCTCCGAGCTGGGACGGGGGCGGGGAGGCGCCCGCTGCATGAGCTGCCCCCTGTCGCGAGATCCCCTTTGAGGGTCATCGTCGCCCTGGGCGGCAACGCCCTCCTTCGCCGGGGCGAGACCCCCACGGCCGAGGCCCAGCGCCGAAACCTGGAGCGGGCCGGCGAGGCGATCGCAGAGGTGGCCCGGGACCACGATCTGGTCGTGACCCACGGCAACGGTCCCCAGGTGGGGCTGTTGATGCTCCAGTCGACGAGCCGCGACGACGGACCCCGCTTCCCCCTAGACGTGGTGAGCGCCGAGAGCGTCGGGATGATCGGCTACCTCCTGGAGACCGAGCTCGCGAACCGCCTGCCGGGACGGGAGGTGGCCACCCTCCTCACCCGGGTCCAGGTGGACCCCGACGATCCCGCCTTCGAAGAGCCCACCAAGCCGATCGGTCCCGGCTGCGACCGGGAGCGGGCCGACGCCCTGACCCGGGAGCACGGCTGGACGTTCGCCCGGGAGGGGGAGCGCTGGCGCCGGGTCGTCCCCTCGCCCCGGCCCGTGCGGATTCTCGAGCTCGACACGATCCGCCTCCTGGTGCGCCACGGGGTGCTTGTCGTCTGCGCGGGCGGAGGCGGTCTCCCCGTGATCGTCACGGAGGACGGCCGGATCGTGGGGGTGGAGGCCGTGGTGGACAAGGACCGGACCACCGCCCTCCTGGCCGAGGAGCTCGACGGCGACGCCCTCCTCCTCCTCACCGACGTGCACGCGGTGATGGAGGGGTGGGGCACCCCGGAGGCCCGGCCGATCCACCGGACGAGCCCCGAGCGGCTCCGGGCCCTGGCGCTCGACCCCGGCTCCATGGGCCCCAAGGTGGAGGCGGCGTGCGCCTTCGTGGAGGCGACCGGCCGTCCCGCGTGGATCGGTGCCCTGGAGGACGCCGCCGCCCTCCTGGCCGGGGACGCCGGCACCCGGGTGGAGCCGGGCTGACCCGGTGCCTACTCGCCGGTCAGGGTCCGCACCGGGTCGATCGCCGAGGCGCGCCGGGCGGGCAGGTACGCGGCCAGGAAGCTCACGCCCGCCAGGAGCGCGCTCACCGCCCCGAAGGTCAGGGGATCGGCCGCGCTGACCCCCACCAGGAACGTATCCAGGGCCCGGGTCAGGAGGAGGGCGAGGAGGGCGCCGGCGGCGAGGCCCGATCCGGCACGCACCATCCCGTCCCGGACCACCCGGCGCCGGACCTGACCCCGCCCCGCGCCCATGGCCATGCGGACGCCGATCTCGTTCTGGCGCTGGCTCACCCCGTACGCCGTGACGCCGTAGATGCCCACTCCGCCCAGGACCAGGGCGAGGAGCGCGAACGCGCCCATGAGCCGGGCGATGAGCTGATAGCCGGAGAGCCGTCGGGAGACCAGATCCTCCATCGTCCGGGGGCTCAGGAGTGGAAGGTCCGGGTCCACGGACCACACCTGTCTCCGGACCGCCTCCAGCATCCCCGCGGGTTCGCCGGAGGTCCTCGCCACAAGGAAGCGCCGGTGGGTGGCGCGCTGCGCCTGGGGCACGAAGATCGTGGGCTCGGGCGGGCGGTTCAGGTCGCGCTCCACGGTGTTCTCCACCACGCCCACGATCCGCCGGTTTCCGTCACCCCGGACCTCCATCGTGCGGGAGAGGGGCTCTCCCTCCTGAAGATAGCGGGAGATGAAGGCCTGGTTCACCACGACCACGGGATCGGCGTCGGCCCGGTCGCGATCTTCGATCGGACGCCCCCGCCGCACGGAGATCTCCATGGCCTCCATGTAGCCCGGCGTGACGTAGTCCACACGCACCGGGAGTCCATCCTCTTCGCCGGCGATCTCCAGACCGGGGATCCGCACGCCGGCCGACCAGTTGTTTCCCAGGAGGGGCGGGGAGTGGATCCACCCCGCGGCCTCGACCCCGGGCAGCGCCCGAACACGCTCGGTGATCCGGTCGTAGAGCTCGGCCATGGGAGCTCCGTGCTCGTAGCGGCTGCTCGGCGGTATGAGCCCCACCACGAGGACTCCCTCGGGCTCGAAGCCCAGGTCGGTGTGCTGCATCGACGCGATGCTCCTGAAGAGCACGCCCCCCGCCACCAGGAGGACCATGGCCACCGCGGTCTGGACCACGACCAGCCCGGAACCGAAGCGGCGACCCGAGCGCCCGCTACCGCCCCGCCCCCCGTCCCGGAGGGAGTCCGGGTCGGTGCGGGAGGCCCGCAGCGCCGGTAGGAGCCCGACCGCGAACACCGACGCCACCGTGACGACCACCGTGAAGGCGAGCACCCGCCAGTCCATGCTAAAGCGGCGGGCCGGCGTCAGGAGGAACTCGGGCATGCCGGAAGCGATCGCCCCCGAGCCCCACGCGGCCAGCAAGATCCCCAGGGAGCCCCCCAGAACGGCCAGGATGCCGCTCTCCACCAGGAGCTGGCGCACGACCCTCCCCCGTCCGGCGCCCATCGCCGCCCGTACCGCCAGCTCGCGCCGGCGGCCGTTCGCTCGCGCCAGGAGGAGGTTGGCCACGTTCACGCACGCCATGAGGAGGACGAAGGCCCCCGCCACCATCAGGATCAGCGACGCCCGGGTGGCCTCCTCTCCGGCCACGTCGGTCCGGAGCGGCACGACCTGGGCCCGCCACCCCTCGTTCTCCTCGGGATGGGCGTCGGCCTGCTGCCGGGCGATCCGGTCCAGATCCTCCCGGAGCCGCTCGAGCGTAGCCCCCGGGGCCAGCCTGCCCACCGCCTCCATGCTGTGGTTCCCCCGTCTCGCCGTGGCGGGATCGACGCGCCACGGGATGAAGAGGTCCGCGAACTCGTCGGTGTAGTAGAAGCCCTCCGGGAGCACGCCGACGACCGTGTAGGGGTCGTCGTTCAGGGTCAGCGTCCGACCCAGAACGCCCGGATCCCCGCCGAAGCGGGCCCGCCAGAAGTCGTGGGTCAGGACGGTAACGCCCTCGGCTCCCTCCCGGTTGTCCTCGGGCACGAAGCCCCGCCCCAGGACGGGCTCCACCCCAACCACGTCGAAGACGTTGGCGGTGGCGTAGATCGCGTCGACGAATTCCGGGCGATCCCCACCCGTGAGGGCCACCCTGCGGTCGTCGTGGATCGATACCGCGGCCAGGGCATCGCTCCGCTCTCCCCACTCCCTCGCCTCCGGCATGCTCACATCGGTCCGGCTCCAACCCCGCTCGGGGTGGGCCGACCAGAGGGCCACCAGCCGCCCGGGCTCCTCGTAGGGCAACGGCTTCAGGACGAATCCGTTGACCACGCTGAAGATCGCCGCGCTCGCACCCACGCCGAGAGCGAGGGCGGCCATGGCCGTGGACGTGAAGACGGGACGCCGGACCAGGGCCCGGATCCCGAAACGAAGGTCCGACACGAGATCGCCGATCATCCCCATCATCCTCCCTTCCCGTTCGATTCCCATCCCTCTCCGGTCCGGCGATTCACCGCCCGCCACGGACCGCCCGAGCCGTGCGCCGATCCCCCCCCACACCGCGTCGGCCGTGGCCCCCAGCCACACCCACGCCCGGGCCGGAGCGCCACCCCGCTCCCCCGCCCGCTCCAGGAGGCGGAGAAAGGTCTGCACCATCTCGTCTCCGTACCGCCGTCGGAACTCCGCAGGATAGAGTCGGAGAAGAGCCCGGTACCAGCGGCTGGGCCTCACACCACCTCCAGGTCGTCCACCACATCCTTCGCCGCCGCGACCCGGATGTAGGCGGCCATGCGCTCCACGGCCTCCCGCAGCGCCCTGCGTCCCTCGGGGGTGATCGCGTAGAACCGGGGCCGGCCGCCCTCGGGCGCCGCCTCCTCGGGCGCCTCGGTCTCCCGGATCAGGCTCCGCTCGCTCATCTCGTGAAGGGAGCCGTAGAGGGTGCCGGGCCAGAGCTTCATCGCTCCATCGGTGCGCTCCAGGACCTCCTCCATGATCGCCGTCCCGTGCAGCTCCCGGTCGGCGAGACAGAGAAGGATCTGGAACCACTGGGGCTTCAGCGGATCGCTGCCTGTGCTCACGGCTGATCTCCGTCCCGGAGGGTTTATACGGAAGAGTATATACTGATCGGTATATAATCCTTGCCGGCCTCGGGCACAAGGCCGCGGTCCCAGGGAGCACGCCAGCGCCCGAGGAACCATTCCCCCGGCCCGACGTAGGTAAAGAGGTTCGCGCCACGGGCGGACCGATCCCCCGGCACCTCCGGAGCTCCCCACCATCCCCGGGACGAGTCGCCGCGAGTCCCGGGGCCGGCCGAGGGAGGGTCCCGCCGCTCCTGACGCTCCACCCGCCTCGCGCGGAGGTGGCAGGGCGAAGCCACCCTGCCAGGCGTCACCTGTCGCTCGAGGGCCCGTTCGGCATGGATTCCCTCTTCGAAGCGCTCTTCAAGTACCGGCCGCTCCTCTTCGAGCGTGGCGAGCTCGCGTTGTCGACGCCCTGGCCGGTGGGAGTGATCCTGGCCGCGGGCGCGGCGCTGGCGGCCGTGGCGATCCTCACCTACCTCCGTCCCCGCGGCGACGCCCGGCTTCTGGACCGCGGCGTCATGGCGGGGCTCCGGCTTCTGGCTCTGGCGGTGGTGCTCCTCTGCCTCCTCCAGCCCACCCTCGTCCTCCGCTCCACGATCCCCCAGCGGAACTTCGTCGCGGTCCTGGTCGACGCCTCCCAGAGCATGGGGATCGGGGACGAGGCCGGCGAGCCTCGACGATCCTTCGTGGACCGGGAGCTCTCGGGCACGGGCGCCCCTCTCCTCGCTTCCCTCTCCGAGCGCTTCTCGGTCCGCCTCTTCGGCTTCGGGGACGAGCCCTCCCGGATCGAGGACCCGGCCTCGCTGGGATACCGGGCATCGGTCAGCCGGCTGGCGCCCGGCCTCGACCGGGTCCGGCAGGAGCTGGAGGGCGTCCCCCTCTCGGGCGTCGTGGTCGTGAGCGACGGGGGTGTGCCGGCGGGGGACGGCCTGGATCAGGCCCTCCTCCGGCTCCGGGGCTCGGGGGTGCCGGTCTACACCGTGGGGGTGGGCACCGAGCGGGTCCGGCCCGACGTCCAGGTGAGCCGGGTGGAGATGCCTCGCCGGATCCTCCGGGGCAGCGCCGTCAGCGTGGACGTGGTCCTCGGCCACGCGGGTCTCGAGGGCCGGACCGTGCCCCTGAGGGTCGAGGAGGAAGGAGTGCTGGTGGAGGAGCGAACGGTGACGCTGCCGGCCGAGGGCGAGCCCGCGGTGGTCCGCCTCCACCTCCGCGCCGAGGGGGCGGGCGATCGCCTCTTCCGCTTCTCGGTGCCGGACCAGGCCGGGGAGCCCGTGACGCGGAACAACGCCCGGGAGGTCCTGGCGTCGGTGGAGGAGCGCACCGAGAAGATCCTCTTCGTCGAGGGCCGTCCCCGCTTCGAGGTGAAGTTCCTGCGCCGGGCCGTGGCCGACGACGAGCTCCTCCAGGTGGTGCTCCTCCAGCGCACCGCCGACGACAAGTTCCTCCGGCTGGACGTGGACGACGCCGACGAGCTGGCGGGAGGCTTCCCCCGGAGCCGGGAGCAGCTCTTCCGCTACCGGGCCCTGATCCTGGGGAGCGTGGAGGCGAGCTTCTTCACCGCGGATCAGCTGCGGATGATCGGCGACTTCGTGGCCCGCCGGGGCGGGACCCTCCTGGCCCTGGGCGGCCCGGACTCCTTCGCCGAGGGCTCCTACGGCGGGACGCCCGTGGCCGACGCCCTCCCCGTACGCCTCGACGAGACCCGACCCATGGGCGGCGGCTCCTTCCTCACCGAGCTGGAGATCGCGCCCACCCCGGCGGGGCGGGAGCACGCCGCGCTCCAGCTCGAGGACGGTGAAGTCGACGGAGGCACAGGCGGGGACACGGACGGGGGCGTATGGGCCGGGCTTCCCCCCCTCACCAGCGTCAATCCGATCCGGGAGATCAAGCCCGGAGCCTCCGCCCTCCTGGTCGGCCGGGGCCGGGGCCTCGACGGTGAGCTGGTGGTGCTGGCCTCCCAGCGCTACGGGCGGGGACGGGCCCTGGCCCTGGCGGTCCAGGACACCTGGATCTGGCAGATGCACGCCGAGATCGGCGTCGACGACCTCACCCACGAGCGGTTCTGGCGACAGCTCCTCCGCTGGACGGTGGCGGGGGTGCCCGAGCGGGTCACCCTTCGGCCCCTGCCCACGCCGGTGGAGCCGGGACGGGCGGTGGAGCTCGTGGCCGAGGTCTCCGACAGCGCATTCCTGCGGGTGAACGACGCCCGGGTCCGTGCCGTCGCCACCGGGCCCGGCGGCGAGGCCCGGGAGATCCCCCTCACCTGGGACGGCGAGGAGGACGGCATCTACCGGGGCAGCTACGTGCCGGGAGAGGCCGGGGTACACCGGGTCGTGGTGGAGGCGGACGGTGACGGGGGCGGCCTGGGGAGCGACGCCCTCGCCCTCCACGCCGGGGCGAGCCCCCGGGAGTACTTCGACGCCGGAATGGACGCCGGTCTGCTCCGCCGGGTCGCCGAGGAGACCGGAGGCCGCTTCTACACCCCGGCCACCGCCTCCCGCCTGGCCGAGGACCTGACGTACACCGGCGGCGGAATCACGGTGACCGAGGAGCGCGACCTCTGGGACATGCCCGCGCTCTTCCTCCTCTTGATCCTCCTGGTGGGGGCGGAATGGGGCTTCCGCCGGGCCCGGGGGCTGGCGTGATCGCGGGTCGCCGGGGTGCGCGCCTGGCAGGGGCCCTCGTCCTCCTCGTCGCGGCGGCGGCCGCTCCGGCGTCCGCACAGCAGACCCACCTCCTGGTGGTCACGGGTCTCGGGGGCACGCCGGAGCTCCGGGAGCGCTTCACCGAGTGGTCGCTTCGGATCGTCGACGCGGCCCGGTCCCGGTACGGTCTTGCCGAGGCCAACGTCACCTGGCTGGCCGAGCGCCCCGACGCGGACCCGGACCGGATCGACGCCCGCTCGACCCGGGAGGAGCTGGAGGGGGCCTTCCGAGAGCTGGCGGGACGCGTGACCCCGGAAGATCGGCTCCTGGTGATCCTGGTGGGCCACGGGAGCTGGAACGGCCGGGAGGCCCGCATCAACCTTCCCGGACCCGACCTCACCGCCGCCGAGCTGGCGGCGATGCTCGACGCCGTGGACGCGGGCAGCGTTGCGGTGGTGAACACGGCCAGCGCCAGCGGCCCGTTCCTCGAGGCGCTGGCGGCCCCGGGCCGGGTCGTCGTCACCGCGACCCGATCGGGCCGGGAGCGCAACGCCACCGAGTTCGGCCGGTACTTCGCCGACGCTCTGGCCGGTGAAGGAGCGGACACGGACAAGGACGGACGGGTCTCGATCCTCGAGGCGTTCGTCTTCGCGGCCCGGGGGGTGGAGCGGGCGTACGAGGAGCGAAACCTCCTCCTCACCGAGCACGCCCAGCTCGACGGCGACGGCGACGGGCGCGGGACCGCCACGCCGGCTGAAGCCGGAGACGAGGGGTCCCTGGCCCGGGCCTTCGCCCTGGTCACTCCCGCGGCCACCCCCGCCGCCGACGACCCCGAGACCCGGGCGCTCCTCGAGGAGCGCCGTCGTCTCGAGGAGCGGGTCCGGGGCCTCCGGGCCCGGCGGGACGAGATGGAGCCGGACGCGTACGACCGGGCCCTGGAGGAGCTGCTCCTGGAGCTCGCCCGGGTGAACGCCGACATCCGGGGCCGGGACGGAGGAGGATCGTGAGCCGCCGCGCCCCCGGTTGCGGCCGAGGCCCCGATCGTCCGGCCCGGACGTGGGCCGGGGTCGCCGCCGCGATTCTCCTCGGCACCCTCTCCGCCGTGGGGCCCCGACCGGCCACGGCCCAGGACGGCGGCGAGAGGCTGGCCGCCGCCCGGGAGGCCTTCCTCGGGGGGCGCTACGAGGAGGCTCTGGCGTCCTACGAGGACCTCACGACCCCGGAGGAACCGAGGCCCGAGGCGTGGCGGGGGCGGGTCCGGGTCCTGGCCCGTCTGGGCCGCTACTCCGAGGCCGAGGAGACGGCCCGGAGGGGCGCCCGGGCCACGGCGGGCCCCGAGCTCTGGACGCCGCTGGGACAGGCGCTCCGGAGCCGGGGCCGCCTGGACGAGGCCGAGGACGCCTTCCGCCGGGCCCTGAACGAAGGCGCGGCCGACTCCCTCCAGGCCCGCCTCGAGCTGGCCCTCCTCCGCTTCGAGCGGGGCCGGCGGGAGGAGGCCCTCCGGACCTTCGACGGCTTCGTCGACGTGTACAACCGGAACCGGGGGCTCTCCGGGGAAGCGCTCACCGCGGTGGGGACCGCGGTCCGCCACCTGGGGCGTGGGGATCCGGACCTCTTCCGGGACGCCCTGCGGGCGTACGACGAGGCGGTGGCGGCCGATTCGGCGCTCCTGGAGCCCCGGCTCCTCCTCGGCGACCTCTTCCTGAGCAAGTACAACAGCGCCGACGCCCGGGCCACCTACCGGGAGGCCCTGGCCCGGGATCCGCGCCATCCCGACGCGCTCCTGGGGCTGGCCCGGGCCCTGGACTTCGATCACGAGCCCGAGGCGGCGGAGACGGCCCGGCGGGCCCTGGAGACCAATCCCGACCACGTGGGCGTCCGGGCCTTCCTCGCCCGCCTGCACCTGGAGCTCGAGCGCTACGACGAGGCGGCCCGGGAGGCCCGCCGGGCTCTGGAGGTGAACCCCGCCTCCTCGGAGGCGCTGAGCGTCCTGGCCGCGCTGCACTGGCTGACCGACGACACCGCCTCCTACGCCGGGGTCCGGGAGCGCTTCCTCTCCCACTATCCCGGGAGCCCCGTGCTCGCCCTCACCACCGCCGAGCTCTCCGCCACGCACCGTCGCTACGACGAGGCGGTCGTCCTGGCCGCCGAGGCGGTGGAGCAGGATCCCGGCTCGTGGGAGGCGGTGGGCCTCCTGGGCCTGAACCAGCTCCGAACCGGCGCCATGGAGGAGGGGCGGGCCAACCTGGAGCGGGCGTTCGAGGGCGACCCGTACAACGTCTGGTTCAAGAACACCCTCGACCTCCTGGACACCCTCTCGGAGTACGAGACCCTGACCACGGAGCACTTCGAGATCGTGCTCCACCGGAACGAGGCGCCGGTCCTGGGCCCCTACGTGGAGCGGGTGGCGGAGGACGCCTTCGACGCCCTCACCGAGCGCTACGGCGTCACGCCGCCCACGCCGATCCGGGTCGAGGTCTTTCCCCGCCACGCCGACTTCTCGGTGCGGACCGTGGGGCTCACGGGGATCGGCGCCCTGGGCGTGAGCTTCGGCAAGGTTATCGCCCTGGACTCGCCCTCGGCCCGGGACCCGGCCTCGTTCAACTGGGCGTCGGCCCTCTGGCACGAGGTGGCCCACTCCGTCCACCTGGCGCTGTCCCGGCACCGGGTGCCCCGATGGTTCTCCGAGGGCCTGGCCGTGGAGGACCAGCGCCGGGGACGGGCCGGGTGGGGCCACGGGCCCACCCCGGCCTTCCTCCGGGCGTACGCCGCGGGCCGGCTCCCGTCGGCCACCCGGCTCAACGACGGCTTCATGCGCCCCGAGTTCCCCGGGCAGGTGGTCCTCTCCTACTTCCAGGCCTCCCAGGTCTTCCGCTTCGTGGAGGAAGGGTGGGGGCCCGGGACGGCCCGGTCCCTCCTGGAAGGCTACGGGGATGGGCGGGCCACCGACGAGCTCCTCGGGAGCGTCCTCGACGTATCTCCCCGGGCCTTCGACCGGCGCTTCGACCGCTGGCTTCGGGAGCGCTTCGAGGGGCCCCTGTCCGCGGTGGAAGGGGGAGGTGGGGAGGCCGTGGCCCACGACGGCGACCGGGCCGCCCTGGAGGCGGCCGTGGAGGACGATCCCGGGGACTTCCAGGCCCGCCTGGGCCTGGGCGCCCTCCTCCGGGAAGCCGGGGAGCTCGAGGCGGCAGCCCCACATCTGGAGGTCGCCCTCCGCCTCTTCCCCGGATACGCGGGACACGACGGACCCCACTGGCACCTGGCCCGGATCCGTCGGGAGCAGGGCCGCGCCGAAGAGGCGCTCCGGCACCTGGCCAGCCTCCGGAGCGTGAACGAGAGCCACCTGCCCGGCGCCCTGCTGGAAGCCCGCGTCCGGGAGGAGCGGGTCGATTACGCCGGTGCGGCCGCGGCTCTGGAGCGGGCGCTCGAGATCGCCCCCCTGGAGGTGGAGGTCCACGAGCGCCTGGCGGGGGTCTACGGGCGCCTGGGGCGCCGGGACGACGCGGTCCGGGAGCGGGAGGCGGTGGTGGCCCTGGAGCCGGTGGACATGGCGGAAGCGTACTACCGGCTGGCCCGAGCCCGCCTGGAGGCGGGAGACCGGACCGGGGCCCGCGACGCCCTGCTGAGGGCCCTGGAGCGGGCCCCGCGCCACCAGGAGGCCCTCGATCTCCTCCTCGAGCTCCGGAGCGGGCTTCCGGGTCCGCCCTCGCCGGAGGCGACGGACGGGGTGGGGAGCGAACGATGATCGCCGGTCGCCTGGCCGCCACGGCGGCCGCCCTGAGCCTCGTCGGCGCGGGGTGGGGTGCGGGGGACACGCCGGGCTTCGGCCCCTCGACCTCCCCCGTGGCCCCGACCGCCGGGACGGCGGGATCCGAGCTCCGACACGAGCTGCCGCGCGGGGGTGGGCTCCAGGAGGACCCGTCGGCCTTCAACGTGCCCTACGACGCCCGCTTCACCTTCGCCCGGATCCGCTTCCGGACCGGGCTCCGGAGCGGCGGCTTCTTCAGGGGCCGGGAGGCGCCCTGGGCCCACGACTATCCCCGGGCCGAGCGGAACTTCATGCGCATCCTCGACGAGACCACGGCGATCGAGCCGTACCTGGACGGCGGCAACATCTTCGCCGCAGACGACCCCGAGCTCTTCCGATACCCCGTGGCCTATATCGTGGAGGTGGGGTACTGGAACCCCGGAGAGGCGGAGGTGGAGAGCCTGCGGGCGTGGCTCGAGAAGGGGGGGTTCCTGATCGTCGACGACTTCCGGGGCCGGGATTGGCTCAACTTCGAGCACCAGATGCGGCGGGTGCTCCCGGGCGCCCGGCTCTCCGAGCTCGACGTCTCCCACCCCGTCTTCCACGCATTCTTCGAGATCCAGTCCCTGGACCTCGCGCCGCCGACGTTCCAGCAGTTCCGGCCGGTGTACTACGGGATCTTCGAGGACAACGACCCGGACAGTCGCCTCATGGTGGTGGCGAACTACAACAACGACATCGGGGATTACTGGGAGTGGTCGGACGTGGGCTACGTCCCCATCGACCTCTCCAACGAGGCGTACAAGCTGGGCGTCAACTACGTGATCTACGGCATGACCCACTGAATGCCTGCGAACCTTCAGACCAGAGACCACACGCGTGACTGACCACACCAGGGCGAAGGGGCTGGACGGAGCCGACGAAGCCGCGGTCGCGGACCGCATGGCCGAGGGGCGGGAGGCGATCGTCTCCGAGCTCCGCAAGCTGATCGTCGGCCAGGACGACGTCATCGACCAGGTGCTCCTCACCCTCTTCGTGGGCGGCAATTCCATCATCGTCGGCGTGCCGGGTCTGGCGAAGACGCTGCTGATCCAGACCATGGCCGAAGTGCTGGACCTGGATTTCAGCCGGATCCAGTTCACGCCCGATCTCATGCCGTCGGACATCACCGGCACCGACATCATCCAGGAGGA
>JABAHQ010007390.1_pt1 | contig 45481 bp, 39 predicted proteins | sample 7062091 | NCBI WGS metagenome assembly JABAHQ01 (sample SAMN14534359, study PRJNA622989) | marine sediment metagenome | biome: marine biome [ENVO:00000428]; feature: marine pelagic biome [ENVO:01000023]; material: deep marine sediment [ENVO:00002113] | place: India: Gulf of Kutch | collected... | reverse complement strand
GGGTTTAGACCGTCGTGAGACAGGTCGGTCTCTGCCTGATGGAAGCGTGAATAACTGAGGGGAAGTTGCTCCGAGTACGAGAGGAACAGAGCAGCGTGGCCACTGGTTTACCGGTTGTCTGACAAGGCAGGCCGGGCAGCTAAGCCGTTTGGGCTAAGTGCTGAAAGCATCTAAGCACGAATCCCATCCCGAGACAAGACATCCTTTCAAAAGATGAAGGTCGGCAGTCCAATACTGCGTTGATAGGAAGGTGGTGTAGATCACAAGCTTCGGCGAGTGGTGAGCCAGCCTTTACTAATAGACCAACACACCGGTTCAGTCACTTACATAGAGACTATGCGCGATGATTTTTTTATTTTAGAATTACCTAGTGAAAACTATACACGACTATGCGCAATTTTATCATTGGCGTTTCAGCAAAAATAACTTTTAACTTTTGGGTTCTTCCAACTGGAGTGTCTGAATCTCAATTGTTATTTTCTGTTTCTATATCAAACTGAAACTCTTCTGCAAGACCTTCCCACCATACAGGGACATTTTTGTCCATTACTATTATTGTCTGAATCCATTATGATTAATAGATCTGTTGGTTGATCTACTCTTCACACAGGGTACAAGAAAATCTGACTAGATTTTCTGCAATGCCTTACCATCTTGCTAGAGTGGTAGATATAAAAGAAAAGAAAATGAAATTAAATTAATGGCATTAATCTGGATTGGAGTTGCAATTGGGGTGCTGGTAATACTAATAATAATTGCAAAGCTTTTGAGAACGCCATCCACTGAACCAGTAAAACTAGAACCCAAGTGTCCAAGATGTGGTTCAAAACTAATTCATATGAAGTGTCCTAGATGCGATAAAGCGCAAAACTTTGGTGTCTAGCTTAAACCCTCAAGATTTCTTTTCCAATCAAATATTCTATTGCATTAAGATATTCTGCATCTGAAATTATTCCATCAGAATACCATCTTGTTGTCTCCTTCCACCATTTTGGTATCTTTAACTCGTTTTGAATTCCATTCTTTCTCTCAAAAATATTTGTATCGACAAGTTCTACTTTCTGCCAATCATCAAAAAGAGCATTTTTTTCAAAATGTGAATTCAAAAGAATTCCTGTTTTTTCATCGATAACTTCCATGTAGTTGCCTGCAGAATTTTTTAAAATTTTTGCATTTCTTTTATGATCATCAAACCGATAAATCACCTCATCTGTTATTTCTAGTTCAAAATTTCCATTATCTAGTGTGTTTGGTACTGGAACAGAATACAAGAATTGGTTGAATTCTTTATCAATCCTGTTAGAAAGTTTTCCAGTTTTTGGATCTAAACTTAATTTCTCAGTCTTTTTTGATTCAGAAGTAGTCTTTTCATAAACTAGGTTTACTTTGTCACCTACTTGTTCTACATGTATTTTCACATGATTCATTTCTGCTTCACTATTGCTGATAGCATACTTAAGATAGTCTCCACTTATTACGCAAACACGGCTTGAATTGCACTGATGTTTATATGACATATCCTTTACAGGTAGATTAATCAAACTTGCATCAATCATTGCCCTAATTCCATAAGCGTACTTGTTGTCAGTATTTTCTCCACGAGCCCACATGGCAGCATCTTTTTTTATCCAGTATGGAACTGAATCAAATTCCTCAAGATGTCTTTCTTTGACAAAACTAGAATCTCCAAGGTATTTTTCAATCTCGGATATGAGGATTTTATCTCTTGCAGGATGGTCTACATTCCATGCAATATGGTTGTATAGTATCATACAAGTAGAAATGTTTGGGTATTGGGGATGCTGTATGTGCAGATTATCTTTTCCAAGTAATTTGTATTCTTCATAGTAAAATTCACAAAATTCAAGGATATCTTTAGTTGTCTTTAGATCTTTGCCATAATCGTGTGCAAAGGCAAATGGAGTAGCAAGTAAAGCCACACTAAATATCAAAAAAAATCCATACCTTGACCTCATATCGGTATAGATTACGCCTAAAATGCATATTAATCCAATGTGTAAAATAATTTGGTACCTTGGGCCGAATTGGTAAATATGGATTAGTACTGTTAACTAACTGGCAGTAATACCTTGACTAGATTTTTATTCAAATCATTTCTTGCTAGTCAGGTAATGGAAGAGCAGTCTAAATCCAAAGCGTATGGGGAAAATTGCAAGCGGCTTTTAGAAGAAAAAGAGATCCGTTTTGCAGGCATTGTTAATGAAGAAGGCGAAGTTGTTTCTGGTGGATTTAAGGAAGGTTTGACTCCTCTTGAACGTGATCCATCAAAAATCCAGTCTTTTATGGAGTTTGTTTCAAAAGCATCCCTCTCAAAAGAGTATGATGAACAGCTAGGGCCGATAAACTATCTGGCAGCAAGGCGTGATAATGCAGTTTTAGTTAGCTTTCCGTTTCCAATAAGCAAAATCATCCTTTTAATTTCTGCTGAGCCTTCAGTTGACATTGAATCTTTGGCCGATAAGGTTGTAGATATTTTCAGTGATGTTCAATAGATTTTTTCAATAATTGGCAAAAATAGGCATTAATCAATTCTAGGCACATAACAAATCGACATCTTTACAAATCATATCAACATACTGCATTATCGTAAGATGGGCGAATTAGAAGACATGCTGGCGGCTCTTGATGAGTCGACCATGGTAACTATAGCAGATAATGAAGGCAGACTGGTTTACGTTAACAAACTATTCTGTACCATATCAAAATATTCAAAAGAAGAATTGTTGGGAAAAAAGCCACACGAACTTTTAAGCTCTAATTACCATCCTCCAGAATTTTACAAACAAATTTGGAATACCATAAGACAGGGAAAGCCTTGGAGGGGTGATGTTAAGAACAAAGCAAAGGATGGAAGCCATTTTTGGACACTGACAAGCATAATGCCGTTTATTGACACAGATGGCAATCCTGTAAAGTTTATTGCAATAAGGAAGGATATTACTGACAGAGTCAAAGCACAAGAGCAACTTGAGCACACATTAAGTGAAAATGTTGAGCAAAAGAAACAGATAGAAGAACAATACAAACAACTCGCACAAGTCGATACAATGAAAGAAGAGTTTGCGTCAATGATTACTCATGAGCTAAAAACACCACTTGTTCCGATCAAGGGATACTGTAAGATGTTGATGGATCCAGACATGTTTGGTTCTATAAACGAAGAACAAAAAGAAGCAATTGATGAGATCTATGAAAATGCTGATAGGCTAGAAACCCTCATTGCAGATGTTCTTGATGCACAAAAACTAGATATGAAAAAGATGAACTTCAAAAAGGAACCATTTGATGCAACAGAACTTATGAAAAAGATTCACAGAGACATGTCCATAATGATGGAGCCAAAAAAAATAGAATTTGTCAATTCAACAGAAGATAAAGAAAACCAAATGATATCCGATAGCGGAAGACTGAGACAAGCAATTGAAAATTTGATCAAAAACGCTGTTGACTTTGTCCCAAAAGAAAAAGGCAGGATTGAGATAAATGCAAAACGCAACAACGGTGAGACTATTTTCTCAATTAAGGACAACGGATCAGGGATTCCAGAAGAAAAACAAAAGAACCTATTCAAGAAATTTTACCAAGCAGATGCATCACGAACAAGGCAACACGGAGGTACAGGCTTGGGGTTAGTTATAACTAAAGGATTAGTAGAAGGATTGGGGGGAAAAATCTCCTTTGAAAGTAAAGAGAATCAAGGAACGAATTTTTATTTTAGTATTCCAAACGAAAAACCATGAAGATCTTACTTACTGATGATAATGTTAGCATCACAAAGATGATGTCAAAATATTTGACCCGAAAGGGACATGATGTTACTGTGTCAAATGATGGGAAAAATGCGTTATCTATAATGAATGGTGAAAAATTCGATAGGGTTCTACTTGATCTCTCAATGCCTGAATTTAGTGGCTACGATGTTATAGATGCCTTGGAAAAAGACGGTACTCTAAAAGAGAAAAACATCATCCTCTTCACTGCATCTGTAGCAGCAGATGAGGAGATCAACAAACTCATAGACAGAGGTGTGAAATCCTGTCTCAGAAAACCAGTAGACTTGGAACTCTTGTTGAAGACACTTGAATCATCAGGGTAAAATATGAGTAATCCTCCTGACAATCCTGATAAGGATACAATTAATTTTCAGAAAAAGAGAATAGATGCGTTAGAAAAAAAATTACAAGAAGCATCAGACATTTTAATTGACCTAAAGTACGGCAACCAATCTAAGAAAGTTCGAAACGATGCTGAAATTTATGATAAATTCTCCAAGTTGGAAAAAAGAAACAAGGAACTTGAAAAGCAGTTACAGGATACAGCTAATACCTACAAAGAACTTGAGAAAAAACTTGAAGACACCACACAATCATACAATGAACTCAAACAAGAACGACTACTTCTTGGGGATATGTCTGAAACAATCGAAGATGAGAAGAAAAAGATAGAAGATGCCCAAAAAGTACTAAAAAAGCAACTAGATGAAAACATGCAAAAATCCTTAGAACAAGAACAAGAAAAACTTTTGCTACAAGAAGAATCTAAACATGAATCAAAACAAAAAGAACTAGCCGTTAAAAAATATTACAAAGTAATTATTGTATCTGCAATAGCTGTTGCAGTTATTGCTGGTACTTACTCTTACTTTTTTGCAGAACTTGCAGGTGAAAAATATCGTGTTCCTGAAATTTCTGAACCGACTGGATACACAATACAAAATCTGAGAGGTGATACAATAGATACCTGGCTCTCTTGGAGGTTGGTAGAGGGCGATGTTTTACATGTTAACATACTAAATGCACAAAAGTATGAGCAAGAAAAAATTGATGCGATTAGAAAGGCTCTGTTAGAAGAAGAGATGATAGAAATAGACAATTCTTTGCTTCATAAGGGGCCAAAAGGAACCGTGTCTCCATATTATGTTGGTTGGGTAGGTGCCCTAAAGGAAGCATCAAAGGCTGATACCCAATTTTACGTTCCACAAAAGATAGAATTAGTAGATGCCTCGCAAGGTGAAGGAGATATAACTATTGAACTTGTTGACTCTATTCATCCGGATGGTTTTACTGGTTGGGCAAACTCTATAGCAGATGAGGCACAGAATCAAATTCTAAAATCAAGAATAACCATCTACAATGCTGATGAACTAACCCCAAAACAAGTGGAGGCAATAGCAAGACATGAGCTTGGTCATGCACTTGGTCTTGCGCATTCTACTGCACCTGAAGATCTGATGCATCCGACTATTGAAACAGAATTTCCATACGTATCAGAATGTGATATAGACGCAATTATAGAATTGTATGATGGCTCACAGACAAGTGAGGTAACTTGTCAAAGCTAAAATTTATTGAACTGATCAGTCATAGAACTATTTATCAAGTCTAGAAAAGCTACAAAAACTCGGGTCTTTCATAATTAATATATCTAATATTTTGAATATTTACTCTATGAAGGCTACATTTGGAGCTGGCTGTTTTTGGCATGTAGAAGCTCTGTTTAGACAAGTCCAAGGGGTGACAGATACTCGCGTTGGTTATACAGGTGGAACAACAAAAAATCCTACCTACGAAGATGTTTGTTCTGATAGGACTGGTCACGCAGAGGCCGTTCAAGTAGAGTATAATCCAAATCAAGTATCGTTTGATGAAATACTCAAAGTTTTTTGGAATAACCATGATCCGACCACTCCAAACAGACAAGGTCCTGACATTGGTACGCAGTATCGCTCAGCTATTTTTTATCATGACGAGGATCAAAAGTTGAAGGCAGAAAAATCAAAAGAAGATCTTGAAAAATCAGGAAAATTCAACAAAAAATTAGTCACTCAAATAGTACCCGCCTCAACATTTTACGAGGCTGAAGAGTGTCACCAGAGGTACTTTGACAAACGAGGCATAGAATAGTTCATCAAATCCCACTTACCAACAACTAGGAAACTTATGATCTTCAATGATCTTACTTAAATCGTTCTCAGATCGCCGAATTTGGTAATCTTTATCTAATAAATTCCAACGAGGCTAATTTAGTGCAAGAAAAGTATGTTACAATCGGAGAGAACAAAATTCGATACCTTGAATCTGAATCTAATTCAAAAAACTTGGTTTTAATTCATGGGCTTGGAGCATCTGCAGAGCGATGGAGTAGGCTATTTCCATATATTGACAAAAAATATCGCATCATAGCTCCTGACCTAATTGGTTTTGGATACAGCGATAAACCCTTGGTAGATTATACCGTAGAGTTTTTCAGAGAATTCTTGAAATCTTTTCTTGAATCAATTGGAATAGATAAATGCTTTCTTGTGGGATCTTCTCTTGGAGGACAGATATGTACCTACTTTACAGCAGATTGTCCTGATTTTGTAAATAAACTTGTATTAATTTCGCCCTCTGGAGTAATGAAAGAGTCAACGCCAGCGCTTGATGCTTACATTATGGCCGCACTTTATCCAAATGAGGATACTGCAAAAAATGCTTTTGAAATGATGGAGGGATCTGGCAAAGAACCAGATCCTCGTATAGTTCAATCATTTATAGAAAGAATGCAATTGCCAAATGCAAAGATGGCATTCATGTCGACTCTGCTTGGCTTGAAAAACGAAGACAGCATTACTGAAAAATTAAAGAAAATAAACAAACCGACTTTGATTATGTGGGGAGGAAATGATCCAGTCATTCCTATTTCATTTTCTAAACAATTTCTTTCTTATCTGTCAAATGCAAAATTTATTGAACTTGAAAATACGGGCCATACTCCCTATGTCCAGAACTCAGAACACTTTGCCAAGATTTTGCATAATTTTTTAAAAAAGAGTTAGTTTATATATAGTTGGTACCTATTATTACCAATGAGCGGTAATGAATCCCAGTATGATCCAGCAGAATTCTTTCGGGAATGGATTCAGAAAAGCGGTAAAGCACAGGCTGAATTTATGAAACATTTTGGCAACTTGATGACAAATCAACCAACTAAATCCCTAGATCCACTCGAAACTCTAAACGAAATGAGCCAAAAGACGAAAAAAACTCAATCTGAATTTATGGACAACTGGACCTCTGCACAAAACAAGGGAATGGATGCAATGTTCAAACTTGGACAGATGCTTCCAAATTTTGTAAATTATGGAGCTTACAAAACTACTGTTGGAAGCAACGGCAGAATATCAATTCCCGAGGCAGAAAGAAATGCTCTGGATATAAAGGAAGGTGACCTCGTACAGGTCGTTGTATTTCCACTCGCTAGAAAGAGTAAGGAGGTGAAAAATTGAGTAAGAATGAAAATCAAACAACTCCAAAGGATATCTATGGTGTATATCAACAAAACGTCGATAAATACATGGATGGAATAAGACAAGCAGTTCCACAATACCATCAATCAATCACAAACGTACAGCAAGAACTTCTACAGGCATGTGAAAACGGTATAAACGCAGCAGTTTCACTACATAAAGAGTATGCAAGAAAAGCAGGCATCACATCAAACGTACCAGAAGCCGCACTTAAAGTAGTTAAAGACACTACAGAGGAAATGGTAAAAGCAACTTCTATTCAGAACCAAATAGTTCTTGCAGGAATCGATGCAGCACAACAAAACATCAAAACATTCAATGACAACACAAAGTCATTTGCAGACCTAAACAAAAACATAGTAAATTCTTGGATTTCTGTATTTACAAATAAGAACTAATCTGAAACTAATTTCAAAAATACATTTTTTTAATTTTTTATTTGTCTCTTTCTAAAAGCCATTGACCTAATTCTGGCAAAACTTTTTTCTGAGACAATGAACTTGCAATCATTCCAACATGGCCTGTTGGATATATTCTCAGTGTTTTATCATCACTGCCAACTGTATAGTGCAAAGGCATACTGCATTCAGGAGATACTAGGTGGTCTGCTACTGCAATTTGTGTAAATATTGGCATAGTAAGCTTTTTCAGATCGATCTGCTTTCCTCCTACAAACATTTTGTTTTGGACAAGTAAATTATCTTGATATATGTCTTTTATCCATCTTCTAAATAATTCTCCTGGGATTGGCGGAGTGTCGCCGAGCCATTTTTCTACACGCAAAAAGCTGTCAACAAACTTTTCATTATCTATATTTTTGAAGAAATTTACGTACTTTTCAATTCCTTGTTCAAATGGTTTTAAGACTGAAAAACAATAGTACATAAATTCTGGCGGCATATTGCCTATGGTTTCTACCATCTTGTCTACATCGATGTGCTTTGCTAGGTTACTCACTACTGTGGTATCACGCCAACCATCGATGACAGGCGCTGTTGCAACAAAATTTTTGATGTTTTCTGGGTGAAGTGCAGCATAAATAGCACCAATTGTTCCACCTGTGCAGTATCCTTGAAGGGTTATCTTGTCAACTGATGATTCGTCTTTGATAAATTCAACACATCCATCCAGATAGATATTTACGTAATCTTCCATGTCAAGATACTTGTCCATACTTGTTGGGGTTCCCCAGTCAATCATGTATACATCAAAACCTTCTTCTAACAGTTTTCGAACCCAGCTCTTTTGTGGGTGGATATCAAGTATATGGTACCGGTTGATAATTGCATATGCAATCAAAATCGGAGTTTTGTGTTGTTTCTGTGTCAGTGGCTTGTAGTGAAGTAACCTGACTTTGTCAAGCTGATAGGCTACATCATATGGGGTAGTCTCTAAATTTATTTCTCCTGGCGATGGAATAATCTTTGGGGCTTTGGTAAGATTCTGATTAAATCTTAGAATTTCTTCTATTAGTTTTGGGTCTAGTCTAGTTCCGTGTTTCATTCGTACTCCCTTTCCTTTTCGTTAGTTCCGTTTCCATTTTAGACACTCGCCTTCTTAGTGAGTGTAACTCTTTGTACAGTTCATCAATTTCCTTTTTACTTGGAAGATTTGCAGCTTGTAATGCTACATTGGATATTTTTGTCCATCTGTTTGTAAGATCAAGCTCTTTTGAAACCAACTTGCCGTAATTCTCACCAAATTCTTTAGAGTCAAATAATTCTGTGAAATCATTGTCAAAGATATCTATCCATACCCTCTTGTAAGCATCAAAATTTTCAGCATCCTGTGGGATCTCTGGTGCCTTTAGATTCACTTTTTTTTGAGCTTCATTCCAAGTATCTGATAGCTGTTTAAAATACTCTGTAAGATACTTGTTAAATTCGACTAGGTCTTCATTCATCTCAATTAACTCAGAAGTGATCTTTTGTGTATTTGTTCCCATATTTCTCATTGGGCCAAAAGATGTCAGAGCTTGGGGTTTGTTCATCACCATATGGATTAAATCATTCCAGAATAGTGAGAGGTGCTTGTAATACTGGGCATAATCTTGCGGAGCATCTGAGGTCATATCCACCTATATCAGATTTATGACTAATAAATAGTTGATTTTGTATGGTCTTATAACAACTCAAAAAATTACGTTGGTTGAATCAAACAAATCTCTCTAGAAGGATTTTCAATAAACTCTTTTGGATATTATAATGGACATACTCCAAATTGCTCAGGACTGCTTTCTAGTTACATTTAGTGTAATATTTGGAATTGGTATTGTACAGGGATCTATAGTTGCACGTGGAATACGAAACAAGTTTCCAAAACTAAAAATCCATGCAAAAAGAGTATCGGTGGTTTTATTGATATTGCTGATTGCAAACATGATATTTAGTACCATCAATTTTGCCGAACCAACAAAGGTCTCTTTTTCTGAAATGACCATTCCATCTGATCCTAAAGAGGGAATCTTTCTTGTAATTGACATATTGGGGCTTAACACCGGTCTTGTGGCAGTTGTTGGAACATTTGTCTCGATCACGTTGATTTTGTTATTTAAAGTGACAGATATGCATCCTGTTTTTCGTTATTTTGTTTTTGCTATGGGGTTTGTGATGCTAATGACCTCTCTTGTAACTAGGTTTACTGATTATGTGCCAACACTATTCCAAGTAGTAATGTATGTCTTTTACCAACTCGGCTTGACGTTTGGTATCTTTTTTGTTAGTAGGAGGAAGGCATCAGACGTATGGACTGAGATAGAATGAATTTACTCCATACATTTTGGCAGCTTACCTTCGTGGCGTTTTTTGTAATCTTCAATTAATTCTTCTGCTTTTTTATCAAAATCCTTTGTTACCATGTATTTGAATCTGGTTGACTTTGAGACACAAGAATCTGATAACTTTTCGGATAGTCCACTGCTTATGTTTTGTGAACCTCCAATGAATAAAATCTTCATTGCTGCATGGGTCATAAATACGCCTGGTTTTTGTGAGGCATTATCTACTTGATCCTTTGTAAAATCGAGCCAGTCAGACCACGATTCTTGTGACATTTTTAATTTTTGAGTATCTTACGGAGTCCAGCACATCTGTTTCTTATCGTAACTTCGGTTACACCTGAAGCAACAGAGATGTCTTTTTGGGATTTTACTTCACCTGTGCTAATGCATGCAAGATATAGTGCAGCTGCTGCTATTCCCATTGGATCTTTTCCTGCAACCATCCCTATCTTTTTTGCCTTGTCCAAAATAGTAATCGCTTTGCGTTTTGTTTTTTCACTGAGTTCTGCAATGCTTGCTATCCTTGAGATGCCCTTTACCGGATCAACTACTGGCATTGTCAAGTCCAACTCTCGGAAGATCAATCTGTAACATCTTGCGACATCTTTTCTTCTTATGTTGATGCCACCTGCAATATCATCTAGAGTACGAGGAGTTTCAGTATTTCTACATGAGGCATACAAACAGGCTGCAACCAATCCCTGAATTGATCTACCCCTTACAAGCTTTTTTTCCATTGCCTTTCTGTAAATATAGGCTGCTTTCTCAATAACTGCATCTGTTAATCCTAATTTGTCCTTTAGCTTGTCCATTTCATTAAGTGCCTGTCTTAGGTTTCTATCAGCTGATGAATGGGCTTGCGTTCTACTATCCCATGTTCGAAGTCTTTCAATTGAGCTTTTTACATTAGCTGATAATGGCTTGCCAGTTGAATCCCTGTTTGCTGGACCAATTATTGTAGAAAGTCCCATATCGTGCATTGTTATTGATGTTCCTGCACCAGCTCGTGCCCTGTTGGTCTCGTCGTTTGAAAATGATCGCCATTCTGCCCCAGTATCTTCTAGCTTGTCAGTTACAACAAACCCACACTTTCCACAAAAAAGTTCACCTGAATTTTCATCAGTAACCATTCTTCGATTGCCACACGCAGGACACTTTTGTCCTGAGACAATAGCATTATTCAACATGTTATATCTATTAATAATGGGATTTTTGCCTTATTATAATTTCACATCCATTCTTAGGGTGAATTGTGTGTAGGTCAAGCTAATTGTGGATCATTCTATAAAATTAGAATTAAACATAGATTAGATTGAACTAATTTTGTTTTGATTTAATAGTGAATTTTGTAAGATGTGTGTGCGAATAGAAAGTTGTAGATCATATGGTGCAGAGCAAAAACCACAAGAAAAATGTGATTATTGTCAAGACTATACTATCTTCAAGTGTACTTTGTGTGGAAAGTTTTCCGAAGAACAAATTCACTTACATTCAATAGTCTGATTATAATTTCAAAACATGATCCAACAATCTACGAAATAGTCTAGTCTGTTGTTTTAGATTGAGATGAAACGTTTTCTAACCTAACAAACAGTATGCGTAATTTGGACTGATGGATTTGTACATGATGCTGTTGGGATCAGAGACATGTTGCAGTCCAATTGAGTGACCAAGCTCATGGGTCATGATTAGCTCAACGCTTTTGACATCATAAAGCTGAAAACTTCCATCGCAATTGTAATCACCAAGAGTAACTTCAACTATGCCTTTGCCTATATGGGCATGACCAAGGACCCCCTCTCCTAGATCTCTAACAACCCATGTCACCCATACATTAGCTTGTGTCTTGTCGTCTGTAATTACAAAATCCACTTTGGCTGGTTTGTTGTCTATCTTCAATTCTTGACTCTCCCAAAATTCAAAGGAATTCTTTAATGTGCTCACATGATCCAAAGGTAGGCCTGAGGGCTGTTCATTAACATAAACCTTGTACCGGACAGTATGTCCATCATCGGTATTTGTCACCTCTGGGTTAGGAAAGTTGCCTGCTGCTGATTTTGCTTCTTGCTCAAAGTTCCATTTTACGTAATCTCTGAGGAATTTTTTGATTACATCTTGGCTTGGATTTGGGTATTCTATGTACCTTTTTTCTTTTGCGACATTTCCTGCTATTTTGTTCAGATAGAAATCAAAGGTTTGTGATTTATCTGAAAATTCATCCTGTATCATTTTCTGACTTTTTTGGGAATTTATTTTGAGTAATCCTTTGTCCATTAGGTATTGAATATCCAAAACAAAATCCCTGTCATCCAAGTTTCCATTAGCCCATGATTCTACGCGTTTTTTTATCCACGGTGGTATTTCTTGCAATGTATTTTGTTTTGGCGTTGTGTAGTGGATTTCAATGACTCTACTTTCAATCAGATATTTCATTTGATCAATAAATTCTCTATCTGATAGTTCATTTTGTGTCCACCAGCCAGTAGTGGTTTTTACCCAGTCTGGAATGTTCCCATTTTCATAATCTGTCAACGATTTTGGTTTTTGAGTAGGAGTGTAAGGATACTTTGCAATTACTTTGTCAATATATTCATTATAATTTTGAATTACAGTAGATTCTGGTTCTAGCAGTTGAGCTCTCTCAAAATAGTGTTTTGCCTCTTTATATTCTCCAAAATAACCAAAACCAAGACCCATTCCAGTAATAGCTAGGACATCGTTTGGACTATGCTGTATTACCTTGTAGAATTGTCGTAGAGAATCTTTGTGCATCTCAAGGTTGTTCAAGGCAATGCCTTTCATCTTTAGAGTTGAAACATTGTTTGGATAGTGTTCTAAAATTTGATCATAGAGGATGATTGCCTGTTTGTATTCTCCCTTTATGAAGAACTGGTTTGCTTCATTAAATACATCTTCTGGGTCAAAACCTTCTTGAGCAAAGGCAAAATTGCCTGCAATCAATAGAATAATGATAAGTGAGGACAATTTTATAATGGATTTAATCAATTCAAACAACTCAGGGATAGTGCTCTTTTTTGATCTCTAGTATCTTGGATATGATCCTGTCATGATCTGAATCCTTGTCCATGCTGATCAGCAGTAATTTGTTTCCTTCAAGTTGGATTGTGGCTCTTTTGACTGTCTTGTATTCAGACAAGGTATACTCTGGAAGACCTATTTTGTTTTCAAAAATTCTACGCAGATGCCACCTTTCAAGTGCATGAATTGCAGACTTGTGAGTCTCAGACTCGCTTAGAAGATTTTTTGTTCCCTCTCGAAAGCAAGAGACAAGTTCCTTTTTTTCATCCAAGACTCCAGCAAACCTTAGTCTTTCATTAGAATCTAGAATAATTTCTACCAACTCTTTATCAGAAATTTTAGGCAATAGTTGATAAACCTTCTATCTGGTTATTTGTAAAATTTACCCAGCATATAGAAAGAAATTGCATACAACGACCTGAAAAATCTTTTATCACCCATAAGTTTCTCGAAAATGTTGAGCAAGCTGGGAGCTGGGAGGTCAGTAACTGCACTAAAAAATCAAATTAATGATCTGAAAAAGGAAATAGCTAGCATAAAAAAGCCAGAAAAGATGCCAGAGCTAATAGAGTCTACGAATCTTGTGAGAATAAACGAGTACTTGGAAAAATCTGACTCTCTTAAGACTCAGCTGCTTGATTTATACGACCAATATGCTGGATCTCTTGAAGATTTGCTTTCAGCAGTATTTGACATACAAAATGAGCTAAAAGACATAATCAAAGAGGAAGCAAAAACTCTGTCTACTGAGAAAAAGGTGACAAGAAAAACAAAGCAAACTAAAAGAAGAACCTTGAAGAAATTACCGAAGAAATCCACAAAAAAGACTAGACGAAGAAAGTAGTTTAGGAAGAATGGATCACATCGCCTACAAGGACTCGTTTATTTGCCGAGTTATGAGCGATGACTAGCGCTCCATCAGCATCTATTTTTACTGCTTTTCCTTTTATGGTTTCATCTGTTGTTTGAACACTAACTGTCTTTCCCAACGTGGAGGCCATTCTGGTCCATTCTGATAGAATATTTTTAGCTCCATTCCTTTCAAAGCTATCAAAACTCTTTTCAATTTCCTGAAGTAATGTTTGGGTAAAATCTATTGCATTTTTGCTTGGATTGTATTCAGATATCGAAGTGGCTCCATAGAAGTTTTTAGTTTTCTTAATTTTTTTTTCTAACGCTTTTGATTTAACATTATGATTTATTCCAATTCCTAGAACTACCTTGTTAATTCTGTTTGATTCTATAGAGGTGTCAACAACTACTCCAGCTACTTTTTTTCCTTGAATGGTTACATCATTTGGCCATTTTAATTTTGGCTCAGTCTGGATTGCCTGTTTGATTGTTTTTGCTATTGCCACTCCTGTTACAAGTGGAATGAGTGATATTTTTGAAATATCAATATCTGGATTTATCACTATTGACAACCACAAACCTCCCTTGGGAGATAACCATCGACGATTGAGTCTACCTCTGCCATGCGTCTGGTTTAGTGCAATTACAACAGTGCCATTCTTTTTATTCTCTGGCAGTCCAATTGCATAGTCTTGAGTAGAGTCAATAGTGTCAAAAAAGTAAATTAACTTTCCAATATTTTTTGTCTCTAGTCCATTTTTTATCTCCCAAGGAAGAGGAACGGGAGTATTTTTTTTTAGTCTATAGCCAAGTTTTTGCTTTGACTCAATTTCATATCCAAGCTTCTTTATCTTTGAGATGTGTTTCCATACTGCAACCCTGCTAATCTTTAGAACATCGCTTAGGTCCTGACCGGACAAATACTCTTTGCTGTGTGCTTTGAGAAAATTTAAGACATTGAGAAATGCTGGCTTTTCAAAGGAATTGTAAATCAATTAAATTTTTTTGTTTTACATACTTTATTGAGTTTTCCACCAAAGTATTGTTTTTATTCAGCTGTAATCCATTAATTGGTATGGGTTCTGAAGAACAAGAATGGGCTAGTTTGTTAGGTGAAATATTTGAGAAACTTACTGCAAAGCATACTTCAATTACCTACGAGTTTAATGATCTCAGACTTCAAGGAGAAAGAACTGGAGAAGAAGGTATTTCAATACCGACTGGAACTATCACTCTTTCTGGAAAACTAACTATTTCATCAAATTAGGTGAAAACATCTATGAGCAGGTATCCTACATCGTTTCTAAAGTACGTCAAGTCAGGTTCAGTAAGGGTAAACCAGGATGGGAAAAAGACTCTCGAGTTTTTGGCTAACGGCGATGACAAGACTATAGATATAATAGAACTACCAGTAGATTTTCCTGGCAAGCAGACATTTTTTGAAAAGCTAAGCCATGCAAAAAAATTTGCAAAAACCCTCAAAGATGACGATATCACAATTACAATCAAGGATCGTGGAAACGAAGTAATGAAAATTGGAAGAAAGGCAAAACCAAAGTTCTCTAGAATTTTTACAACTAGCAATGTTCAGATTGTTGATTTGAGAAATTTGAGGAGATTAGACAAAAGACTGCGAGTGCAATAACTTAGAATCCAATATCAAAATCAAACCCGCCACCATCATCCATTCCTGGATCACCCTCTCCTGCATCGCCAGCATCTGCACCTTCGGGTATTTGATCCGCTGGGACATAGTCTGACATTGCCATGCCCATCATGCTAAACATCATTGAAAACATCATCATGTCCATTATGCCAAAAAACATCATTGTGGGTAAGAAGGATTTGTTATCATCCATGTATTGCCTGAGTTTTTGTTTATTTCCTGACTTGTAAATCCCCTCCATCTCTGACCATTTTTCTTCCATCTCTTTGATCTTTTCATCTGCCAGTTTTTCACCTGTATGGGTAACAAAAATCTCTATCTTTTTACCAAACAACCCCTTCTTCTCTTGAACTCCTACTAGTCCATCTCTTTCTAGCCTTTCTAAGATAGAGTTTAGCTCTTCGGGTTCCATGTTTGTCTTCTTTTTTATCTTGTCAAAATTTTTTGCATCGTTTCTAATAGCTCCTAAAACCATCACTTCTCTTGGATCCAGTTCCATAACTATACTGACTATCACAATCCTATAAATTCTTCTTATTTGATAGCTGGATTTAGTTGAATTCTATTTTCTAAAAACTGTTATTTCAAAAAATTTTCAATTTTCTTCTGAAAATTTTTACATCTAAATTTCTTAACACTCTAAGTTTTTGGTCAGATTAAAATATGGCTTACACACTAGAGGATGGCTGGTGGATTAGGATTGGGTTTGGAAAACACTCTAGAGGATTTATACCCTACAAGACAAAGCAGATCTGACTTTGTTATCACTGAAAGAAAGGATCCAGTCGTATGGGACAATGAGATTGGTGTTTCTGCATTATCTGATGAGGACCTGAAGTTTTTTGAGGATAATGGTTATCTATTTTACAAAAGTTTGTTTAGTGATCAAGAAATCAAACAATTTTACAAAGAGATTGAAAAAATGACGAGTGACCAAGAAGCAAAGAAAACACCTCAATACATCTTGGAAAGAAACAGCGGTGAAGTCCGTTCTATATTTGAAATCCACAAGAAAAATGAATTGTTTAAGAGACTAGCATGTGATAAAAGAATTGTAAATGTGGCAAGGCAGATTCTTGGAAGTGACGTTTACATTCAGCAATCAAGAATCAATCTCAAACCAGGATTTGAGGGAAAAGAGTTCTATTGGCACTCTGACTTTGAGACATGGCACGCAGAAGACGGTTTGCCTAGGATGAGAACCGTTAGCTGTTCAATCAATCTAACTGAAAATTATCCATTCAACGGGCCAATTATGGTGATTCCTGGCTCTCACAAGTATTTTGTTTCATGTATAGGCGAGACGCCTGAGGACCACTACAAAGAATCCCTTGTAAAGCAAGAGATAGGAACACCTGACCATGAAAGTCTTACAAAATTAGTTGAAAAAAGCAGAATTGAAGTACCTACGGGTCCTCCAGGCTCTGCATTATTCTTTGACTGCAATATTATGCATGGATCTGGGGGAAACATTACACCGTTTCCACGAAGTAATGTTTTTTTCGTATTCAACAGCATTTACAATGGACCAAAAAAACCATATTCGGGTAAGAAACCAAGACCAGAATACATTGCAGCACGAACAATCGAATCAATCAAACCCTGTTCGCTGTAGCCTGCCGAAAAAATACTAAACAAAAGTGTTGAATACTAAATTTTGAAATTGAATAAAATTTTTTAAAAATTTTTGAATATTTGATAACATGTGGAAACGTACACAACTGATTGGACTGATAGCAGCTATATCAGCTGTGGCAATTGGAGGAGGTTATGCAATCTACGCTGACACTGTTGGAGTAGGCTTTGGTGCAACGGGTATTTCGCTTCCAGAAATGGATGTGGATCTACCAAATCCAATAGGTGAAGACAAAAAACCAACCGAATCTGGCACGTGAATTTTTTCCTTTCCCTTTGATCAGAAATTCTAATTAACTAGACTCTATAGTGTAATCCAGATGCCTTCGTACAACTATTTCAGGATTAGAAAAAAAGTTGGAGCGCTAAAGTACGAGATTACAAACGAGAAACAAGAATCATCTGAAGAAGTCATTGATGTTGCAGAAATACTGCCAGCAAGAACAATTGACAACAAGCCAACTCAGATTCTAACGACAGAACAAGGTAGGACGTTTGCAAGAGTAGAGGATTGGCCAAAAGATACCATCCTAGAACTAAAACCTTAATTGTTGTGCAAAAACTATAAACAAAAAGCTTCTAGATATTATGTCATGGAAACAGATAATCATTCTGATAAAGAAATCAAAGAAATTTTTTCGTTAAAAAATGTGGCAGTAATTGGAATGTCAAAGAATCCCCAAAAGGCAGCACACTTTGTTCCAAGATACCTCAAAGAGCAAGGCTACAATGTTATTCCCGTAAACCCTACAACTAACGAGATTCTAGGAAGCAAAAGCTATCCTGACGTTGAAGAGATACCTGGATCAATCGATATCGTTGATGTGTTTAGACCATCTGATGAGGTCTTGCCAGTAGTTCAAAGTGCAATTAAGAAAAAGCCTAAGGTAATATGGCTGCAAGAAGGAATCCACAACCAAGAGGCAGAAGAGCTTGCAAGAAAGGAAGGAATTAATGTTGTATTCAACCGCTGCATGTTTGCAGAGCACAGGCGTCTATTTTAGAAAATGACTGACTTTTCAGAATTTTATAACGAGCTGACTGGATTAATCAAAAAGTATGAGCAAAAAAACACACAGCTCAAAATAGAAGAGGACCTTGACTCTGATTTTGTCAAGATCTTTGGTGAAAAGATAAGTTCTCTTTCAAAAGCGCAAAGTGGTTTGGATGATGTATTGGAACTATCATATGCAACAGCTGAACACCATCCATACTGGAATCTTCTTTTCAGCTCTGCACAAATTTGTCAAACGATTCTTGAAAGATGGAAAGATGATCTAAGCTCAGAAGACATTGATGAGATCAATTGGAACATCAGAGAACTACAAACCTCAATTAAGAAGATCCAACAGAAATTGGAAAATACCTAGGCAGAGATAAATAATCTGGAACTAGATTTAGATCATGCCAATAAAGATTGGACTCGTAGGCAAAACCAATACTGGCAAAACTACTTTCTTCAATGCCGCTACCCTATCCTCCGGCGAAGTCTCTACTTATCCATTTACTACCAAAAAACCTGTCTCAGGAACAGCTAATGCCATTACATTATGTGTTCATCCAGAATTCAAGGTAGAAGATAATCCAAATAATTCAAAGTGTGTTGATGGGTGGAGATACATTCCAGTTGAGCTAATTGATTTACCTGGACTAATCAAGGATGCATGGAAGGGAAAAGGGTTAGGTAACCAATTTCTTTCAATTGCTGCGCAGTCTGATGCTCTTTTACATGTGGTTGATGCATCTGGAGGCATTGATTCTAGTGGAAAGATAGCAGAAGTTGGAGCAGGTGATCCGATTTCTGACTTTGCAGATATTGAAGAGGAGCTTATAATGTGGTATCACAAAATTTTGGAGGGAAACCGTGACAAGATATCCAAACTACTAAACTCTGGAACAGAGTTTGTTGATGCCATAACTGACCTGTACCGTGGAATCGGAGTTACAAAAACCAACGTAAAAGATGCACTTCGCCTAGCAGGATTAGAAGAAAAAGAGTTTGAAGATTTTGAGATTGTGGATAGCAAAAAGTTTGCAACAAACCTTAGGTCTCTTTCAAAACCAACCCTGATAGTTGCAAACAAGATTGATGTTGAGGGCGCCGACAAAAACTTTGCAAGACTACGTGAAAGATTCATTGACATGATTACAGTGCCTGCAAGTGCAGACAGCGAACTCAGCCTGAGAAAGGCAGAACAAAAAGGACTGATCAAATACTCTCCAGGTTCTGAACAATTTGATATAATAAAATCAGATGAGCTTACTCAAAAACAAAAGGGGGCACTTGATTTTATCAAAAAGGACATTATGGGAGAGTACATGAGAACTGGCGTCCAGTTTGCAATAAACATTGCAGTATTCAAGCTACTAAAGATGAACTCTGTCTACCCAGTAGCTGATGAAAAGACACTATCTGATGGGCAAGGAAGAGTACTGCCAGATCTAATTCTAATGAAAGAGGGCTCTACAATCAATGATTTGGCAAAAGAGATTCATACTGACCTTACCAAGGGACTACTCTATGGAAAGGACCTGCGGTACAACCTGAGGCTGCCAACAAACTATCAGCTAAGAGACAGGGATGTTGTATCATTGGTAAATGCTTCAAAAAAATAGTCCTGATCGTCACAACTTTTTAAGACCCACAACTACTGACCATTTGTTTGGCAGCAACTGGAAATGCAGAACTTGAAAGTAATTTTTCAGCATACGGTAAATATTCTATAAAAAAAGAGCTAACCCTATCATACCCTTACACTCAAGTGAATGTAAAAAAGACCGATGACAAACTTTTCTCATACTATAGGAAAAATTCTGAAGGGGAAACTATTGAAAAAATACTCAGCAAACCATCTGGCTCACTTGACTTGGAAATTTGCCCAATCCTTCCGATGAATTTACCGGCTCGCAAGACAAATGATTTGATGTTTCTTAGATTTGAAAAACAGGTATACGTAAGTAAAGACTCTACAATTGATGTCTTTGTCCCATTTCCAATTGAGATAGGCGTATTTGTAAAAGATGAATCCTCTAAAGGATCGTCCCTTCTTGATTGTTTTACCTGCGAACCCCTTCATTCTAGATTTGCTTTGTATGGCTTTCCTGACAATGGCAACCTGTGCATGTATGCAAAGGTTCCTGTACAAAAACAGACTGAACCTTTTATCTATGCAATGACAAGGATCTCAATTTCAAATAAAACTGATAATGGGGTGTTAGTTGGAAAGGTTGTTTTTCCAGTAACAAATCACAACATGTACTACATTGAAAATACTGCAGAGGCCCATATTGATGACATATCCATGACAATAGAAAAAGTGAGCCACAAAAACATTGCCACCATTTCTCATGTAGAATACAAACCTAAGGAGAACTGGCGCATGGCGCCAAGTATAGAAAAAAAAGAGGAAAACGTAGAATTTGTAATGGATAGGGGAATAGAGTAATGGCCTTTGAGTTTTTAGATACCGTGGTCTATGAGGGAGTAACAATCTGGAGCTTGATAGTTGCCGCAATCATAATGGCAGCTGGTGTGATTGTGGCACGAATAGCCCGCATGGTATTCATGAAGAGATTCTCGTACCGAGTAGAAGAGCACAGTGCAAAAAACATTGGCAAGGCAATCTACTATGGTATCATAATTATCACACTTTTAGGAATAACAACCAGTCAGGGAATAGATTTGGCAGGAATTATGGTAGCTGGTGGGTTCCTTGGAATAGTTATTGGTTTTGCAGCACAGTCTGTTGTTTCAAATCTTATTTCAGGAATATTTTTGTTAGTTGAAAAACCACTCAAACAGGGAGAAAACATTGAGATTCCAACTGAAAACATTCTTGGCAAAGTACTAGAGATTACAACATTTTCAACAAGGATTCAAAAGTTTGATGGGACAGTAATTCGCGTTCCAAACTCTATTATATTCAACTCGATTCTTAGATCATTTTCACTATCTCCTATTCGGAGAACAGAATTTGATATTGGGATTGCCTACAAGGAAGATATTGACAAGGCTATCTCTGTGATAAAACAGGCAATCAAGGAAAAGCTCCCATATGCATTGCTAGAACCAGAGCCTGCAGTCTGGATAACTGCACTGGCTGATAGCAGTGTAAATCTCAAAGTATTGATCTGGCATCCGCGAGATGATATTGGCGAGATCTATCCAGTTGGACTCAAGGTCATCAAGGAGGCCTTGGACAAGGAGGGAATAGAGATACCGTTCCCCCAAAGAGTTGTCTGGAAAGCAGAAAACAAATAGAGCTACTCTCTAGGCTGTAACACTACTGGAAAATTCTCCTTGAGCCTTTTGCTCGTACTGTTTTCTCTTTTTTTGTATCAAGCTGTACATTATCATGCCGACGTTGATTATTGATACAATCTCGATTAGGTCAACGCCATACAGGAACCAGTCAAGAACTGGATGCACCCTTGATACCAATCCAGCTTCTAGCATCATGTCTGCATTCCACACCATGTGAGGAACTTGGATGAATTGAATAATTGCAATTATGATGACACTTCCTAGTATCTTGTCTTCATACCAATTCCAGAACTTGTTCCATAGATTCATGGAATAATTTGATTGAGAAAACTATTAAACGGTACGAAAATTAGCAATAACTAATTAGATCAAACTAATTTTTTTTACGAACAAATTTCTTTAGGTAAAGCTCAAGCTAAACTTGATTCAGCTTTGATTCTTTCTCGAAGTATCCAGTTTGTTCTCTGTTTGTGATCAACAAGCTCAACACTCATTTGGTTGAGCTTTTCTCTAATCTGATCTGCCTCGCTAAACTTTTTTTGTTCGCGCAACAAGTTTCTTGTCTTGATCAATTCTTCGATTTCTTTTCGCTGTTCATCTGTTGGTGTTTGCACAGCCAATCCCAAAACATCCATCATGTAGTTTATCACAGGAAGTGTCTTGTCTGCAAATTCTTTGTTCAACGAGTCTTTGGCAGATATTTTGTTTACTTCTTTTACCAACTTGAAAAAAGATGATAATGCCAAATGAGTGTTAAAGTCATCTTCTATTGACTCATCAAAGTCTGTTTTGCAATCTTGAATTGTTTTGTCTATATCTTCTTTTGAATCAAAACTTGGCGCATTTGCAAGCTCAAAGTAGCAAGTCTCAACTAGGCGCCATTTAGTATAGCTTTCCTTTAACATCTCTTCAGAATAGTCAATTGGCTTTGAATAGTGTCCTGAAAGACAAAAGATGCGGATAATATTTGGACCCCAGTTATCAAGGACATGCCCTACAGTCTTTATATTGCCAAGGGACTTTGACATTTTTTCACCATTTATTGTCACCATTCCAACATGCATCCAGATCTTTGCAAAAGGACTGCCAGAATGTGCCTCTGACTGGGCAATCTCGTTTTCGTGGTGTGGAAATATCAGGTCTCTTCCCCCACCGTGAATCTCAAAGTTTTGGCCAAGATACTTGGTGCTCATTGCAGAACATTCAATGTGCCAGCCAGGCCTGCCCTTGCCCCAAGGACTATCCCAATTTGGTTGCTCATCTGAGAACTTCCAAAGCGCAAAATCTAGATGATCCTCTTTTGTTTCATCTATCTTGACTCTTGCCCCTGCCTTGAGATCATCGATATTTTTTTTGGATAGCTTTCCATACTCTGGAAACTTTGAAACAGAAAAATACACTCCATTCTTTGAGACATAGGCAATTTTTTTGTCTAACAGTTCCTGGATGAAGGCAATCATGTCTCCTATGTGTTCAGTTGCCTTTGGATACTCTGTTGCCTTTTTGACGTTAAGGGAATCAAAATCCTCAAAGTATCGATTGATGTACTTTTTGCCAAGCTCATCAGCTGGGATGTTTTCTTTTTTTGCCCTGTTGATTATCTTGTCATCAACGTCTGTAAAATTTTGAATGAATACAACTTGTTTTCCTTTTGATTCAAGATATCTTCGAAGTACATCAAATACTATTATGGTTCTTGCATGGCCTATATGAGATTCATCATAAACTGTCATACCGCACAGGTAGATTCTAATTTTTGAGTCATCAAGCTCCTTTAGTTTAGTACTGAGTGTATCGTAAAGCTTCATTTTATCACTCAAACGGTTTGTGTGGATGGTCTCTTTTGTGCTTGCTTTGCTGGTACATTTGAAATATCTTTTCGATTGTTTCTTTTTTGATTTCTGTGATTTTTTCGGTCTCTTCAATAGAGTATGACTTGTCAAAAAGACAGTAGAGAATTGAGTCTATCTCCTCATATGATACACCAATCTCTTTTTCAGCTACATGCTCTTTCCACAAATGGGGACTGCTCTTTTTTTCAATTACATTTTGTGGCACTCCTAGATATTCAGCTAGTCTTCTAACCTGAATCTTGTATAATGAAATTATTGGTTCAATGTCAGATGCGCCATCTCCATACTTTGTAAAATATCCAATAAGGTATTCGCTTTTGTCACTTGAACCAAGAACTAGTAGATTGTTTGCATTTGCATAATAGTACAAAATGTTTGTTCTAATCCTTGCCCTGAGATTGCCAACTGCCCAGTCGTTTGGCTCCACATACTTGGAGTATTCATTTACAATTGGCTTTATGTCAATTAACTTGTACTCTACTCCGAGTTTATCAATCATCTTTAGCGCATCTTCTGTTTCTGTTTTGGGTGTAATGTCAGTATCTGGCATGACTATCGCAAGAGTCTTTTCTTTTAGGACTCGTTGGCTCAAATATGCAATAACTGCTGAATCAATTCCGCCACTCATACCAAGGATCAAGCCATCTGAATCATACTTTGATGTCTGGTTTAGTAAAAACCCTTCAATGTTTTTTGCAATAGCTGCATAATCCTTGTCTAAAATCTCAGCTAGAATCTTTTCATTCAACGAATAATCTCAAGAGGCTGTTGTCATAAAAGTTATCTTACTTCCAATAATCTAGTTTTCAAATGTCTGTTTCTCTTCCCCACGCCTTTCTTTGGGATTGCTTTTCTATTTCGTATTCGTTTTTCATGCAAAACATTTCAAGGCCAAGGTCGCCATTCAGGCCACATTTTCTGCACTTTGTAAGAATACCTCCTCCTCTCATGTCATAGAGACAAGAGTTGCACTTGGGGCAGCATACAAACATCAATTTCCACAAATCATGCTACTACTTAACCATATAGCTAAAGAGAAGAATCGATCCAACTGTGTTTTTATGATACCAAAGTGGAATTCTATCATTGCAGTTTATCAGTAGCATCGACCAAAGAAGATACAACAACTCGAAACTGCGCAAGATCCCCGACCTCTTAAACAAAGGCGCTTTGCTGATGAAGGAGGGAAGATTTGAGGATGCCTTGAAAATATACGACAAGTCTCTTGAGATTGACCCAAACGATCCAAACGTTTTGCTAAACAAGGGTGTGGTATATTCCCAGCTTGGCCAGTATGACAAGGCGCTTTACCACTATGATAGGGTACTCTGGGACAATCCAGACTATTACATGGCACAGTACAACAAGGCAGGAACTCTTGCAGTAATGGGAGATACCGAGGAGTCTCTTGTATGGCTTCAAAAGGTAGTTGACAATGATCCTAGATTCATGTCAATGGCGCAAAAGGATGATGACTTTGCGTATCTTTGGCCTCATCCAAAATTCAAGGCAATTGTAGGCATGTAGTGTATGACTAGTCCATTGAATAGCGTCTAGATGTCAACATAGATGCCATCATCTCTTTCCTCAACTGGATACTTGTTTAGCTTTACATCCTTTAGATAGTCCAAGAGATTTCCAGTCTTGATGTTATAATGCCAAAAATGCACAGGACACTCTACCACATCGCCTTCTAGCTTGCCTGGGGCTATTGAGCCATCCTGGTGTACGCAGAGTCCATCCAGTGCATGATAGCCATCCTGATTGAATATGGCAATTGTCTTGCCATCAATTTTAACCTCCTTTCCCTTTCCTTGCGTGATAGATCCCTTTTCAGCTGCCTTCTTCCAGGTCAATTCTAGGAATAAACGGTAATGGCTGTATTAATTGCTAACCTGCCTAAATTGAAATTACTGAGATGTGGCAACCCATCTCAGTTTCTAGGCTCCTTTGGAGAGTCACCCATTCCTTTGTTGTTTTGTTGATTTTGGGGGAATTGGTTTGTGGTTCTGCCATTATCACAAAATAAGTATAAAAGCTTGATCATGGCATGACAAATAGTTTATCCTGCTACTTGAATTATTCCCTTTTCAACTAGGTATTTTATACCGTTTACAAACTCGCCATCAGAGATTAGATCCTGGGACCACCACCCTGCATTGTTTTTTACCCAATCAGGGACATCTTGTACGACCTCAGTTTCAGATTCTGGCAGGTCTGGAATCGTTATGATCTCTTTGGTCATCAGATGTTCTACTCCCTTTACAAAGTCAGAGTCATTTATCTGGCCCTCAGACCACCACCCTGCATTCTTTTTTATCCATCCTGGCACTCTAACCTCTGTTTTTAGCTCTTGCAATTCTGCTGGCTTTTCTTTTGGTTCAGCGCTCAATTGTTCTTGCGGTTCAGTAATCGGCTCTCCTTTTATCTCTAGAGCATCTCTTACAGTTACCTTTGTTCCTCTTCTGTCAGGATCCCAGCCCTTGTAGATTAGGTCAGTCTTTTCCATCGGCTTTGCAAATGTGATCTCAAATATTGCAAACTTTTTGAGGTCCCCGTCTTCTTCTATCCTTACATTGACACTATCAAAGTATCCGTTCTTGTCAATAATCTGTATCGGTTCGTCTCTGTTGAATAGAATCTGCGTGTCACTGAGATAGTCCTCGCGCTTGTCATCTCTCAGGTTGAGATAGATTGAGGCATGTTCTAGCTCTGATCTTTCATAAAACATTGTCTTTATCGTAACTGGTTCGCCAGTACTTACTGACTTTGTTTGAATCTTTGCCTCATTTGAGCCAATCGGGTATGCACTGTCTGCAATGGTAAGAGGCAGGTCAAAGGATTCATCAACCTCTAGAGGTTCTACTGGAATCTCTGGGTCTTGGCTTTCAACTATCTCTTTGATGTGGTCTGGAACCTCGATATTTCTTACCTTTATCCAGTCATTTAGCGAAGACAACGGCTGTGTTCTGTCTCCGCTTCCACCCCCTAGAGCAGATGCACCAGCTACGACATCGAGGACCAAACTTGGACGAACCAACGCTCCGCCTCCTCCACCACTACCTGATTGTTTAACTATGTTGATATTGGAGTCTTTGTCGTTTCCAAACGTTATAGTTACATCATCGCCTATGACTGCCTCCAAGTTGTTCAGACCTGCGTCATCATTTGGTGTAATCAGGCCATATGTTGAGGCGTCGTTGAATGTTAGTCTGATTAGGTCTCCAGGTGCGGCCTTTAGTGCTACAGGATCAAGAGTTGAGGCCCCAGAAGTAAACTTCGTTTCATTTCTGAATAATCCCGTGTCGGGTCCTGTTTCAGTGAGCTTGACAGTTAATCCTGTCTTATCTGAGGTTGAATTTATGAACATCTCGATTTTATCAATAGCGTTTGGATCTTTGTTTTGTTCGTTGAAGCCCTCCTTTTCTTGCATCTCAAGTTTCAGAGTATCTGACATTGAGAATCGGTTGTCTCCTTCAGTAAAGACTAGTCCAGTTGGGGAGAAAGTTGCTGTGTTGACTCCAGTCTCAGTAAGAGTCAGCGGAACACCGCTAGTATCAGTCTCAGAGGATACTGTAACCTTTATTGTCTCAGCTTTTGTTTTATCTTTGTTAGAGTTTTGATCAGTTATGGTGAACTTGAAAACATCATCCAGAAACGGCGTTCTGTCTGGAACGTTAAAGGTTACAGAAAATATGCTTGCAGTTCCAGTGTTGCCCCCAAACTTTGCAGTGATTGTGTCTCCCTTTGAAACCTGAAGAGTAGAACCAGATGAAGTTCCAGTCGTAAACGTCATCGTTCCCTCAAATACGGCTGAATCCTTTTCAGTCTCTTCCAGACTAAGATCTATGCCGGTCCCATCAGTAGATGATATGACATCAACTTCGATTGATTCTTTAGAGTTTGGATCTGTGTTGGAGCTTGCACTGGTAACGTTTAGTTTTGCAGTCTCACTGAGCCGGTACTCGTTTTTATCAAACTGGAAACATACTGTAGATGTGGTGCCCTTTAGAAATGAAACGTCGTCGTTTCCACCTACTGGTTCATCCCATGTAACATAAGATACACTTCCCGTTGATGCAACTTGCGGATTATCTGCGATTACTCCATTGTCACTTAGGTTTTTTGGATTGCCACAAAAAGAGTCGCCATTATTTACACTGGATGTAAATAAGATATCATTGTCTCCAGTAGAGTCATCTCTCCATGTTATGTATACATTTGTTCCAGTTGCATTGACCTGAGGTTCGCGTGAATCGCCGCTTGTCTGACCGATATTCTTGGCAGTGATAAAGTTGTCTCCTTTGTCTTTGCTTGCAGTAAACAGAATCTCAATATCATCTCCTGAAGATCGGTCAGCCCATGTAATGTATACTGAATCTTTCTCAGCTGCAATAGCGTGTTCGCCAGCAAAATGGCCTGTTGAATTGCTTATGTTAATTGGCGTGCCAAAGGTTACGCCATTATCTGTACTGTTTGAAAAGGCAATATTGTCAGGACTTGTATCGTTTCTCCATATTACATAGACTTGGCTTCCAGAAGCTGCAATCTTTGGTTCAATAGAGCTTTCAGGATCGTCGCTTATCTGTGTGATTGTCGGAAACGTCTTGCCAGAATCTGTGCTTGCAGCAAGATAAATGTCACCACTAGAAGTATCGTTTTGCCAAACAATATACACATTGCTTCCAGAAGCTACAATCTGTGGATCAACTGAATCAGTAGTGTCATCGCTTATGTTGGTTGCATTTTCAGTAATGAGTGGTGAAAAGCTTCCAGCAGCTCCACTGCTTGTACTGTTCCTGAAAACTATCTCCACATTAGATGATGTGTGATTTTCCCAGACAACATACACGTTGCTTCCGACAGTTGCAATCTGCGGCTTTCGGGCATCGGTTGTATCATCACTAAGATTTATTGGCTCATCAAAGTTAGAACCGCCATCTGTTGTTCTAATAAAGTAAACATCATCGTCTGTTGTGTCGTTTCGCCAAACAACATATGCCGTGTCACCTTTTGCTGTGATTTGTAGTTGATTAGAGGCTTCGTCATCATTGCTGAGATTCTTTGTACCACTCAGAAACGTTGAACCGCTATCCGAGCTTGCATTTAGGAAAATGTCTGACGTACTGCCTTCCTGCCATGCAATGTATACGTTGGTGCCAGTTGCCACAACTTTGGGATCAGTTGAATCCACCCCAGCTGTGTTACTCAAGTTGACCTCAGAATCAAAGGATACTGTAGAGTATACATGGAGCGGTGCAACCGTTCCAAGAAGCAAAGACATGCCAAGCAAGATAGTAATGACTGACTTTGCTTTTCTCTTCTCTGATTGGTTTAGTGAAAACTCTGTGCTAATCTCTTTTGCTAAGCTGGAAATGGCTCTATCCACCTCTGCTTACTATTGGAATGTTTCTTAAATCATTGATGGTATTAAGAATGACGGGGTCTGAGTGTACGTTTTGCCTCAAATTAGATTATCAATCTACTCATAATGTATTAAATTAATCGTTTTGCCTATATAATCAAAATCATCATCAAACTCATCAAACTAATCAAGACAATCAAAAAGGTATTTTCAAACTATGCTATACAGCCCGTAGGGCTGGATTCTTTGCCTTTTGTGGGCAAAATGAGCGTTTCTTTGAAGGCTTTGATTGATGTTTGATTATTGCTGCAAGCCCTATGAATATATTAGTTCGGTATGGTACGGAATCATACGGTATACTTATATTACATAGGTTACATTAATTCCCTCAAATGGGCAAAGCTATACCAAACCAGCAAAGAGAGGAGACAGTAAGGCTTCACTTGTGTGGTCTTACAAATGATGAGATTTCCAAGAATCTTGGTATCTCAGCTGGCAGCGTATACAACATAATCCAGCAGTTTAGGGCAGGACTTGACAAGCCAACCTACGAATCTCTGCTTTACCTGAGCCGTTCACTTGAAAATCTTGGAATCTCTGCCAAGGATTCAGCAGATGGAGCAAAGATTCACAACCTTTTGTCTAAAATGGGAGTTGACAATTATGATGATTTTTTGAAACTGGTCTCAGAGGCCTTAAAGACTGCCAAAAAACGTCATACAGATCCTGTGAATCTTTTAGAGGCAGCCTCAAGATTATTGTATCTTGAATCATCTGAGAACATTGAAGCAGAGCAGATTCCAGCAAAGATTCAGCATTTACACGAACAATCAAGGGTGATGGAGGCTGAGAACTCTCGCTACTCAGAGGATCTAGATATACTAAAGGAGCAGTACCAAAAACAGTTTGAAGAAAACAAGGCAACAAAAGAAGAGCTTGATCGATTTACACAGACAAGAAAAGAGCTAGAGCAGGCGGGACTTGATATCTCAGACTTTGACAATTTGGCAATGGCAATCAAAAATGCAAAGGAAAATGACTACAACCACAAAAGGCTCGTCTCAAAGATAGCCCGAGAAGAGTCATTTGAGGAACAACAGCTGGAGCTTGAGCAAATGGAAAGAAGGACCAGTCAGCAGATAGAATCAAACAATATTACGATAAGGAATCAGGAAAAAACAATCTGGAAAACCAAAGGGATAATCCAGACTCTGAAAAAATTTCTCTCACTTGGCATCAGCTCAGACAATCTAGAGGAATTATACTCCAAGGTCATCTCTGGAAGATTTTCCAGCAGAAAGGAGGCAATAAGCTATCTTCACCATATAGTCAAGCATGTCAATGACCTAGGGGAAATTGAAAGCAAGATATCGCAGAGTCAGGAAGAGCTGGATAAGCTAACACAATCAAAGTCTGCAAAATCTGAAGAGATTGAAAAGCAAAAAGCAAGAATCAGTTCGCTGAAAAAGACAAAGACAAGACTAGAGTCATACATTGAATCATTGAATGGAAAAGTCTTAGAATCAATAAAGCAGATTAGCGATATAATTGAAAATGGCAAAAACCAGATGATAAAGATCAACAGGCAACACAACGATGAAATCTCTGAGAATCACAACAAGGCACTAGCTGGACTTCTTTCTGTAACAGAGAATGCATCAAACTCGATACAAGAATATGTATTGCAGCTTGCTGACACAACAGATGAAATAAAGAACCTTCAAGCAGTAAAGTCGATTGCAAAGCTGATCAAAGGAGAAGGGGATCCACTTGAAATAAATATTCTGATGGTTCTACTGGTTGAAGCATTTTATAGCAACTTGGAAAGCTATGGTTTTGATCACTCAGTCAAAAAATCCGCCGGAAACTTTCTGCGTCAATTGCTTGAGACAAGGATTTCAAATGTTGCAGCATGAAAAACTCTGAGCAATTTTTCTCAAGTGTCATCGAGTCAGCAAGAACGATAGACTCAAAGCTATCGGAGTGGTACCAAGCGATTGCATTTTCAGAGTTTGAAAAGACGATCAAAAAAGAGGCAAAACTGAACCCGTCAACTATGTTAGAGTACATGGGAGAAAAGAAAAAAATGCTTGAAGAATCCAAGTTTGCAATTGCCTCACTTGATGATTCTCAAAAGGGAACACTAATCCACATACTAAAAACGCGTGGAACAAAAAAGGCCTTTGTTTATGTAAAATCTTGTCTTGGCACAAAACCACACCTAAGATACATGGAAACCTTTCAGTTAAGATGAGATTCAATTAATCATTTTTGTGGGAATCAAAATTGCCACTTTATCACTTTTGGAAAACAAAATTTCTGAATATCAGGTATATCTGCAACTGTTAGGAAAAACCAAAAATCATGGGACATTTTATTGTTGTATCATGCAATTATGACAGAATTGTGATATGAAAGTAATACTAAAACGATCATATTAATAAAGTACTACTATAATTTTCTCTCTATACAGGCGGTGGGTAAAAATCGAATAGGGATAAATTAACAAAAATTCGGAGCTTAGTACTTGCTTTAATGATTACTGGAGGAATAGTTCTTGCTATGTCCGTTCCTGTTTTTGGAGATTTTGAGAATCCAATAGAAAATGAAAATAATATTCCAAATGCTAATCCAATAAATTCGACAAGTTCTGTAAAAGAAAATTATCTGATGGAGATGGTTGAAATGACTAATCCAGAGTCAGGACCTTTAGAAAATAATAATGTGCTAAACTATCCGCATGAACAAAACAGCCAAGACAATAGTCTCATGAAGACGATTTTGACATCGCTACAATTGCCATTTATAAAAAATGTGGGACAGACAGATGAACAAGTATCATACTACGCCAAGACGTTTACAGGAACTGTCTTTATAACGAGTAGTGGTTTGACATATTCAATTCCGGTTTTTGGCATAGCTCAAGATGATGAGGGTTTATCGATGAATGGTGTTGCAATAAAAGAAAAATTTGTAACAACAAAGAATCTAGAACCAGACAGTGCGCAAAAGAGTGACTCTGTTGTGAACTATTTTGTAGGAGATAGGAAAAACTGGCATAAAGAAATCCCAACTTTTGACAAAATTAGATTTACTGATGTTTGGCCATTAATTGACATTGAAATACAAGCTCATGGGAATAATATTGAAAAGATTTTTGAGGTAAAGCCAAACGGAGATGTTACTGATATTCAAATTAGTGTAGACGGTATCGACTCCTTGAATATTTCAAGTGATGGGAACCTGTTACTTGTTACGGATCTTGGAACTGTTTCGATGACGCCGCCTATTGCATACCAAATGATAAATGGTGAAAGAAAATATGTTGATGTATCGTATATAGTGGACAACACAGAATATGGATTTCAAGTAGGAAATTATAATCATAATCATTCTTTATTTATTGATCCTTTGTTAGCATCCACATTTCTGGGAGGCGGTGACTCTGATAGAGGAAATGTTGTTTCTATGGATTCATCAGGAAATGTTTATGTTGCAGGATCCACGCGGTCTGTAGATTTTCCTACCACTGCTGGAACATTTGATGATACACATAATGGCAATAATGATGCCTTTATCTCTAAATTATCAAACGATTTATCCAGTCTTTCCGTTTCTACCTTCATAGGAGGTACTAGTTCAGATAGTGCCAAGTCTATTGATTTTGATTCATCAGGAAACATATTTGTTATCGGAGGATCCGGATCTATAGATTTTCCCACTACTAGTGGGGCATTTAACGAGATATCATGTGGAAGTTCTATTTTCGTTTCCAAATTATCAAACGATTTGTCTGCTTTAGCCTCTTCTACTTTTCTCTGTGGATCTTCTACTGATTTTGGGGCCGAAATTAAAGTAGGCGATTTAGATAACATCTTTATTTTCGGGGCTACCTTTTCATCTGATTTCCCTACTACTGTTGGTGCATTTAGTCAAACTCATAGTGATGCTGATGTCTTTGTTTCTAAACTATCAAATGATTTAACGAGTCTTTTGGCTTCCACCATTGTTGGGAGTGTGGATTTAGGTTCTGTAGGAGCTGGACAATATGGGGGTGCCATAGATTCATCTGGAAATGTGTTTGTGATGGGCATGACTCCAAATCCTGATTTTCCCACAACTTCGGGGGCATATGATGAAGTTCATAATGGTGTTTTTGATGCCTTTGTTTCCAAACTGTCAAATGATCTGTCTGTTCTTTCTGCTTCAACATTTGTGGGTGGCACAGAATCAGATCATGCTTATAACGTTGTCATAGATTCTTCTAAGGACATCATTATTGTCGGAAGTACCTCATCAGGAGATTTTCCCACCACTACCGGTGCTTTTGATGAGACACATAGCAGTGGTTTATTTGATGTATATGTTTCCAAATTATCAAATGATTTAACAACATTAAAAAGCTCAACCTTTGTAGGATTTACAGGCGGCGGAAGCTTTACTGATTTTGGAATTGGGTTAGATTCTTCTGAAAGTGTTTTCATTTCGGCAAGATCAAGGTCTTTTTCATTTCCCACCACTTCAGGGGCATATGATGAGACCCACAATGGTTTAGACGACGTCTTTGTTTCAAAATTATCAAACGATCTATCCTCTCTATCCGCATCTACTTTTATTGGTGCTGCCGACGAAGAACGATCAAATTCCTTGGTTGTTGATGCCTCCGATAATGTCATTGTTACTGGATGGTCTGCATCACAAGATTATCCGACAACTTCAGGAAGTTTTAGTGAGACATTCAGTGGGGGATCTGACGTCTTTGTGTCCAAGCTCTCAAATGATCTTTCAGGTAACAATTCACCAGTAGCAAACGATGATGGAATAACTGCACCAAAGGACGGCTCCATTACAGCAGACGTTCTCTTCAACGATTCTGATCCTGACGGTGACACTCTTACAATAACCGGAGTTACACAGGGAGCAATTGGCAGTGTTACCTTTACATCCAATGATGTAACATATACTCCTGATTCGGGTCAAACGGGAGAGGACGCTTTCCTCTATGAAATCTCAGATGGAAACGGTGCAACTGCCACAGCTCCTGTGGAGGTAATTATACAAGAGAATGGTCAGATTACATTCGAAAGCGACAGAGATGGTAATGCTGAAATCTATGTAATGAACCCAGATGGCTCTAGCCAAACTAACATATCAGAAAATATTGCAAATGATAAACAACCCGTATGGTCACCTGATGGCACCAAGATTGCTTTTCAAAGTGACAGGGACGGAAACTCTGAAATCTATATCATGAATGCAGACGGCAGCTCTCAGGACAATATTTCTAATAATGCCGCAGATGACTCCACACCAAGTTGGTCACCTGGGTCACCTGATGACGCAAAGATTGCATTTCACAGTTTCAGGGACGGAAACTCTGAAATCTATATCATGAATGCAGACGGCAGCACAGGCCAGACCAATATTTCTAATAATGCAGCAGATGATGGACTTGTCTCGTGGTCACCTGATGGCACAAAGATCGCCTTTACAAGTGACAGGGACGGAAACTCTGAAATCTATATCATGAATGCAGACGGCACAGGCCAGACCAATATTTCTAATAATGCAGCAAATGATGAATTTCCTGCTTGGTCACCTGATGGCACACAAATTGCATTTCACAGTTTCAGGGACGGAAACTCTGAAATCTATATCATGAATGCAGACGGCACAGGCCAGACCAATATTTCTAATAATGCAGCAGATGATGGACTTGCCTCGTGGTCACCTGATGGCACACAGATAATGTTTGCAAGTTTGAGAGACGGAAACGGAGAAATCTATATCATGAACCCAGATGGTTCTGGCCAAACAAACATATCAAACAATCCATCACTTGAGCAATTCCCTTCATGGGGTACTGCCTCAGCTCTAGCTGCTAATTCATCCCCAGTTGCAAACGCTGGTCCAGACCAAACAGCCGATGAGAATGAACCAATTATACTTGATGGTACTGCATCCTCTGATCCTGATGGCGACCCTCTTACTTATTCTTGGCAGCAAACTGCAGGGCCTACTGTTACGCTTTCGGATCCAACATCTGCAACTCCTGAATTTAACTCACCAACAGTGTCTTCTGAGACAGTTCTCACATTTTCTCTGATTGTAAATGATGGAACAGAGGACAGTGATGCAGATACAGTTGATGTTGTTGTTCGAAACAACGAAGACAGTATAGCATCAGCAACCGGAACGGGAACAGTTACATTCTCAACTAGCAGTGGTAGCTTATCAGCTTTTGAGGCGGTTGATGAATCAACTCTTTCAACTTCAGGCAAGCCAACTGGAATCACATTCCCACATGGATTCTTTTCATTTACTGTAACTGGTCTCACATCGGGTCAATCAATTACAATAACCCAAACATACCCAACCAGTGTGCCAACGACAACTCAATACTGGAAGGAAAATGGTGGGATATGGACTGATGTTACATCAAAACTTGGCAGCAACGATGGCGATAATGTGCTCACACTAACAATTACTGATGGGGGAATTGGCGATGCTGATGGTTTAGTTAATGGTGAGATATCAGATCCGGGAGGACCTGCCAGTGATTTCCCATTTGCAAATGATGATTCTGCAGCGACTACAATAAATGTTCCAGTTGAGATTGATGTTTTGGCGAATGATGTTGATCCTCTTGGCGGTACGCTCACAATCACCTCAACAACTACCTCTTTGCACGGAACCGCAACGATCAACGAAGCAGCTGATAGAGTTACATACACGCCTAATCCAAACTTTGCTGGGATGGACTTCTTTGATTATACAATTTCTAATGCGGTTGGCTCAACCTCAGCAACAGTTGTCGTATCAATTCCAGGAGACCTTTATGTCGACGGTCAACAAAGTGATGATGTTGTAAGATTCCAAGGCCCAACTCAGCCCAGCCCGGGTTCCTTTGTAGATGATTTTGTTCCTCCTAACTCTGGCGACCTAGACCAAGCTGTAGGTATGGAATTTGGTCCTGATGGGCATCTATATGTTGCAAGTGCAATCACTGATGAAATACTTCATTATGATGGTGATACAGGTGCATTTTTGGGAGCTTTTGTAACATCAGGGAGTGGGGGGTTGTTAACACCATTCGACTTAGAATTCCGACCAGATGGTTTACTCTACGTTCTTGATCTTGGAAATGACCAAGTTCTCCGATATAACGGTGCTACAGGATCATTTGTTGATGTATTTATTCCGCCAGGAACTGGAGGTTGGAATTCAGGAGCGGGGGATTTAGTGTTTGGTCCTAACGGCGACATTTTCATTGGCGAAAATCCAAAACGAAGAATTGTTCAGTTTGATGGTGCTACAGGTGCATTTTTGGAAGCTTTTGTCACAAGTGTACCAAGTACAAACACAGGCTTTACCTTCGGCCCTGACGGAAACTTGTATGTAAGCTCGTTCCATACTGATGAAGTTATAAAATATTCTGGGATAACGGGAGAATTATTAGGTACCTTTGTCAGTGCAGGTGATGGCAATCTCTCTGGTCCTCATGGATTAGTTTTTGGACCTGATGGCCATCTTTATGTTAATGATAATGATAGAATTAAAAGATATGATGGTACCACTGGCGCATTTATAGATACATTTGTGCCATTATCTGTTGACTTTCCAACCAATTCCAGATTCCTGATATTTGGACCAGCCTCTACTCAATCATTTCCACCAACAGCAAACGCAGGTCCTGACCAAACAACAGGTGAAAACGAACCAGCCATTCTAGACGGTTCCACGTCGTCAGATCCAGACGGGGACACTTTGACATACTTATGGGAGCAAACTGCAGGACCGTCAGTAGTCCTCTCAGATCCCACTTCTGCAACTCCTGACTTTATTACTCCGGATGTTTCCTCTGAAACAATCCTTACCTTTTCTCTTACAGTAAATGATGGAACCGAAGACAGTGCGCCTGACACAACTAATGTTACCGTCCTAAACAGCCTAGAAAGCGCAAATTCTGCTACCGGTACTGGCTCTGTTACCGCTCAAGCCCTTCCGGGCACTTTTACAAGCTTTGCAGCAGTTGATGAATCCACACTACCAACTACTGGCAAGCCTGACACAAACTTTCCACACGGGTTTTTCTCATTTACCTTGAGTGGATTGGATCCTGGCGAGACAGCATTTGTGACATTTATCTATCCCGATAATATTCCAACGGGAGCAGAATACTGGAAGGTTGATTCTGGCGGTAACTGGGTTGACGCAACATCAACTCTTGGAGCCAGTGCTGATGATGGAGACAATGTCTTGACACTTGAGATTACTGATGGCGGGACCTTTGATTCTGATGGAAGTGCAAATGGCGATATATCTGATCCCGGCGGTGTTGGAACAAATGATCCTCCTGTGACATTGGGTGAATTTTTCCCAATTGAGAAAAATTCTGCCGGTTATACTTTTAATGTTCTTTCAAATGACTTTGATCCCGATGGCGAACCAATCACCATATCAGCATTTGACGCAACATCTGCTTCTGGTGGAACAATAGCTGATGCAGGAAATGGGGATCTTACGTATACTCCGCCTTCTGATTTTGTTGGCCCTGACAGTTTTTCGTATACGGTAACTGACGGATCAGGTACTTCCTCTGCTACAGTGGTTTTAGAGGTAGTTGATGTATTTGAATCAAGCATTGACGGAAACCACATAATAGACATAGATGACGGTCCTACTCTAAACCCTGATCCACTAGACACCATACTTGGAGAAGTTATAACCTTCAGAAACACCGGAGCTGTTTCTATAACCTTGGATGCTGTTGACTTTGAAGATCCCGCGACTGGAAGTGTACTGTCGTTTGTAACTCTTGCACCTGGGGAGCTTGTTGAGGGGGTGTCACTTCTTGCTGGCACTAGTAATTATGACATATACGATGATCCATCTGGATCTAACCTACTTGCAACCGGCACAATCAATGTAAGCTTTACTCCTAACTCAATAGATGATTCTGCACTTACCTTTGATGGAAATACGGTTAACATTCCCGTTCTATCAAATGATAACGAGCCAAACGGTTTGGCAATGTCTGTCGAGTTTACAAGCACTCCTTCAAACGGCTTTGCCTCTATTAATGCTGACAATACAGTAGACTATACACCAGATGTTGGATTTACTGGAACTGATTCATTTGGATATATGGCAATTAACTCACAGAATGGCTTTGATACTGCCAAAGTAACAGTGGATTCAGTTGTTACCAGTCAGACCATACAGTCTGCAACCGGTACAGGTGATGTTGTCTTTGAAACAAATAGTGGAGGATTCAGTCAGTTGACACCACTTGATGAATCCACCTTGCCTGCATCTGGAAAGCCCGGATTTGCACAGTTTGCGCATGGATTTTTCAGTTATGATGTGTTGGGGCTGTCTCCAGGTGAAACCATAACTGTTACACAGACTTTTCCTCAACCAATTCCTGATACTACAAGATACTGGAAACTAATTGATGATGAATGGAGGGATGCAACAGAAATTGTTGGAAGCAACAACGGCGATAATGTACTCACACTAACTATAACTGATAACGGCCAATTTGATGCCAATCCTACACAGGGTGAAATTTCTGATCCTGGCGGGCCGGGATTGTTGAATAACGGTCAAATAGCATTTCAAACCCTGAGGGATGGAAATTCAGAAATCTATTCAATGAACTTGGATGGTACCGGCCAGACTAGATTGACAAATCACGGGGCAAGTGATTTTGATCCAGCTTGGTCACCTGATGGCACCAAGATAGCCTTTAGCAGTCAAAGAGATGGCAATTCAGAAATATACATAATGAATGCAGACGGTACGGGCTTGACGAGATTAACAAACGATCCAGAATTTGATTCAGGTCCAGCTTGGTCACCTGACGGGTCCAAGATAGCTTTTAGAAGTTTCAGAGACGGCAATCAAGAAATCTATACAATGAATGTAGACGGTTCAGACTTGACTAATATTACAAATGATCCTGCATTTGATGGAGATCCAGCTTGGTCACCTGATGGTGCAAAGATTGCATTCTTAAGCGACAGAGATGGCAATGGTGAACTCTATACTATGAATACTGATGGTACTGGTATAGTAAAAATACCAAACACCGCTGGTTTTTCAAGTCCAAATTGGTCCCTTGATGGATCTAAGATAACGTTTTCAAAAAATGATGCGGGGAATATAGATATTTACACCGTTAACCCAGATGGCACAGGACAAACTAGGATTACAAATGATCCTGCAGTTGATTCTCATCCAGCTTGGTCTCCTGATGGCACTAAGATAACGTTTTACAGTCAAAGAGATGACAATAATGAAATCCACACAATGAATGCAGATGGCACTGGCATCATCAATCTTTCAAACAACGTTGAGAGTGATTCTAATCCCTCTTGGGGAACAAATACTGTCATTCTTAACACAGCTCCAGTTGCAAGCGATGATTCCGCCATGACAAATGAAGAAACTGCTGTGACTATAGACGTTCTTGGTAACGATTCAGACATTGATGGTGATACACCTCTTTTGGATTCATTTGATGCTACTTCTGCAAACGGAGGTTCTATTGTTCTTGATGATAACCTGACTCCAGATGATGCAAGCGATGATCTACTTGTATATACTCCTACAACAGACTTTGATGGACTAGATTCATTTGACTATGTAGTTTCTGATGGTAGTGATACAGACACTGGTACTGTAAATGTAGATGTTGTAAATACAATTGAATCTGTACAGTCTGCTACAGGTACTGGACTTGTGACATTTTCTGTAAGTGACGGTGAATTTGCAGAACCAATAACTGCCCTTGCCCCTGATGACGCATCATTACCTGATGGTAAGCCCGATCAAATCACATTTGAGCACGGATTATTTTCTTGGCTGGTGACGGGACTGGATCTTGGAGAAACTATCACAATTACTGAAACTTACCCTGACAATCTTTTGGACACAAGTACATACTGGAAAGCAACAAGTAATCCATGGCAGGATATTACCTCATCGATTACAAGCAATGATGGTGATAACGTAATAGCTAGGACTATTCAGGATGGTGGTCCACTTGATGCAGATGGATCAGTAAATGGTGAGATTTCTGATCCTAGTGGTCCTGCCGCAGACATTACGCCACCCACACTGACATCTGCCTCCATTTCGTCTGACAACGCAGATTCCACACTAGCAACCGCAGGTGACACTGTAACTGTAACATTTACCGCATCTGAGACAATATCTACACCAACAGTCACAATAGATGGAAACACAGCTGATTCTGTAACCAACACTGCAGGCGACACCTGGACTGCCACAAGAACGATGCAGACAGGTGACACAGAGGGCCAGGTACCATTTAACATATCATTTTCTGATACTGCAGGAAACGCAGGAACCCCGGTCTCTGCAACAACGGATGGCTCATCGGTAACATTTGATGAGACGCCACCTGCAATCTCATCAGTCTCCTTTACCCCCACATCTGGCACCCAGATAGTGGGCCAGACAATTGCCATGACAATCAGCTCAGATGACACAGGCTACACAGCGGGTGCAATAACAGTCAACGGAGAGTCTGTCACCGGATTTACCGACAACGGAGACAACACCTACGATGTAACCTATACCGTATCTGAGGGAGACGCAGACAGGGCAGACTCTGAGCAGATACCAGTATCTGTCATACTGACAGATCCTGCTGGCAACTCAAACACTGCCTTTACAACGTCACCTGATGCAACGGCATCGCCTGCAATAGATGCAAACAGTCCCACATTTAGCAACATATTGCCAACTGCATCCACTACAATTGACAGCATAACAACCTCCTCTGATGTCAGTTATACAATAAGCGAGGCACTGTCTGAAGGAAAGATAACTGTAACTTACATTAGCGGCCCATCTGATGATAACTCTCCCCATGTTTGCAACTTTGTTGGCTTTGCCTTAAACTCGGGTGCACATGATAGCTTTGACATGTCAGATAATGTTAACAGCTGTTCAACTGAACCAACTTTGGTTGATACTGCAGTGTATGAATTTAGATATGAAGGTACGGATCTTGCAGGAAATACAGCAAATATAGTTACAGTAACTGATGTGACATACGACAAGCCAAACTCTCCACCTGTTGCAGCAGATGACTCAGACAATACAAGAAAGAATACCTCTCAGATAATGAATGTAAAGAAAAACGATGATGATGCAGACTCTGATCCATTATCTGTGACTATTCTTACTGGCCCAACAAGTGGAACAGCTCAGGTAAATTCTGATAATACCATAACGTATACTCCAAATACTGACTTTACAGGAAGTGACTCAATAGAGTACGAAGTATCTGATGGAAATGGTGGAACAGATACTGCTCTTGTCTCAATTGGTATCTTGGATCCTGTTGATACAAGTTTCTCAGCTGATTGTGAGCTCAACGGTGATGGACCAGATCCGGGAGGAGACGACGGCGATTACGTGTGCAAAAACTGGGAGCAAGATGGCAGTATACAAATTAACAAAATGATAGACTCTGACTTTAACGAGATAGATATATCAAGTGATCCGTTTGTCTTTACATGTGATGCTAATACATGCAAGGGCAATGAGCCAGACGTGTTTGTCGAAGTTGACTGGATGCCCAACCACGAACCAAATCGTACTATGCTAGATGAGATAGAGGCAGCCTTTGCAGCACAAGGAGTTGATCTGCATATTGAAAAATCAGAGAATATCGAATTCCATTCAGATACAATCGAAGTCCCTGGCAGTGATCCTCTTGATCCATTAGACTTTGTGGCAATAAAAGAGAACTTTTTTGGCAACCCCGATGAGCGGGACAACCACTCAGTTGAGTACCTTGTTGCAAAGCGCCAGATATTTCACTACGCACTCTTCATTCACAACCAGCAGGGCACTGACTCTTCTGGATGGGCAGAAATCATTGGAAACGACTTTGTGATATCGCTTGGAAGCTTCCAAAATGGTGTAGGTAGTAATGGCCAGCAACAAGGAACATTTATGCACGAGCTTGGCCATAATATGGAACTCTACCACGGCGGCTCTCAGGCGCCAGACCTGCTTGGTGATGGAATCGATGCAACAGACGAGTCAGCTGACAACTGCAAGCCAAACTACCTCAGCGTGATGAGCTACTCCTTCCAGACTCCTGACTATTTAGCAGACAGGCCGCTTGACTTTTCTCAGTCAAAGCTTGGCGATTTAGTGGAGGATGGGGGTCTTGATGAATCTGCAGGAGTTGATGCAAGCACCCCTGCTGGCTTGGAGACGCTTTGGGGCACTGGTTCTTTTGAGCCTGCTGTTGTTACCGGTACTGCAATTGACTGGAACAAAGACGGTAATGCAATAGACACTGGAATATCGCAAAATATCAACTATCCTGCAATTGAAGGATGTGACAATGCAAATGCAAAGACTACTTTGACTGGATTTAATGACTGGGTAAACCTGAACTACAACCTAAGAGACCTTGGCAACTTTGGCACTGGACTCTCAACTCCTGCAAGTGAGCTGATAGAGATTACACCTGATACAATACTAGACATGAGACTTGCATTAGTTGATACCACACTCAATGTAATAGATGCACTTTCAGATGATGTGTTTGCAGGTGACCCTGCTAAATCAGAGGCCATACTTGATTCCAAGCTTAACGAGATAAGAAACCTTGTTGCCACAGGAGACTTGGAATCTGCTATACAAAAGATTGAGGAACTGCGAATGTTAATCGATGATCTGATAATAGATGAGGATGCAAAGAATGTTGTTCTTGTATTATTAGACAACATGCAGGCAGCATATGAGAAAGCTCTGATAGCCGAGGCCCACGACTCTCCAAAAGAGTTTGACTTTGGACTGTCAGTATCGCCAGGCGTATTATCGCTTCTTCCAAACGACTCTGGTACAGCAGGCATTGGAATCAGCCTGTGGAGCGGAGACTCTGAATCCGTGTCCCTCTCAGTGTCTGGTCTGTCAACTGGTATCATATCTGACATTACACCTGATACAGTACTCCCAACAGGGTCTGCTACACTAAACATTAACACAGATGATACAGTATCTACTGGTGTCCACACAATTACAATCAATGCTGTATCTGATACAACATCAAAGACAGCAGTTTTTGAGCTGAAAATCATAACAACTCAGCAAGCACTAGAAAATATTATAGAAAATATAGCGTCATCATCAATAGATATTGGAATATCTGATTCTCTAACATCAAAGATTGATGCTACCATAGACAGTCTTGAAAGAGACAACCAAAACTCGGCCTGTGGCCAGCTTGACTCGTTTGTAAACGAGGTGGACGCCCTGGCAGGTGAAAAGTTCACAGAACAGAAAGCTGGCGTTTTGGTTGACCTAACAAGTTCTGTACAGCAGTCAATAGGATGTTGATGACGATATTGGATTAATGAGGAATCTTCAGCACACTGGTTTGGATTTTCATTAGGACTAATTTTTCAAGATTCTTGGTAATATTTGATAAAATAATGGCTAAAGTCCTAAGATATTACAGTAGGATCAATCTTTTATAATTCTAATATGTAGCGGTGCATTGTCTGCTTGAAACCTTTGACAGCACTTGTTGCAGTCCTTGTAGTATTCCTGTTTATAGCTTCATTTAGTTTATCTCAGGCAAACGCAGAGCAAGAAATCGATAGTAAAAATCTCTCAGGTTTAGAAGCCACTCACTCCACTCAACTAGAATCAGAAAAAAAAGCATTGCCTGAATTCAAAAGTGAAGATAAAAGCCAAAGACCACTGAGTCATGCCAAATTCTCCTCATTGCAGGTGCCATTCATAAAAAATGAGGGTCAGGTAGATGACAAAGTCTACTATTATGCTAACACTTTTGCTGGAACCATCTTTGTTACAAAGGGTGGGCTCACATATTCTATACCTACAGAAAATCTCAAAGAATCTGCCGATATACAGTTTGATTTGGAGAAAAACTCTGCTGTATCTGAGCCAGTATCAATGGCTGTAATCAGAGAAGAGTTTGTTACAACAAAGAACCTACAACCTTCTCCTCATCAGAAGAGCAAGACTGCTGTGAATTACTTTGCTGGAAAAGAAGAGAACTGGATAACCAATATTTCTACATTTGACTCGATTGATTTGGGTGAGGTATTTCCCAATGTTGATGTTAGACTCAAGGCTCATGGAAATAACGTAGAAAAGATATTTGTGATAAAGCCAGGTGGAAATCCTCAACACATAAGAATGTCTTTTGATGGCATCGACAGTCTACAAGTAGGCAGTTCTGGTGATCTTTTGATTAGAACAGAGACTGGCGCCATTTCAATGTCAGAGCCTGTCTCATACCAGTATGTTGATGGCCAAAAAAAAGACATTGGTGTATCATACATGGTATATGGTACAAATGATTATGGTTTTGTTGTTGAAGATTATAATGCCAACTATCCACTAGTAATTGACCCCCTTCTTGCATCTACCTTCCTAGGAGGAGCTGGGGGTGATACTGGAATGGCATTACTTTTTGATTCTTCAGACAACGTTTTTGTAGCTGGATTTACGGGATCACCAGACTTTCCAACCACATCTGATACAATCCAGCAGTCCCAAGGGGGCAATTTAGACGGCTTTGTCTCCAAGTTATCAAGTGACCTTTCCACTATTTTGACCTCAACCTATATTGGCGGTTCTGCTCGCGACCTAGTGTCATCAATTTTTCTTGATTCTTCGGGCAACATCTATTTGACCGGTAAAACCCGTTCTTCAGATTATCCTACCACTGATAATGCCTTTGACCAGACTCATGGTGGTGACGTAGATGGCGTTGTCTCCAAGCTCTCAAGCGACCTCTCCACTCTGTCTGCGTCAACATTTCTGGGAGGCTCAGGTCGTGATTCTGCTACTGCTGTCTCTCTTGATTCGGCAGGAGATGTAGTGGTGGCAGGCAGTACGGGTTCTACTGACTTTCCCACAACATCAGGTACATTTGATCAGACCCATAATGGAAAAAACGATGGCTTTGTCTCCAAGCTCTCAAGCGACCTCTCCACTCTGTCTGCGTCAACATATCTTGGTGGTATAGGTAATGAAGTTATAGAAAAAAAACTATTCTTTGATTCCTCAGATAACATAATTGTAAGTGGGTGGACGGGTTCTTCAGATTATCCTACCACTGATAATGCCTTTGACCGAACTCATGGGGGTGATTTTGACGGCTTTGTCTCCAAGCTCTCAAGCGACCTCTCCACTCTATCTGCCTCTACATATCTTGGTGGATCTGGTAGAGAAATTGCGGTACCAGTTTCCATAGACTCTTCAGGAAATGTATTCGTAGCAGGAAGGACATCTTCCTTGGACTTTCCCATAACCGCTGACTCTCATGACCAGAGCCTTGATGGAGCTGAGGATGCCTTTGTCTCAAAATTCTCAAGCGACCTGTCTACCCTCTCCATATCCACATTCCTTGGCGGTTCAGGTAAGGACAGGGTACTTTCTGTAGTAGTTGGTCCTTCTGACAATGTATATGTTGCAGGACATACATCCTCCTCTGATTTTCCCACATCTTCGGATGCCTTTGACCAGAGCCTTGACGGAAATTGGGATGCCTTTGTCTCAAAATTCCCAAATGATCTTTCTACTCTTTCTGCTTCAACCTATATTGGAGGTTCAGGTGACTTCTTTGAGCGACCAGTTGCAATCTCACTTGATTCTTCTGACAATGTCTTTGTTACTGGTCAAACCGTT
>JABAHQ010002523.1_pt2 | contig 45563 bp, 34 predicted proteins | sample 7062091 | NCBI WGS metagenome assembly JABAHQ01 (sample SAMN14534359, study PRJNA622989) | marine sediment metagenome | biome: marine biome [ENVO:00000428]; feature: marine pelagic biome [ENVO:01000023]; material: deep marine sediment [ENVO:00002113] | place: India: Gulf of Kutch | collected... | reverse complement strand
CTGAGGGGATGGAGGCCCGCTCTGCGATCCGTCGATCGCCTCGAGGGAGACACCGGCGGGGAGAACGGCTCCGGAATCCGGCTCAGATCCCTTCTTCGCTGGCCCGGTCCTGCTCCGCCACCCGCCTCCGGGCCTGCTCCAGCTGCTCCTCGACGGAGGAGCGGGCGGTCCCCCCCGGCACGGCGCGGTCGTCCACCGAGCGCTCCCAGTCGAAGACCCGGTTCACGTCCTGCTCGAATGCGGGATGGGCCTCCCGATACTCATCGGTCCCGAGCTCGTCCAGACCGATCCCCTCCTCCTCGGCTTTGCGGACCAGGCGCCCCACCGCATCGTGGCTCGCGCGGAAGGGAACGCCCCGCCGAACGAGATAGTCGGCGAGGTCCGTGGCCAGGAGCTGGGGATCGAGGAGCTCCCGGGCCCTCGCCTCCAGGAAGCGGGCGGTTCCCACGGCTCCGGCCACGGCCGGGAGCACCACGAGCAGCGTGTCCACGGTGTCGTAGAGGGGCGGCTTGTCCTCCTGCAGATCCCGGTTGTAGCTGCTGGGCAGGCCCTTCAGCAGGGTGAGAAGGGCCACGAGGTTCCCGGTGAGCCGTCCCGCCTTCCCGCGGGCGAGCTCCGCCACGTCCGGATTCCGCTTCTGGGGCATCAGGCTCGAGCCCGTGCTGTAGCCGTCCGCAAGGCGCAGGAAGCCGAGCTCCGTGGAGCTGAAGAGGATCAGGTCCTCGGCGAGCCGTGAGAGGTGCACGCCGGTCATGGCACCCCCATACGCCAGGTCCGCCATCCAGTCCCGGTCGCTCACGGCCTGGACGGAGTTGGGAGAGATGCGCCGGAAGCCCAGCTCCCGCCGGAGAAACTCCCGGTCCACCGGAAAGGGACAGCCCGCCAGGGCCCCGGAGCCGAGGGGCAGAACGGAGGCGGCCTCCACCCCCCGCCCCACGCGGTCCCGGTCTCCGGCGAGCGCCCAGAAGTGCGAGAGTGCCCAGTGCCCGGCCCGGATCGGCTGTGCCTGCTGGAGATGGGTGTGCCCCGGGATGATCACGTCCAGGCCCTCCTCCGCCAGGGCGATCAGGCTCCGGCAGAGACCCCCGAGTGCCCCGTCGAGGTCCCTTCCCTTCTCCATTCCCCACAGGCGCACGTCGGTGGCCGCCTGATCGTTCCGGGAGCGGCCGGTGTGCAGCTTCCCGGCCACCTCTCCTGCCTCCTCGAAGAGAATCCGCTCGACCAGGGAGTGGACGTCCTCGTCCGGAAACTCCGACAGCTCGGCGTCCGACAGGCGCGCCTCCACGCCGTCGAGCCCGCGGAGCAGCGCCTCCACCTCCCCCTCGTCCACGACCCCCGCCCGGCCCAGGGCCCGGGCCCACGCCCGACTCCCGCGGACGTCGTGGCGCCAGAAGCGGGCGTCGAGGTCGAGGCTCCGGTTGAGGGGCACCATCTCCGGAGCCATCCCGCCTTCGAAGCGACCTCCCCACAGCCCCTTTCCGCAGGCGTTCCCGGGCACGTCGAAGGGTCGGGTCATGGCGGCTCACCGGTGCCGTGGGACGGAGGGTCGATGCCGGGGTGCGGCGCGGCGCAGGGATCGGAGAGGAGGATACAAGGTTCTTCGCGACCCTGCACAGGCTCCGTAGCGCCCCCTCCCTGATGCGCCACCGGGGCCCCGGCGATCAGGCCGGGACCCCGGTTCTCCCCTGGGCGGGACTTCCCCGCCGCCTGCCAGCCCATGCGACGAGGTCTAGACCGAGGCCAGCTCCCGGAGAAGCTTTCGAACCGCGGCCTCCGTGTCGCCCTTCACGGGGGCGGCGCCGTTCCGCGTCGCCTGGGCCCGGAGCGGGAGCCCGAAGAGCTTGATGAAGCCGTCGGCGTCGGCGTGGTCGTAGCTTCCGCCGTCGCCGAAGGTGGCGAGGCGCTCGTCGTAGAGGGAGTGGGGACTCCGCCGACCCACCACCGTGGCCGAGCCCTTGTAGAGCTTGAGGCGCACGGTCCCGCTCACCCGCTTCATGACCGTGGCGGTGAGGGCGTCGAGGGCCTCGCGCTCGGTGGTCCACCAGCGTCCCTCGTAGACGAGGTCGGCGTACCGTGGCGCGAGCTGGTCCTTGAGGGCCAGGGCGCGGCGGTCCAGGGTTAGCTGCTCCAGCTCCCGGAGGGCCGTGTAGAGGAGGGTCCCGCCCGGCGTCTCGTACACGCCTCGGGACTTCATTCCCACGAGGCGGTCCTCCACCATGTCGGCCCGACCGACCCCGTGAAGGCCGCCTTTCTCGTTGAGGGTCTGGACCAGGGAGACGCCGTCCATCTCCTCTCCGCCGACGGCCACCGGGGTGCCCGCCTCGAAGGTGATCTCGATACGCTCGGGCGTGTCCGGCGCGTCCTCGGGCGCCACGGTCCAGAGGAACATCGACGGCTCGGGCTCCACGTCCGGGTCCTCGAGGGGTCCGCCCTCGTGGGAGAGGTGCCAGAGGTTCTCGTCCCTGGAGTAGAGCTTCGTCTCGTCCACCTCCAGGGGGATCCCCCGGTCCCGGGCGTAATCCAGGGCGTCTTCCCGGGAGCGGATCTCCCACTCCCGCCAGGGAGCGATGATCTGGAGATCCGGGGCCAGGGCCATGAAGGTCAGCTCGAAGCGGACCTGGTCGTTCCCCTTCCCCGTGCAGCCGTGGGCCAGGGCGTCGGCCCCCACCTTTCGGGCGACCTCCACCTGGCGTCGTGCGATGAGGGGCCGGGCCATGGAGGTGCCGAGGAGGTACTTCCTACCGTAGACGGCACCGGCCCGCAGGGTCGGGAAGACGAAGTCCTCGATGAACTCCCGCCTCAGGTCCTCGGCGAAGAAGGCGCTGGCCCCCGTGGAGAGGGCCTTCTCCTCGATCTCGTCCATGGAGTCCCGCTGGCCGACGTCGGCGGCCATGCAGACCACCTCGGCTCCGTAGTTCTCCCGGAGCCAGGGCACGATGACGGAGGTGTCGAGACCTCCGGAATAGCCGAGTACAACCTTCATCCAGGCGCTCCCATGAAATACGCGGGCCGGAGTGACAGGCCGGAGACACCTCCCGCCAAGGCGTGCTCGATCGGGGTGTTACCCCCTCGAAGACCTGCCCTCCGGGTCCCGCGCGATGCGCATATCCTCTCTCCAAGACCGCATCTTTATGCAACGATGCATATTTATACGGAATTCTTGCATGATGTCAACCCCGCGCCGCCATGGGAAGCCGCCGCCCCTCCCGCGATTCTCCGGCGCCTCCCACCCCCGCCACGGTGCGGAGCACGGCGATCTCCCGGCACGCCTCCCGCCGAAAGCACCCCGTGCAGTCGGCGGCGACCTTTTCGGGGATCGACGCCCGGGGGACGGTCCGGAACCCTCTCCGATGGAAGAAGGCCTCCTCCAGGGTCATGGCGAAGACCGTGGGAATCCCCAGAGCCCGGGCTTCGGCCACCAGCGCGTCCACGACGCTCCGGCCCAGGCCCTGACCGTGGCATGACTCGTCCACGGCCAGACCCACGATCTCGGCCAGCTCCGGCCGGTAGATCCGGAGACCTCCGCACGCGACCACGTCCCCCACCTCGTCGGTCACCACGACGAATTCCCGTAGGTGGCGGCAGAGCTCCTCCTCGGTCTTCGGGAGCATCAGGCCCCGCCGTGCGAAGCCGTTGATCAGCCGAGCGATCCCCCCCACGTCCTGAAGGGTCGCGGGGCCCAGCGCCACCCCGGCCTCGGACGCCAGGAGAGGCGCGGCCGACCCGCTCACGGGAGCGCTCCCTCGAGCCGCTCCATCCCCTCCTGCAGATCGATCACGGAGACGTTCAGGGGCGGAAGCAGCCGCACCACGCGCTTCCCCGCCGGGACCAGCAGCAGCCCCCGCTCCCGGGCTGCGTCCACGACCTGGGCGGCCGGGGAGGCGAGCTCCAGCCCCCACATCAGACCGGCCCCCCGGACGTCCCGGACGGCTTCCCGGCGGCCCTGGACGTCACGGAGGTGGGTCTCGACCCACCGGCCCCGGGCCCGCACGTCCTCGAGGAAGGCGGGGTCGGCCAAGCGGGAGACCACGGCCAGGGCCACCGAGGCGACCAGGGGCCCGCCGCCGAAGGTCGTGGCGTGGTCGCCCGGCGCCACGGCGTCGGCGACCCCCTCGGAGACGACCACCGCACCCATGGGCAGGCCCCCGGCCAGGGGCTTGGCGAGGCAGAGGAGGTCGGGCTCGACCGCGGCGCGCTCGTACGCGAAGAGACGACCCGTCCGTCCGAGGCCGCACTGGACCTCGTCGAAGATCAGGGAGACCCCGCGCTCGGTGCAGAGGGCCCTGAGCTCCCGCAGGAATTCCGGCCGGACGGGCCGGACGCCCCCCTCGCCCTGGATCGGCTCAATCACCACCGCCGCGGTCCGGCTCCAAGAGACCGCCTCCTCCAGGGCCGCCGAGTCGCCCACCTCCACGAAGCGCACGCCGGGCATCAGGGGCTCGAAGGGCTCCCGGTACGCCGGCCGGTCCGTGGCCGCCAGCGTCCCGAAGAGTCGGCCGTGGAAGCTGCCCCGGAAGGCGACGACCTCGTGCTTGGCCGGGCCGCCGCGCTCCCTGGCCACCCTGCGGGCGAACTTGAACGCCGCCTCTCCCGCCTCCGCCCCCGAGTTGCAGAAGAAGACCCGGCCCGGAAAGCTCAGGGAGACCAGCAGCCCGGCCAGGGCCTCTCCCGGCTCGGTCCGGTAGAGGTTCGAGGTGTGGACGATCCCCGACTCCAGCGCCGCCTCGATCGCCCCCCGGACCACCGGCGAGCCGTGTCCCAGGGCGTTGACGCCGATCCCGCTGGTGAAATCCAGGTAGGACCGGCCGTTCGCCGCGTAGAGGCGGCTTCCCTCCCCCCGCACGAAGAGGAGATCGGGCCGCCGGTAGACCGGGAGGAGGCAGTCGCCCGGCTCGGGGCCGTCCGCCGCCCGGGACGCGCCTCCTCCGTCCCCACCCGGGCTCCGCACGACACCCGAATCCCGGCTCCCGGGAGCCGCGCCGATCTCGCCCCTCACCGGAGCCCTGCCGCCGCCGGGATCCGCGTTCCCCCGTCGGGGGAGGAGAGGATCTNNAGGATCTCCGCGTCGCCGATGCGCACCGTCACGCCGCCCCGGGCTCCCTCCAGGGCCGAGGCCACCTTCACCGCCATCCCTCCCGTCACCGCACCGCTCTCCTGGAGCGCCGCGACCTCCCCGGCGTCGAGGCGCTCCACGGGGACGCCGCCCCGGAGGACCCCGGGGACGTCGGAGACCAGATCGAGCTCCGAGGCCCCCACGGCCACCGCCAGCGCGGCGGCCGCCTCGTCGGCGTTCACGTTGAGGGGCCGTCCCCCGGGGCCCCGGGCCAGGGGCGAGACCACCGGCGCCAGCCCGGCCCCCAGAAGCGCCCGGAGTGCGGCGGGATCCACCGAGACGACCCTCCCCACCGCCCCGAGACGACCCTGGTCCCTGAGCTCGGCCCGGAGGAGGCCCCCGTCCTCGCCGGAGAGGCCGGCGGCCCGAACGTCCCGGTCCTGGAGGGCCGAGACGAGCCGCTTGTTCACCCACCCGCTCAGCACCATGCACGCCACCTGGATCCCGTCCTCCGTGGTCACCCGAAGCCCCTCCCGGCGCACCACCGGAAGGCCCATGCGCTCCTGCCAGCGGGTGATCTCGGATCCGCCCCCGTGGACCAGGATCCAGGGCCTCTCCAGGTTCTCGAGGCGCCGGGCCAGGGCGTCCCGGGCCTCGGGGCTCTCCACGACGCGCCCTCCCACCTTCACCACCCTCAGCACCGGAGCCCCCGCTCCTCGGGGAAGCCGAGCATCAGGTTCATGTTCTGCACGGCCTGCCCGGCCGCCCCCTTTCCCAGATTGTCCAGGGCGACGCTCACGGTGAGGAGGGAGTCGAGCCCCTGGTTCGCGGCGACCGCGAGAAGGACCCGGTCCGTCCCCGTCACCGCCGAGAGGCGGACCTCCTCGGGCTCCGCGACCCCGATCAAGGGGGAGGAGCCGAAGGCCGAGGCCCACGCGTCCCGCACCGCCCCCGCGTCGGCGTCACCTCGGAGGGGCAGGCAGATCGTCTCCAGGATCCCCCGGGAGACCGGAAGGAGATGGGGTGTGAAGAGGAGCCGCAGGCCCGGGAACGGGGCCCGCATCTCGCCCAGATGGCGGTGGCGGTTCCCCACGGCGTACGCCCGGAAATCTCCGGCGACCTCTCCGAAGAGGAGGTCCCGTCGGGGGGAGCGACCGGCTCCCGTGACCCCCGAGGCCGCGTTCACGATCACCGGGCGGCCGGGGTCGACCAGGCCTTCACGGCAGAGGGGGGCCAGCGCCAGGATCACTCCGGTGGGATAGCACCCCGGATTCGCCACCAGCCGCGCGTCGGGCAGCTCCGGCCCGTGGAGCTCCGGCAGCCCGTAGACCGCGCCCTCCTCCCTCCCCGAGCCCGGCCGGTGGTCCCCGGTCAGGTCGACGATCCGCACGTCGGCACCCCGGAGCTCCTCCACCCGGGGCGCGGCCTCTCCGTGGGGAAGACAGAGGAAGAGGAGGTCCACCGAGCCCGGGTCCACCCCGTCCGGTGGGGCGTAGGCGAGCCCGGGAAGCTCCGTGGCGTCCCCCGCCTCCGAGCGGGCGGTCGCGAAGGCCACCTCCACGCCTCCGTGATCCCGGAGGATACGAAGGAGCTCCCGACCCGTGTACCCGCTCCCCCCCAGGACGCCGACCCGGGGAGTTGCATAATTATTCGGGGACATGGTATCAACATACACATCTCCCCGTGGCCGTCAACGTCCCGGCCGTTGGGCGGATCCTCGATCACCACTTTCTTTTGTGGGTAGATCCGGGATCGGGACCGACCCCGGGGGTCCGGGGGAGCCCCGGAAAACTGTATAATCTTACGCCCGGTGTCTCCGAAAGGGGCTCAGCCCCGGGGGCCGGCGATCTCCTCGATGCGGGCACGCACCTCGGGCACCTGGTCCTCGGCCCGGGCGATCACCAGGATCGTATCGTCGCCCGCGATCGTGCCCAGAACCTCGGGCCACTCCTCCCAGTCGATCGCCAGGGCCACCGCCTGGGCCCCTCCGGTCATCGTTCGGATCACCAGGAGATTCCCGGTCCCCTCGGCGGAGACGAAGAGGGTGGGCAGGAGGCTCTCCAGGGGAGGGGTGTTCTCCCACTCCTCGGGGAGGGTGTAGTGGGGCGTCCCCTCGGCGCCGGGCACCTTGACCAGGCGCAGCTCCCGGATGTCCCGGGAGAGGGTGGCCTGGGTGACCTGGATCGCCTCGTCGGCGAGGAGCTCACGGAGAGCCTCCTGGCTCGTCACCCGGTGCTCCCGGATCGCGTCGAGGATGGCGGCGTGGCGCTCCCTCTTGGAGACCGAGCCCGCCATCAGGCGGCCTCGTCGGCCATCCTCCGGACCTTCCCCGGCTCGAAGCCGACGCTCCGCTCCATCTCCTCACCGTCCCGGAAGAGGATGAGGGTCGGGACGCCGCGGATCCCGAGCTCCTGGGCCAGCTCGGGGGCCCGGTCGGTGTCCACCTTCGCCACCAGGAGCCGACCCCGCTTCTCGCTGGCGATCTCGTCCACCAGGGGAGCCACCATCTTGCAGGGCCCGCACCAGTCGGCGTAGAAGTCGACGAGCACCGGCACCTCGGCCTCCCGGACGGTGCGGCCGAAGTCCTCCTGGCCGACCTTCACGGGACGGTCCAGGAGGATCGGCTTCTCGCAATCCCCGCATCGGGGCCGCTGCTCGGCCCGGGTCAGCTCCACCCGGTTCAGGGTCAGGCAGAAGGGGCAGCGGATCGTCACCCCGCTGCCCCTCTCGGTCGTCTCGGTCACGCCTCTCGAATCCTCCTCGGAACGAGCGTCATTCCGCCAGTGGCTCCCTACCCCGGTCTCCGGGCCGGGGTGCCGGGCCGGCCCCCCGTCGAGCCCTCTCCCGCTGCGGGCTCGGAGCACCGGAGATCCCGGGAGTCGCCTAGAAGTCGTAGGTCAGGCGCAGCATCGCCAGCCGGCCCAGGCTGGGGGCGCCCACGAACTCCTGGTGGACGTTGTCGAAGATGTTGTTCACCGAGAGCGTGACCGAAGCGCCGGGGATCGCCGTCAGGTCGTAGGTCACGTTCGCGTCGGCCACGGCGTACTCGTCCACCTCACCGACGTAGACGCCGGAGTTCATGATGAACCCGTCGCTGAAGCGGCCCCGGGCGCCCACGGTGACGCCGCGGGATTGGTCTTGGAACCTGGCTCCGACCGAGCCCTTCGCCGTGGGCGCGTTAAGGGCCACGTCCACGGCGCTGGTGCAGTCCCCGTCTTCGTTGAAGTCGAAGCACTCCTCGCTCACCCACGAGAAGGCCCCGTTGAAGCTCACCCGGTCGCTGGCCAGCACCTCGGCGCCCAGGTCGAGGCCGTAGAAGTCCACGTCCCCGAAGTTCCGGTAGGTGAAGACCAGCGCCGGGTTGTCGCGCTGGTCCGGCACGACGGTGCCCGTGGGCACCGCGGCGAGGCCCTCGACGATCGCCTGGACCTCGGCGGGGGTGACGGCGCCGGCCATGAGCAACGGCGCCAGTCGCTGCTGGACGAACGCCGACGTCGACGCCGGATCCAGGAAGACGTTGGGGGTCTCGACCCGGAGGGGCCCGATGAAGTCCTTCACGTCGCTCCGGTAGCCGTCGATGGAGAGGAGGACCCGGTCGCCGAGGAGGCCCTTGTAGCCCACCTCGAAGGTGGTGGTGATCGTGGACTCGATCCGACCGATCGGATCGGGTCCCGCCGCGTCCAGGGGGAACACTTCGTCGTCCGGGTCGGGCGACTGGGCGGCCTGCTGGTCGAAGCGCCGGAGCACCGAGCCCAGGGCCGGGTCGCCGGCCATCGTGCCCGGATCCATGAGAAATCCCTGGAGGCCCGCGGGCACCAGGGCCGTGACCAGGTCGTTCCAGAAGAGGGTCGCGTTCGCCGGAAGCTGGGCCCCGGGCACCAGCGGCGAGCGCATGCAGAGGTTCTGGAAGCCGCCGTCGCACGCGTCGTCGAAGGTGTAGCCGGACTCGGGCACCCCCAGCGTCCGAATGTCGTAGCTGAAGATCGGGCTGTCGGGTGGAGGCGGGATCGGGATCGATCCGGCCGAGATGTCCAGGAAGAGGTTGTTCGTGGTGGGGGTGCTGAACGCCCGGTTGAAGGTGAAGCGGACGCTCTGCTCCTCCACGGGGCTGAACACCAGGGCCGCCCGGGGCGAGACGTTCACGTCGGGGAGCCGGTTGTGCCAGTCCACGCGGAGAGCCGCCACCAGGTCCACCTGGTCGGTGAGGCTCGTCTCCGAGTGCAGGTAGCCCCCGACCTCGTTGATGTCGTCGTCTCCCTCGTTCGAGCCCGTGATCGAGCCCTTGGTCTTGGGCACCGTGCGCTGGAGGTCCACGCCGTACGTGAAGCTCTGGCGGTCGCCCAGGTCGATGCCGTGCTGGAGCTGGGCGACCCACATCTGGGACTCGTCGACGATCGGCTGCGCCGTGCGCAGGAGAAAGGTGTCTCCGGCGTCGCTGGTGTTGAGGAAGACCTGTCCGAAGAAGCGGCCCTTCCGGACCCGGGTCTGGAAGTAGGAATAGGTCCAGTCCAGGGCCTGGCCGGCCCCGATCCCGGTCAGCTCGATGCTCTGCTCCAGGCGGTTCACGCCCCCGTTGAAGATCACCTCGCCGTCGTCCCAGGGACGCCAGTCGATCCGGGCCTCCCCGCCCCAGCGCTCCGCCTGGTCCATTCGCTGTGCGATCATGGGGCTCGCTCCCGGGGCCGCCGCGGCCGCCTGCTCGGCCTGGTCCACGAACGCCCAGTCGTCTCCCTGGAACCACTGGCCCGAGACCTTGATCCCGAACGCGTCCGAGACCCGGCTGGCATGGCGGAACTGGCCGTGAAAGATGCCCCCGGCGTCGAGACCGAGCTCGTCCTCGACGTCGTTCTTCGACCGCAGCCCCGAGGCGAAGCTCGCCGTGGTGCCCGGGTCGTCGATCGGCGACGTCGTGATGATGTGCATGACGCCGCTGGCGCTGTTGGGGCCGTAGAGCGCCGCGCCCGGGCCCAGCACCACCTCGATCCGCTCCACGTCGAAGTTCGTGGTCGGGATCATGTTGTAGGCGTTGAAGCGCAGCGAGGGGACGTGGGCGTAGCGGTTGTCGGTGAGGACGAGGAGGGAGCCCGAGAAGACGTTGTTGAATCCCCGGGTCACCACGTTGCTCTGATTGAGCCCCGTCTGGGCGATGTCCACACCCTGGAGCCCCTTCACATGCTCCACGGGGGTGAACGCCGTCTCCGTCCGCATCTCCTCGGCGCTGACGATCGAGATCGAGGCCGGGGCCTCCAGGGCCTTCTCCTCCCGCCTCGAGGCCGTCACGGTGATCGGGTTCAGCATGAAGGCCTGGGTGGCCAGGGAGACGTTCACCGTCGTCGTCTCCCCCGCCCGGACGCTCACCCCGTCGACCCGCCGGGTCTCGTGGCCCAGCATGGAGAAGACCAGGGCGTAGGTCCCCGGGAGCAGGGTGATGCTGAAGCGGCCCGACGGACCGCTGAACACGCCTCCGGCCTGGATGTCCCCGCCTCCCAGGACCTCCACCGCGACGTCGGCGATCGGCTGGCCGGTCTCGGCGTCGGTGACCGTCCCGGTCACGGTACCCTGCTGGGCGGCCGCGGGAACCGCCAGGGCGGCGGCGAAGAGGAGGGCGAGACCGAACCGCGTACACTTCAGGAGCATGGTCGGACCTCGAATCGGATGAGGGGGAATTCGCTGGCGACCCACCCGGATCCGGCGGCCGGCCCGGGCGGACCGTCGCCCCGGCGGGGGGGACGACCCGGCCCGCGAAACATCCGTTTTTCGCGTCCGGTGATCGGAATACTATACGCCCCCTCGCTCGCGATCAACGATTTCCGCGATCCCCCGTCTTCCCGGCGCTCCGCGCCTACGGGGCGTCGTCCCCCGGGATCACCACCGGCGGGACCTCCAGCTCCCGGATCAGAGCATTGAAGGCGGCGAGCCGGTCCATCAGCGCCGCGAACGCGTCGCTCCGCTCGGACCACTCCTCCTCCAGGTCCGCCAAGCGCTCCCGGGCGCCCTCCGTGACCGGGGGCTCGGTGCCGTCCACCGATCCGAAGAGGTGGAGGATCTGGGCGTCCAGCCGGTTCTGGAAGTTGATGACGTCCTGGAAGGTTTCCTGCTTGGCCTGGACCACGGTGGTCTCCCAGGTCTCCAGGTCGGCGGTGAGGGAATCGCCGACCGCCCGGAGCGTATCGGCCCCCTCGATCTCGACGGCGCGCTCCAGGACCGACGCGACCTGATCCCGGACCCGCCGTCCCCGGTTCACCGACGCGTACAGCTGGTCGGCCGTGGCGCCGACCCGGGCGAGGAACGCGTCCTGCTCCCGATACTCGGCGTCGGTGGCGTCCCAGCGGGGGTCTGGAATCAGTCGAACGTCGCTTCCCGCCGTGGTCTCCCCCACGGTGAGCCGGATCCGGTAGATCCCGGGCGACGCCATCCGGCCCCCGGCACTCCCGTACCTCATGAGGTCCTCCACCGCGGTCATGGGCTCGTGCCGGAAGTCCCAGGTCACGGTGTTCAGGCCGGCCTCGAGCCCGTCGATCTCTGAGTAGTCCTCGTCTCCCGCGGCTTCCGGGTCGGTGGCGTAGGTGCGCACGGCCTCTCCTGCGGGCTCCAGAATCTCCACGGTGACCAGGGTCGAAGAGTCGGGGTCCTCGCCGAGTAGGAAGTGGATCGGCACGCCCGAGGGCGGGTTCCCGCCCTCCCGGGGGCCCCGTTCGCCCCCGAAACCGCCCGACCACGCCACTCGGGGGGTGTCGTCGGGACGGAAGAGGTGGACCGGGGCTCCGGCCACCGACGCGCTCATCTGCCGCACCGGCCCGAGCTCGTCCAGGATCCAGAAGGCCCGACCCTGGGTCGAGGCCACCAGGTCGCCCCGGTGGACCAGCAGGTCGGTCACCGGCACCACCGGCAGGTTCAGCTGCCACTTCCGCCACCCATCGCCGTCGTCGAAGGAGAGGTAGACCCCCACCTCGGTGCCCGCGTAGAGCAGACCCTCGCGCTCCGGGTCCTCGCGGACGACCCGGACCCAGGCGCCGGGGGCGTCGATCCCGTCCACGATCCGGGTCCAGGTCCGGCCGTAGTCCCGGGTGCGGAAGAGGTGGGGCGTGAAGTCGTCGAACTTGTAGCGGGTGAAGACCACGTAGGCCTTCGCCGGGTCGTGGGGCGACGCCTCGATCGAGTTGATCATCCCCTCGGGCAGGTCCGGAGGTGTCACCTCGGTCCAGTTCTCGCCCCCGTCCCGGGTCAGGTGCACGAGGCCGTCGTCGGAGCCCGCCCAGAGGGTTCCATCGGCCAGGGGCGACGGCTCCAGGTACATGATCGTGTTGTAGTTCTCGCCCCCCGCTCCCTCGTTGGTGATCGGCGCTCCGCCCGGACCCTGCTTCTCCTCCTCGTCCCGGGTGAGGTCGGGGGAGATCACCTCCCAGCTCTGCCCCCGGTCCGAGGTGCGGAAGACCACGTTGCCCCCGAAGTAGATCGTCTCCGGATCGTGGGGGTCGGCCACCACCGGAGCGTTCCAGTTGAAGCGATAGGGCTGGTCCACGGGGTCCACGCCGAGGCCGAGGAAGGGGTAGGGCTGGATCGGCTTGCTCCGACGCGTGAGCCGGTCCCAGCGGTCGATGAGGCCCTGGTAGCAGTTCCCGAAGACGTAGCGCGGGTCCTCGGGGTCGAAGGCCAGGTAGGCGCTCTCGCATCCGGCCACCGGGTAGAAGTCCGACCAGCCGATCCCCCCGAACGAAGCGCTACGGATCCCGATCGCCGAGTTGTCCTGCTGGCCGCCGTAGACGTGGTAGGGGAACTGGGCGTCGGCGTTCACCCGGTAGAACTGGGCCGTGGGCTGGTTGTGGAGCGTGGACCAGCTCTCGCCCCCGTTGGTGCTGATCTCCGCGCCCCCGTCGTCGGCCAGGATCATCCGCTCGGGATCCCGGGGATTGATCCACAGGTCGTGGGTGTCCCCGTGGCCGACCTCGATCTGGATGAAGGTGCGCCCGCCGTCCACCGAGAGGTTGAAGGGGGCGTTGAGCACGACGACCGTGTTCGGATCCGTGGGATGGGCGAAGACCTCCATGTAGTACCAGGACCGGGCCTGGATCACCCGTGCGTCGCTCGTCTGCCGCCAGCTCCGCCCTCCGTCGTCGGAGCGGTAGAGGCCGCCCTGTCCGGGCTCGGCCTCGACGATCGCGTAGAGCCGGTCCGGATCCGCCGGCGAGACGTCGACGCTGGTCTTCCCCATGAGCTCGGGAAGGCCCTCGTCGATCGCCTCCCAGGTGTCCCCGCCGTCGGTGGACTTCCAGAGACCGCTCCCGGGGCCGCCGGACCGCACCCTCCACGGCTCCCGGAGGTGGTCCCAGAAGGCGGCGTAGAGGACCCGGGGGTTGGTGGCGTCCAGGGCCAGATCCGAAGCGCCGGCGGTCTCGCCCACGTAGAGGACCCGCTCCCAGCTGGCGCCCCCGTCCACGGAGCGGTAGACCCCCCGTTCCTCGGAGGGCCCGTGCACCGCCCCCTGGGCGGCGACCCAAACCCGGTCCGGATCGTCGGGATGCACCCGAATCCGGGAGATGTGTCGCGTGCCCTCGAGGCCGAGGTGGGTCCAAGTCTCCCCCGCGTCGGTGGAGCGATAGACCCCGTCACCGTGGGAGGTGGTGACGCCCCGGACCGGGTGCTCGCCCATCCCCACGTAGACGACGTTGGGATCCGAGGGAGCCACGGCGATCGCGCCCACGGACCCGGTGTTGAAGAAGCCGTCGGAGACGTTGCTCCACGTCTCCCCACCGTCGGTGGTCTTCCAGACGCCCCCACCGGTGGAGCCCATGTAGTAGGTCTCGGGCCGGCTCGGGACGCCGTGGACGGCCACGGCGCGTCCGCCCCGGAAGGGACCGATATTCCTCCAGGTCAGCCCCTCGAACGCCCGCTCCGGGATCCCTCCCTCCTGGGCCGGGAGCGGGGAGCGGAGGGCGGGGGCCGCAAGGAGAAGCAGGACGAGGGAGACGATGGGGCCGAGCCCCGGCCGGGGAACGGCCGTCGGGCGCCCGGTGCGGACGCGGGCCGTGGGATGCCTCATGAGGTGGAGCTCCTCCGTCGTGGGATTCCGCGGGTGCGTTCGCCGGAGATCCTACCGCCGGCCCTGGCGTGTGCCAAGGCCTCGCGCCACAATCACGTCCGCCGCCCACCTCCACTCCGTGCGGGAGACGACGCAGGTGAGCCACGCAGTCGATGTCGACGCCGTTCGCGCCGCCCGGGAGCGCGTCTCGGACCGGGTCCACCGGACCCCGCTCTTCGGCTCCCGGACCCTCGGCGACCGGATCGGAGCCCCGGTGCTCCTCAAGTGCGAGAACCTCCAGAAGACCGGCTCGTTCAAGCCGCGGGGAGCCCTGAATCGTCTCCTGACCCTGGAGTCCGGGGCCCGGGACCGGGGGGTGATCACGATCTCCGCCGGCAACCACGCCCAGGCGCTGGCCTGGGCCGGCGGCGCGGCCGGTGTCCCGGCCACCGTCGTGATGCCGGAGAGCGCGCCCCGGTCGAAGGTGCGGGCTTGTCACGGCTACGGAGCCGAGGTGATTCTCCACGGGGACGTCTTCGAGGCGTTCCAGAGGTCCCTGGAGCTGGCGGATGAGCGGGCGCTCACCTTCGTCCATCCCTTCGACGACGAGCGGATCGTGGCCGGTCAGGGCACCGCGGCCCTGGAGATCGCCGAAGACGCGGACGACCTCGCGGCGGTGGTCGTACCCGTGGGCGGTGGGGGGCTGATCTCGGGGATCGCGGTGGCCATGGCGGGGCTGGACCCGTCGATCAGGATCTACGGCGTCGAGCCCGAGGGAGCCGCGGCGATGCGGAGAAGCCTGGATGCCGGCGAGGCCCTTCACCTGGACGAGGTGGACACCGTGGCCGACGGCCTCGCCGCACCGATGGCGGGGAATCTCACATACGAGCTGGTGCGCCGCTACGTGGAGGACGTGGTCGTGGTGAGCGACGCCGAGATCGTGGAGGCGATGGAGCTCATCCTCGCCCGATGCAAGCTGCTGGTCGAGCCGGCGGGGGCGGCGGGGGTCGCGGCACTCCTCGCCGGTCGGATCCCACTCCCGAACGGGCCCGTGGCCGCCGTGCTCAGCGGGGGAAACGTGGACCTGGACCGCCTCCCGGAGCTCTTCGCCCTCGCGGAGGGCGAGGGATCAAGCGCGGGCTGAGGGGCGAGCCGTGTGCCGCTTCGTGGCCTACGCCGGACCCGAGCGCAGCGCCCGGGCCCTGGTCTTCGGCGGAACCCACCCCCTGGTCGAGCAGAGCTGGGCACCCCGGGAGCTCCTCTACGGGAGCGTCAACGCGGACGGGTACGGGGTGGGATGGTACGACGACGGACGTCCCGTCCGGATCGCCCGGCCCGAGCCGGTCTGGTACGATCCCGAACTGGAGCGCCTCCTGGAGACCGTCCGGGGCTCCCTGGTGGTCGCGTCGCTCCGGAACGCCACTCCTGGGATCCCCCTGGGGCCCGAAGCCATCGCGCCCCTGGTTCGGGAGGGCCACCTCTTCGTCTTCAATGGATACATCCAGGAGTTCGGCCCCCGCTACCTCCGGCGATTCCTCGACACCGTCCCAGACGACCTCTTCGGCACGCTCCGGAGCGTCAGCGACACCGAGACCCTCTTCCTCATGGCGCTGGCCCACGTGCGCCGGGGGGCGGATCCCGGCGAGGCCCTGGAAGCGGTGGTCCGGGAGGTCCGGGAGGCCGTGGGCGACGAGCTGGAAGCCCAGCTCAACCTCCTCCTGGCCGACGAGAGGGGGGTGGCGGTGACCCGGGCCTCCTCGGTGGAGGAGACGAACTCCCTCTATCTCGCCCGGGACCCCTCCCTGGCCCGCGGCGGAATCGTGGTGGCGTCGGAGGCCCTGGACGAGGAGCCGGTCTGGACCCCGGTGGAGCCCCAGTCCCTGGTGATGGCTCACGTGGACGGAACGGTGCGGACGAAGGATCTGTAGGCGGCGGATCCCCACCGCGGCCGCCGCCCCGGAAATCGGCCATCAGGACCCGGCGGCCTCCGGATCGCTTGCTGGATCACGCCCCCGCGCCGTGTAGCGGTCCCGGAAGGTCCGGGCGGTCTCCAGGGCCGCCTCGCCGATCACCTCCGGTCCCAGGCGGCGAGCGCCGGTCAGGGCCAGGTCGAAGAGCTCCAGCGCCCGCCGGGCCCGCTCCGGGTCCCCCACGCCCTGCCGGGCCGCGCCCTCCAGGTCGGGAGGCTCGCCGGTGCAGACGAGCTCCCGGGCATCCTCCAGGGCCCCGTCGTCGAGGAGGAGCCCGGCGAGGAAGACCACCGGCGCCGCATACCAGCGGGGGGGAAGCGCGTCCACGCTGCGCACCTCCAGGTATCCCCGGGGCCGGACCTCGGGGAAGAGGGTGCTCAGGTGCGCCCGCCACGCCTCCTCCCCCACGTCCCTCGCACCCAGCCACTCCCGGAAGGGTCGGGGAGGCTCGGCCGGGCTCCCCAGGAGGATCGCCTCGGCGTCCAGGGCGAACGCCAGATAGTCCTCCACCGGGTCGCCGGGAACGAAGACTCCGGACCGGGACCGATCCAGGAGCTGCCACTGCCGGGCCCGGTAGCTCCGATATCCGGTCTCCGCCCCCCCGTATCTGGAGGAGTTCGCGAAGAGCGCGATGAGGTGGGGCACCAGGCCGTTCGCGACCCGCCAGCGGAGGAGAGGCCGGGAGCCCAGATCGAGGTTCACGTGGACCGCGGCGGTCTGGAGCATCATGCGGCGTCCGGCGGATCCCTTCCGGTCCAGGTGGCGGGCCAGGCGGAGGTATCGGCCACTCGCCACCGCCAGCCGTGCGCGCTCCTCCGGGGTCACCGGGTCGATCCCCCGGGTGACCAGCTCGATCCCCCGGACCCGGCCCACCCCCCGGAGGGCCTCCACCGCCCTCGCCACCTCATCGAGAGCCTCGTCGACGGAGCGCCCGACGGTCGACGAGTACTCGAGCTGGCCTCCGGGCTCCAGGCTCCAGGCGCCACCCCCGGACACCGGGACACACGGTGCGCCCGTTCCCGGCGACCTTTCCGGCTCTCGTCCCGGAGCCCCGAGATCCCTGAGGAGGGTGAGGAGATCCGGTCCCCTCCCGTCCTCCAGGGGCAGAGGGGTGCCGTCTCCCTCCCGAACCGGGATCAGCTCCACCTCGACCCCGATGCGCTCCGGCGCCCGGCTCGGAGCGTCGAGGCCGAAGACCCTGCGGCGGACGTCGTCCGCCAGCCGGAGTCGGGGCCCCGCCGTCGTCTCGGTCACGCCGCCTTCACCCGTCGTCCCAGCGCCAGGGCGTAGAGCCCCTCGGGGTCGACCCACCACTGGTCCAGGTGGTACCCCGCCGACGCGAAGAGCTCCTCCACCGCCCCCCGGTCGTACTTGCAGCTGACCTCGGTCCGGATCCCCTCCCCGGCCTCGATCCGCAGCACCGTTCCGTCGGGAAGCCGGGCCTCCTGCGCCCGCTCGGCCTCCAGCCAGATCTCGACCCGGCTCCGGGCGTCGTCGTAGACCGCCCGGTGCCGGAACGCCCGAGGCTCGAATCCCGTGCCCAGCCAGCGGTTCAGGACCCGGAGGACGTTCCGGTTGAACGCCGCCGTGACCCCCTCGGAGTCGTCGTACGCCTGGAGGACGCGGGACCGACTCTTTCCGGAGCCCGGGCGGAGGTCGGCCCCCAGGAGGAAGGCATCCCCCGGAGCGGTGAGGGTCGCCACTCTCTCGAGGAGCTCCCGGTCCCGGGGGGACGGAAAGTTGCCGATCGTGCTGCCCAGGAGGGCGAAGACCGCGGGACGCTCCAGGACCACGTCGAGCTCCAGTCCGGCGCTGATGTCCGCCACCACGGGCTCGACCCTGAGATCCGGGTATTCCCGACGGAGTCGCCGGGCCGACGCGTCGAGGAAATCTCGGCTCACGTCCACGGGCACGTAGAGGGCCCGGGCCTCGCTCGCCTCCAGCGCGTCCAGGAGGATCCGCGTCTTGCGGGCGCTCCCGGCACCGAGCTCAACCAGGGACCCGGGGGCCTCCTCCCGGATCCACCGCCGCGCCGGCCCCTCGAGGATCCGAACCTCGGCGTCCGTCAGGTAATACTCCGGGAGCCGGGTGATGCGCTCGAACAGCTCCGAGCCCCGGTGGTCGTAGAAGAATTTGGGAGACAGCTCCCTGGGCTCTCGGAGGAGGCTCTCCCGGACCTCCTCCGCCATTCCGGGCCACGGGCAGCGGTCCTCCTCGGCCCCCTCCCCACGCCGGGCGGGGGCCTCTTCTCTCCCGGACGTCCCCGGGGCGCGCCGGGCGCCCCGCCCTCCTCCATCTCCGGAAGAGGCGGTCCGCTCCGCCTCAGTCATCCCGGGCACATCGGAAGCCGGCGAAGATCTGCCTCCGGATCGGGAAATCCCAGTTCCGGAAGGTGTTTCGGATCGCCCCGGGCCGGGTGGCCCAGGACCCGCCCCGGAGCACCCGATGGTCCTCGCCGAAGAAGACCTCGGAATACTCCGCGTAGGGAAACGCCTCGAAGCCCGGATAGCCCCCGAACGGGGAGGAGGTCCACTCCCACACGTCGCCCAGCATCCCCTGACACCCTACGGGGGAGGCGCCCCGGGGGTGACTTCCCACGGGAGCCGTGCCGAACGCGAGCTGCTCCAGGTTCGCACGGGAGGCCTCCGGCGGCTCTTCCCCCCAGGGATAGGTCCGCTTGTCTCCGCCCGCGGGATCCCACGAGGCGGCCGCCTCCCACTCGACCTCGGTGGGCAGTCGCTTGCCCGCCCAGCGTGCGAAGGCGCCGGCCTCGTGCCAGCACACGTGACATACGGGGTGGCGGGGATCCACCTCCCTCGTCCGGTCCATGGTCCGCACCCTCCAGCCGTGTCCGTCTCGACCCCAGTAGGCCGGGGCCTCGGCCCCCTCCTCCCGGAGCCACGCCCATCCTTCGTCGGACCAGAGCTCCCGACGCCGGTAGCCCCCGTCCTCCATGAACTCGAGATACGCCCCGTTCGTGACCGGGTGCGCGTCGATCCAGAAGGGGTCCAGCTCGAGGCGGTGGGCCGGACGCTCGTTGTCGTAGGCCGCGCCGCGGTCGTCGGTGCCCATTTCCACCTCTCCGCCGGGGAAGCGGACCATGCCCGACTCCGGCGAGACCTCTCCCCCCGCCCGCCCGGAGAGATCCACGGCCCGGGGCGGGCGGTAGGGCTCTCCCCGCTTCAGCTGGAGGGTCTGGAGGATCGTCTCGTTGTGCTGGTACTCGTGCTGGAGTACCATCCGGAAGACGAACCCCTGCTCCAGAAGGGGCGAGCTCCCGTCGAGCTCGATCCGGTCCAGGCGGTCGAGGACGGCACTCCGGACCCGGGCCATGTAGTCCAGCGCCTCCCGGGGGCTCGGGAGCGCCAGACCGTCCCGGGTCGAGCGGGGATTCTCGAAGGGGTCGTAGATCCCCCGGAGGCCCTCCTTCCCCTCGCCCCCCGCGTCCAGGTTCTCGAGGAGCCAGACCTCCTCGAAGTGGGCGATGTGGCCCAGGTCCCAGACGATGGGGCTCATGAGGGGGCTGTGCTGCCGCGTCAGGTCGTCGTCGCAGAGACCGGCGACGAGGAGGAGGGTCCGGGCGCGGGCTTCGGCGAGGAGCCGGGAGATCTCGTGGCTCGCGAGAGATCGTCCGGTCTGGGTCGGCATGGAGCTTCGGGGATCGAGTCGAGGTCGGGTCCTACGTTCGACGGCCGGGACCGCGGAAGATAGTGTGCGTCCGGGGACGGGTGCGAACGACCCCGGCACGGTGTGGCGCCGGTGCGCGGGGCGCCCCGTCGCCGTGTAACCCTGGCGCACCCCCGGAGGGTTCCCGACCTCGCACGCGGCGAGCTCGGCCCCGGACCGGCACCGTGTGGAGCGGACCCGAGGGGAGAGGACCGACGTGGACACCTCCGAGATCGACGGCCCCCCGGCCCTGGAAGCCCGGGAGGTGGAGAAGCGGTACGGGGCGGTGGTGGCCCTCGATCGGATCACGCTCCGGGCGGAGGGCGGGGAGTGCGTGGCCCTGGTCGGGGAGAGCGGGTCGGGAAAGACGACGCTGCTGCGCGCCTTCAACCGGATGGTGGAGCCCGACGCCGGGTCGGTCCGGGTCGGAGAGCGGGACGTCGCCACGTGGGATCCGGTGGAGCTGAGGCGCCGCACCGGCTACGTGCAGCAGGAGGGCGGGCTCCTACCCCACTGGTCGGTCCTGCGCAACGCCGCCCTCGTGCCCCGCCTCCGTGGAATGGAGGACGCTGAAGACCTCGCTCGTTCCGCCCTGGAGAGGGTCGGTCTCCCACCGGGGGAGTTCGGCCACCGGTGGCCGCGGCAGCTCTCGGGTGGCCAGCGCCAGCGGGTGGCGATCGCCCGGNNCGCCCGGGCCCTGGCCGCCCGGCCGGGGGTGATCCTCCTCGACGAGCCCTTCGGCGCCGTGGACGCGATCACCCGGGCGGAGCTCCAGGACGGATTCCGCGCCCTCCGCCGTTCCCTCCGGGTGACCGCCCTCCTGGTCACCCACGATCTCCGCGAGGCCCTGGCCCTGGGGGACCGGGTGGCCGTGCTCCGCGGTGGAAGGCTGGTGCGCATGGGGCCGCCCGACGAGCTCAGGAGGGATCCGGGGAGCCCGTACGTGGGTCGTCTCCTGGCGAAGGCCGGCGTGGAGGGGTCGTGAGGCCGGCGATCCTCGTCCCGCTGGCCGCCCTGGCGGCGCTTCCCTTGGCGGCTCCGGCCCAGAGCCCGGGCGACAGCCGCCCGGTGGTCGTGGCCTCGAAGCCCTTCGGCGAGTCCTACCTGCTGGGCGAGGTCTTCGCCCAGCTCCTCGAGGCCCGGGGTCACCCGGTGGACCGCCGGCTGGGTCTGGGCGCCACCGAGATCGCCTTTCAGGCGCTTCGGACCGGGGGGATCGACGTCTACCCCGAGTACACCGGGACCGGCCTCCTGGCGATCCTGGGGCGGGAGCCCCGGGGCGGCCCTCGGGAGGTCTTTCGCGCCGTCTCCGACGCCTTCCGGGAGCGTTGGGGGGTCCGCTGGCTCCCGCCCCTGGGGTTCGAGAACACCTACGCCGTGGCGGTCCGGAGGGAAACGGCCCGGCGCCATGGCCTGGAGACCCTCTCGGACCTCGCCGCGGTCGGGGACTCCCTGGTCGGGGGCTTCTCCCCGGACTTCATCGGCCGGGAGGACGGGCTGCCGGGCCTGCGCCGAGCCTACGACCTCCGCTTCCGTGCGGTCCGCTCCCTCCTCCAGGCCGTGAAGTACGAGGCCCTGGCCGAAGGTCGGGTGGACGTGATCGACGGCTACTCCACCGACGGGTTCGTGGAGCGCTACGAACTGGTCGTCCTCGAGGACGACCGGGGCTTCTTTCCGCCCTACGAGGCGGCGGCACTGGTGAGCGCGGAGCTCTGGGTCCGGCGGCCGGAGGCGGTCCGGGCCCTGGCCGAGCTCTCGGGCCTCTTCGACGACGCCCTGGTCCGACGCCTGAACCGCCGGGTCGAGGTGGAGGGTGAGCCCCTGGAGCGCGTGGCCCGGGACGCCCTGGTCGAAGTGGGGCTCGTGGAGGAGAGCGGGAGGGACATCGGGGCCGGGAGCCCCGGGATTTCCCCGGACGGCGCCGCATCCGGCCCATCCCGGGGCCTCCGGGTCGTCTCTTCCCTCCCCGCCTACCTATGGGAGCGAAGGGGCGAGCTGGGGCGCCTCACCCTGAGGCACCTCCTCCTCGTGGGGATCTCCCTGGGCGCCGCCGTCCTCCTCGCGGTACCCCTGGGCCTCTTCCTCGAGCGGGCCCGGCGCAGCGCCGAGGGGGTGATCCGGGGGGTGGGCGTGCTCCAGACCGTCCCCAGCATCGCGCTCCTGGCCTTCATGATCCCCCTCCTGGGGATCGGCGTCGTTCCCGCCCTCGTCGCCCTCTTCCTCTACTCCCTCTTCCCGATCCTCCGGAACACCTTCACCGGGGTGCGGGACGCCGACCCCGACGCCGTGGGAGCCGCCCGGGCTCTGGGGATGACCCCCCTCCAACTCCTCCTTCACGTCCGGCTGCCCCTGGCCGCCCCGGTGATCATGGCAGGGATACGGACCGCGGCCGTGATCAACGTGGGCACCGCCACCCTGGCCGCGTTCATCGGGGCCGGCGGCCTGGGCGACCCCATCGTCACGGGCCTGGCCCTCTCCGACACCCGGATGATCCTCTCGGGCGCCGTCCCCGCCGCCCTCCTGGCCCTGGCCGCCGACGCCGCTCTGGCCCTGGCCGAGGGCGTGGTGTCGCCGTCGGGCCTGGAGGAGTAGGAACCTGGCACCGCCCGGCCCCCGGCCCCCGTCGGCCCTCCCGCCCCCCTCCGGAGCCTCACCACCCGGGGCCCGCCCCCCGCGTCGACGCATCGGCCCCGGCGACAAGAAAGAGCTCGGCGATCGCCTCGGCGAGCTCCGGCTCGATCGGCGCCTCCGACAGGTTGGCCAACGCCGCCACCACCATGCCCCGATCCCGGTCGATCCAGAGCACGGTCCGCCCCCCCACGGACCCGCCGGTATGGTGGACGAGCTCTTCGCCGCGGGCGTTCGTGTCGACTCTCCAGCCAATCCCGTAACCCGTTTTGTCACCGTTACTTAGCACCTGAGAGGTAAAAAGACGCTCGAGGCTCTCCGGGTGGAGGAATCCGGGCTCCAGGTGGGCGGCCCCGAAACGCACCAGGTCCTCGGCGGTGGAGAGGAATCCGCCCCCCGCCCACTTGTAGGAGTTGTCCACGAATTCGGCGTTCAGGACCCGCCAGTCGTCGGAGCGGCGGTAGTATCCGGTCCGGTGGGCGATGATCGAGTCGGTGTGGCCGGCCACCGTGCCGCGCATCCCCAGGGGCTCGAAGACCCTGCGGCGCATGTGGGGAAGGAACGCCTCGCCGGAGGCCCGCTCCACCACGGCGCTGAGCAGGTTCCAGCCGTAGCTCGAGTAGGAGTAGTCGGTCCCGGGCGCGAAGAGGAGGGTGTCGCGGGCGAAGATCCGCAGCCCCTCGGTCACGCTGCCGTAGCGCTCGCTGTTAAGGAACTCGTCGTCCCGATAGTGCCGGACCCCGGCGACGTGGCCCCCGAGCTGCCGGGGGGTGACCGTCCAGCGCTTCTCCGGAAACTCGGCCACGTAGCGCCGGACCGGAGCGTCGAGCTCCACCCTTCCCTCCTCGACCAGGAGGAGCAGGGCCGCCGCGGTGATCGGCTTCGACACGCTCCCGACCCGGAATCGGGTCAGCGGCGTGACCGGAACCCCGTGCTCCAGGTCGGCCCAGCCGAACCCCTCGGACCAGAGGATCCGCCCGCCCCGCCCCACCGCCACGGAGAGGCCGGGGATCGCCTCCACCGCCATGAGGGTCCGGAGGATCGAGCGCGCGCTGTCCACGGCCTCCCGGTAGGGCGCCGCCGGCGCGGGGGCTTCGGCGACTTCGGGGACCTGCGCGCCCGCCGAAGCGGGTGCGCCGGCGAGGGCGCACCCCAGGACCACCGGGAAGAACTCTCTCGCCCGTGGCCGAATCTGCGCTCTTGGTGCCATGGCCCATGAGATCTCGAGGAAGGCCTCGGGGAGCTCCCCTTGGGAGGGCAGGGCCCCGCTCCGGGCCGCCGCAGGGTCGGACCACGAGAGCGGAACGAAGACCCTCGACCGCGGGTTCTCCTCGGCGGCGGGTGATCGCTCCCCCCGAAGGGCGCCAACCTATCGCCCTCGCGCACTCTTCCGAAAGGAGGCGGCCATGGGCCTGAACGAGATGCAGCTCGAGTGGTGCGAGAACCACGAGTGGGACTTCTCGGAACTCACCGCCCTCTTCATCAACTGCACCCTGAAGAGGTCGCCGGCCGTCTCCCACACCCGAGGCCTCATGGACGTGGCCGTGGAGATCATGGAGCGGAACGGGGTCTCCGTGGAGGTCCTCCGAGCCGTGGATCACGACCTCGTGCCGGGCGTGCAGCCCGACATGACCGAGCACGGATGGGACCGGGACCCCTGGCCCGGGATCTACCGGAAGGTGGCCGACGCCCAGATCCTGGTCCTCGGCACGCCGATCTGGCTGGGCGAGAAGTCGTCGGTGTGCCAGAGGGTAATCGAGCGCCTGTACGGAAACTCGGCGCTCCTCAACGAGCGTGGACAGTACGCCTACTACGGGAAGGTCGGCGGCTGCATCGTCACCGGGAACGAGGACGGGATCAAGCACTGCGCCATGGGGATCCTCTACGCGCTCCAGCACCTGGGCTACACGGTCCCGCCCCAGGCCGACGCCGGCTGGATCGGAGAGGCCGGACCGGGTCCCTCCTACCTGGACGAGGGCTCCGGGGGGCCCGAGAACGACTTCACCCAGCGCAACACGACCTTCATGACCTGGAATCTCCTCCACATGGCCCGCATGCTCAGGGATCGGGGCGGGGTGCCGGCCCACGGCAACCAGCGCTCGGCGTGGGAGGCGGGCTGCCGCTTCGACCACCCGAACCCCGAGCACCGGTAGGACGGGGAGGGGGGGCGGGCGCCGGCGTCGCTCCGAGGCTGGAAACCTCGTCTCCGGTTCAGGGTTGTCTAGAACCGGCCGCAGGTAATCGATTCTCGCCGTCCCCCGCCGGCCGGCACCCGCCGGCGGCGGCGTGACGCGGACCACCCGTGAAGAGAGGAGCGCTGGAGATGAGTCGACCGAGTCGCTTCGGTGTCCTTCTACTCGCCTTCGGCGTCGTCGCCTGCGGAGGCGAGACCGGCGAGATGGTGGAGGGCGAGGAGGAGGAGACGGCCGCCGCCGGCGCGGCCGCCGCCTCCGACGAGCGCAGGGTGGAGATCGTCCGCCCCGCGGACGGCGACACCGTCGAAGGACCCGCCGTGGAGGTCCGGCTGGCGGCCCACGGCTTCACGGTGGTCCCCGCTGGAGACACCACGCCCAACAGCGGCCACCACCACATCTTCCTCGACCGGGACGTCTCCCCCCCGGGCGAGCCGATCCCCACCGAGGCGGGGCACATCATGCACATGGGGGACGGCTCGAGCACCTTCGTCTTCGACAGCGTCGCCTCGGGCCCGCACCGGCTGATCACCGTGGTCGGGGACGCGATTCACGCGCCCGTCCCCGGTCTCCGGGACACGGTGGAGTTCACGGTCCGGTAGAAGCGTGACCGGGGCGGTCGGCGGAGCCGCCGCCCTCATTCCACACGCGTGGCCGCGAGGCGACGGATCGACGCAATGCCCGCGGCCGGGCCGAGGGCGAGCGCGGGGAAGGCCCACCGCCATCCCGCCGCGTCCACGACCAGCGGCACGCCCTGGATCGTGATCATCGTCAGGAGGAATCCCAGGGAGGTCTGGAGGGTGAGAGCGGTGCCCACCCCCTCGGGGGGCGCAACCTCGGTCACCAGGGCGCTGAACTGGGCGGAATCGGCGACGATGAAGAACCCCCACCCCCCGGCCAGGACCCCGAGGACCCACAGGGGGCCCCCGAAGAGAGCGGCCGAGAGAAGACAGCACGCCCCGCTCGCCCCCATGGCCAGGTTCACGAACCGCTCCCGTCCGATTCGATCGGCCGCCCATCCCCCCATCACGCAGCCGGCTCCTCCGGCGGCGATGGCGCCGAAGGCCACCAGATCCACGGTGGAACCCGTGGGCCCGATGCCGCCGGCAGCCACGCTGGCCGCGAGATAGGCGGGGATCCACGTCCACCAGGCGTAGAGCTCCCACATGTGGCCCAGGTATCCCCCCGTCGCCAGCATCGTCTCCCGGTGGCGCAGGATCCGCCCGACCAGCCCCCAGGAGAAGGGGCGGCGCTCGAAGGGGTAGGGTCCGTCCCGATACGCCCCGAAGACCAGGACGCCCCCCAGGAGCGCCCCCGCCGAGGCGCCCAGGACCACGGGCTCCACGCCGCCACCCAGCCCCTCGCGCACGGCCTTCAAGAGGTACGGCGTCGCCTTCCCCACCGTCAGCGCCCCCACGATCGTGCCGATCGCCAGGCCCCGGGCCGAGCGGAACCAGGTCGCCGCCATCTTCATGGCGGGGGGATAGACGCCGGCCAGGAAGAAGCCGACCAGGAAGCGGGAGGCGAGGGCGGACCCGTATCCCGGCGCCGCCAGCAGGGCGGCGTTGGCCCCCGCTCCGAGCCACACCGAGACGGCGAAATACGGTCGCGACGGGATCACGTCGGCCAGGTTGAGGAGAGCCGCCGCCGCGGTACCCGCCACGAACCCCAGCTGGACCGTGGTGGTGAGCCAGCCCGCCTGGGACGCGGTGAGTCTCCAGGTCTCCCGGAGCTCGGGGGAGACGGCGCTGGCCGTGAACCAGAGGGACATGCCCAGGAGCTCGGCGACGGCGAGGAGGGCCAGGATCCCCCACCGCTCCCTGGGGCCCGCCGCCCCCCCCGGATCCCTCACCGGGCGAAGAGGCTCCGGACCAGGAACCAGACGTTCGCCGGGCGCTCGGCCAGGCGACGCATGTACCAGGGAAACCACGCCGGGCCGTAGCTGATCAGCACCCGGACCGACGCCCCGTCCCGGGCGAGGTGACGCTGGGCCTCCGGCCGGATTCCGTAGAGCATCTGGAGCTCGTAGGCGTCGTCGGGGAGACCGCGCTTCCGGGCCTCCTCCCGGATCCGTCCCAGGAGGTCGAGGTCGTGGGTGGCGAAGGCGTGGCGGCGGCTCCCATCCGCCTCCATGTCGGCCAGGAGCCGGGACCCGAGCCGGAGATAGGCTTCGTCAACGTCGGCCCGGGCGGGGTAGGCCACGTCCGCCGGCTCGGCATACGCCCCCTTCACCAGCCGGATCGTGGCGCCGTCCGTGAGGAGCTCCTCGAGATCGTCTTCGGTCCGGTAGAGGTAGGCCTGGAGGCAGACCGCAGCGTTCTCGTGGCTCGCCCGCACCGCCCGGAAGAGCTCGAGGGTCCGTTCGACGTAGCGGCTGGACTCCATGTCGATCCAGACCCTTCGGCCCGCGGTGGCGGCCCGTCGGCAGAGGTCCTCCACCGCCTCCCGGGCGACTCCGGGACCCTGGTCGAGCCCGAGCTGGGTGAGCTTCACCGAGATCTCCGCCGGCGGCCGCAGGCCCTCCGCCTCCGCTAGGACCTCGCCGTAGTGCTCCCGGACCTCATCGGCCTCCTCCGGCGACTCCACGTTCTCACCAAGGAGGGTCAGCACCGCGGCGATCCCGTCCTCCCCGAGGCGCTCCGAGGCTTCCACGGCGTCTCCCAGGGTCTCCCCCGGGATGAAGCGGCGCACCGCCCGCCGGACGAAGCCCAGGCGGGGAAGCCGCTCGGCCAGGAAGCGGTTCGTGGACGCCCAAAGGAGCAGCCGCCGGATCACGGGATCCGCCGGGCCGCGGTCCGGGCCCCCGTCCTCACGCTCACCGGAGGGATCGCCTCATTCCCGTCCGCCCGCGTCCCCGATCCGGAGCGGCTCCTCCTCCGGAAAGGGCGTGTATCCCGCGGCGTCGAGGGCGCTTCGGTAGGCGGCCACGGGCCCCTGATGGACCGCGTTGACCCCGTCCACGATCCGCTCCAGGGCCGAGCGCGCCCGCTCCACGTACGCCCGGTCGTTGGGCGAGGGCGCTCCGGACCCGCTGGAGAGGACGAAGAAGGTCTCGCGGACCGCGTCGAAGGGCGTCTCGCCCCCGCATATCCCCTGGCACTCGGGGCCCGTGAAGAGAGTGTCCCGGAGCGCCGAGAGGGTGTCGGCCAGAGCCTCTCCCCCCTTCCGGAGCCCCGGATCGTCGGAGCCCAGGTTCCGGAGGACACCCTCCACGGCCGAACGGGCGTCCTGGAGCCGGCCCTCCGCCCTCTCGGCCAGGGCGTACCACGCCCCGGCGCTGAGCAGCGCGTCGAGCCTGGCGCTCCGGGCCGAGGGGGGCACGTCGGTGCGCGGATCTGCCACGACCTCGACGCGACCGCCGGAGGCCGGTGCCACATCACCCTCCCCGAGGCGGACACTCACGGCGTAGGCGCCGGGGAGGACCTCCGGGGCCCCGGGGCTGAAAAAGCCGCCGCCCCCGTCGGCCCACGGGACGTCCATCCGCAGGTCCCAGACGACCCGGTTGACCCCCCGCTCCCCGGGGCCGCTGAGGGTCCGCACGACCTCACCCGCCGCCCCTCCCTCCCGGATCTCGATCGTGGCGCCCTCGGCGTCGGATCCGCCGACCCAGTAAGTCAGGATCGCGCCGTAGGGACGCATCGCTCCGAAGAACATGGCGTGCCCCGTGGACCGATACCCGATCCGCTCCGCGATCTCGTGCTGGCGCGCCGGGGCCGGGGTGAAGAGGTGCACGGGTCGCTCCCGGATCGAGGGCTCGGCGGCCAGCTCCTCCAGGGGACGGACGTCGTCCACGATCTGCACCGCCCGGCCGTGGGTGCCCAGCACCAGATCCCGGTCCCGGGGATGGACCACGGCGTCCCGGACGGGCGCGGGGGGGATTCCGTGGGTCCAGTGGATCCAGCTCCGCCCCCGGTCCAGGCTCACGTAGAGGCCGAACTCGGTGCCCAGGAAGAGGAGGTCCCGCGTCGCCGGATCCTCCTCCAGCACGTGGGCGAAGCCGAAGACCTCGTCCGTGGGCAGCCTCTCCCACCCCTCGCCGTAGTCGTCGGTGCGGAAGACGTAGGTCTCCCAGTTCCCCCGCCGGTGGTCGTCGAAGACCACGTACGCGGTGCCCGGGTCGTGGGCCGAGGGCTCGACCCACGGGGCGTAGGTGGCATCGGGGACGCCCTCGATCGCCGCGCCCACGTTCGTCCACGTGGCCCCGTCGTCCCGGGTGAGCTGGACGTTGCCGTCGTCGGTGCCCACCCAGATCACGTCCTCCTCCAGGGGACTCGGCGCGATCGAGAGGATCGTCGTGTGGTTCTCGGCACCGGTGGCGTCCAGGGTCAGCCCCCCGCTCACGTCCTGGCGCTGCTTGCCCGGATCGTCGGTGGTCAGGTCCGGGGAGACGATCACCCAGCTCCGGCCGCCGTCCCGGCTCCGGTGCACGTACTGGCTTCCCAGATAGATCGTCGTGGAGTCGCGGGGATCCAGGGCCAGGGGCGCGTTCCAGTTGAACCGGAGGGTGTCGCCCTCGGGCGGCGCGGGCCGGATCCTCCGCCTCTCCCCGGTGCGCTTGTCGAAGCGCATGAGGTTGCCCTGCTGGGACTGGGAGTAGCCGTAGCGCGGCTCGGAGAAGTCCACCATGGCCTCGAAGCCGTCCCCGCCGCCCAAGCGGCGCCAGTGGGCGTTCATCACCCCGCGGTCCTCCCACACCGTCATGGGGCCGTACCAGCTGCCGTTGTCCTGCAGCCCCCCGTAGACGTTGAAGGGGACCTCCATGTCCACCGAGATCTTGTAGAACTGGCCCACGGGCAGGTTCTCCACGAACCGCCACGTCTCGCCCCGGTCGTGGGTGAAGGCGATGCCTCCGTCCTTCCCGATGATCATCCGGCGGGATCGTCGGGGTCGATCCAGAGCTCGTGGACGTCGCCGTGGACGATCCGGCTCGGCACCACCGTGCTCCACCGCCGGCCCATGTCCTGGCTCACGTCCACCGAGCCCGCCAGGCGATAGACACGGTTCTCGTTCTCCGGGTCCACCCGGAGGTCGGCGTAGTAGAAGGGCCGGGGATTGACCCCCTCCACGTCGCTGATCGTCCGGAAGCTCCGCCCCCCGTCCTCGGACCGCAGCAGCACGCTCCTCTCGGCCTCGACCAGGGCGTAGACCACCTCGGGGCTCGAGCGGGCGATCGCCAGGCCGATCCGGCCCAGGGGCCCTTCGGGCAAGCCCTCGTCGGGCCCCAGCTCGGCCCACGTCTCGCCGCCGTCGTGGGTCACGAAGAGCCCGCTCCCGTCGCCGCCCGACTCGAAGAACCAGGACCAACGACGGTACTCCCACATCGACGCGAAGAGCTTGGCGGGGTTCTCCGGGTCCATGACCAGGTCGGCAGCGCCGGTCCGGTCGTCCCCGGGAAGAATCCGCTCCCAGCTCTCCCCCCCGTCGACGGTCCGGAAGACGCCCCGCTCGTCCCCGTCGCTCCACGCGGGGCCCAGCGCCGCCACGTAGGCCACGTCGGGGTCCGTGGGGTGGGGGACGACACGGTGGATCCGTTCGGAGCCCTCGAGGCCCAGGTGCGACCAGCTCTCGCCCCCGTCGACGCTCTTGAAGATCCCGTACCCCACGCCCGCGGAGTTGCGGGGGTTGCCCTCTCCGGTCCCCACCCAGATCACGTCGGGGTTCGCCGGCGAGACGGCCACGGCTCCGATCCCCAGGACCGGCTGGTCGTCGAAGACGGGCTCCCAGGTGATCCCCCCGTCCAGGGACCGCCACACTCCGCCGGTGGCCGCGCCGACGAAGATGCGGCTGCGGTCCGAGGGATCCACGTTCACCGCGGCGACCCGGCCGCTCATCCCGGCCGGCCCGATCGACCGGCCCGTCATGGCGGCGAAGAGGTCGTCCGAATCCTGGGCCGCCCCGGAGCCCGGCAGCCCGGAAGCCATGGAGAGGGAGAGGACCAGGGGAGCCAGCAATCGGTGGAACGAAGAGGTTGCCATGGCTTTCCCACCGTGAGGAGAGGCGGCGGCGTGACGCAATGATCCGAGGGCGACCGCCATCGTGCAAGCGAGGGACCGGCTCCACCGCCCGGGCCGCGGGAACGCCCCCAGTAGAGGCGATTCCCCGGGCGAGAGCAAGGATACACTCTCCTTGACCCCTCCACCGGCCCACCCGAATCTTTCGGGTACCCCTTCGCGGGTGCCCGCCCAGCAGCCCGCCGGCCCCGGAGTCCATGACGACAGCGGAAGACCGAAGAGATCGACCCGTGCCGCTCCGGGCCCTCGCCCTCTCCGTGGGCGCCCTCGCCATTCCCGTCGCGGGCGCGTTCTGGATCCCCGGCGCCCTGGAGGACTACGCCGCTCTCCTCTGGCTTCTGGCCCTCGTCCCCGCGTTCCTCCTGGCCTACTACCGGGGATGGCAGGGGGTGGCGACGGCTCTGGCCGCGGGAATGGCGGTCCTCTCCCTGACCCAGGCGGCGGTGGTCTGGCTGGGAAGGGCGCCCCCCGATCTCCTCTTCGCCGTGGTCACCGCGTATTTGCTCGTCGCCCTGGGGATCGGCTGGATGGCGGAGCTCTTTCTCCGGGACGTGGAGCGGGTCGAGGATCTGGCGTTCACCGATCTCCTGACCCGCCTGCCGAACCGGCGCCACGCCCGGGTCTTCCTGGAAAACGAGTTCGCCGCCGCCGAGCGTGGCCGCCTTCTCGCGGTCGTGCTCTTCGATCTCGACGAGTTCAAGCGGTACAACGACCGCTACGGTCACCAGGTGGGGGACGAGGCGCTGCGGATCTTCGCGGAGGTCCTGGGCCGATCGACCCGGAAGATGAATCTCTCGGCCCGATTCGGAGGCGAGGAATTCGTCTCGGTCCTGGCGGGCTCGGACGCCGAGGGCGCCATGATCTTCGCCGACCGGGTTCGGAAGACGCTCAAGGCGAGCGAGCTGCCGAACGGGTCGCTGAGCGTGAGCGCGGGCGTCGCCGCGTACAATCCCAGCATGCGATCCCCGGACGAGCTGCTGGCGGCCGCCGACCACGCGCTCTACCGGGCCAAGAGGGACGGGAGGGATTGTGTCCGGCTCTTCGGGCGCACGCTTCTCTTCGAGACGGCCACTCCCGACGCGTCCCTGAGCCCGGCGGCGCTCGAGGATCCGGGGGAGTCCCGGGACTATCCCCGGCCGGCGGCGGAGATCGGACACAGCGCGCCCCCTCTGACCCTCCTTCCCCATCAGACCACCGGCTTCGGCACCGGCAGGAAGGCCCTCGTGGTGGACGACGAGAGGCCGGTCCGGGAGCTGATCTCCAACTACCTGACCCAGGAGGGCTTCTCGGTCGCCGAAGCGGGCGACGTGAAGGGCGCCGTCCGCCAGCTCCACGCGGAGTTCGACGTGGTCGTGGTCGACCTGCGTCTACCCGGCCCCCCGGGGACCGAGGTGGTGAAGGCGACGAAGTCCCGCTGGCCGGCTACCCAGGTGATCGTCATCACGGGTCTGAGGGACTCCGGGGTGGCGGCCGAGGCGCTGAGCGTCGGGGCCGACCGCTATCTCTACAAGCCGTTCGGGATGCCGGAGCTGCGGTCCCACATCACCTCCTCCCTGGCGGCCCGGGACCGGATCCTCAGGGAGCGAGGGTCCGATCAGAAGGCGGCCCGGGCCGGCGACGCCCGCACCGTGGAGTCCCGGCAGAGCGTGGTGGAAGGGATCCGGAGCCTGGTCCGCGCCGCCGAGATCCGGGATCCCTACCTCCGCAACCACGGGAGCCGGGTCTGGGCGTACGCGAACCGTCTCGCCCGGGTCGTGGACCCCGATGAGACGGCCCTTCCCCGGGAGTCGCTCCGCCTGGCGTGCGAGGTCCACGACGTGGGCCGCCTGCGGGTCCCCGCCACGATCCTGGGAAAGGAGGACTCCTTGTCGATCCGGGAGACCGAGCGGGTCCAGGAGCATCCCCGGGCCGGGCGGCAGATCCTGGAGCCGATCCTCGACGATACGCTGGTCCTCGAGGTCGTGAGCTGGCACCACGAGCGGTGGGACGGCTCGGGCTATCCCGACGGTCTCGCGGGCGGTGCGATCCCGCTGGCGGCCCGACTGGTGGCCGTGGCCGACACCCTCGACGCCCTCACCTCCGCCCGCCCCCAGAGGCCGGCCCGGTCCTGGGACACGGCGCTCGAAGAGATTCGGGAGCGCTCCGGCACCCAGTTCGATCCCGCCCTGGTGGACGCCCTGGAAGCGGTTCTTCCGGAGCTTCGCGAGGTCTTCGACGGTCGAGAGATCGAGCGGTCCGCTTAGCGGGGCCCCGGGGGTTCGCTCCCGAGCGAGTTCGGATCTTGGACCCCAGCGCGGCCCGCTTCCGCCTGGATCGTCCCGTCAGGGCCGCTCCATCACGAAGGCCCAGAGCGCCTCGGCCCGTGCGATGGCGGGGGAGACGTCCCGCGGCAGGAGAAGCCGGTCCTCGACCAGGCTCCGCACGGCGGTCCTCACCCTCTCCATGTAGCCCTCCTCGCTGCCGTACAGCGCCTTCACCGACGGTCGGGAGTCGCCGCTCTCGCCGGCCTCCTCCGGAGTTCTGGGAAGGGGCGCGAAGGTACCCCTGAAGTCCCGGAGCTCGTCGGTGGCTGCGGGCGCCCCGTGTCGGAGGCTCCACGGGGCGTAGGTCGCGAGGGGCACCCGGAGCTCAAGGCCGTGGAGACCCGCGACCTCGTTGCCGAGCCCGTCCACCTGGGAGACCTGGGACGGGAACTCGGGACCGAGCTCCGGCGGCTGCTTCGTGATGATTCCCCGGGTCCGGAAGTCCGGGCCGTAGTCCGCCCGGTACGCGACGTGGATCACGCCGGGTGCCCGCACCCCGGGGACCCCCGGGAAGGCCAGCCCCTCTGGGGGCACCAGCGTGCCGTCCGCGATCCGGGGAAACGAGCTCCCGGGCGGCTCCCTGCCGGTTTCCACCCATTCGATCAGGGCCACGCCGAGGGCCCGGAGGGTGAGGAGAAAGTCCAGCGGGTTCCCCACGAACGCCCGGGAGTCGTGGATCCGGCTCGACTCGGAGGGAGGGAACCCACCGACGGAGTGCTGACCGCTGGCCAGGTGGTAGATCCGCTCGTTGGAGCGCGGGGGGAAGTCCTGTCGTCCGTCCACAGAGGTGTGGATCAGCGATGCCGCGCGGCCCCAGTACTCGTAGCCGGTGTTCGTGTAGAAGACGAGAGGCAGGTCTTCCTCCTCGGCCCCGGCCAGAAGGCCGTCCTCCACGCCGCTCACCGGATCGCGCTGCGCGCGGCTCGTGAAAGGGAAGAGGTCGGTGGGATAGAAGAAGGCCGAGTACCGGTGTGCGTCCCGGGACGGCTGGGCGAAGCGATGGTTGAAGCTGCCCCTCCCCGCGCCGGCGGTGTGGATCAGCATCCCGTCGTAGACCTTCCGGTCCCCCTCGTCGACGTTGAAGCCCTGATTGAGGAAATGGCGCAGGAAGCGTCCGGTCTGGGACACCCCGAACGCGATCCCCCGGCTCACCGGGAACTCGCTGTCCAGGTCGTACTTCGCGTAGGAGAGGACGTCCCGGATCGCCGCGAGGCCCAAGCCCACGACTCGGGGATTCCGGGCCCGGTATACGAGCTCGTAGATCCGGCCCGGCTCGAACCCCCCTTCCAGCCGGATCGCCGTGAGACGGGGGCCCGTCTCCCCCGCCCCGGCCGGCGCCCGGGGGACGAACCGCCAGGCGTCCCGGGAAACCGTGTCCCGGGGAGCGGGGCGCCCCGACCGCAGCGTCAGGACGTTGGCCGGATCGTCGGCATCCACGGGGGGATACGCCCGGTGGCCGCGGTGGCCCAGAGGGAGCACCTCGGTGGGCTCGTCCACGACCCAGTCAGCCCGGACGAGGCCCGTGATCGGGCCGTCTGCGCCCCGCGCGATGGGGACGCGGAGCCGGACCAGGTCCGGCCGGTCGGGGACATCGTACTGCCAGCCGACCCAGATCAGCGTGAGCCCCATCTCCATGAGGAGCCCGTCCCCGATCTCCTCCTCGCTGCCGGGATCGGCGGAGGAGACGGAGGCTCGCTGGAAGTATCGCAGAGACGCCTTCCTCCCCCGGTTGCTGACTTCCACCCAGGCCAGGCCCCGGCGACGGGCCGGGTCCACGGGCTGGAGGACCATGAAGTCCGCCCACGCCTCCACCTTCCCGGCACCGTTGCGGGTGGCCCGATCCAGGTCCACGATCGCCGCGTTGCGGGGGTTCTCCGGATCGAAGGCGAAGAAGATCCGGCCCACGAGCTTCTCGTACGCACCCGCGGCTCCGAACGCCCGTCCCCCCAGGATCACCTCCCGGTGCAGCACTTCGACGCGCACCACCTCGGCGGACGCGGGAAGCGTGGCGACGGCGAGCCCGAGGAGGACAGGCGGGAGGGTGAGCCAGCGCGTTGGACGCATCGTCGTCTCCTTGAACGACCGGGTCGGCCTCCGACTCAGAAGCCGAGGACGAGCCCCATGTCGGCGACCAGATAGCGCATCGTGAGGGATCCGAGGCCGTCGAACCCCGGGCTCATCCCCGCGTATCGCACTCCGGGAGAGAGCACCAGATTCGGCCGAATCCGGATCGCCACGCCCGCGCCTGCCTCGAATCCCACGCTCCGATCCGAGTCCACCTCCTCGACGCCGCCCAGGCCGGGGGCGAGCCCCTCCACGCGATACGTGAGCAACCCGGCCCGCAGCCACGGCGCGATCCGACCCGGATGGAAGAGGATCCGTGCCCCGACGTCGAAGCCCGTGGACACCAGGTCGGTGTCGCGACCGCAACCTCCGGCAGGGCACGAGAAGCGCATCTGGCTGAAGCCGACATAGGGCGCGAGCCACCAGCTGGGGGCATAAGAGAAGTCCAGGCCGAAGGCGAACCCCTCGCCGGCCGCGCCGGGCCACTCCGCCTTCGCCTCCGCGAACTCCTCCAGCGGCAGGCTGCCACCCATCCGGATCTCCAAGCTCAGGGGGGAGATCTGCCCGGCGGCCCCGGTTCCGGCGGCGAAGAGGACCGCGCAGGCGGCCCCGACCAGGATTGGTACGGATCGCATGACGGCGCGTGTGGGTGGGAGATCGTGTGAGGGCTATCCTATGCCCGGGCCACTTCGCGCGCCACACCGGGGCTCGTTGCCGACGACCGGCGGGGCCCGTAGTCTCCGAGCGTCGACGGGTGGAGTCGAAGCCGCCCGGCCATCCCCGCGGACCGGGTGCCCGGCGCCCGAGGAGCTCGCGCGTGCCCTCCCGAACCCAGCTGCCAACCGCCGCACGGACCCACGGCTTCACCGAGTCGGTGATCCGGGAGATGACCCGGGTGGCCCGGCACCACGGCGCCGTGAACCTGGCCCAGGGCTTTCCGGACTTCCCGGCTCCCGCCGTGCTCAAGGAGGCTGCGTGCCGGGCGATCCGGGACGACGTGAACCAGTACGCCATCACCTGGGGGGCGCCTGAGCTCCGGGAGGCCCTGGCGGAGAAGTACCGGCGCTCCTACGGCCTCGAGGTCGATCCGGAGAGGGAGATCACGGTGACGTGCGGCGCCACCGAGGCCATGGCCGCGACCATGCTGGCGGTGGTCGACCCGGGAGACGAGGTGATCGTCCCGGAGCCCTTCTACGAGAACTACGGCCCCGACGCGGTCCTCTCCGGCGCTCGACCTCGATTCCTGACCCTCGAGGCTCCGGAATTCCGGATCGACGCGGAGCGCCTCGCCGCCCTGGCGGGTCCCCGGACCCGGGCGATCGTCCTGAACACGCCGAACAACCCGACCGGGAGGGTCTTCGACCGGGACGAGCTGGAGTCCGTGGCAACCCTCTGCCGGGAGCGGGACCTCCTCCTCCTCACCGACGAGATCTACGAGCACATCCTCTACGAGGGCCGGCACGTTCCCCCCGCGACCCTCGAGGGGATGGCCGAGCGCACGGTCACCGTCAGCGGCCTCTCGAAGACGTTCAGCATCACGGGGTGGCGGATCGGGACGATCGTGGCGCCGGCTCCCGTCACCGACGCGATCCGGAAGGTCCACGACTTCCTGACCGTGGGCGCGCCGGCCCCGCTCCAGGAGGCGTGCGCAGAGGGGCTGAGGAGCCTCGGGGAGGCGTACTACGACGGCCTGGTCCGGGACTACGGGGAGCGTCGGGAAGTCCTCCATCAGGCCCTCTCCGGGGCGGGATTCGAATGCGCGCTTCCCCAGGGCGCCTACTACATCATGGCGGACTTCTCGCCCCTGAGCGACGACGACGACGCCACCTTCGCCAGGACCCTGGCCCGGGACGGGGGCGTGGCGGCGGTTCCGGGCTCGAGCTTCTTTCACGGAGGGGAGGGGGGGCGAAGCCTCGTCCGGTTCGCCTTCTGCAAGCGGGTGGAGACCCTGGAGGACGCGGGAGAGCGCCTCCTCAGGTACGCCCGGGCCGGCGCCTGAGCCCGGCTCGCCGCCGGCGGCCCGGGAAAGGACCGCACGGCGGCGGAGAAGGTCAGCCGCGAGCCGCGTTGCTCAGCACCCGCACGACCCCCTATCCGTCCGGGGAGTCCTCCGCGCCGCGGCTCTCCGGGGCGTCGGCATCGACGATCTCCGCAGCGGGGCCGGAGCCGTTCCCGTTCGCCCCGTGTCCGTGGGTCCCGTTGCCGTTCGCGCCGTTGTCGCCGATGGGGAGCGCCGCGTCCTCCCCGTCCAGCTCCGCCACCCGCCCGGACCAGCGGCGCATCATCCGGACGAACGCTTCTGCCATCTTCGGCTCGAACTCGCTCCCCGCCCCGGCCTCGATATAGGTGAGAACCCGCTCCGTGGGCCAGGCGTCCCGGTAGGGCCGGTCCGTGCGCAGGGCGTCGAAGACGTCGCAGACGTGGACCAGGGCGCTGGCCCGATGGGCCGACCGGGGATAGTGCAGCTCGGGATAGCCGCCTCCGTCGAGCTGGAGGTGGTGCTCGTAGGCGACGATGGCGGCCACGTCCAGAATCTCCTCGGTCTCCAGGATGATGCGGGCGCCCTCCACGGTGTGGCTGTCCATGACCCGGCGCTCCTCCTCGCTGAGCTTGCCGGGCTTGTTCAGGATCTCGTCGGGCACGCGGACCTTGCCCAGATCGTGGAGGAGGCCCGCGATCCCGAAGGTTCGCACCTCCTTGGGACCCAGGCCGACGAACTCCGCCAGCGCCATGGTCAGGGTGGAGAGATTGAGGGCGTGGGCCGTCGTGTACTCGTCGTACTGCCGCAGACGAAGCAGGGGGATCAGATAGGCCTGATCGGCGTGCATGGCGACGGAGAGGGCCCGGACGATCGAGTGGGCCTCCAGGAGGTGAAGCTCGCCCCGCTCCTTCATCTCCCGGTGGATCCAGCGGACCGTGTCCGCCTCGTCCTCGAGGGTGAAGTCGAGGGTGGCCGTGGCGACGCCACCGGGTCTGTCGTCTTCGTCCTCGTCCTCGAGCCCGACGACGCCGAACTTGATGTGGGTGGTCCGGGTCTGACGCACCTCCGAGGTTCGCTCGTCCCCTTCGGTGAGTCGACGGTGAACCCGGTCCAGGAAGACCTCCAGGTCGTGGCGCTCCACCGGGCCGGTGAACTCGAGCCGCTGCACGCCCGCGTCGCCCAGCCTCGGCGCCCAGTCCCAGCCCGCCATCTCCCGGAGCGGATGATCCCCGTAGACGATCTCGTCCCCGATGAAGGTGAAGCGCGCCCGGGGATCGTCGTCCTGAAGGAGGAGAAGCCGCTCGTAGACGTCGTCCAGGGCCCGCTCCCGGGAGGGGTGACCCTCCCGGTAGAGGGTCATGGTGGAGAACGCCTTGGCCATGGCCCTGAGGAATGCGGCGGCGGCGCTCATCGCCCTTCGTCTCCCTCCGCCGCGGCCCGGATCTCCGGCACCCTGGAGCGGCGAGCGGCGTCGAGGATCTTCCGGGCCGGGCCGTCTTCGGGCCAGGTGGACCGGAGAACCCCGAGGGCGGCCAGGACCGGACGCGAGGGCTGCGCCACCTTCTGCGAACCCAGAAGGCTCCGCCCGCCGTCGGCGAGCTCCACCAGGGCGTCCCGCGCCAGGGGCGAGTCCGCCCCCTCCAGGGCACGAACGGCCAGAGCCCTCAGATCCTCGGAGTGCTCGCCCCGGACGACGCGGTTGACGAGGGTGGGGAGGAGAGCGTCGGAAAGCCCCCGCTCCCGCACGTCGACGAGGGAGAGCCTCACCAGGCGATCGTCGGAGTCCGCGAGCCCCGCCGCCAGGGCCCGGGTGCGCATCTTGGGGCGCTGAAGGGCGAGGGGAAACGCCTCCCTGCGCACCCTGGCGTCCGGATGATCCACGTACTCCAGGGGATCGAACGTATCGGGAGCCTCCTCCCACCGCTTGATCAGGGCCAGCATGTTTCGCACGACGTACCAGCGCTGGTCCTGGAGCCGCTCCATGACGGCCTCGGCCACGCCGTCCTCCATGCGGGAGAGGACTTCGAAGACCTTGCGGCGCACCGCCCGGACCTCGGACTCCACCAGGGCGTCGAGGAGCGGATCCACGGCGGCCGCTCCCATCCAATCGATCAGGGCGTGGAGCGCGTCGGCATCCACCTCCTCCCCGGCCAGGAGGGCGCGGAGCCGATCGGGTCGGGTCAGGTACCCGCGGATCTCTTCTGCCGCCTCGCTTCCCGGAGGCGCCCCTTCCGCGAGCTCGAGGAGGCGGGCGATGTCTCCCTTCTCGGCGAGGGCAGACACGGCCACCCGCACGCTGGGGCCGAACGCGTCCACTTCGAGGGCCGTCTGCACGAGCCGGTCCGGCCCCGCCAGCTCCCGCTCGTCGGGCTCATCCTCCTCGCCGAGGTCGAATTCCGGTTCCGCCCGGGCGATCGTGTCCAGCATCTCCGTGTAGTCGTGGGGATTCGGGTCCTCGAGATCCCAGTTCTCGATCAGCTCCTCGACGTGGTCCCGGAGGGCGGTGTCGGCTTCGGCCCGCATCCGGTCCGGGCCGCTCCGGGCGTGCATGGAGAGCTTGGAGAGCATTCGCGTCATGGCGTGGGAGATCGTCTGTCCCGAGCTCGCGGCCGCCGCCTGCAGGAGCTTCATTACCGCGTCCGCCGCCAGCCCCTGGTTCGCGTCGAGGACGAAGCGTCGCAGGCGCTCCGTATCGCCGCCCAGCTCCAGCAGTCGCTCCAGGGTCTCCTCGTCCAGCTCCCGGATCAGCTCCGAGATCCGGCCCCGGATGCCCTCGGCGCCCTCTCCGTCCCGGCCCTTCTGCTCCTCGGCGAGCTGGAGGAGATAGCCCACGATGACCTCGTCGTATTCCTCCTCCCCCCGGCGGCTCCGGATCGTCTCGGCGAGCACGTCCCCCTCGGGCGCGTCTTCGATCCCCAGGGGCTCGTCGGCGCCCAGCGCCGCCTGCACCAGGCCGAGCCAGAGGAGGATCGCCGGGTCCGCCCCCTCGGCGAGCTCCCCTCCCCCGTCGCGGAGCCAGAGCTTCCGGTAGCCCACGGGATGGACCGTGAGGTGGTCCCGGCCGGGCTGCTCCCCGTCGGAGAGCTGCCCCACGGGCACTCCCTCCTCCGGGTCGGCGGCCAGGGCCCGGAGGAGCTCCTTCACCTCCCGGGCCACGATCCCCTTCCGGAAGACGAGAACGCCGATCTCGTGATCGTGGAGGCGCCGGGCGAGGTCGCTCAGCACGGGGTGCCCGGCCTCGGTGGCCACGCCGTCGATGATGAGCTGGCTCTGGGCCACGCCGACCGCCAGCTCGTCCCGACCCCCGAAGCACTCGGCCAGGCGCGCGATGACGCTCTCCGCCACGGGCGCGAGGGCGGGATGCTCCGGGGGATAGATCGCGTGGCGCCTCAACCCGATCGAGAGCTCGAGGAGCAGCTCGCCGACCTCTCGGGCGAGGGTCAGGCGTTGCTTCTCGTCCGCGCTCTGGCCTGGGGGGGAGGCTGCGCTCACGGAAAACGAACCGGGTTGCATGAAGGCGGAGCCGGGTCGACCCGCGCCGGATGTGGCCTATGATTCAAAGATAGGCCCCCTGTTCACCGGCCGTGAAGAGTTTCGTTCCCGGGGTCTCGCAGGGGTGGGCGCTCTCTCAGCGATCCGCCTCCCCCTCGCCCGGCGGTCGGTCCGGCCCTTCGGAGTCGCTCCCTTCGGACCTGGGCGAGGAGCCTGCGGGCTCCATGCTCTCATTGCCGGAGTCGATCGGAAGGGCGCTATCCTCCGCCTCGATCTCGGCGACGCGCCCGGACCACCGGCGCATCATACGGACGAACGCCCGGGCCAGATCGGGCTCGAACTCGCTGCCCGCCCCCGCCTCGATGTAGGTGAGGACCCGCTCCATCGGCCACGCGTCCCGGTAGGGCCGATTCGTGCGCAGGGCGTCGAAGACATCACAGACGTGCACCAACTCGCTGGCCCGGTGGGCCACACGGGGGTAGCGCAGCGCGGGATAGCCCCGTCCGTCGAGCCGGAGATGGTGCTCGTAGGCCACGATCGCGGCCACGTCCATGAGCTCGTCGCTCTTCAGAATGATCCGGGCGCCCTCGACGGTGTGGCTGTTCATGATCCGCCGCTCCACCTCGGTCAGCTTTCCGGGCTTGTTCAGGATCTCGTCCGGAACCCGGACCTTGCCCAGGTCGTGCAGGAGCCCCGCGATCCCGAAGCATCGAACCGCCTTGGGTCCCAGGCCGATGAACTCCGACAGAGCCATCGTCAGGGTGGAGAGATTGAGGGCGTGGGCCGTGGTGTATTCGTCGTGCTGACGCAGCCGGAGCAGCGGGATCAGGCAGGACCGATCGGCGTGCATCGTCACGGAGAGAGACTGGACGATCGTGTGGGCCTCGAGGAGGTGCAGCTCGCCCCGATCCTTCATCTCCTGATGGAGCCACCGCACCGTGTCCGCCTCTTCCCGGAGCGTGAACTCCAGGGTGGCCGTGGCCACCTCCCTGGACCGCTCCTCGTCCTCCTCTCCCTCGAGGCCCACGACGCCGTGCTTGATGTGGGTGGGCCGGCTCTGGCGCACTTCGGCGGTCCGCTCCTCTCCCCCGGAGAGGCTGCGGTGAACCCGGTCCAGAAAGGCCTCCAGATCGTGGCGCTCCACTGGCCCCGTGAACTCGAGCCGCTGAGCGCCCGCGTCGGCCAGCCGGACTCCCCAGTCCCACCCCGCCATCTCGCGCAGCGGACGATCCCCGTAGACCACCTCCTCCTCGAGGAAGGTGAAGCGGGCGCGGGGATCCTCTTCCTGTAGGAGGACGAGGCGCTCGTAGACGTCGTCGAGCGCCCGCTCCCGGGAGGGGTGCCCGTCCTGGTATAGGGTCATCGTGGAGAGGGCCTTGGCCAGGCCTCTCAGGAAGGAGGCGGCCGCGCTCATCGTTCCTCCACCCCCCTCGCCGCGGCGCGGATCTCCCGGGTCCGCGACCGGCGAGCCGCCTTGAGGATCTTCCGGGCCCGGGCGTCGTCGGGCCACGTGGACTGAAGCACACGGAGCGCGGCCACGACGGAGGGGGAGGCCTCCGCCACCTTTTGAATCAGTCCCAGAAAGCTCCGGCCCCCGTCGGCGAGCTCCACGAGGGCGGCACGGGCCAGCGGCGACTGGATCCCGTCCAGCGCCCGCACCGCCAGGGCCCTCAGGTCTTCAGCGTGCTCGCCCCGCACGACCCGGTTCACCAGGGTGGGAAGCAGGGGATCGGGAAGCCCGTGCTCCTGCACGGTGAGGAGGGAGAGGCGCACCAGCCGGGGGTCCGAGTCGCCGAGCCCGGCCGCGACGGCCCTGCGGCGCACATTCGGCCGCTCGAGTGCGAGGGGTAGGGCCTGCAGGCGCACCCGAGGATCGGGATGGGCGACGTATGTCATGGGATCGAATCCCTCGGGAGGCCGATCCCACCGTCGGATCAAGGCCAGTAGGTTGCGCACCACGTACCACCGCTCGTCCCGGAGCCGCTTCATCACGGCTTCGTCCATTCTCACGTCCAGCCTGGAGAGGACCGCCAGGATCCTCCGGGTCGCGGGCCGATCCTCGGCCTCGGTCAGGGCGTCGAGGAGCGGGTCCACCGCCGCGACTCCCATCCACTCGATGATCGCCAGGAGCGCAGAGGCGTCCACGTCCTCTTGGGAGAGGAGAGCGCGGAGCCGATCGGGTCGGGTGAGGCACCCCCGGATCTCTTCGGCCGCCTCGCTCCCGCGAGGAGCAACGTCGACCAGTTCCACGAGGCGGGTCACGTCGCCCTGTTCCACGAGGGTGGCGACGGCCGTCCCCACGCCGGCACCGAACGCGTCCACCTCGAGGGCCGTCTCCACGAGCCGGTGCGGACCCGGCAGCGTCCATTCGTCCGGCAGGTCCGCGTCGGCGAGGTCGACGGCCGGCTCCGCCCGGGCGATCTCGTCCAGCACCTCCGAGTAGTCGTCGGGATTCGGATCTTCGAGCGCCCAGTCCGCGATCAGCTCCTCGACGCGGTCCCGGAGAGCGGCGTCGGCGTCCGCCCGGGTGGCCTCCGGGCCGGCGCTGGCGTGCCTGGCGAGCTCGGCGAGCATCCGCGTCATGGAACGGGAGATCGGCTGGCCCGCGTTCGCGGCGCCCGCCCGAAGGAGCTTCATCACGGCGTCGGCCTCGAGCCCCTGGTTCGCGCGCTGCACGAAGCGCTGCAGACGGCCCGTGTCTCCGCCCATGTCGAGCAGGCGCTGCAGGGTGTCGTCGTCGAGCTCTCGGATCAGCTCGGAGACACGCCCTCGGATCCCGTCGGGCGCCGGTCCCCCCGCTCCCTTCCGGTCCTCGGTGAGCTTCTGCAGGTAGCCCACGATGACTTTGTCGTAGCCGGCGTCCTGGGGCCGGCCACGGATCACCTCGGCGAGCGCGCCGCCCTCGGGCACGTCGTCCAGACCCATGGGTTCCTCGGCACCCAGCACCGCCTGGGCCAGGCCCAGCCAGAGGAGGATCGTGGGATCACCGGCCCCGGCGGGGTGGGCGTCTTCGGAGCGGAGGCGGAACTTCTCGTAGCCGACGGGATGAAGGATGACGTGCTCCCAGCCGGGGAAGTCCCTCTCGGCCCTCCGTCCCAGCGGCTCGCCGCCCTCGGGGTCAGCGGAAAGGGCCTGAAGCAGCTCCTGCACCTCGCCGAGGACGATCCCCTTCCTGAAGATGAGGGCGCCGAGCTCGTGATCGTGGAGTCTTCTCGCGAGGTCGCTCAGAACTGGGTGTGCGGCCTCGGTGGCCGCGCCCCGGATGATGAGCTGGCTCTGCGCCACCCCGATCGCCAGCTCGTCGCGCCCGTCGAAGCAGCGCGCCAACCGGGCGGTCACGTTCCTCGCCAGCGGTTCCAGGGAGGGATGGTCCGACGGGTAGATCGCGTGACGCCGCACGGCGATCGAGAGCTCGACGAGAAGCTCGCCGACCTCCGGGGAGAGGGAGACCCGCTGATTCTCGACCGCGCTCTGGCCGGGGGGGGAGGCTGCGCTCACGGAGTCCCAACCTGCTCGGGCGGGGGCGAGGCCCGGGCGGGCCGCGCCGAAACTGGCCTACACCACAAAGATACGCCCCCTGCTCCCCGGCGGTGAAGGATCGCGGGCGGGGTGAGCCCCGCCGGCCCCGTTGGGTCACACCTGTGGAAAAGTTAGCTTTCGGGCTGCAGCAGGGCGGAAGAACAGCCCCGGGCCGTCGCGACCACCGCGACAACCCGGAAAGAATGGAGTCCACGTTGAAGCCGAAGCCCGTTGGAGGAGCATGGCGGCGGGCCGCGGGCCACGCCAGATGCGGCGGTACGCGCCTGAGTGCCATACTGGCATGAAGTATCTTCGGAGAATCTTCGGACTCGCGGCCCTCGTCCTGATCGCCTTCGTGGCGGTGGGGATCCTCCTCCCGGGACGGTGGAGCGTGAAGCGCTCCGTGACGGTCCGCGTCCCCCGGGACTCGGCGTTCGCGGCCCTTCGCCGGGTCGACCGCTGGCGGGCCTGGATGCCCTGGCCCGAGGGGGTCGAGGCCCTGGGCGGTGCGGAGACGGCAGAGGGCGCCGGATTCCGCTGGGACGATCCCCGCTACGGCTCCGGACGCTTCGCCTTGACCGAGACCGAGCCTCCGCGGCTCCTGGCGTACGAGGTGACCCTGGAAGGGGGCGCCGCCCGGATCCGGGGCCGGATCCGGCTGGATCGAGGGGACGCCGGCACCCGGGTCATGTGGTCCGAGAGGGGGGAGTTCGGACGGAATCCGATCCTGGGCTACACGGCCCTCTTCATGGAGGACCGGCAGGGGACCCAGCTGGAGGACGTCCTGGAGCGCCTTCGGCGCGACCTGGAGGGGAGCGGTTCGGTTCGGCGCTGAGCGAGGTTTCGCGGTGGAGGAAGGGGCCCGGAACCAGCGGGCTCAGAGGCGCTCCCGCACCTGCTTGAGAAGCTCATCGTTCGTCTTCGTCTTCTTCATGACGGCAAGGATCTCGTTCATCGCGTCCACGGGGTTCGTATCCGCGAGGCGCTTGCGCATCGCCCGGGCCAGGGTGAGGGCGTCGTCGTCGAGGAGGAGCTCCTCCTTCCGGGTGGCCGACGAGGTGAGGTCGATCGCGGGGAAGATGCGCCGGTCGGCCAGCTCCCGGCTCAGCACCAGCTCGCTGTTCCCGGTTCCCTTGAACTCCTCGAAGATCACCTGGTCCATCCGGGACCCCGTGTCGATCAGCGCGGTGGCCACGATCGTCAGGGAGCCCCCGCCCTGCTCGGGATCGATCTTGCGCGCGCTGCCGAGGAAGCGCTTCGGCTTCTCCAGGGAGGTGGCGTCGAGCCCCCCGGACAGGGTTCGCCCGCTCCCCTCCTCCACGGTGTTGTACGACCGGGCCAGACGGGTGATCGAGTCGAGGATGATCACCACGTCGTCGCCCATCTCCACCCGGCGGCGTGCCCGCTCCAGGGTGATCTCGGCCACGTTGGTGTGGCGCTCCGCCGGGCGGTCGAAGCTGGAGGAGACGACCTCCCCGAAGCCGACGGACTCCATCTCCGTGATCTCCTCGGGGCGCTCGTCGATGAGGAGGATGATCAGCTCGCACTCGGGGTGGTTCTTCGTGATCCCCTCGGCGACCGACTGCAGCACCATCGTCTTCCCGGCCTTGGCCGGCGCCACGATCATGGCCCGCTGGCCCTTCCCGAAGGGGCAGAAGAGGTCGA
>JABAHQ010000709.1_pt2 | contig 45613 bp, 39 predicted proteins | sample 7062091 | NCBI WGS metagenome assembly JABAHQ01 (sample SAMN14534359, study PRJNA622989) | marine sediment metagenome | biome: marine biome [ENVO:00000428]; feature: marine pelagic biome [ENVO:01000023]; material: deep marine sediment [ENVO:00002113] | place: India: Gulf of Kutch | collected... | reverse complement strand
TTCTTCCAGCGGATCCTGGCCGGCTATCCGCGCAGCGACGAATCACGGCTGGCCCGCGATCAGGTCGATCGGTTGGGCTGTCGATAAACCGTAATGCCCGGCCCCGCGCCGGGCATCGTGTTCCTGCCAGATGCGCTGCCCCTACTGCGGTCAGACGAAGAATCGTGTGGTCGACTCGCGCACCAGCCGCGAGGGCCGCGCCGTGCGCCGTCGGCGTGAGTGCCAGGGCTGCGGCGAGCGCTTCACGACCTACGAGGTCGTGGAGGAACGCCCGTTGTCGATCAAGAAACGGGACGGCAGCTTCGAGCCCTTCGACCGTGCCAAGCTCATCCGCGGCATCCAGCTCGCCTGCAAGAAGCGGCCGGTCACTCTGGCGCAGATCGAGGAGATCGCCGACTCGATTCTCGAAGGTCTGGAGCGGAGCGAGTCGGGCGAGGTCGAGAGCTGGCAGATCGGCGAGCAGGTGATGCATCGCCTGCGCGACCTCGATCAGGTCGCCTACGTTCGCTTCGCCTCCGTGTATACCAACTTCCAAGATCCCGAGGAGTACCTGGAGACGATCCGCGATCTGGCCCAACGCGGCGGATACGACGCGGCCCAGCTCGACTTCCTCGAGTCGGCGCTGGGTGAGGACCTGGCTCGCAAGTCCAAAGGAAAGAAGGAGCCGCCCGAGTGAGGTGGCTGCTGACCGGCCCCCAGATCACCGCCTGGCTCGGCTCGTTGGCGTGGGGGCGGATCGGGCTGACCTCGGCCCTCGTCGCCCTCTACTTCCTCGGTTTCTACATCGCGGCCCGCGGGCCGGGTCAGCGCGCGCCGCGAGCCCGGGGCACCGGCGAGATGCCGTTCCTCGAGCACCTCGAGGAGCTCCGCTGGCGTCTGATTTGGGTGGGCATCTCCGTCCTCATCCTTTCGGTGGCCGGCTTCTTTCTCGTCACCGAGCTCGACGTCATCGGCCTGCTGAAGCGGCCGATCGAACCGCTCGTCCCCGACGGCCAGCTCCTGTTCACGAGCCCGACCGAGCCGATGACGGTCACGCTCAAGCTGTCGTTCGTGGTCGGCATCGTGCTGGGGGTCCCGATCATCGTCTATCACACGTGGGGGTTCATGTCTCCGGCCCTGCTACAGCGCGAGCGGGAAGTCGCGATCCCCGCCGTGATCGGAGGGTTCCTGCTCTTCCTGCTGGGCGTGGCGATGGCGTACTTCCTCGTGCTGCCGTTGGGTCTGCGGTTCCTGCTCGGATTCCAAACCCAGGCGCTGAATCCGATCATCACGATCGGCGAGTACCTGAAATTCGCCACCCGGCTGATTCTCGCCTTCGGGATCATTTTCGAGCTGCCGCTGGTATCAGTATTACTCGCGATGCTCGGCCTCATCACGGCCGACACTTTGAAACGCTACCGACGACACGCGATCGTCGGGGTGGCCGCGCTATCGGCCATCCTGACACCCGCTGATGTCGGCACGATGCTCATGATGATGGCGCCGCTGGTCCTGCTCTATGAGGTGTCGATTCTCCTCGTCGCTGTCATGGATCGCCGCCGGGTCGCTTACACTTCGCGCGAATCCGGCTCCGAGTGATCGGGCCTCGATGAGGGCGCTGATAATCGTCTGTTCGGCCGCCGCCCTGACCCTGGGGGCAGCCCCCGCACCCGTGTTCGCCGCGCCCTACAAGCCGTACAACGCCGCCCTCAGCTTCGCTCCCCAGGACACCACGCGCCGCCAGCCGCTCAAGGATCTCGCCCCGCCCCGCGACGAGCCGGATGCGGAAACACCGGGCGACTCCGCCGCGGTGGAGCGCGGCGAACCGTTCCCTCCCAGCGATTCGATCATGGAAGCCCTGATGCAAAGGGCCGGCTACCGACCGGTGGTCTACCAGGGTGACACGCTCGTCTTCACCACCAGCGACCGGGCGATCCATATCCGCGAGCGGGCCCACATCGAGCGGGCGGGCGACCAGTACTACGCCGACTCCGTGGTGTACCAGGGCGACACGCGCTGGGTGACCGGGTTCGGCAATATGCGGCTGATCAACGCCAAAGGGCAGGAAGTGAACAGCGAAGTCGGCCCGCTGGTGTACGACACCGATCGTCGCATCGGGACTATCCGCAACAGCGAGACCCGCTGGGAAGCCTGGCACGTGGCCGGCGACTTTACGCTGGAGGGGACGGACACCCTTTGGGTCAGCGGGGGCCACTTCACCACCTGCGATTTGCCCGAGCCGCACTACCGGTTCGAAGCCGACAAGATCAAGCTGATCCTCGGCAATATCGTGGTGGCCTGGCCGGTGCGTCTCTATTTCGGCGACGTGCCGGTCTTCTGGTTCCCCTTCATGGCGCAGGACGTCCGGCAGGGCCGGCACAGCGGCATACTGCCCCTGCAGTTCGGCGTCAACGACATCATTCGCAACTCGCCCGGCCGCAACCGGCACATATCGAACATCGGCTATTACTGGGCGATCAACGACTACATGGACGCCCAGCTCAGCATGGACTGGTGGAGCGATACCTGGACCCGATTGGATGGCTTCTTTCGCTATAAATGGGTTCGAAGGTTCATCGACGGTGGTCTGGCCTACTCGCACTTCCTGCTGCCCGACGGTGGCCGCGAGATATCCGGATCCTGGAACCACCGCCAGCGTTTTGGCGAGCGCGCCGACCTGCGCGCCTCGGTCCAGTTCGTTTCCAGCCAGCAGTTCCAACAGGATGCCGAGTTCAACCCGGAACGGCTCACCCAGAACATCCGATCGGACGTGGGCTTCACGCGGCGCTTCGACTGGGGGTCCCTGAGCCTCAGCGGCCAGCGGGTACAGCCGCTGTCGGAAGGGCAGGCGACGACCACCACGCTGCCACAGCTGTCCCTGACACTGTCACCCATCGTGCTCACGCCTGCCCGCTCGCCGCTCGACGCTCGCTGGTACAACGGTCTGACCTGGACGGGAAGTACGAATCTCAGTCACACTCTGACCCAACCGCCGGCCGCAGCCGACGAACGGAACCTGCGGTCGGCGGTGAGCTCGGGATTGACGCTGGGCAGTCTGAATTGGAACTCGAACGCGTCGTACAACGAGACCCGGATCGACAAGCCGGATACGCTGAGGACGGACACGAGCGCGACGGTGATCGGGTCACAGGTTCGCCGGGGGACCCTGGCCTGGAGGACGTCGATGGGCTATCGGCAGCGCCTGATCGGCACCACGAACCTGACGCCATCGCTGAACCTCGACGGATCGTTCTTCCGCTCCAATCAGACCGGGTTCGAGTTCATCTCGGCGCCTACCCGCGTTTCGGTTCGCGCCTCCCTCAACAGCGACATCTACGGGTTCTTCCCCGGCATCGGCCCGGCGGAGCGGATCCGCCACAAGTTCTCGCCCAATCTCAGCTGGTCCTACAGCCCCGAAGTCGAACCGGACACGACCCGAGACGACATCGTGGGCTTCAATCCCGCTGGCTTTCAGGAGCGGCACACGCTCAGCGTGGGTCTCAACCAGACGTTCGAGGCGAAGCTCCGGCCGAGGGAGGAACCGCCGCCCGAAGAGGCCGCCGACGACACCACGTCGGGCGTCGGGCGGGAACGGCAGGGGCGGGAAGCGACGCAGGAGGCCCGCAAGCTGACGATCCTCGCCATCAATACCTCCGCCGTCGCCTACGATTTCGTCGAGGGCGAGTTCACGACCGACCGCTTGAGCAACAGCATCACATCGGACCTGCTGCGCGGGCTTCAGGTTCGCGTGGAGCACGACCTGTTCCGCGAGGAGGTCAACAGCTTTGGCGAAGAGAAAAAGTTCTTCGATCCGTTCCTGACCCAGCTCAACCTCAGCTTCTCAGTCGGCGAACGGACACTCGCCGCGCTGTTGGGCGGCGGCATCGCGGACCGGGATGGAATCATCAACGAGACTCAGCCGTTCGAAGAGCTCGAGGACGAGGCGGCGCTCGCCGAAGAGGTGGATCAGCAGCGTCGCGAGGCGGGTGAGCGCGGCGACCGACGTCCCTGGAGCCTGAGCGTCAACTACAGCCTGGTGCGTGCGCGTCCGGAACCGGCGGGGAATCCTGAGCTGGAGGCTGTCGAGGCGGATCCGGGCAGCCGATTTTCGGCCTTTGTCTTCCGACCCATCCCGGATGTGCGGACGCCGACGCCGAACCGGCAGTCGTTGAGCCTCAACCTCGGCTTCAGTCCCACATCGAACTGGACTTTGAGCTGGCGGACGACGTACGATATCGAGGCCGGCGAGTTCGTGGACCAGGTGGTCAACTTGCGACGCGATCTTCACCGCTGGTCGGCGAACTTCCAGTTCTTGAAGGCATCGAACGGAAACATCACATTCAATTTCTCGGTCCATCTCAGCGATTTGCGCGACATCAAGTTCGACTATCGCCAGGAGAGTCGGGCGGCCGGAAACTAGGCCGGCGCCAGGCCAACGCTAATCGACGGAGGTACAGCGCCATGTCCACCATCAGCACGCCGCGGACGGTACGTGCGCCGCGCGGGACCGAAATCTCCTGCAAGGGCTGGCAGCAGGAAGCGGCGTTGAGGATGCTGATGAACAACCTCGATCCGGAAGTGGCGGAGAAGCCGGACGAGCTGATCGTTTACGGCGGTTCGGGCAAGGCCGCGCGCTCTTGGAAAGCCTTCGACGCCATCGTCGGCGCGCTACGCGAGCTCGAGAGCGATGAGACCCTGCTGGTCCAGAGCGGCAAGCCGGTCGGCGTATTCCGCACCCATCCGGACGCGCCGCGGGTCCTGATCGCCAACGCCAACCTGGTCGGCCGCTGGGCCAACTGGGACTACTTCAGGGGGCTGGAGCGCAAGGGGCTGATCATGTACGGCCAGATGACGGCCGGTTCCTGGATCTACATCGGCACTCAGGGGATCCTGCAGGGGACGTATGAGACGTTCGCCGCGGCCGCCAGGAAGCACTTCGACGGCTCGCTGAGCGGTCGCATGGTCGTGACCGGCGGCCTGGGAGGGATGGGTGGCGCCCAGCCGCTGGCCGCCACGATGAACGGGGCCGCGTTCCTCGCCGTCGAGGTCGACCCGCAGCGGGTCCAGCGCCGACTCGACACGCGGTACCTCGATCGGGCCAGCGAGGATCTGGATGAGGCGCTCGAGCTGGTCCTCGGCGCCCGTGAGAGGCGCGAGGCTCTGTCCGTCGGCCTGGTGGCGAACTGCGCCGACGTCGTGCCCGAGCTGGCCCGTCGCGGGGTCGTCCCCGACCTGGTCACCGACCAGACCAGCGCCCACGACGCCCTCGGCGGCTACGTGCCCCACGGTCTGTCGCTCGCCGAGGCGGACGAGCTGCGCGGACGGGATCCCGACGCGTACATCTCGCGTGCTATGGAGTCGATCGCCGAGCACGTCCGCGGGATGCTCGACCTGCAACGTCAGGGCTCGGTGGTGTTCGATTACGGCAACAACATCAGGGCGCAGGCTCGGGATGCGGGGGTGGAGAACGCCTTCGACTTCCCCGGCTTCGTCCCGGCCTACGTTCGCCCGCTCTTCTGCCAGGGGAAGGGGCCCTTCCGCTGGGCGGCCCTGTCCGGCGAGCCTTCGGACATCCATCGAACCGACGAGCTGGTGCTGGAGCTCTTCCCCGAGGACGAGGCGCTGCGCCGCTGGATCCGCCTGGCGGCGGAGAAGGTGGCGTTCCAAGGGCTGCCTTCGCGGATCTGCTGGCTGGGGCAGGGGGACCGGGCCAGGTTCGGGCTGGCGATCAACGAGCTGGTGGCGGACGGAAAGGTGGAGGCACCGATCGTCATCGGTCGCGATCATCTCGATACGGGGTCCGTGGCCAGCCCGTTCCGTGAGACCGAGGGGATGAAGGACGGGAGCGATGCCATAGCGGATTGGCCCGTCCTCAACGCGATGCTCAACGTGGCGAGCGGGGCCACCTGGGTGAGCTTTCATCATGGTGGCGGCGTGGGGATCGGCGATTCGCTCCACGCCGGGCAGGTTATCGTCGCCGACGGCACCCCCGAGGCCGCGCGGCGACTGGAGCGCGTGCTGACCAACGATCCCGGGAGCGGAGTGGCCCGCCACGCCGACGCGGGATACGAGGAGGCGCTCGCCGCGGCCCGGGAACACGGTATAAAGATCCCCGGGGCGACGGGTTAGCCCTGGCCCCGGGTGCAGGTCATTCATGCCGAGTCGAACACCATGGCGACATCACACGTCACCGTTCTCGAAGCTTCCCAGGTGCTGACCTGTCCGGGCGGCGCTGGGCCGCGCCGCGGCAAGGCGATGTCCGATATCGGCCTGATCGACGACGGCGCCGTCGCCATCGCCGACGGGCGCGTCGCCGCCGCCGGGACTCGCGATGAGCTCCGTGCCCGCTTCCCCGATGCGCCCCGGGAGGACCTCCGTGGCCACGTCCTCACCCCAGGACTCGTCGACTCTCACACCCACGCTGTCTTCGGCCGCTACCGGCTGGATGAATACGAGATGCGCTGCGCCGGAGTCCCCTACATGGAGATCGCTCGCCAGGGCGGCGGCATCAACGCCAGCGTACGGGACCTGCGCGAACGCGAGGAAGACGAGCTGGTCGAGCTCAGCCGGCCGCGCCTGCGGATGCTCCTCGAGCACGGCGTCACCACAGTCGAGATAAAGAGCGGCTATGGCTTGACCCTCGACGACGAGCTCAAGATGCTCCGCGTCATCCAGCGCCTCGGCGCGGAAGGGCCGATCGACGTGGTTCCCACTTTTCTCGGCGCCCACTCGGTACCGCCGGAATACCGGGATCGGCGCGATGAGTACGTCTCCCTCGTCGCCGACACCATGATCCCGGCCGTGGCCGACTCGGGGCTCGCCGTCTTCTGCGACGTCTTTCTCGAACCCGGCGTCTTCACCCCGGACGAGACCCGCCAGGTCCTCCACGCTGCCGTCGAGCACGGCCTCTGTCCCCGCATCCACGCCGATGAGTTCGAGTCCAGCGGCGGCGCCGAGCTGGCCGTCGAGTACGACGCCGCCTCCGCCGACCACCTCGGCGCCATCTCCGATGCCGGTATCTCCGCCATCGCCGGCTCGGATACCCTCGCCACCCTGTTGCCGGGCACCCTCTTCTTCCTCGGCAAGCACAACTTCCCGCCCGCCCGACGCCTCATCGACGCCGGCGCCGCCGTCGCCCTGGCCAGCGACTTCAACCCCGGATCCTCCCCAACCGTCAACTTGCAGCTCATCATGAGCATCGCCTGCAGCCGGCTCGGCCTGTCGCCGGCCGAGGCGCTGGTCGCCTGCACCGCCAACGGCGCCGCCGCCCTCCGGCTGCGGGACGGGCAGGGGACGCTGGAGGCAGAGGCGCCGGCAGACATCGTGGCGTTCCGAGGGACGGATTACCGTATCATTCCTTACTTGTATGGGGTCAATCATTGCGTCGCCGTCTGGAAGAACGGCCGACGGGTTCACTGAACGCCAGCGCAACTTATATTGTCAATGAGGTGTAGACGGGCTAAGCTTGACCGTTAAAGGTTCGAGCGCCGTCTCTCCCGGCCCCCTCCCCCCGGCCTGGCGCGGGCGCTGTACGGATTGACACCCGGCGTGGGCGCGCGGACTTCTCAGGGTAGCCGGTTCTGCTTGCCAGCCGGGTCCGACGGGCTGCTGGAGCGGGTCGTCGGGACCGAGGCCACCCAAACCAACCACGAAGCGAAGGGCGAATGAGCGACGGAGCTCATTTCAGACAGAAGGCGCGGACGTTCGAGCAACGCGAGAACTGGAAGCGCGCGATCGAGGCGTACGAGGCGGCCCTGCAGGCGGATCGGGAGGCGCGCAAGGACGTCGATCTGGCGCTGTACAATCGGATCGGTGATCTGTATCGGCGGATCGGCGATGTGAACAGGGCGGTGAAGTACTACGAGATGGCCGCCGACGGACATCTTTCGGCGGGCTTCTACAACAACGCCATCGCCCTCTGCAACAAGATCCTGCGCAACCAGCCGAACCGTCATTCAGCCTATCTCAAGCTCGGGAAGATCGGAGCCGCGAAAGGGTTCCTGTCCGATGCGCGTCGACACTTTCTCGAGTACGCGGAACGGATGCAGAAGGCGGGCCAGCTGGATGAGGCGTTCCGGGCGCTGATCGAGTTCGCGGACCTGTCACCCGATCCGGATGTTCGGTTGATGATCGCGGACCAGCTAATCGAGAACAACCGGATGCAGCAGGCGGTGGAGCAGATGCGTTTGGCCTGGCGCGACATGAACCAGGAAGGTCGCGAGGCCGACGCTGGGGAGGTGAGGCAGCGGATCATGGAGCTGGCTCCGCAGCGTGACCCGGAGGTCGATCCGCCGGACGAAGGGTCTTCGGGGTACGCCGGGATGGACGCCGAGGGTGTCCTCGACCTCCCGGAGATCCTGCCGTACGACGAGCCGGATAGCGCGGCCGACGAGCTCGCGGCGGCGACGGTGGAGCCCGAGGCAGCGGACCGCAGCGGCTTCGTAGAGGAGAGTGGGGTCGCCCAGGAGAGTGAGGTCGCCCAGGAGAGTGAGGTCGCCCAGGAGAGCGGCTTCGCCCAGGAGAAAGGCTTCTTCGAGGAGGAAGCGGAGGACGCGGAACCGGCAGGTTTCGAGAGCACGGGATTCGAAGCGACCGATCAAGGAGCTGTCGACACGGAGGAGGTCGAGCTCGAGCCCGTGGACCTCGACGCCGTGGACGCGGGCTTGCCCGACGACGATGCCGGGGCGCGCGGGATCACGGTCGAAGGATTGGAGCTCGAACCCACGACACTCGCGGAGGCGGAGGAGCCGCCTTCGCCCCTGGAGCCGGCGCCCGAGGCTTCGATGGAGGATCTCGAGGAAGCGTTCTCCGGGGATCTCGAGGCGCCCTTGGACCTCGCCGAGGCTCCGGTCGCACCGCCGGAGGCGCCGCCCGCGCGGCCCGAGCCGACGGCGGCCGAACGCGTCGCCCGGCTGGAAGCGCAGCTCGATTCGGGTGACCGCCGGCCCGGGCTGCTGGTCGAGATGGCCGAGGCATTGCTCGAGACCGGGGGTCGGGAGAAGGCGACCTTCTGTTTGGGCGAGGCGGCGGATCTGTTCGAGCAGCAGGGCCAGTTCAGCGAAGCGGCTCGGGTGCTCGACGAGCTGCTGCGCCTCAACGTGAACGACGAGCGGGCTTACCAGAAGCGGGTCGAGCTGGCGTTGCGGGCGAACGACAAGCCGGCGCTGATCGAAGCCTACCTGGGTCTGGCCGATTGTTTGGATCGCACGGATGCGGGCAACAAGGCTCGGGTGGTCTATTCCCGGGTTCTGGACCTCGATCCGGAGAACCGGCGAGCGACGGCGGCGCTGGAGATGTTCGGGTCCGAGCCGGCGAGTGCCGGGACCGCCGGCGCCGACGGATCAGCGGACTCGGGCGCCGATTACGTGGATCTGAGCTCGATGATCGTCGAGGCCGAGGAGCCGCGAGAGAAGACCACGCGCTTCCGGATCCCGGCTGCCGACCCGAAGAGCGAGGCGGACGTCAACTTCGCCGATATGCTCAGCCAGTTCAAATCGAAGGTGGCGGAGAACATCGAGGAAGAGGACGCCTGCAGCCACTACGATCTGGGCGTCGCCTACAAGGAGATGGGGCTCATCGACGAGGCGATCGCCGAATTCCAGATCGCGGCCCGCGGGATGGAGTATCGGTTGCGGGCGATCGAGATGTTGGGATCGTGCTTCTTGGAGAAGCAGGACTTCCGCATCGCGCTCAAGGTTCTGGGTCGTGCCCTCCAGGTGCCCGAGTACAGGGACGAGGACCTGATCGGCATCTTCTACGCCATGGGTCGCGCCTACGAGGCGTTGGGCGAAACGCCACGGGCGGTGGAGTGGTACGAGCGGGTCGTCGGTTGCGATGTCAGCTTCAAGGATGTGTCCGAGCGCGTGGCTACCCTCCGTCAATAACCCCACCCTTTGACAAAGCTCTACGGGCCCAGCTAAAGTGTCGGCCGAGATGCGCCTGCCGGCACCGCCGGCGTTCTCCGACAGATCTCAAATGGTAAGCACAGCAACCCCAGAGTTAGCCCGCATACGCGAGCCGGTGCGCGATCGCCTCGACGAGCTCTACGCGCTCATGCGTCAGCTGGTCGCCGACGAGTTCGAGCTGATCGACGACATCAACGATCATCTGCTCCTGAAGCGCGGGAAGCTGTTCCGCCCGACCCTATTGCTCCTCTCGAACGAGATCGGCGGTCGGCCGAGCCGCGACGCCATCCGGGTGGCGGCCGTGGTCGAGGCCGTTCATCTGGCCACGCTGGTCCACGATGACGCCGTCGACCACTCGGCGCTGCGACGCGGCATGCCGACGGTGAACTCGCTCTGGGGTCACCAGGTCGCCATCATCATGGGCGACTTTCTCTATTCGCGATCGGTCGTCGAGCTGTCGCGCCTGGGCCGCGTCGAACTTATACAGGTGCTGGCGGAAGCGGCGAACACCATGACGATCGGCGAAATGCGGCAGCTGGTGATGCACGACTCGCTCGCCTTTACCGAGGACGACTACTATCGCCTGATCAGCGCCAAGACCGCCGCGCTCATGTCGGCGGCGTGCGAGCTGGGGGCCCTGGTCGGCGCGCCGGAGTATCGGGAACCCCTCAAGTCCTTCGGCTACGCCCTGGGCATGGCGTTCCAGATCGCCGACGACATCCTCGATTACACCGGCAGCGAGGACGTGACCGGCAAGCCGTCCGGCCAGGATCTGCGGGAGCACAAGGTGACCCTGCCGCTCATCGCCGCCTTGCCCAACTTCGATGACGAACAGCGGCTGGCGGTCAGCGCCCTGTTCGCCGACCCGGAACCGGAGGATGGTTTGATCGCGCGCGTCATCGAAGCGACCGAACAGCGGGGTGGGGTGGAGTTCGCCCGTGCCGGAGCGCGGGCCTACGCGGACGAGGCCCTCTCCGCCATCGCCGATCTGCCAGAGTCCCCTGCCGCCGCGGCGCTGGCCGACGCGGTCGGCTACGCCGTCGACCGAAGACAGTGAACAGAGCCGACGGTTTGCTCGTGCGACCCGTGACCCGCTCGCCCTGGCGGGTCGTCGCGATCGTGGCTATCGGCTTTCTGTTGGGTGCGTTGCTCACCAAGCTCTCGCTCTGGTTCCTCCCCGAGGGTCCGTTCCTGGAGTTCTTTACCACGACGATCTCGGCGAGCGTCGGACCCCTCAGCGTCGACCTGCTGGTGATCGCGTTCACGCTGGGTCCGCTGGTCCTGAACGTGAATCTGTTCAGCGTGGCGGGCGTGCTCGTCGTGGCTTACCTGGCGCGGATGATGCTATAGCGAGGATGTGATAGCGGGATTCGGGGAGTCGGGGATTCGGGATTTAGCGATTGGGGCAGTTAGGGAAGCCGAAGGTAGACGTACTGACCTCCAGCTTCCCGCATCTACCGGCCACTGACCCACCAACGCACTAACGCACCAACCTACGATCGCGGCGTGAAGAGCTCCTGACGGTAGTCCTCGATCTCGGCGCGCTCCCGCAGATCGGAGAGCCACTCCTCGACCGCCGTCTGCTGCCGTTGCCGCGTCAGCTGCGCTCTCAGGTTCTCCATCCTGGCATCGAACGTCTGTTTGCTGGCCGGCACCCGAGCATCCAGCCGGATGAAGAAGAGCTGTCCGTCGGACTCGATAGGTCCGGCGACTTCGTTCCGCTCGAGGCCGAAGGCGGTGCCGATGACGCGGTTGCTCTGCCCCAGGCCGGGAACGAAGTCGAGCCGCGTGAACAGCGGGGTCGTCTGCACCTGGAGGTTCTCCTCCGCCGCCACCTCCTCCAGCACGGCGCCGGCGGCGAGCTTCTCCTCGATCTCTTCGGCTCGCCAGTGCGCCGTCTCCAGCTTCTTTTGCTGCAGGACCCGGCGCCGAATCGAGGGCTCGGCGTCGGCGAACGACAGGTAGCTCTCCGGCGAGCGCGATTCGAGCTCGAAGACCACGAAACCCTGGCCGGTCTCGTAAACCGGGCTCAGATCGCCCACATAAGTCGAGTCGTGGAACGCCCATTCGATCGCCGGCCCGAAGGGCCCCATGCCGGGCACGAACTCGCTCTCCTGGCTCAGCGTCACCCGGTTGCTCGGCAGATCGAGTGAATCGATGGCGGCCTGCAGGCCCTGACGCAGTCCGATCGCTTCCATCCGATCGACTCTGCCCAACAGCTCATCCTCGCTCTGGCCGCCCAGCGCGATCGAGAACAGAATGTGCGACGCGCGGACTCGCTCGTCCTCCCGCTCTTCGACCTTGATCAAGTGGTAGCCGACGTTGGTCTGCACCGGCTCCGAGATCGCGCCCGGCTCCAACCGGAACGCCGCCTCCTCGAACTCGGGCGCCATGTCGCCCCGCTCGAACCAGCCCAGGTCACCGCCGGCCTCCGCCGACGCCCGGTCGTCGCTGTACTCCTCCGCCATCGCCTCGAAATCGGCCCCTTCCAGCAGCTCGCTTCGCATTCGCTGCGCCCGTTCCAGCGCCGCCGCCGTGTCCGCCCGGCTCGGCTGTCGGGACACCTGGACCATGGTGACCTCCGCCGTCGGCGGCTGACGGAATTCCTCCCTGTTCTCTTCGTAGTAGCGGCGCAGCTCCTCCTCCGTCACCGACACCTCCTCGTCCGCCACCATCAGCTCCGGATCGATGGCCAGGTAGCTCACCTGCACTTGCTCAGAACGGTCCCGGTAAATCGCCCACAGCTCCGAATTCGCCACGTACACGCCTGTGCTCACCAGCTCCATCAGCCGCGTCCGCGGCAGCACGTCGCGGTAGTACTCCTCGATCTGCAGCAGCAGCATCGGGTCCGCCGCCGGCCCTGAGAAGAAATCCAGATACTTCTCGTAGTCGAACTCGCCTCCCGTCTGGAACATCTCGTTGCTCATCAGCCACGGCGGCGGGCTCGTCTGAAACGCCATCCGGATCTCTTCGTCCGTCACCTTGATCCCCAGCCGCTTCAGCTCCTGGTCCACCAGGATCCGCGTCACCAGCTGGTTCCATGCCTGCTCTTCGAGCTGGTCGATCTCCTGGTCGTTCAGCGCCGCGCCCTTCTCCTGCCGGGCCTGATCGGTCAGAGCGCGGAGGGTTCGGTTGTAAGCCTGATAACTTATCGGCGTCCCGTTCACCACGCCGACCTCGCCCGTCGCCGCCGGGCTGCTCCGGCCGCTGACGTCCATCCCCCACTCGAAGACCATGAGGCCGACGAAAGCGACGGCCACCACCAGCATGATGATTTTCGTGTTCTTGCGCATCGCGCGGAGCATATGGCCACTCTTCTCCTTCTCGGTCATGCCAGAACGACATGAAAACGACATGTCTGGAGAGTTGTCAAAATGTATTCGGGTCGAGCGAAAATGCCACCGTCGGCCGTAGCGGCGCAGCCGGGAACGGCGTTGACACTAACGCTTTGAGGGGACTATATTTGCCCGACTTCCCCGCCTCCGAGGTCCAGAACATCGAGGATCGCCCCAGGAGTAGAGATCGGCATGCCCCCGGACAACGACGTCCATCAGGAAATCGAACAACTCGAACAGCGATTCGCCGAGAACTCTCAAGGTCTGGTGTTCGCGCATTTGGCCGACGCCTATCGGCGTGCCGGTGAGTTCGCGAAGGCTGAGGGCCTGATCCTGCACGGGCTCAAGACGCACCCCACGTACATCAGCGCCTACAACGTACTGGGCCGCATCTACCTTGACAGCGAGCGGTTCGCCGATGCCCACGAGCAGTTCAACAAGGTGCTGGAGCTGGATCCTCAGAACCTGATCGCCTTGCGAGCGCTGGGCGACTTGGCTCTACAGGGCGGCCGTCTGGAAGATGCGCGGAGCTGGTACGAGCGGATTCTACAGATCGACCCGCGTAACGAGGAGGCGCAGGAGGCTCTGGACGGGTTGGAGGGCGGAGGCTCCGCGTCGGCGGAACCCGCCGTGGGCGGGGCGAAGGAGGTGGCGGAGCAGGACACAGCGGGCACGGAGCCAGCGGCAGCGGAGCGGGACCTGGAGGAGCCGGCGCCGCCGGGAGCCGAGGACGAGATCGAGCTGAGCTTCGATGCGGAGGAGGCGAGCGAGCCGGATCTGGATGAGCTGGACATCGAAGCGCCACCGATCGAGCCGTCGCGTCCCGAACCGCCGGACCAAGTGGAAGTGCTGGAAGGGGTGGAGCCGGTGGAGGGGTTGGTCAACAAGGAGACGATGACCCGGTCGCGGGACGAAGTCGATCACGACCCGGAGGTGATCGAAGGGAGTGCGCAGCTGACGTCGGAGGAGCTGGAAGACGGCGGAACGATGCCTTGGGAGAAGGGGCTGACCGAGCTGGAGGATCTCGAGCCCGACGCGGCCGTCTCGCGAGAGGGGGAGCGTGTCGATTCCTTCTCGCAGTCGATGGTCGAGGGCCTGTCATCGCAGGCTCCCGACGCCGACGAGGCCAGCGAGCTCGATTTGAAGGAGATGGAAGACTGGACCCCCGGCTTTCTGCACGAGAAGGACCTGACGGAGGAGCGGGGGGAGGAGCTCGGTGCCGGGGCGATAATGGGGGAAGACAAGTTCAGCATGGAATTCCCTGCGGGGGAGGAGAGCGAGGAGCAGGGCGGTGAGGATGAGGGCGTGGTCACCGAGACGATGGCGGAGCTGTACGTCAAGCAGGGTCTGTACGACGACGCGCTGGGTGTCTACCACAAGCTGGCTGAGGCCCGGCCTGATGATGAAGATCTGCAGCGCAAGATCGAGGAGCTGGAGGCGAAGATAAGGGAGAGTCCCGGGGAGCACGCGCCGGGGCTCGAGCTGTCCGAGCTGCTCGAGCTGACCGAACCCCGCGTGCCCTCCGAGTTCGCGTCCGACACCACGACGCCTTTGGAGGCGGGCCAGAGCGTCGAGCCGGAGGCGCCGGACGAAGAGACCCTGGCCACGCCCGAGTTCCTCACTGCCGACGTCGGCGCCGAAGGGCCGGAGCCCGCGGCCGAGCCCGAGCCCGAAGTGGAGACACCGCCAGTCGCGGAGGCACCGCCGGCCGCGACCGGCACGGGAGGGTTCGAGTTCGCCGATGAAGCGCCCGTCGCCGGAATCGAGCAGCTCGATCCCTTCGCGTCCTCGTTCGATGTGTTCGTCCAGCGCGACGGCGGAGCCGAGGAGGAGGAGGAGCCGGTCGAGCTCGAGCCCACCGCACGGGGCTTCGAAGGTCCGGTGCCCGTCACCGTGGACGGCGTGCCGCTGACGTCCTCGGAGCCGGATCTGGTTCCCCCCGGCGCCCACATCGAGCCGCCACCGCCGACGCCCGCGCCGCCAACCGGACCCCCCGCGGAGGAAGGTGAGGAGGCCTGGCCTGCGGCCGCGGCGCCGAGCCCCGCCCCGGCGGCCGAGGGTGTCACCATCGAGGACTATCTCGCCGGACTGCTCGCCTACGTTCCCGGCAGCCCCGGAGCAGGCGCCGCGTCCCACTCGGCGGCCCGGCCCGAAGCCGCGCCGAACTCAGCGTCATCGACAGCGCCGCCGGCTGAATCATCGCCAACCGCCGGCGATGACGATGACGACGAGGACCTCGAACAGTTCCAGGAGTGGCTCAGAGGCCTGAAGACCTGACCGTCGGCGTTCTCCACGGCCCCAACCTGAATCTGCTGGGCAGGCGTGAGCCGGAGACGTACGGCTTCGAAGACCTCGATTCGATCAACCGCCGGATCGCTGACGCTGCCGCCGAGCTGGACGCCGAGAGCGAGTTCTTTCAGTCGAACATCGAGGGCGAGCTGGTCGACTGGATCCAGCGCGCCGAGGCCCGTCTCGACGGGCTTCTGGTCAACGCCGGCGGCTACACCCACACCAGCGTGGCAATCCGTGACGCCCTGGCCGCCATCTCCATTCCGTTTGTCGAGGTTCACCTGACCAACGTCTACGCCCGGGAACCCTTCCGTCGCCATTCACACCTCTCGGATATCGCCGTCGGCCTCGTCGTCGGTTTCGGCGGCGACAGCTACATCCTCGCGCTACAGGGGCTGGTCGCTTACCTTCGTCGGCGATGATCAGCCCGAGAAGCGCGGCCGCCCGGCGGCTCGCCATGGTTCGGGAGGCTATCGCCGATAGGCAGCTCGACGGCCTCCTCGTGTCCCACCTTCCCAACCTGCGTTATCTGACCGGATTCACCGGCTCCAACGGCTGGCTGCTGTTGGGCATCGACCGCGTCGTGATCTTCACCGACGGGCGTTACGAGCAGCAGGTCACCGAGCAGGTTCCCGCCGACCTCGGCGCCCAGTTCGTCGTTCCACGCGAGAGGCTGCTGAGCGAGCTGGCGGATCGGGCGCTGCAGGAGTTCACCGGCGCCAAGATCGGCTTCGAGAGCCAGCACATCAGCCACTCGACCTGGGCGAAGTTCCACGACGAGGCGGACGCCGTCGATTGGCAGCCCGTGACCGGCCTCGTCGAATCGCTCCGGGCCGTCAAGGACGACGCCGAGGTCGCCGCCATCCAACAGGCGGCGCAGATCGCCGTCCGGGCGCTGGGCGAGGTTCTGCCGATCGTCGAGCCCGGCATGCGGGACGCCGAGCTGGCGGCCGAGCTCGACCACCGCATGGTCTTGGCCGGCGCCGAACGGCCCGCCTTCGACACCATCGTGGTCAGCGGCCCCCGCACCGCGCTGCCCCACGCGTCCACCGGCAGCCGCGGGCTCGCCAGCGGCGATCTGCTGCTGATCGACTTCGGCGCCTGCTGGAACGGCTACAGCTCCGACCTCACCCGCACTTTCGTCCTCGGCGACCCGGACGACCGACAGCGGGAGGTCTACGCGGCGGTCCTCGAGGCCCAGGACGCAGCCTGCCGCGCCCTCCGGGCGGGAGTGGAAGCGGGTGCGGTCGACGCGGCGGCACGGGGCCGCTTCGAGAAACGTGGAATGGCGGACAATTTTGTCCACAGCACCGGGCACGGGCTGGGGCTGGAAGTGCACGAGGGCCCGGGGCTGCGCCGCGAGGCCGAGGATCGGCTGGAAGCGGGCATGGTTGTTACGGTGGAGCCAGGCCTCTACTTTCCAGGCTGGGGCGGGATCCGGATCGAGGACGACCTGCTGGTGACCGAGGGAGAAGCGAGGCGGCTGGTCGACCTGGAGCGGGATCGTCTACAGGCCCTGCCGCTTTAGGGCATTTTGGGCCATCTTTTCGGGATAAGCCGGTGATGCCCAAGGTTCTATCCATCACACGTAACACGCATGGCGACGACTTCAGACTTCCGTAACGGGATGGTTCTCGAGATCGACGGCGATCTTTACAGCCTGACCTATTTTCAACACGTGAAACCGGGCAAAGGCGGGGCGTTCGTCCGCACCAAGTTGAAGAACGTCATGACCGGCGCGGTTGTCGACAAGACGTTTCGGGCGGGTGAGAAGTTGGATGAAGTGCGGCTGGTCCGTAAGCCGGTGCAATACAGCTACACGGACGGCCAATTCTACTACTTCATGGATCAGGAGACGTTCGAGCTGATCCCGCTGCCGGCCGAAACGATCGGCGAGGAACAGTTGCAGTATTTGAAGGAGAATATGATCTGCGAGGCCCTGACCCGGGACGACAAGCCGCTGTCGGTGGAGCTTCCGTTCTTTGTGGAGCTGGAGGTGGCGGACACGGAGCCGGGATTGAAGGGCGATACCGCGCAGGGTGGCACGAAGCCGGCGAAGCTCGAGACGGGAGCGGTGGTGCAGGTGCCGCTCTTCATCGAGATCGGCGATATGGTGAAGGTCGACCGGCGCGAGAACAAGTACCTGGAGCGCGTCAGCTCATGATCGATCTCAAGTTTTTGAAGCAGCTGATCGAGACCGTCGAGAGCAGCGGGATCGACACGATCGAGATCTCGCGTTGGGCGACGAAGATTCGGATTTCGAAATCGCCCACGCTTTTCTCGAGCGGCGGCGGCGCTAACCCGACTCCGGTGCACATCGCGCCGCAGCTGGGCAACTCGGGCGCGACGAACGTGCCGGCCCAGGCGCCGGAGAAGACCGAGCCGGTAGCGCCGGCCGAGAAAGCCGCCGATCTGACCGAGGTCACGTCGCCGATGGTCGGTACGTTTTATCGAGCGCCGGCTCCCGATGCCGACCCTTACGTCCAGGTGGGCGATCGGGTATCGGTGGGACAGACGCTCTGTATTCTCGAGGCGATGAAGTTGATGAACGAGTTGGAGGCAGAGGTCGCCGGCACGATCAAGGAGATCTGCGTCGACAATGCGGAGCCTGTCGAGTACGGGCAGGCTCTGTTCCGCATCCTACCCGACTGAGGCCGCCGGGACGACGTGGTGACGGCAGCGAGGAACGAGCGGTGTTCGAGAGAGTCCTGATAGCCAATCGCGGAGAGATCGCGCTCCGCGTCATCCGTGCCTGCCGCGAGCTGGGAATCCCGACCGTGGTCGTGCACTCGGAAGCCGATCGCGATTCGCTCCACGTCCTGTTCTCGGACGAGGCGATATGCATCGGGCCGCCCGCCGCCCAGCACAGCTACCTGAACATCCCGCGCATCATAGCCGCCGCCGAGATCACCGGGGCCGACGCCATCCATCCCGGCTACGGGTTCCTGGCCGAGAACGCCGAGTTCGCCGAGATCTGCGAGCGGTCCAATATCACGTTCATCGGACCCACAGCGGAACAGATCCGCACGATGGGCGACAAGGTGGCGGCGCGTCGGACCATGGCCGCGGCGGGCGTGCCGGTGATCCCGGGCAGCGAGAACGCCATCGCCGATGTCCGGGCCGCACGCGAGGCGGCGGAGGAGATCGGCTTCCCGGTAATGATCAAGGCGGCGGCCGGCGGTGGCGGCAAGGGAATGCGCATCGCTCGCTCGGCCAGCGAATTCGATCGGCTGTTCGGCATGGCCAAGGTCGAAGCCGACGCCGCGTTCGGGAACGACGCGCTCTACATCGAGAAGCTGCTCGAGGACGCCCGGCACGTCGAGATCCAGGTGATTGGCGATCGTCACTCGCGGGGCGTCCACCTCGGCGAGCGCGACTGCTCGATCCAGCGGCGTCACCAGAAGCTCATCGAAGAGGCGCCGAGCCCGGCGGTCGACAGCCAGCTCCGCGCCCGCATGGGTGACGCGGCGGTGCGCGGAATCGAGGCGATCAGCTACGTGGGCGCCGGGACGGTCGAGTTCCTGCTCGCCCGGGATGGGCAGTTCTATTTCCTCGAGATGAACACGCGCATCCAGGTGGAGCATCCGGTGACCGAGGAGGCTACCGGCTACGATCTGGTCAAGGAGCAGATCGCGGTGGCCGCTGGCGAGCCGCTGTCGATCCCCGACGGTGTGGAGCTTCGCGACCACGCCATCGAGTGCCGGATCAACGCCGAGGATCCCGACAACGATTTCCGGCCGTCGCCGGGGAGGATCGAAACGTTCCATCCGCCCGGCGGTCCGGGCGTGCGCGTCGACACCCACGTGTATGACGGTTACATCGTGCCGCCCTTCTACGACTCGCTCATCGCGAAAGTGATCGTGCGGGCCGGAACCCGTGATTGGGCGATCGAGCGGGCCCGGCTCGCCCTGGACATGTTCGTGATCGAAGGCGTCCACACGACGATCCCGTTCTTGAAGAAAGTGCTCGACCATCCCGACTTCCGTTCGGGCGACATCGACACGCATTTCCTCGATCGAATGCGGGCGCGCAGGTTGGAGGGTGCTGCCGCTGGATGAAGATCGACGTTCTATGGACCCCGGCGGAGCTGGAGCAGGTGCAGATTCAGGATCGCACCGCCGTCGTGGTGGATGTGCTTCGTTCGGGTACCACGGTCGCCACGGCCATCCACAACGGCGCCAGGGCGGTCGTGCCCGCCGCGTCCACCGAGGAGGCGATTCGGATCGCCCAGTCCATCGGGCGGCGCGACGTTCTCCTCTGCGGCGAACGGGGCGGTGAGCCGATCGAAGGTTTCGACCTGGGCAACTCGCCGGCCGAGTTCACACCCGACGTGGTCCGCGAGCAGACCCTGGTCATGAGCACCACCAACGGCACGCATACGCTGGTGGCGCTGTCGGCGGCCGGATCGGTCTACGTCGGCGCGCTGGTGAACCTCAAGGCTTTGGCAGACCGGCTGGTGGAGCTCGAGGGCGACCCCGTCGTGGTCTGTGCCGGGCGACGCGGTCGGGTGAGCGTCGAGGACGCGCTGTGCGCCGGCCTGCTGGTCGATGCGACGGTCAAGCAGGCGCGGCGCCGCAAGCTGCCCAAGCCGGCGTTGGGGGACGGGGCGGTCGCCGCGCGGGCGCTGGCCCGTGAACTGACGCCGGACGTCCGCTTTCTGAGGCGGACGAAGGCGGGCCGATCGCTCCGTGAGATCGGCCAGAGCGCGGACATACGGTACTGTGCACGCGTGGACTCGATACCGGTGGTCCCGGTGCTGCGCGACCGGCAGATCGTCCGGCACGGGACGGTGGGCGTTGGTGCGAATGGTGGGAAGAAGCGAGAGGGGTAGGGAGGTGAGCCATGGGCACGCGTGGGAATGACCGTACCCAGAGGGTCCTGATCGGGGTCGGCCTGATCACGATCGGGTTTTTCACTTTCCTCAGCCTGTTTCCGGTCCAGCTGCTCGGGCCCGGTCTGAGCCGGACCTTTCCATCCGGTAACGTCGTGGGCCCCGTCGGGGCGGTGCTCCGCGATTGGCTGGTCGGGTTCTTCGGGGTAGCCGCGGCGACCGCTCCGCTCTTCCCGGTTCTCTGGGGCTTGTATAGCCTGGAGCGCTTCGAGGCCCGCGAAACCGCACGCTGGACTCTCTTCTTTGCCGCTGTCCTGGCTCTCGTACCGTTGACCCTCGCTTCGATCGGACAGCCGCTGGGCGGCGCTGCCCTGTGGCTCGCAGGCCGCTACGGCGACGGCGTCGGCGGCGCCCTCAGCTCGGCTGTCTCGTGGCTGGGAAGCGCGTTCCTGCTCACGGCGCTGCTCGCATCGGTCGTCATACTCTTGCTGGGGCTCGACCCCTTCCGCTCGGCCTGGCGTGGCTCGCTGGTCGCCTGGGATCGCGGCCGTCTGCTGGTTGATTCCCTGGCCCGGCTGGGCCGTCGCATCGGCGGCGGCGTCCGGGTCGGGTGGCAGCACCTGGCCGTCGCCGTCGACCGGGTGGGCGACCGCCTGGCGCGCCGGCCGCGGGAGGGGATCCTCTCGCGACTCGGATCTGCCGAGGACACGGCCGCCGAAGCCAGCGATGATGACACGCCGCGGACCATGCCGGCAATCGCGAGCTGGCCGGAGAAGAAGAAGGAGAAGAAGGAGAAGAAGAAGCAGGCCGCCGCTCAGGGGGAGCTGTTCACCGACGGTAACGGGCGTCGCGAGCTGCCGCCCCTCGAGCTGCTCTCCAAGCCGCCGGCGCAGACCTACCAGGTCAGCGAGACCATGCTCGACGAGTTGGGACGCACGTTGGTGGAGACGCTGGCGACCTTCAAGGTCGAAGGGAAGATCGCCGGGCGGACCACGGGCCCGGTCGTCACCCAGTTCGAGGTCGTTCCCGCGTCAGGCGTGAAGGTCGGCAAGATCGCCGGCCTGGCCGATGACCTGGCTCTGGGCCTCAAGGCACCCTCGATCCGAATCATCGCGCCGATCCCGGGGAAGGGCGCGGTGGGCGTCGAGGTGCCGAACCCGGAACGGAAGATCGTCTACCTGCGGGAGATCCTCGAGTCGACCGCCTATCGGACCAGCAAGGCCGAGCTGCCGCTGGCGCTGGGCGAGGACGTCACCGGACGCCACGACATCGCCGACCTGGCGAAAATGCCGCACCTGCTGATCGCCGGTGTCACCGGCTCGGGGAAGTCGGTTTGCATCAACGCCATCATCTCGAGCCTCATCTATCGCTATGGGCCGGACCGTCTGCGCCTGCTGCTCATCGACCCGAAGATGGTCGAGCTGGGCGGCTACAACGTGCTTCCGCACCTCCGCCACCCCGTGGTCACCGACAACCGGGACACGGCCACCGTCCTGAAATGGCTGGTCTACGAGATGGAGCGCCGCTACGAGATCCTCTCCGCCAACTACTCGCGCAACCTGAGGGAGTACAATCGCCGCGTCGCCCGCGGCGTCCCGGTCAAGGCGCCCGAGTCGGAGGGTGGCGCGGTGATTGATGACCCGGAGGTCCTGCCTTATATCGTCCTGGTGATCGATGAGCTCGCCGACCTGATGATGACCGTCCAGAACGAGGTCGAGCGGCCTCTCGCCTATCTGGCGCAGAAAGCCCGCGCCACCGGCATCCACCTGGTCGTGGCCACCCAGCGGCCCTCGGTCAACGTCATCACCGGTCTGATCAAGGCCAACTTCCCCTGCCGCATCGCGTTCCGCGTCGCCTCCAAGGTGGATAGCCGCACCATCATAGACCAGAACGGCGCAGAGACCCTGCTCGGCAACGGCGACATGCTGTTCATGCCGCCCGGGCAGTCGGAGCCGATACGGATCCAGGGAACGTTCGTGTCGACCGACGATACCGAGCGGCTGATGGAGTGGTACCGGGCGCGGGAAGAAGAGCGAGCCCGCGAGGAGGAGGACATCCTGGAGGCCGTCCACCTCCGTGAGATGGAGGAGGCCGAGACCGAGGCGGCCGTCGACGCCCCCGCCGACCGCGACCCGCTGTTCCGTCGCGCCGCCGAGGTCGTCGTCCAGCATCAGCAGGGCTCCACCAGCCTGTTGCAGCGCCGGCTCAGGGTGGGGTACGGACGGGCCGCCCGGATCGTCGACCAGCTGGAGCAGGCGGGGATCGTTGGGCCGCCCGAGGGGTCCAAACCAAGAGACGTTTTGGTTACACTTGAAGAAATCGAACGGATCTGTTCCGCCTCGAGCGGATAGATAGGGAGCCACGCATATTCCATGACGATCACGGCGAACGTTCTGGCGTTTCTCGCGATCCTCGCGCCGCAGGCCGGCGACCAGGGGCGTGCCGAAGAGGTGCTGGTCGCAGCGGCCCGAGCCTACGAGGCGGTTCAGACGCTCAAGTCGGACTTCAGCCAGCGGATCGAGATCCCGGCGCTCGAGACCGAGAAGGAGGGGCGGGGCATCGTCTACCAGAAGAAGCCCAATTACTTCCGCATGCAGTTCACCGAGCCCGCAGGCGACGTCGTCGTCGCCGACGGCCAGTGGTTCTGGATGTACTATCCCAGCGCCCAGCCGGATCAGGTCGTCCGCACCCGGATCAACCCGTCCAGCCAGAGCGCCGCGCTGGGCCAGCAATTCCTGGTCAACCCGACCGAGCGCTACGTGGCGACCTACGTGGAGAGCCAGGTGATCGACGGTCGGGCCGCTCACCTGCTCGCCCTCGTCCCCAAGTTCGATGCGCCTTACACGCTGGTCCGCGTCTGGATCGACGCCGAGGACTATCTGGTGCGCAAGTTCGAGATCCACGAGGAGAACGAAACGGTCCGCACCATAACGCTCAGCAACGTGGAAGCCGGCATCGACCTGTCCGACGATCTGTTCAGCTTCACGCCACCGGCGGGCGTCGAGGTGTTCACCAGGTGAAGTTCTCCGTCATAACGCTGGGGTGCGACAAGAACACCGTCGACTCCGAGCGCATCGTCGCGACCCTCGTCGGCCACGGGGCCTCCTACACGCCGGAACCGAACGCCGCCGAGATCCTCATCGTCAACACCTGCGCGTTTATCGATCCGGCGAAGGAAGAGTCGATCGACACGTTGCTCGAGGCGGCGCGCCTCAAGGACTCGGGCTCGCTGCGCACCCTGGTCGCCGTCGGGTGCATGGTCGAGCAGTATCGCCAGGAACTTCGGCGCTCGCTGCCGGAGGTCGACCTCTTTCTCGGACTCCGCGATCTGGACCAGCTCGTCCCGCAGCTCGTCATGCGCGGCCTGCTCGACGGCCGCGAGCGACGGCATCCGGGATCGCGCCTGCCCGTCGGCGGCCTGCGCCACGTCTCGTACCTGAAGATCAGCGAAGGCTGCGACCACAAGTGCGCGTTCTGCGCCATCCCGCTTTGGCGCGGACGGCACCGATCGTTCGATCCCGACGCTCTCGTCCAGGAGGCCCGGGCCCTCGACGCCCGCGGCGTCGTCGAGCTCAACCTGGTGGCCCAGGATCTGGCCCACTACGGTCGCGACCTGGACCGCGACGCCGGCCTGCACGTGCTGCTCCAGCGCCTGCTGGAAGAGACGGAAATCCCGTGGTTCCGGCTTCTCTACATCTACTCGGCGGGGCTGCGCCCGGAGCTGGTCGAGCTTATTGCACGGGAGGAGCGCCTCTTGTCGTACATCGACATGCCGATCCAGCACGCCAGCCCGCGCATGCTGGAGTCGATGCGGCGGCCCGAACGGCCGGGGCGGCTGCGCGAGAAGATCGGCTGGCTGCGCTCGGAGATCCCGGACCTGACGCTGCGCACCACCGTGGTCGTGGGGTTCCCGGGCGAAACCGAAGAGGACTTCGAGGCGTTGCTCGAGTTCGTCGAGGAGATAGGCTTCGATCACCTGGGCGCGTTCGCGTACTCGCCGCAGAAAGGAACGCGCGGAGCCGAGCTCCCGGATCCCGTGCCCGAGCCCGTCAAGATGGAGCGGCTGGCCATCGTCAACGATCTGCAGCGCTCCATCGTCGCGGCGAAGAATCAGGAGCGCATCGGCCGCACCTACGAGGTGCTGGTCGACCGTCGGGGTGACAACGGGCTGGAGGGACGAACCCGGAGTCAGGCGTTCGAGATCGACGGGGTCACGTATCTCGAGGGCCCGCGCCTGGATCTCGGGCCCGGCGACCTGGCCCGCGCCACCGTGGCCGGCGCCGATGACGCGGATCTGTGGGCGACCGTGGAATCGAAAGTGAACGTGAGCCGACGGCCCATTCCCTCGGACCGAGGCGCGGCTCTCGACCTTCAAACCGCATGGGGCCGATGAATCCGGGAAAGCGATCGCATGGCCTGTACCGCCAGGCCCGGGAGGTGACCCCGGGCGGCGTCAACTCGCCGGTCCGCGCCTTCGGCGCGGTCGGCGGCGAGCCGTTCTTCACCGAGCGCGCCGACGGATGTCGCCTCCGCGACGTCGACGGGCGCGAGTACATCGACTACGTCCTGTCCTGGGGCCCGCTCATCCTCGGGCATGGCAACCCGCAGGTGATGGAAGCGGTGGCCGCCGCGCTGGAACGGGGCACGCACTTCGGAACGCCGACGCCCGTGGAGGTGGAGCTGGCGGAGAAGATCGTGGCCCTGGTCCCCTCCGTCGAGATGGTCCGGTTCGTGAACAGCGGGACCGAGGCGACCATGTCGGCCATACGGCTGGCCCGTGCCTACACCGGCCGCGATCTGATCGTCAAGTTCGAGGGGTGCTATCACGGCCACGGCGACAGCTTCTTGGCCAGCGCCGGATCGGGGATCGCGACCCTCGGCATCCCGTCGACCCCGGGCGTGCCGGAGCCGGTCACCCGGCTCACCCTGACCCTGCCGTTCAACGACCGGGACGCCGTAGACGAGGCGGTGAAGCGTCACGGCGACGCCCTCGCCGCGATCATCGTCGAACCGGTGGTCGGTAACGCCGGCCTCATCGCCCCCGACGACGGCTTCCTCGCCTACCTGCGGGAGGCCACGGAGCGCTGCGGCGCTCTGCTCATCTTCGACGAGGTGATGACCGGCTTCCGGGTCGCGCTGGGCGGCGCCCAGGCCCGGTACGGCGTCGCGCCCGATCTCACCGCGTTGGGGAAGGTGATCGGCGCCGGCTTCCCCGTTGGCGCGTACGGAGGGAGGCGCGATGTCATGTCGCGGATCGCGCCCGAGGGCGACGTCTACCAGGCGGGCACGCTGTCGGGCAACCCGGTGGCGATGGCGGCGGGCCTGGCCCAGCTGGAGATCCTCGAGCGCGATGATCCGTACTCGATCCTGGAGGAACGCGCGGGCCGGCTGGTGGAAGGGATCGTCGAGGCCGCCCGGCGGAACGACATCCCCGCCACGGGCCGCGCCGTGGGCTCGATGTTCGGCGTCTATTTCGTCGAGGGGCCCGTCCGGGACTTCCAGGACGCGCTCGGCGTCGATCGCGATCTATTCGGCCGCTACTACCGTGAGTGCCTGGAGGGGGGTGTCTTCTTCGCGCCGTCGCCGTTCGAGGCCGGCTTCATCTCCACCGCTCACGGCGACGCCGACATCGATGCGACCCTCGAAACGGTCGACCGGGCGCTCGCGCGAGCGGCGCGACACGAATAGATTCATGGTCCGGCTGAATCGGTTCGACTGGAAGAGCTCATGACGGAAACGACGATAGATACGACGGTGCCTCATCGGCAGCGGACACGCCGGGTCTCGATCGGGGGGATCCCCGTCGGCGGCGGCGCGCCCGTTTCGATCCAATCCATGACGCTGGCGAGCCCGCTGGACGTCGAGACGGCGATAGCCGAGATCCAGCGGTTGGCCGATGCGGGCGTCGACATCGTTCGGACCGCGGTGCCCAACGAGAAGGCGGCCGACCGGTTGCCGGAGCTGGTGGCGCACTCGCCGCTGCCCCTGGTGGCCGACATCCACTTCAACTACCAGCTGGCTCTCAAGGCGGCCGAGGCCGGAGTGGCGAAGCTGCGCCTCAATCCCGGTAACATCGGCGGACCCAAGCGGGTGCGGGCGGTGGTGGACGCCGCCCGGGAACGCGGCTTGCCGATCCGTATCGGGGTGAACGCGGGCTCGCTCGAGAAGGACCTGCTGGCCGAGTACGGCAAACCCACCGCCGCCGCCATGGTGGAGAGCGCGCGCCGGCACGTCCGACTACTCGAGGACCTGGGCTTCCACGACATCGTCATCTCGCTCAAGGCGTCCCACGTGCCGCTGATGATCGACGCCTATCGGCGGGCGGCGCGCGAGTTCGACTATCCGCTGCATCTCGGTGTGACCGAGGCCGGCACGCCACGGGCGGGGAACATCAAGTCGGCGATCGGGATCGGCACGCTGCTCGCCGAAGGGATCGGTGACACGATACGGGTCTCGCTGTCCGCCGACCCGGTGGAGGAGGTCCGCGCCGCCCGCACGATCCTCGAGTCGCTCGACCTGCGGCGCGAGAGCGTACGCATCGTCGCCTGCCCCGGCTGCGGCCGGCTCCAGGTCGACCTGATCAAGCTGGCGGAGGCGGTCGAGGAGCGGACCCGAGACATCCGCAAGCCGCTGACCGTGGCGGTCATGGGTTGCGCGGTGAATGGACCGGGCGAAGCCCGGGAGGCGGACATCGGGATCGCCGGCGGCAAGGGCGAGGGGCTGCTCTACGTGAGGGGCGAAGTGGCGCGAAAGGTGCCCGAGTCCGAGATCGTCGACGCGCTGATCGAGCTGATCGACGAGGTCGAGCCCGACCCCGAGCGCGAACCGGCGGCGGGTGCGGTCACCTGGACGCCCGACTGGGACGGCGACGAGCCTGCCTCCTAGCCCTGACACGACCGCGAGATGACCACCGGCAAGAGCGTGGTAGACGTCGGAATCGTTGGATGCGGCGCCATAGCTCAGCTGGTCCACCTGCCCGTGCTGGCCGGGATGGACGGCGTCGATGTCGCGGCCGTCTGCGATATCAACCTGCCCAAGGCGAAGCTGGTTGCCGAACGTTTCCAGGTGCCGGCCGTCTATTCCTCCGTCGACGAGCTGTTCGAGCACTCGGCCATCGGTGCCGTTGTGGTCTGCACGCCCAACGACCTGCACGCCGAGCACTGCGAGGCCGCGCTGCGGGCCGGATTCGACGTGCTGGTCGAGCGACCGCTGGGCATCAACCAGGAGCAGGTGGCCCACACCCTCGACGTCGCCCGGGAGACGGCCCACAGCCTGATGGTCGCCAACAATCACCGCTTCCGGCCGGACGCGTGGGCGTTGCGACGCTTCATCTCGGCCGGCGAGTTGGGTGAGATCTTTCACATCCACTCCAGCTGGCAGCGGCGTCGGGCCCGACGCCCTCGGGTCAGCGAATGGCGCATGAGTCGAGTCGCTGGCGGCGGCGTGCTGATGGATCTGGGGATCACGAACCTCGACGCGGCGCTGTGGCTGATCGACTACCCGAAACCGGAGCGGCTGACGGCTTACCTGCTGGACCGGGACCAGGACGAGGTCGATGACTCGGCGGTCGTCCTGATCCGGCTCGATGGCAACCTGACCTGCAGTGTCGAGGTCAGTTGGGATCTGGCCGCGATCGAGGACCGCCACTCGCTGGTAGCCATGGGCTCTCACGGCTACGGCTCGCTGTCTCCGTTCAACGTCCAGAAAGAGACGGGTGGAAAGATCGTCGACGTGACGCCGCGGCTGGCGCCGGGCACCGAGAACGTCTACCGCGCGTCCTACCAGCGCGAGCTCGACTACTTCCTCGCGGTGGTCCGCGGCGAACGGGAGGAGCCGCTGCCCGAAGAGCAGCTGACCCTGATGAAGATCGTCGATGCGTGCTATCGATCTTCGGAAGAGGGGCGCGAGATCGTACTGTGAGGCATCCCGTCCTGCCGCGTGGCAAGGAGCTGGGCCTTCCCATCGCCAGCGGCATCCTGCTCACCCTGGCCTTTCCACCGTTCCATCTGCTGGCGCCATCGTTCGTGGCGCTGGTCCCCTGGCTGGTCTTCGTCGGCCGCGCGCCGGAGACCGACGAGGGCTCCGCCAGCGTGCGGCGCGCCACCTTCTGGATGGGTATCGTCTATTTCGGCACGCTCCTCTACTGGCTGTTCACCTCGCTGGTCTTCTATACCTGGCTGTCACTACTGGGCTACCTGATCACCGTTCTGATCCTCGCCGGCATCCTCGCCGTCGTCGGGTGGGGGGTCCACCGGGCCAGGGTCACGCACGGCGTGCCATTCTGGGTCTCGGTACCCGTCCTCTGGACGGCGGCGGAATGGGTGCAGGGGCATCTCGGCGATATCGCCTTTCCCTGGCTCGGCTTGGGCAATTCGCTCACCGGCTACCCGGCGCTGGTTGGGTTCGCCGAGCTCACCGGCACCCGGGGCGTCACGTTCTGGCTGGCGCTCGTCGGTGGCTTACTGGCGGAATGGTGGCTCGACGGGCTGGCCAGGCGCCCACTGCGCCGGGCCGCGGTGCTGGCCGCCGCCCTGGCCATCCCGATCGGCTTCTCCGTCGCCCGCTGGTACACGCTGGACGTGCGTCCCGCGGCGCGAGCGCTCGTGGTCCAGCCCAACATACCGGAGGATCTGAAGCTGGATCGCGAGGAGGCGCTCGACTCGAGCTTCACGGCGCTGGACCGTCTGACCCGGACCGAGCTGGACGCGGCACCGATCGTCTCGCTGGTCGTCTGGCCGGAGACCGCGTTGCCCACCTATCCCTCGGCCGCTCCAGGCTGGGCGGATTGGGCCAACGGGCTGGCCCGGGATTATGGCGTCGGGCTGCTGTATGGCCTGGTCGAGGTCGAGTGGTACCCGGATCGCACCTTCGACTACTACAACGCGGCGCTGTTCGTCGATTCCCGAGGCAGCCCGGTGGGGACCTATCGCAAGCACTATCTGGTGCCGGTGGTGGAGCGCGTCCCGTTCCTGCCCATGAGCTGGATGCGCGACCTCCGCAGCCGGGCAACGCGCGAGGAATGGCGGCTGCCGGCGATCGGCAGCGTCTCCGCCTTCCTCCGCTACTTCGGCGGCTTCGGCCGCGGGGTCGAAGAGCCGGTGTTCACCGTCGACGGGGCCGGCTTCGGCGTGCTGATCTGCTACGAGTCGATCTTCGCGCCCCTCTCCCGGACCTATCGGCGAAACGGCGCCGACTTCCTGGTCAACATCACCAACGACGCCTGGTACGGCCGCGAGAAGCCCTGGTGGAGCCGCTCCAGCGCGCTCTACCAGCACCCGTCGCATCTCGTCATGCGGGCCATCGAGAACCGGATGGGCGTGGCTCGCTCCGCCAATACCGGGATCTCGCTCTTCGTCGATCCCCACGGCCGCGTCTCCCGCACCACCCCGCTCTTCGAGGCCGCCGCCCGCGTCGCCACCGTCCAGACGACCGACACCCTGACGCTCTACACGCGGCTGGGTGACTGGCCCGGCTGGCTCTCCGCCATCGCCGGGTTTGTTGGGCTGGGTTGGCTCTGGGTGGAGAAGCGGCGTCGGAGGAACTGAATAAATGGTGAATTCCCGATTCTCAACTTCCAAGGTCAATTTTCAATGTGCACATGCAATTCTCACTTTCCAATTTCTTGATGATTGAGAATTGAATGTGAGAATTGAGCCTCCGCCTTGGGAGTTGAACATCGGATATTGAACATTCCCGATGTTTCCCCCATGTCTTGCACGGTCTTTTTCCCCTGCTAAATTTGGTGCCGCAAGGACGGCCCGCGACTGGCCGTCCGTTTTCTCGCTAGACCATGCACACAGGGTAGTAGTATGAAAGAGGGCATACACCCCGAGTACAAGACGGCGGTGGTGACCTGCGCCTGCGGCAACACCTTCACGACCCGGTCGACCCTCGAGTCGATCCACGTCGAGATCTGCTCGCGCTGTCACCCCTTCTTCACCGGACGGCAGAAGCTGGTGGACACGGCGGGTCGTGTCGAGCGTTTCCGCCGCAAGTATGGCGATACGGCCGGAAAGAAGAGGAAGAAGAAGGGGAAGAAGGCGAAGCCAGAGGGGCCGGGCGAGGCGCAGAAGCCGGCCGAGGCGGAGCAGCCTACCGCGGAGCAGACCACTGCTGCCAGGGCGCCGGGAGCAGAAGAGCAGGCGGAGTAAGGCGGGGAGCTCCACCCTCCCCGACACTCCGCCTTCCGTGGCGGTCCCATGTCGAATTCCGAACAGCTGAGAGAGAAGATCCGGACTGCCACCGAGCGCCGCGAAGAGCTCGCGCGTCAACTGGCGGATCCGAAGGTCATCGGCGATCCCGACAGCTTGCGCAAGGTCGCTCGCGAGCACGCCGGGCTCGAGCGGATCGCCGAAGTCGGGAGCGAGCTGTTCAAGCTGGACGACGAGCTGGCCCAGGCACGCGAGCTGGCCGAGGGGGCCGATGAGGAGCTGGCCGAGCTGGCCCGCTCCGAAATAGAAGAGCTCCGCGGGCGGATCGCCGGCCTCGAGACTGAAGCCCGCGACCTGCTCGTCCCCAGCGATCCCCTCGACGACCGCGACGCGGTGATCGAGATAAGGGCCGGAACGGGCGGCGACGAGGCCGGGCTGTTCGCCGGCGACCTGTACCGTATGTACAGCCGCTTCGCCGACCGTCGCAACTGGAGGGTCGAGGTACTCTCCACCAGCGAAGGCGTACTGGGTGGTCTGAAAGAGATCGTCTTTCTGGTGCGCGGCAAGAACGCCTATGGCACGCTGCGCTACGAGTCGGGCGTGCACCGCGTCCAGCGCGTCCCCGAGACCGAGAGTCAGGGCCGTATCCATACCTCCGCCGCCACGGTCGCCGTCCTGCCGGAGGCCGAAGATGTCGACGTCGAGATCAACCCGGAGGACCTGAAGATCGACGTCTTTCGTTCCTCGGGTCCCGGCGGCCAGAGCGTCAACACCACCGACTCCGCCGTTCGCATCACCCACGAGCCCACCGGGCTCGTCGTCTCCTGCCAGGACGAGAAATCGCAGCACAAGAACAAGGCCCGGGCCATGAAGGTGCTGCGCAGTCGACTCCTCGACATGAAGGTGGCGGAGCAGGAGGCCGAGCGTGCCAGGGAGCGGCGCACGCAGATCGGCACCGGTGACCGCTCCGCCAAGATCCGTACCTACAACTTCCCTCAGAGCCGCGTCACCGATCATCGCATCAATCTCACCGTGCACCGCCTGCAGGAGATCCTCGACGGCGAGCTGGACGAGCTGGTGAGCGAGCTGCGCATGGCCCGTCGCGAAGAGCGGCTCAGCGCGTGATCGATCCCCGACGAGATTCTCCCTCGCGGTCGCCTCGAATGGGGACTGCGAAGCCGATCACCGTTTTGCGGGCGCTGGAGATCGGATGGCGCACATTGGCCGCGGTTCGGCACGACGACGACGCGCGCCGCGAGGCGCGGTTCCTCCTCGCCGGTGTGCTCGGCCTGGAGCCGGGCGCCCTCGCCCTGGAGCGAGATCGGGTTCTCACGACCGTCGAGCGCAACACCCTCGCCGCCCGACTGGCGCGGCGCGTCGCTGGCGAGCCGCTCCAGTACATCGAAGGTCGGGCCGCCTTCCGCCAGCTCGACCTCCGGGTTGGGCCCTCGGTCCTCATCCCCCGGCCGGAGACCGAGCAGCTGGTGGGCTTCATACTGGATTGGTGTCAAGGTAGGAACGATCTGCAGGCGCTCGACCTCGGCACGGGGTCCGGCGCCATCGCGATCAGCCTGGCCGTGGAGGGCCCTTTCCACCGTGTGGTCGGCGTTGACATATCGGCGTCGGCCCTGAATTTTGCCCGCTACAACGCGAAAGAGGCGGAAGTCGCCGACCGGGTCGATTTGCGGTCAGGGTCGCTCTATTCCGCCGTTCGCCCGGGAGAGCGCTTCCACGTGGTCGTATCCAACCCACCGTACGTCGCCAGCGGCGAAACGGCATCGCTGCCGCCGGAGGTGCGCGATTGGGAGCCGGCCATCGCCCTCTTCGCCGGGCCGACGGGTCTCGAGCTGATCGAGGCGATCGTCGATGGTGCCCCCGCGCATCTCGAACCGGGCGGCCTGCTGGCGCTCGAGGTGGCGCCAGGCATCGTCGAATCGGCGCTGGCGCGGATTCGCGCGAACGGCGACTTCGCCGAGCCGGAGCTGCACACGGACTACGCCGAGCATCCGCGGATCGTGCTGGCCGAGCGCCACGGCTGAGCGGCAACCCGCAGCGAACGGTGGTGGAATGAGAAAGACAGTCGAGCGCGGATTGCTGGCAGCCCTGCAGCCGATCATCGACATCCTGGTCCGGCGTCGGGTTCATCCCAACGTGCTGAGCACGATCGGATTCCTCATCACGATCACCTCCGCCTTCGCCTTCCATTCTCACCATGTCCGCACCGCCGGGATACTCATCCTGCTGGGTGGGTCCTTCGACCTTCTCGACGGTCGGGTCGCCCGGGCCACGGGCCTCGCCTCGAAGTTCGGCGCCTTCTACGACTCGACCCTCGACCGCATGTCCGAGGTCGCCGTCTATCTCGGCATACTGTCGCTCTACAACGATTACCGTCTCGAGCTCGGCGACGTCGGCATGATTTACGCCATCATGCTCGCGATGGCCGGATCTCTGATGATCAGCTACACCCGGGCCCGGGCGGAAGGGCTGGGGATCGACTGCAAGGTCGGGCTGATGCAGCGAGGCGAGCGGGTGATCCTGATCGGACTGGCGAGCTTGCTGTTCGGAGAGGATAATAATGGGCTGGCGTTGCGAGTGGTGATCTACGCCCTCGCCGTGCTCGCCAACTTGACGGCGGTCCATCGGATCATCTGGGTCTACCGACATACGCGTCCGTCGGGGAACGGAATCGGGCCCGTCGAGACAAAGGAGGCGGCGACCGACCGTGTCGGCGCCGAGAAGAGCACGACATCAACAACTTAGTAGGTGTAGCGTGAGGTCAGGGATATGAGCGACAAACCGGAAATCAACAAACCCACCGGCAAGCTGGGCGTGCTCCTGCCCGGACTCGGCGCGGTCGCCACCACCTTCATCGCCGGCGTCGAGGCCGTCCGACGCGGTGTGGGCGCGCCCATCGGCTCGCTGACCCAGATGGGCACCATCCGGCTGGGGAAGCGGACCGAAAGCCGCATGCCGCTGATCAAGGACTTCGCCCCGCTGGCGGGCCTCGATGACCTGGTCTTCGGCGCCTGGGACCCGATCCCCGATGACGGCCTGGACTCGGCGCGGACCTGCGGCGTGCTGAGCGACGCCCATCTCCGCCAGGTGGGCGACTTCCTGGGCGGCATCAAGCCGATGCCCGCCGTGTTCTCGAGCGACTACGTGAAGAAGCTCGAGGGAACCAACGTCAAGAAGGGGAGCAAGAAAGAGCTGGCGGAAGGGCTGCGCGAGGACATCCGCCGCTTCAAGAAGGAGAACGAGTGTGATCGGCTGGTCATGATCTGGTGTGCGTCGACCGAGGTCTTCATGAAGCCGGCGGAGGTGCACGAGACGATCGCGAAGTTCGAGCGCGGGCTGGAGACGAACGACCCGGGCATCGCGCCCTCGATGATCTACGCCTACGCCTCGATCATGGAGGGCGTCCCGTTCGCCAACGGTGCGCCGAACCTCACCGCCGACATCCCGGCGCTCCGGGAGCTGGCGCAGGAGAAGCGCGTGCCCATCGCCGGCAAGGACTTCAAGACCGGCCAGACGCTGATGAAGACCATCCTGGCCCCGGGCTTCAAGGCGCGCATGCTGGGGCTGCAGGGCTGGTTCTCCACCAACATCCTGGGCAACCGGGACGGCGAGGTGCTGGACGACCCCGAGAGCTTCAAGACGAAGGAGGAGTCGAAGCTCGGCGTGCTCGAGTACATCCTGCAGCCGAAGCTCTATCCCCAGCTCTACGGCGACCTCTACCACAAGGTCCGGATCAACTACTACCCGCCCCGGGGCGACAACAAGGAGGGGTGGGACAACATCGACATCTTCGGCTGGCTGGGCTACCCGATGCAGATCAAGATCGACTTCCTCTGCCGCGACTCGATCCTCGCCGCGCCCATCGTGCTCGACCTGGCGCTCTTCCTCGACCTGGCCCAGCGCGCCGGGATGAGCGGGATCCAGGAGTGGCTCTCGTTCTACTTCAAGAGCCCGATGACCGCGCCCGAGCTCTACCCGGAGCACGACCTCTTCATCCAGCTGACCAAGTTGAAGAACACGTTGCGCTGGCTGATGGGCGAGACGCCGATCACGCATCTCGGCACCGAGTACTACGAGGACTACTACCGCGACGTCTAGAGGCACGTTGTCCCACGACGACCGCTCGGCCCGGCCCCTCTTCATCGTCTTCGAGGGGATCGAAGGCTCCGGCAAGTCCACCCAGATCCGGCTCGTCGCCGAGGCCCTCCGCCGCTGCGGCGTCGAGCCCGTCGTTACCCGGGAGCCCGGCGGCACGCCGGCCGGCGAGGCCATCCGGGCCGTCGTCCTCGACGAGCGGCTGCAGCTCGACGAGATCGCCGAGCTCATGCTCATGCTGGCTGCCCGGTCGGCGTTCGTCCGCCAGGTCGTCCGGCCGGCGCTGGAGGCGGGCCGCGTCGTGCTGGCGGACCGTTACCAGCTGTCCACCTTCGCCTACCAGGGTGGCGGTCGCGGCATCGAGCTCGACCGGCTGAGAGCGCTCAACGACCTGGCCACGGGCGGCGTTTCGCCGGACTTGTGCGTCTTATTAGATGTGGACGTCGAAGTCGGCCATCGACGGGCCGGCGGCCCGGAAACGCGCGACCGAATAGAGGGCGAAGACCTGGCGTTCCACCGTCGGGTCGCGGACGCCTATCGGCGATTGGCCGCCAACGAGCCAGACGTTGCGCTCGTCGACGGTAACGGAGAGATTCAAAGGGTACGAACCGCGGTCTGGAAGGCCCTTTCGAGCCGCTTTCCTGAAACTTTCCCACCGCGGGGGTGTTAGAAGTAGGACGTTGGGCGACTCACCGGATATCAGCGAAAAAGCGAGGATTCATGCGGTTGAAGAAGTCTTTGTGGATGCCCGCCGTGATCGGTCTGCTCGCCGTGGCCAGCGGTGGCTGGTTGGTGCAGCAGAGCTCGGAAGGGAACGTCTACCTCAAGTCGAGGGTGTTCCAGGACGTCATGCGGGTCATCTCGGACCGTTACGTAGATGAAATAGATCCGGCCGACCTGTACGACATGGCGGTCGAGGGGATGATCGAGCAGCTGGGCGACCCGCACACGGCAATCTTGAGACCGGAGGACTATTCACAGCTCCGGCTCACGACCACGGGCAACTACGGTGGCCTCGGGATTCGCATCGACCAGAAGGACAACTGGATCACGGTCGTGCAGACGCTGCCGAACACTCCGGCCGATCGGGCCGGCCTCCAGCCTGGCGATCGGCTGATCGAAGTCGACGGCGAGTCGATGAAAGGCTGGACGAGCGAGAAGGCGGTGAGCGTTCTCCGCGGGCCCAAAGGCGCCCCGGTCGACCTGAAGATCTCCCGCGTCGGAGTGCCCGAGCCGATCCCGGTCCGCATCGTCCGCGACGATATCCACGTGGACTACGTGGTCGCCTTCGTGCTGGAGCCCGGCATCGGCTACATCCAGCAGCTGCAGTTCAGCGCCCAGTCGGCCAACGACATTCGTGGCGAGATCGAGGATCTGAGGGGGCAGGGTATGCGCGCTCTTGTCCTCGACCTGCGCAACAACCCGGGCGGTCTGCTGGAGGAGGGCGTCGAGGTCGCCGATATCTTCCTCGAGGATGGCTCCGACGTGGTCGAGACCCGGTCGCGCATCGCCGATCAGAACGACACGTATTTCGGCGATCGCCGTCCGGTTGAGTCGGGTATGCCGGTGATCGTTCTGGTCAATCGCTGGTCGGCCAGCGCATCCGAGATCGTGGCGGGCGCGCTCCAGGACCATGACCGCGCCCTGGTGCTCGGCGACACGACGTTCGGCAAGGGCTCGGTGCAGACGCTCTATCCGCTGCCGGGCGGCAACTATCTGAAGATCACGACGGCGAAGTGGTATACGCCCAGCGGCCGCTCGATCCAGCGCGAGCGCGACTGGTCGAACGGCGGTGCGGTGGTGGCTCACCGCGGCGGTGCCATCGAAGGTGCGGGCGCGTCGCTCGAGCCGCCGGTCTTCTACACCGACGCCGGTCGAGAGGTGGTCGGCGGCGGCGGCATCATTCCCGACCTGGTGATCCAGGGCGAGCCGTTGACCGATGCGGAGCTCGAGTTCCGCAAGTCATTGGGCGACCAGCTGGCCGCGTACAGCGACGCGGTGTTCCGTTTCGCTGCGGTCTACGCGAACAAGCATCCGAACCTGTCGCCCGACTTCGAGGTCACCCAGGAGATGCTCGACCAGCTCTACGACTGGATCGTCGGGCTGGACATCGAGGTCGAGCGCGAGCTGTACGATAGCGCGAAGCGGGTCGTTGTCCGCGAGCTGGGCATCCAGCTGGCTACGGTGGCGTTCGACGACAAGGTGACCCTGCGTCGGCAACTGGTGCTCGATCGTCAGCTCGAGGTCGCCACCGAGCTGTTGCGCGGTGGCCCGAGCCCGAAGCAGCTGTTCGCGCTGGCGGAGACGCGGAAAGGCGAATATCAGGACTGATCCGCAGCCTCACCGTTACCGACAGGAGCCGGGATGAGTCCAGCGGGTTGGCTGGCCGCCCTGGGAACCGGGCTGCTGGCCGGCGCCGTATCCGGTTTGGTCGGAATAGGGGGAGGGGCCATCATGGTCCCCTTCCTCTATTTCTTTTTGGCCAGCTCCGAGCTCGCCGGCGTCGCCTTGCCCGCCACCGAACAGGCGGTCATCGCCCACGCGACCAGCCTGCTGGTGATCGTTCCGATCAGCGTTCGCGGCGCCTGGCTCTATCATCGAGCCGGCCGGGTCGATTGGGATGCCGGCTGGCGGATGGGCTTGGCCGCCGTAGCCTTCGCCGTGTTGGGTGCGCGGGTGGCGGTGGCGGTGCCCGGTCAGGCGCTCAAGCTGGTCTTCGGCATCTTCCTGCTGGCCGTGGCCGTCCAAGTGCTGCTGGGTCGGCGATCCGTCGCCGGGCTGGCCACCGTGCGGACGGGGACGCGCACGGTCCGGGCGCTGCTCGGTGGCGCGCTGGTCGGCTTCTTTTCGGCGTTGCTCGGCGTCGGCGGCGGCCTGGTCGCGATCCCGGTGCTCCTCTACTGGCTGCACCTGCCGATGGAGAAGGTCTCGGCAACGTCGCTGGCCATCATCACGTTTACCGCCGCGGCCGGGGTGCTGACCTACGCGGTGAGCGGGCAGCTCGGCGGCCCTGGGGGCGCTGCCGTACTCTCTTACTTCCACCTACCGGTGGCGCTGGCCCTCGCCGTCGGCGCGCTGATCGCCGTTCCCCTCGGCACCGAAGCCCAGCTGCGGATGCCGACCCGATACCTGCGCTATCTGTTCGCGGTCGTGTTTCTCCTGCTGGGCGCTCGACTGACCGTGGTCAACCTGCTGATGCTGGTGCGCGGGCCATGACGGCCGGCGCCACACTGATCATCGTGTTCACCAAACCGGCGATGCCGGGTGAGGTGAAGACCCGGTTGGTCCCTTGCTTCACGCCGGAGGAGGCGGCCGAGTTCCATCTGGCGGCCACCGCCGACGTGGTGGCGATCGCCGAAGGTGTTGTGCGCGAGACCGTGGAACTGCACGTGGCCGGCGATTTCGATGACGCCGCCGAACTGCGTGCCCTCTACCCGGACCGGGAGGTGCGGACACAGGAGGGCGACGGATTGGGCGAGCGTCTGATCGCCGCGTTCGACGACGCCTTCCGCCGGGGCTTCGCCCGGACGCTCATCGTCGGTAGCGATCACCCGACCCTGCCGCCAGCGTTCCTGGCCGAGACCCTCGCGCGCCTCGACGAGTCCGATGCCGCCTTCGGACCCAGCCGCGACGGCGGCTACTACGCCGTCGCGGCGCGCCGCGAGAGCTGGCCGGCAGCGCGAGCGCTGTTCGTCGACATCCCCTGGTCCACCCCGGAGGTCCTCTCCGCCACCCGGGAGCGGGCCCGGGACGCCGGGCTTCGCATCGCTTTCGCGCCCGAGTGGTACGACGTGGACCGGCCCGAAGATCTGCAGCTGGTCGGGCGTGACGGCGGTCCGGACTCCGCCGCCTTCCGCTTCTTGCGCCTCGTGTGGGAACGGCGCCGCGGCGGCCCGGCGACGTGAGCGAGGCGCTACCGTCCGACGCCACCTCGCGGCCGCCGGTCCCGCCATGGCTCGTCATCGCCGTGGCGATCGTCGGCGTCTCGTGGGCGGCGATCCTCGTCCGCTGGTCCGACGCCTCCGCCTATGTCCTCGCCTTCTGGCGGCTCGCCCTGTCTCTCGTCATCATCGGTGCTGCGCTGCTCGTCGTGCGCCGGGATAAACGCCACGCCCGCCTCACGACGGCCGAGGTTGGCGCCCTCGCTCTGGCCGGCGGCTTCCTCGCCTTCCATTTCGTCACCTTCTTCATGTCCGTGAAGCTCACCACGGTCGCCAGCGCCACCCTGCTGGTGAACCTCCACCCGCTGTTCGCCGCCGTCATGTCTGCCGTCTGGCTGCGCGAGCCGCCGACGGCACGGGAGTGGGCGGGGATCGCCGTGGCCGTCGTCGGCGTGGCGCTGATCGGCGGTGCGGGATTGGCCCTGGGGCCGACGGCGCTGCAGGGTGACGTGCTGGCTCTGGCGGGCGCGGCGCTCTTCTCGGGATACTTCATCATCGGCCGCTGGATGCGGCAGCGCCTGGGGATCTGGGTCTACGCCGGCTGGGTCTACGCCTTCGCCGCCGTCTTCCTGCTGCCATTCGTCCTGTGGCGTGGCGACCCGCTGCTCGATTATAGCGCCCGCGAGTGGTGGATCTTCGCCGGCCTCGCCGCCGGCCCCATGCTGCTCGGCCACACGGGGTTCAATTGGGCCCTGCGCTACGTGCGCGCCTATATTGTGAACCTGGCCGTCCTGGGCGAGCCGTTGGGTGCCAGCCTGCTGGCCTGGTGGCTCCTCGGTGACGGCGAGGTGCCGGGGCTGTCCACCGTGGTGGGAGGCGGCCTGATCATCGCCGGCCTGGGCATCTCGATTTACGCGCGTGAGGAAGGCAGGGAGTGAGTCGGAGCGAAGCGGTGATCGAGGTCACCCGGGGTGGACGGATCGAGTCGCGGCATCGTGTGTCGGCCGCGGCGGTGGACTCCCAGGGTCGGCTCCGGGCCTGGCTGGGCGACCCGGAGCTGGTCACCTTCCTGCGTTCCGCCGCCAAGCCGCTGCAGGCGCTGCCGCTGGTGGCCGACGGCGCCGCCGACGCCTATGAACTGACCGAGGCCGAGCTGGCGGTCTGCTGCGCCTCCCACTCCGGCGAACCGCGCCACATAGCGACGGTGAAGGGAATCCTGGCGCGGATCGGCTGCAACGAAAGCGATCTGGCCTGCGGGCCACACGCGCCGTTCTATCCGCCGGCGGCGGAGGCGCTCCGGACGGAGGGGCGGGAGGGGCGCGAGCCCGGCCGTCTGCACAACAACTGTTCCGGCAAGCACGCCGGCATGCTGGCATGGTCGCGGCATGCCGGGGTCGATGTGACCGGTTACCATCAGGCCCATCATCCGGTGCAGATGCGGATCTGCCGGGAGATCGCGGATCGAGCGGGCTCACGGTGCGAGGAGCTGATCTCCGGCGTCGACGGCTGTGGGGTCCCATCTTTCGCGTTGCCGTTGAACGTCGTGGCGACCGTCTTCGCGGACATGGTCGCCCGGGCCGAGAACGATCCCTCGAGTCCGGAGGCTCGGGTGCTGGGAGCGATGACTTCCGAGCCCTACTACGTCGCGGGCACCGACCGGCTGACCACGCGGCTCATGCAGACCACGGGCGGCCGGCTGATGGCGAAGTTCGGCGCCGAGGCGGTCTACTGCCTGGCCGACAGGAGGCGCCGCTGGGGGATCGCGCTGAAGGTCGAGGATGGTAACGCCCGCGCCATCGGNNGAGGCGCTGGCCGATCGGCAGGTCGTGACGGTCACGAACACCCGGGACGAGGACGTCGGCGTGATCCGTCCTGAGTTCCGCGTCGAGAGCACGGACTGAGCATAGCGATGGAGAGTTGGGTACGGGATCTGGTCGATCTCGCCGCCGCTCAGGCGGCGGGCGATACCTCGGGCATGGAGACGGCGTTCGAGCGGCTGCAGGTCGCCGGGCGTGAGATCGAAGTCGAGGAGGCGCTGCTCCAGTCGTACCTGTTTCTCGGTTTCCCGTCGGCGATCGAGGCGCTGCGCCGCTGGCGCTACCGCGGGGCCGCACCCCCAGCTGCGGCGCACGAGGGTTGGGACCTGTGGCTGGAGCGCGGCGAGCGGACGTGCGCGGTCGTCTACGGGGACCACTACGATCAGCTGCGTCAGAATATCGCTCGCTTCCACCCCGACCTCGACCGCTGGATGGTGAGGGAGGGCTACGGCAAGGTCCTCGGTCGACCGGCCCTCGCCCTCGAGGTCCGGGAGCTGCTCATCGTCGCCATGCTGGTCGTGCAGGGCGAGTCGGGCCGTCGCCAGCTGCGCTCGCATCTGCGGGGCGCGCTCAACGCCGGTGCCGCGCCGGCCGATGTGGAGAAGACGATCCGGCGCGCCGCCGTCTTCGCGCCGGCCGAGCATCGTCAGCTCGCCCTCAAGCTGTGGGCGAACCTGCAGCCCAAAGGCTAGCCGATGCTCATCGATCATGCGGTCATACAGGTGCAAGGCGGCGACGGCGGCAACGGCTGCGTCTCGTTCCGGCGCGAGAAGTTCGTACCCCGTGGCGGGCCCGACGGCGGCGACGGCGGTGACGGCGGGGACGTGGTGTTGATCGCCGACCCCGGACTCAGCACGCTGCTCGACTACCAGTACCAGCAGCGCTATCGGGCCGAGCGCGGCCAGCACGGGCAGGGCAAGAAGCGGACGGGCGCGTCCGGCGCCGACGCCGAACTGCGCGTGCCGCCGGGGACCGTGGTCAAGGACGCCGATACCGGCCGGCAGCTGGGCGAGCTGCTGAAGCCCGGCGACCGGCTGGTTGTGGCGCGGGGCGGCCGCGGCGGCCGGGGCAACGCATCGTTTGCCACCGCCACCCGCCGGGCACCCCGGGAGGCTGAACCGGGAACGCCCGGCGTCGAGCGGCGAATTGAGCTGGAGCTGAAGCTGATCGCCGACGTCGGGTTGGTGGGCCAGCCGAACGCCGGCAAGAGCACGCTGCTGGCCGCCTTGTCCGCCGCCCGGCCCAAGATCGCCGCCTACCCGTTCACCACGCTGGAGCCGAACCTGGGCGTCGTGCAGCTGTCGGAGGGGCGGACCATGGTATTGGCCGACATCCCGGGGATCATCGAGGGCGCCCACGAAGGGAAGGGGCTGGGGCTCAAGTTCCTCCGTCACATCGAGCGGACCCGCACCCTGGCCTACCTGATCCCGGTCGACACCGGGGACCCGCAGGCGGAGTACGAGCTGCTGCGGAGCGAACTGGCGGAGTACAGCCGCCAGCTGGCCGAGAAGCCCCACTGCGTCGCGATCTCCAAAGCCGATCTGTTGTCTGGCGAGGAAGCGCCCCCGCGGGTCGCAGCGCCCATGGCATTTGCCAGCTACGTCCTTTCGGGCGTGGCTCGCACCGGGCTGCAGGAGTTCGCCGAGGGACTCTGGTCCGTCGTGAGAAGGGAGCGTCAGGTTGAAGACGAGTCGGGCTCGAGCGAGCGCTAGCTCCGCCAGCCTCGAACCGCCGCATCCACGATAGCCACAAGACATTTATGGCCTCGAACGACAGCAACGAACTCGGCCGCTTCGATCAGTCATTCGTCATCCGGATGATTCGTGATTTCCTGCTCGCCCTCACGATGATCGTCGTGTTCGAGATGGGCGGTCGGCTGCTGCTGGCGATGAACGAATTCGCTCGCGAGGACCGCGAGGCGACGGAGGTCGCCGCCGAGCAGCTCGCCCGCGACGTGAAGGACATCATGCTGAATCGCGGTGGACCGGTCGCCGCGCGCACCGTCTATCCGATCATCCAGCGAAACCACGCCGAGCGTGGACTGGAGATCGCCATCGTCCCCTCCGCCACGACGGTCGAATCGATCCGTGAGACGTTCGACTTTCGACCGCGAGGCGTCGTGCCCGAGTGGCCCGAGGGCAAGCATCACGAGGCGACCGTGCAGCTGGAGGCGGAGGAGTTCTGTCTCCAATGTCACGTGACGGCGAAAGTCGGCGACGTGCTCGGTCATGTCGCTGTGCGAAAGTACCGGACGGCCCGCATCGATGAATGGTGGAGCGAAGCCCGGGTCGTATCGGTGGTTGGTATGGCGAACGTCATCCTGCACACGATCGTGCTCTTTCTCCTGTTGCGTCTGCGCATGCAGCCGCTGCTCGAGCTCCGCGCCATCGTCGCAAGACTGGCCAAGGGCAGGCTCGACTTCTCCCGACGGGCCGAGGCGAAGTCGAACGACGAGTTCGGCGAGCTGGCCACCGACCTCAACCTGTTCCTCGATCGCGTGTGCGACCTGATCGAGGACGTGAACGGCGTCCTGGGCCAGGTGGGCGCGGTGAACGAGCGGCTCGCCCAGGTCAGCAGTCAGACGGGCGAACAGCTGGAGAGCGTCCACGCGAAGGTTCAGGGCGCGACACGACAGACCTACGAGATCCGCGAGGCCTTGATCGCGCCATCCGACGAAAGCGTCGAGTCGCTCGATCTCGTGCTCTCCGCTCTCGAGACCGCGACGCCCGAAGGGGAGGAATTCGACGAACTGCGCGGGAAGCTGCGCGAGGTGCTGACGCTCTATCGTGAATCGGCCGAGCGGACGCGAGCCGGACAGAAACAGCTGGATGGATTGGGCGAATCTCTGATGGACCTTGCACGGGCGGTACAGGCCGACACCCATTACCAGGGCGAGATCCGGGTCCTGGAGGAGCGGATGAGGGTGATCGCCGAGTCCGGCCGGGATCTGCTCGACCGGTTGATGACGCGGGAGGAACCCGGATCCGTGACGGACTAGCTCTCCGGAGGAACGAACATGTCAGGCCGCAGATGCCATTTGAGATTTCCGCCGATCGCGACGCTACTCTTCCTGGCCGCCTGGCCATGCCCCGTTGTGGCTCAGGGTTTCGATTACGCCGCCGCTATCGGGGTGGCCACGCCGGATAGTGCTGGGCGCCTCTGTCTGGCGATTCGGAACCCCGACCTCGCGGAGGGTACGCCGCTTCTGCTGATCGATGTCACGATGCATGGCCCGCCCCTGACAGCCCGAACTGGCATACGACGCACTGCCTCTTGTCCGCGCGATATCGCGAGCGATGGTGAAGCCTTCTATGGAACCACGCTGTCGCCGCCAGACCAGGAACGGTTGGGCCGTGTGCATTTCGCGGTGGCGGCCCCATTGAGGGAGGTGAAAATGAGCGGCGCCGAGGCCCGCCTGGACGTTGACGGAGACGGTGCGCTCGAGGAATTTCGAATCTGTGCGAGCAGCGAAGGTCTGCACCTCACGGTCTGGTCCGGCATCGGGATGACCGGAAGGCGTCTGTGGCATCGCTATTTCTATCTGGGGTACGATGTAGAGCCTGACTGCAGCGAGGCGGAGGTAGCGGGCGGATAGGCACCGGCGACGTTCCGTTGGACGCGGAAGTTGGCCGTTTCGGAAAAGCTGGGCTTCACGCTTTTCTTGAATCGAAAAGCGGCCAGTTGACCCCCGTGCGACGGTAGGTGACAGCCGATTCGCCGAAGTCCCGGGTCAGCGAGGCGAAGCTCGCGTCTTGGAGACCAGCGAAGCGGATCCGTCCGAAATCGGCCGGTATCTCGAACTCGCGATCGCCGACGCGGACGAGGTAGTTGCCGACGGGCCACCGGTCGCTGTAGAGGCGCGATGTTTGCACGAATCGGCCGGGCTGTCCTATCTTTTTTGTTTTGGCAAGTAAGGAAGACTCACGATCAACCAGCGGTTATAAGCCGAATTCGAGCTGAACGCTGGTTGCTCCAGAGCGCTGCGTGGCAGCTGGCCGTCCTTTTGAGGCCTCACGCAGGGCCAAAAAAGGGGGTATGGCGGAACAGTTGAAGGAATTCATCCGAGAGATTCATCGGCGAAGCCTCTGGCAGGTGCTGGCGATTTATGTCGCCGCCGCGGTGGGCGTGCTGGAGGTCGCCGAAGTGCTGATCGACCGCCTCTCGCTTCCTCCCTGGATTTTCGGCTTCGCGATCATCCTCCTGCTCGTTGGTCTGCCGATCGTTCTCGCCACCGCTTTCGTTCAGGAGGGAGTGGTACCCGGAAGAGGTGAGGAAGAGGCGCCCCGGACCGGCGCGGAGGAGGCGGTCGAGGCGCCCCCGACAGCTCAGAAACCCCGAGGCCTGCGGCGCCTGCTCACCTGGCGCAACGCCATCGCCGGTGGCGTCCTCGCCTTCGCGCTGTGGGGCGTAGTGGCCGCCGGCTGGCTCTTGCTGGTCGGTCCGCCGCCGCCTCGCAACGTGACCGCCGGCGTGAGCGTCCTGACGCAGGTGACGTTTTCGGCGGGCGTGGAGGAGTATCCGGCGTTCGCGCCGCAGGGCGACCGGCTAGCCTTCAGCCGGGAAGTCGCGGGCTACAAACAGATCTACGTGCGCTCGCTGGCCACGGGACAGGAGATCCAGTACACGGACGAGCCGCTCGACCACATCCAGCCGGCCTGGTCGGCGGACGGGCGCGTCCTGTTGTATGCCAGGGCGCGAGAGGGGGACCCGAAGCTCGAACCGGGGGATATCCACGGCCGCTTCACCGACAGTGATGTGTGGCGATTGGATCTCGCGAGCGGGGGGCGGCGACGGTTGCTGGAGGACGCCTACCACCCGGCCTACTCTCCGGACGGGGCACGCATCGCGTTCGCGGCTTCCTGGGGCGACGCCCACCGCATCTGGGTGGCGGACTCGCTCGGCCGCAACGCGCGTCAGGTGACCACGGACCAGTCGGAGGCGGTCTCGCATATCGCGCCCGCCTGGTCGCCGGACGGTCGGAAGGTCGCTTTCCAGAACGTCGAGAAGACGAAGCTCGACATCCGGGTTGTCGATCTGGGGACCGGTGAGATGAGCTGGCTGACCGACGACCTGTTCGAGGATGTGGACCCGGCATGGTCCCCGGACGGCGACGAGGTTTTCTTCTCGTCAAAACGTGGTGGGGGTATAAACCTGTGGCGGGTCGCCGTGGATCGGAACGGCAGGCCGGCGAGCGCGCCACGCCAGGTCACCACCGGTGCGGGGCATGACCTGAACGTGGCCATCACGCCCGACGGGGACCGGGCCGCGTTCGCGATACTGAGCCAGAACTCCGACCTCTGGCGACTGCCGGTCAC
>JABAHQ010002740.1_pt2 | contig 45727 bp, 38 predicted proteins | sample 7062091 | NCBI WGS metagenome assembly JABAHQ01 (sample SAMN14534359, study PRJNA622989) | marine sediment metagenome | biome: marine biome [ENVO:00000428]; feature: marine pelagic biome [ENVO:01000023]; material: deep marine sediment [ENVO:00002113] | place: India: Gulf of Kutch | collected... | reverse complement strand
TGAGCGCCACTCCAAATTGTCCTGGTTAAGTAAATCCTATCCCGAAACCGTCATCATTCAGAGAACTTAATTCGATAATTCCGGCAGATGCAAAAAACCGGGTTAACCTTTTCTGCTTTTCGGAAGTAAGCGAATCAACCTGAAGTGAATCTGTGGCGTAACCTGAGCCGGTGAAAAATATTAATATCCAGAGGAAAAGTCAGGTGCTTGATCCAAGTCTATGGCGAATTATAACCATAAATATTATTTATGAATTTTGATACTCAATTTAATTCTGTATAATTTTTAATACGATTAAAAAATTAAAAGTTAAAGAGAAGATGAAACTTTTTAAAATAGGCGATATCTTGTTTTGGCTTTTGCTAATGATCGGTGGTTATTGGGGGCAAGCTTTTATTGCTTCTCCCGCTGATAGTCATTCGGTAGCATTGGTGGAAATCGACGGTGAAGTAAAGTATCGCCTGGATTTGCGAGAAGACAGGCAGTTCCAGCCGGATCAATTTAATTCATCCGTAACAATTCGGGTTCGCCACAACGCAATTGCAATTATCGCTAATAATTGTCCACAACAAATCTGTGTGGAAATGGGACCAATTTCTCATGCGGGAGAGATGATTGTGTGCGTTCCCAAAAAGATTTTAATCTATATTCCCGTTAAGAATGAGCGAAAAGAATCCGTCAAAGCGATTACCGGGTAAGCAAAAAGAAGCCCGTTTAGCAGGACTCATTGTTATTGGGCTATTGCTATTCATCTTCGAGGCGTTTTTACCGCGTCCGATTCCCTGGTTAAAATTCGGACTGGCGAATATTGCCACATTAATTGCCTTATACTGGATGGGATGGACAGCAGCAGTGGTTGTCTCACTCACCCGAATTTTGATCGGTTCCTTCTTTACCGGCAATTTGTTTACTCCGGGATTTTTCCTCTCCCTTAGTGGTGGCGTTGCTGCGCTTATTGGAATGGGAATATTATTTTACCTTAAGATATTCAGTATTTTAAGCGTCAGTGTGGGAGGCTCGGTTTTGCACAATTTGGGGCAGTTAGTGGTGGCAATTTATATTTTGTTTAAAAACAGCATCCTGTGGTACCTTCTGCCTTACTTGATGATTACGGCGCTGATTACCGGAGTAGTTATCGGGTTGTTTAGTTATTACTTACTACAGCGGATTGTGAGGGAATATGATGGCATGGTGGATGGACAAAAACAAAAGGACCTTCCAGGATTTTGAAACCTGGAAGGTCTCGGCCGTTTCTTTATCGATATCTGTCTAAAAAAGAATACATCGCTGTTTTCAAAATGAAACATAAGTTTTCAATTTGAAACGCACGAATTTTTAGTGCATAGTGGTAATTTGCCAGTCAATCCAGAAATATCATTTCCCATCCTATAATTTTTAAAGCGTAAGTATTTGATATTGTTAAGCTAAACTGTTTTAAATTTAAAGAAAATTTGCCAGTTGATTTTGCTACATTTTACCTTTATAATATTACCTTTTATGGCATGGAAATTGATCTATATAAAAACTTTTATTTTTGTGATTCGATTGTCTGAAAAAGAAAAACAAAACGATTGAGCGATCAAATTTTTTGAGAAGCTTACAAAATTAACCCTGATCTTTGCCAGGAACTGAAATGAATTTTATGATTAACCTGCTCAACATACTTTTGCCGGTGTTCTATTTGGTGCTTACTTATCTTTATGGCCGACACTTTTATCGCTCCGACCGTGCCTCGAAATTATACCTTGGAAAATTACTCCAGACTGTTCTTGCCATCCATTTGCTGGAGATTGTTTTACGCGGAATTTATTTTAATCATTTTCCATTAGCCAGCATTTTTGAAGCCATGACGTTCCTGGCCTTAACGATTATCATTATTTATTGGTATATCGAACGGCGAATTCAAATCAAAACCACCGGCTTTTTTGTTCTTATTGTGGTATTCATTCTTCAATTAATTTCTTCAATTTTTATCGAGTTAGCTCCGGAAATCCCGGAAATTCTAAACAGTCCCATGTTTGTTTTCCATACGTCCTCAGCCATGTTGGGATATTCTGCCTTATTCATTTCGGCTCTATATGGATTGATGTATCTGCTGCTTTTCTATGACATTAAGAGCGCTCAATTCGGAATTGTGTATCGGCGCTTACCGTCGTTGGAGGAGCTTAATGAAATGAGCACCAGAGCGGCTATGCTCGGTTTCCTTTTTCTGACCCTGACCATCTTTTTGGGAATTACCTGGTGGAAAGGACTGTTTCCGGAAGCATATCATTTTGATCCCAAGGTAGTCACTGCTTATTTAGTCTGGATCATTTACGGTTTGGTCATTTATGGAAAAAAGTTCGGAGGCTGGACGGGTAAACGGCTGGCCTACCTTTCTTTGAGTGGATTCGTTATCATCATCTTTTCGATTATTGCAGTGAATTTATTTATAGATACGTTTCATCGATTCAAATAGGCTAATTATGAAAGAAATTGGCACATTCGTTTTGGGATTAAATCACAACACCGCTTCGCTTGAGTTGCGGGAAAAAGTTGCCTTTAATCCTGAGGAGATACCGGAGTTCCTGACTGCATTAATTGGAAGCAAACAAATCGAAGAAGCTGTTCTGCTTTCGACCTGTAATCGAACTGAACTTTATGTTGCGGCTGCTAAACGGCAGAATATGCGGGGTCTGTTAGAAAAGCTTTTAGTGCAAAATCATTCTCTGCTAAGGGACGATGAATTGGATGCCTTTTATTTCTATGAAGACGATCCTGTAATCCGTCATCTCTCAGAAGTCACAGCGGGCATGGATTCTATGATGCTCGGCGAACCTCAAATATTAGGCCAGGTTAAGGATGGGATTCACATTGCATGTGAAACCGGAACAGTCCACAAACACCTGGATCGTCTCTTTAGTTACGCGATTGAAGCTGGCAAGCGGGTTCGCAGCGAAACAGCGATTGCAGTCGGGGCGATCAGCGTGGCATATGCGGCAGTTGAATTGGCACAAAAAATTTTCAAAAATCTGGGCAATCATCACGTATTGTTAATTGGTGCCGGCGAAACCGGGGAGCTGGTAGCTCAATACCTGAAGAAAAAGGGAGTGGAGAGAATTTATATCACCAATCGTACCGCGGAAAAAGCACGAAGATTGGCAGCTCAGTTAGATGGCGTGTCCTATCCTTTCTCCTCCTATCACGAACTATTGGGGGAAGTGGATTTGGTGGTCGGGTCGACCAGTGCCACAGATTTTATGTTGACAGCCCGGGATGTGCGGAGTTGCTTGTCCAAACGGACCGGCAGACCTTTGTTTTTAATCGATCTGGCAGTACCCCGTGATTTTGATCCGAAAATTGCTCGTCTGGAAAATGTCTTTTTGCATGAACTGGATTCGTTGCAACAAATCGTGGAACGCAACCTTCAGCAGCGGCGGGAGGAAATCCCGGCGGCACAGGCAATTATCGAAGAGGAAGTAGAGAAATATAAGGAATGGCGACGCACTCAAAGCCTGAAACCCACCATCGTTGCATTACAGGAGAAGTTTGAAGAAATCCGGAAAGAGGAGTTGAAAAAATATCTGCACCGCTCAACTCCGGAAGAATTTGAAAAGCTGGAACGAGCGACGCGGGGAATGTTAAAAAAACTTTTGCATCAGCCCATCAGTCAATTGCGGCGCTATGGCAATGGATATCCCGGTGGTGAGGAACGTATTAATGTCTTATGGGAAATGTTTAATTTAAAGAATTCTGCCACTAAATGGGAGGATAGCCATGAGGAGTAGGATTCTGATTGGCACCCGCGGAAGTGAGCTGGCATTATGGCAGGCGAATTGGGTAAATGATCAACTGGTAAATCTGTATCCTCAATTCAATTTCGACATTAAAACGGTCAAAACCTCCGGGGATAAGATTTTAGATGTCCCGCTGGCCAAAATCGGTGGAAAGGCACTGTTCACCAAAGAGATTGATAATGCCCTGATTCACCATGAGATTGATATAGCCGTGCACAGTTTGAAGGATGTGCCCACCCAAATTCCCAATCAACTTATCATTGGCGCTATTACCCAACGCGCTGATGTACGCGATGCATTGATTTCCCGCGGGGACAAACCGTTATCGCAGTTTCCTCAAGGCGCATCCATTGCCACCGGCAGCTTGCGACGCCGTTCTCTGTTGTTGCATTATCGCCCTGACTTCCAATTAGTGGATATTCGTGGCAACCTCAACTCGCGTTTTCGCAAGTTTGATGAAGCGGATTGGGAGGGGATGGTTTTGGCGGTTGCCGGAATCAAGCGGATGGGTTGGGAGGAGCGTATCTCGGAAAAGGTCTCCCTGGATATAATATTACCGGCAGTGGGGCAGGGGAGCTTTGCCGTCATTTGCCGAAAAGATGATGCAGAGATGCTGGAGATTCTGGCAGCCATTAATCATCGGCCGGCAGAACTGGCTACCCGGGCGGAAAGAGCAATGTTACGAACGCTGGAGGGTGGCTGCCAGGTGCCAATTGGTGCCTACGGCGAGGTGGAAAATGACAACCTTAAATTGACCGGATCGATTGGCAGTCTGGATGGCAAAGAAACGGTTAGAGACTGCCATGAAGGTGATGCTGGTGAACCGGAGAACATAGGTCATACTCTGGCTCAAAAATTGTTGGAGCAGGGGGGAGAACGGATTTTGGAAGCGGTATTCAGTGAACAGCGGAGTTGATGCTCATGATGAATCTTAAGGGGAAAAATATTTTGATATGTCGTGGAGAAAAAGAGAGCGCTCGCTTTAAATCGTACTTTAAAAATGAGGGCGTTTTGGTTCACTTTTTCCCCACTTACCGGACTGAATTTGTGAGTTCCTCAGCGGCAGACCGAGCCATTGCTACACTACAAAATGCCGCCGCTTTTGATTGGATTGTCTTTAGCAGCAAAAACGGTGTGAAAGCTGCTGCTTATTTTCTGCAATTAACAAACAAGTCAGAAAGAGACCTGGCTTTATCCAATTTAGCAGTAGTGGGGAAATCAACAGTACAAAAACTTTCCACGACTTTTCTCTCATTACATATCAAATTGGAGGGGAAAAATCTTCAATCATTGTTGGAGCAGATTGATCGGAATTCAGCAGAAACCTCGCTTAATGTGTTGCATATAACCAGCGAGCAGTCTCTGGAAAAGTTAGCACCGACGATTCCGAACAGAATTAAATTAAAACGAGTGCCTTTCTATCGGACGGTGATGAATGATTCAATATCTGCGCAAAAGATAACCGACTTGAAAGACCGTAAGTTCGACGCCATCGTCTTTACCAGTCCCACATCATTTGATTACTTTCTTAAGTTGATGAACGGTGATGATGCTTTGATTAGATCTTCAGCAATTGCAACCCTGGGTAAAACCACCGGACATTATCTGGAAAAAAGCGGATATCTTGTCGATATAACACCTGATCGCCCTTCTGCAGCGGCGCTTATTGAATCTGTTAAACAGTATTTTATCATGGAGACTGATCCGGAAGTTTCTTAGTAAATTGACTGAGTTCACTCTAAAAAGTGTTAAACCGCGAATTGCGCCAATTTTCGCTAATTGTTTTTATTGAACTTATAACTCATTTAAATTGTGTACTTAGCGAAATTACCTGCCTGCCTGAATGCAGTGCAGGCAGGGCGGTTCTTTTAGAACAGACTATTAAAGAAAGGGAACACTAAAATAGATGAATACCGATTCGAAACATTTGTTTATCCGCGCCTGCTTTCAGCAGCCGGTGGAACGTACCCCGGTGTGGATGATGCGTCAGGCGGGACGATATTTGCCGGAATACCGGGCCGTACGTCAAAAATATGATTTCATCACCATGTATAAGACACCGGAAGTGGCGGCGGAAGTGACCATTCAACCGGTTGATATTGTCGGCGTGGATGCCGCCATACTCTTCAGCGATATTTTGGTCATCCCGGAAGCCATGGGTATGGAATTGCAATTTGTGGAAGGAAGAGGACCGCAATTTCCAAATCCGCTGCGAAATGAAAAACAGGTTGATGCGCTTCGTAAAATCATTGCAAATGACCATCTGCCTTTTGTGATGGATGCTATTCGTATTACGCGGAGAGAGCTTCAGGAACGCGTTCCGCTGATCGGATTTTGCGGGGCTCCCTGGACCCTGGCAACCTACATGATTGAAGGCGGCGGATCCAAGAATTTTAAGCATGCCAAAGAGTGGCGTTTTGCGAGACCGGATTTGCTGCATCGACTCCTGGAAAAAGTGACCGAAGCGGTGATCGATTATTGTCGGACCAAAATTGAGGCAGGCGCCCAGGTGATTCAATTGTTTGATAGCTGGGCGGGCATTTTAGACGAAAGCGGATTTAAGGCGTTCGCCTTGCCATATGTGAAAAGAATTATCGACGCCATTCGCAAGCCGGAAGTGCCGGTTATTTATTTTGTCAAAGGTGGGGCGATCTGGCTGGAGCATCTTATGCAGTGCCAGGCCGATGTGCTGAGCCTGGACTGGACGGTTAACCTGGGGAAAATCCGGGGACAGGTGAATGGTAAAATGGCGTTACAGGGCAATTTAGATCCGACCGCACTGTACGCCTCTCCGAACACCATTCGTCAATTGGTTAAAGATATGCTGTATCAATACGGTAGCGGTGAGGGACACATTGCAAATTTAGGCCATGGCATTTTGCCGGATATTCCCGTGGATCATGCCAAGGCATTTGTGGAATCGGTGAAAGAAGAGAGCCAGGCATATCATTAAAATGATAGTTGGCAATTGGCAAGTGGCAGTGGGCAAACTTATGATAGGAATTGATACGGATTTAATGATTCATAAAAAGCCAGTTGTTTTAGCCAGGGACATGTCTCAAATCACCCATTCAAATTGCCAACTGCTAACTTACATAAAGAACGAAAAGAATCCGATGCATCAAAAAATAAACGGGTAACACCATGAGTAGTTCATATAAAATCGAAGTCGATCTGGAATTATTGAAAAAGTACAATACCCCTGGTCCAAGATATACCAGTTATCCAACCGCACCCCATTTTCATGACGGCTTTGGACCGCGAGAATTTTACGAAGAAATTGTCAGCAACAATCAGAACGGGGAATCAGTCGATCTTTCTCTCTATTTCCATCTGCCATTCTGCCGGACACTGTGCTATTTCTGTGGTTGCAATGTGATCATTACCCATAACCAGGATCGAATCAATCGCTATCTGGACTATCTTAAAAAGGAGATCGCCCTATTCAGCAGCATTGTCAATCATCAGCGCCAGGTGGTGCAGCTTCACTGGGGTGGGGGAACGCCCACTTATTTATCGCCTGCGCAAATTGCCGATCTCTTCGGATATATCAAAAATAAATTCAATTTTGCCGAGAACGCCGAAAACAGCATTGAAATCGATCCCCGGCGACTGGCTTCCGATCACCTCTCCACCATACGCGAGGTTGGATTTAACCGGGTCAGTTTTGGGGTACAGGATTTTAACGAGCAGGTGCAAAAAACTGTCAATCGCGTGCAATCGGATGAAGTCAACGAGTATGTAATGAATGAAAGCCGCCGACTGGGATTTGATTCCATCAACATCGACCTGATTTATGGCCTGCCCTATCAGACTGTGACATCTTATGAAGACACCATCGACAAGGTGATTGAATTATCCCCGGACCGCCTGGCAGTTTTTAATTACGCTCACGTGCCCTGGCTCAAAAAACATCAAAAAGTAATTCCGGAAGAAGCACTGCCTTCTGCAACGGAACGGCTGGCGATGCTGAAATTGGTGATCGAAAAATTAACTGCAGCCGGTTATGTGTATATCGGAATGGATCACTTTGCCAAGCCGGAGGATGAACTTAGCCAGGCGCTGTGGGATCATACCCTTTATCGCAACTTTCAGGGCTACAGTACCCGGGCCGGAGCGGAGGTCTATGCCATGGGCATCACTTCCATCAGCCAATTGAATAATGTCTATGCGCAGAATGTCAAGAACACCAAAGAATATGAACAAATGATCGATGAAGGACTTCCGGCGACGGTACTGGGATACCGCTTAAGCGAAGATGATTTGATTCGTCGTTACGTGATTACGGAGGTAATGTGCAACAACCGGATTATCAAGAAAGATATTTGGCAAAAATTCGGCGTCGATTTTGATGTCTATTTTTCGGATGCTTATGATAAATTGAGCGAATTTATGGAAGAGGACTTGGTCTCCTGGTTGCCGGATCGGTTGCAGGTGCACGAACCGGGCCGATTGGTGATTCGCAACATTGCCATGGCTTTTGATGCCTATTTGGAAAAGGATCGTAAGAAAGATAAACCAATATACTCAAGAACAGTTTAGAATGAAGAATCGAGTTCAGAAAGATGTTGTCGTCATTGGCGGCGGTATATCCGGCCTTTCCACTGCATTTTTTTTGTCGAAGCAGGGGTATGATATTGGCCTGCTGGAAAAATCAAATCGCCTTGGCGGTGCCATCCGCAGTGAGCGCCAGGATGGTTTTTTGATAGAATATGGCCCCAACAGTACGCTGGATACCTCCCCGATTCTCCACCAATTATTTGATGGATTGGGTATTAGCGATGCTCTGGAATATGCCAACGAGAAATCAAAAAATCGCTACATTGTCCGCAATGGGACGCTGCATCCGCTGCCCATGAGCCCGGTTGCTTTCTTAAAAACCAAATTATTTTCCCTTTCTGCCAAGCTAAGGTTGTTCAGAGAACCGTTTATCTCCCCTGGCAACGCACATGAAGAATCGCTGGCAGAATTTGTAAAACGCCGCCTGGGCAGGGAGTTTCTGGATTACGCCATCAATCCCTTTGTTGCCGGCGTCTATGCCGGCCGACCGGAATTGCTGAGTGTGAAAAGCGCTTTCCCCAAATTATATGAGTTAGAACAGAATTACGGCGGCCTCATTAAGGGTGCCATTCGCGGACGACGAGAGAGGCGCAAAAAGGCCGAAACCTCCAAACAGAGCGCCAAATTGCTGAGTTTTAATGAGGGGCTGCAAACGGTTATCGATGCGCTGCAAGAGAAATTGTCAGAGCATATTTGGATGGAGGCAGAAATTCAAGCGATTCGCACGAAAAATAATGGATATGAGGTTGATTTCATAAAGGAGGGTGAGTTAAACCACTGCGCTGGCAACTCGCTGTTATTTACGCTACCAGCATATAGGTATCCTGAACTTCCTTTTCAATTGGATGTCTCTGCTCTGGAATCGCTCTCAAATATTTACTATCCACCAGTGACAATGGTCTTTTTTGGGTATCACAAGAAGCCTTCCGGCATTCCGTTAGATGGATTCGGATTTTTAGTGCCGGAAAAAGAGCATCGCAACATTCTGGGGACAATCTGGAGTTCCACCATCTTTTCCGGGCGGGCGCCGCAAGGGGGGATTGCCTTAACTACTTTTGTCGGCGGTAGTCGGCAGCCGGAAAACGCGATGCTTCCCAATGATAAATTGATTGCTTGCGTGAGGAAGGATTTACAGGATTTAATGGGCATCCGCGAACAGCCCGATAAAATCGTCGTTCAGAAATGGGAAAAGGCCATTCCCCAATACCGAATTGGTCATCAGCAGATTCTTGATTCGGTGGAAAAATTTGAAGCAGACCATCCGGGATTGTTTTTGTCCGGCAATTTTCGCGGTGGCATTTCGGTATCAGATTGTATAAAGCAAGCCCAGGTGATGAGCGAGCGTATTCAGGCTTATCAGCAAAAACAAAAGCAGGAGCAGGTTATCATTGAATAGGAAGTTTCTTATCTCATTCAAAAGTTCTCCATAGGAGTCCTTCGGACCAGCGTTGAATAAATCATGCTCGTGAAGCTCCAGCTTCACTTTTGTTGCAGCAAAACTCCATTTGGTCATGCTAAAAAGCATGGCAAACAAAAAATTATAGAATTGTGTCAAAATAAATTTTGACACTCCAGAGTAACAAAGATTCCCGGGCTTCACCCTCTAATTACTTGAGAAATTTAAAGAAAGGAATAAGAGAATGTATTTGCCTTACTATCGTCCTCGTCGATTGCGAAAGAATCCCCAAATCCGCAATATGGTACGGGAAACCTTTTTGACCCCTTCGGATTTTATCCTGCCTCTCTTTGTAGTGCCTGGTCAGGACGTCAAAAATCCCATCAAAAGCATGCCCGGTCAGTTTCAAATGTCCATCGATCAATTAGTTAGAGAAGCAATGAATATTTGGGAGCTTGGCATCCAATCGATTATTCTGTTTGGAATCCCGGAGGATAAAGACGCAACCGGAAGCGACTCGATAAGTGAAAATGGCATTATTGCTCAGGCGCTCAGAGCGGTTAAAGAAAGTGTGCCCGATCTCTACCTGATTACCGATGTCTGTCTCTGTGAGTACACCGATCACGGCCACTGTGGTCCCATTCATGATAACGATGTTGACAACGACGCCACTCTGGATTTGCTACAACAACAGGTTGTGGTACAGGCCCGTGCCGGTGCGGACATGGTGGCGCCCTCGGGTATGATGGACGGCATGGTGGGAGCGATCCGCGAGGCGCTGGATGAGGAAGGGTTTACCCATGTTCCGATCATGAGTTACGCTGCTAAATTTGCTTCGGGCTATTACGGCCCATTTCGTGATGCGGCTGAGTCGGCCCCTCAATTCGGGGATCGAAGTAGCTATCAGATGGACCCGGCCAATGCCAATGAAGCAGTCCGCGAAGTAATGTTGGATGTGGAAGAAGGCGCCGACATTGTGATGGTCAAACCGGCAATGCCTTATTTGGATATTTTGCAGCGGGTGAAATCCGAATTCGGATTGCCCACTGCCGCTTACCAGGTCTCCGGCGAATTTGCCATGCTCAAAGCTGCCGCCGAGCGTGGTTGGCTGGATCACGATAGGGTGATGATGGAATCGCTGCTGTCGATTAAGCGGGCCGGCGCTGATTTAATCTTAACCTATTTTGCCAAAGAGGCGGCGCAGAAACTTTAAAGATAATCAAAGCTTAGAAATGTTTGAACGCAGAGAACGCCTGCCTGCCTGTCCGCCTGCCTGTTGCAGACAGGCTGGCCAGGCTGAGTAGCGCAGAGGATTGACTAGCATAATAAGTAAAACATTTTCTGTGCGTACCTTCGTAAACTCTGCGGTTAGATAGAATTCATCAGCATAATAAATAACGAAGTAGACACGCTAAAGCGTGGCAATCCTTTATAATATTTTCGATTACCACGCTTTAGCGTGTCATCTGATAAGACAATATTTCTAAGAGAATCGAAATGAACCGAAGCCTCAAAATCCTGCAAGCAAATGAATAATGGAGTGACTATGCGATCTTTTGAAAAAAGTAGACAATTATACAAACAGGCACAAAAAGTATTGCCCGGCGGAGTAAATTCGGCAGTACGGGCCTTTAAATCCGTCGGTGGTACACCGATTTATTTCACCCACGGCAAAGGCTCCCAATTATTTGATGTGGACGGTAACCAGTATATTGATTACGTGGGATCCTGGGGTCCGCTGATTCTCGGTTATTCTCATCCCCGCATTGTGGAGGCGCTGATCGAAGAGGCCCGCAAAGCGACCAGTTTTGGGGCGCCAACCGAAGCGGAGACTCAATTGGCGGAAATGCTCATTTATATGGTTCCTTCGGTGGAGATGGTGAGAATGGTAAATTCCGGCACCGAGGCAACCATGAGCGCGGTGCGGTTAGCCAGAGGATATACAGGCAAAAACAAGATCATCAAATTTAGCGGGTGTTATCACGGACATGGGGATAGTTTTTTGATTCAGGCCGGTTCCGGTGCGATGACCTTCGGGATGCCCAATAGCCCCGGGGTGACGCAAGGCAGCGCAGCGGATACCTTAATCGCTCAATTCAATGATATCTCTTCAGTCAAAAAATTGATTGAAGAAAATCCGGAGCAAATTGCGGCCGTGATTGTGGAACCGGTGGCGGGGAATATGGGAGTCATCCCGCCAGAGGAGTCCTTTTTGAGCGACCTGCGTGAAGTAACCCGTCAACATGACATTTTATTAATCTTTGATGAGGTGATGACCGGTTTTCGGGTAGCCCGGGGTGGTGCTCAGGAATTGCACGGTATTACGCCGGACTTAACGGCGCTGGGCAAGATCATCGGCGGCGGATTGCCAGTGGGTGCTTATGGGGGCAGGAAAGAAATCATGGAGAAGGTTTCGCCGACCGGGCCGGTCTATCAGGCAGGAACCTTGTCCGGTAATCCTTTGGCCATGCGAGCCGGATTGGAGACGCTTAAGTTGCTCAACGAACCTGACTTTTATCAAAGCCTGGAACGGAAAGCAGCGACGCTGGAGAAGGGTGTGCGCGATAATATTGAAAAACTCGGTGCTGAAGTGTATTTGAGTCGCGTCGGATCAATGGGCTGCATGTTTTTTAATTCACAGAAAGTTACTGATTTTGAGACAGCTTCCCAATCCCATACCGATCGATATGCGCGCTATTTCCAGGCAATGCTGGAAAACGGGATTTACCTGGCGCCCTCGCAATTCGAGGCATTTTTTATCAGCAGCGCCCATAGTGATGATGACATTGAAAAAACCATTCAGGCAAATTACCAGGCATTAGAGAGAGCATTTGAGGAGTGAAAACCTCAATTTTATATCTTTTAAACTCATATTATTTGATTTTAGCGCCGTGAAGGCATAGTTTTAGTTGAAATTTATTTGAAGCAATTAAAGGTGAAAAACATGGCTCTTACAATTAATGTTGAACCTGTTCCCCTTCTAACTGACAGAGATGGTGTAGTCCGTGTTGGCGGTACCCGGGTGACCCTTGATACCGTTGTCGCTGTCTTTGACGAAGGTGCCACCGCGGAGGAAATTGTACAACAATNNTTAGCTGATGTTTATGCAGTGATTAGTTATTATCTAAGAAATCGCTCAGAGGTGGAAAGTTATTTGCAGAAACGACGAGAGCAAGCTGAGCAGATACGGAAAAAGAATGAAGAACGATTTGACCCGCAAGGAATACGGGAGCGCCTTCTGGCTCGTCGCGCCCAGGATAAAGGATAATATTAATGTTTCGGTTAGTAGAATGGAGCCTTGAGGGTGAATGGGAAGGACAAGTACGTTACTTACCTTTATAAACAAAACTAAATTTTTAGAAAAAAACTATGAAAAATATATCGCAGGATAAAAAGAGAGGTGTTTTGCTGGTCAATTTGGGGTCACCGGATTCTACCTCGGTCAAAGATGTTCGCAAATACCTGCACCAGTTTTTGATGGACAAACGGGTCATCGATGCGCCTTACCCGATCCGTAAAATGATCGTCGGTCTGTTTATTTTGCCGTTTCGCCCCAAAAACTCCGCCCATGCTTATGAACAAATCTGGTGGGAGGAAGGCTCGCCGTTAATCGTGCTCAGTGAGCGGCTGCAAAATTTGCTGCAAGACAAAGTGAATCTGCCGGTGGAATTGGGCATGCGGTATGGCAATCCCTCCATTGAACACGGCATGCGAAGGTTACTGGATGGTGAGGAAAAAATTGAGGAGATATTTTTATTTCCATTATATCCGCACTATGCGATGGCCACGTTCGAAACTGTGGTGGTCGAAGCGGAGCGGGTTTTAAAAAAACTTAAAGCTGATGTAGAATTGATCGTGCCAAAGCCGTTTTATGACGATCCCGATTATATTCGCGCCCTGGTGGAGAGTGCCCGGCCTTACCTGGAACATGAATATGATTATCTCCTCTTCAGCTACCACGGCACCCCCAAGCGCCACATAACCAAAACCGATCCTACCGGCAACCATTGCTTGAAAGTGGACAACTGCTGTCAGGTTGCATCTGAGGCCCATGCCACCTGCTATCGTCACCAGGTTTTCCGGACGACGGAGGAATTTGTTAAAGCAGTGGGTATTCCGGATGAGAAATACTCGGTTGCCTTTCAATCCCGCCTGGGCGTTGATAGCTGGCTGCAACCGTTCACCAACCAAGAAGTTCCGAGACTGGCTAAGGAGGGGGTGAAAAAATTGTTAGTGATTTGTCCGGCATTCGTATCCGATTGCCTGGAGACGCTGGAAGAAATCGGGCTCCGGGCCAAAGAGGATTTTTTAGAAGCGGGTGGGGAGGAATTTCAGCTCATTCCCTGTCTAAACGAGCATCCTTTATGGGTTGATGCGCTGGCAAAGTGGTGTTCGTCAGAAGTTGTGGTGACGTAAACAAAAAGACCTTCCAGGTTTCCAAAACCTGGAAGGTCTAACTACAGCACTCATTCTTTCACTTTTTTAATCTCTTCAGTCATTGCCGGCACTACTTTAAATAAATCGCCGACAATACCATAGTCAGCGATGTTAAATATCGGCGCTTCCGGGTCTTTGTTGATTGCCACAATGTACTTTGATTGCGACATCCCCGCAATATGTTGAATGGCGCCGGAGATTCCGCAGGCGACATAAAGGATCGGGGACACGGTTTTACCGGTCTGTCCGACGTGTTCATCGTGCGGACGCCAACCTTCGTCAGAGGGAGGGCGCGAGCAGCCGGTGGTCGCTTTGGCACCGAACGCCTTGGCCAAATCTTCTAAAATAGGCCAGTTTTCCGGCCCTTTCAAACCGCGTCCGCCACTGACGATGATGTCTGCTTCCAATACATCCAACTTTTCTTCGGAACTGATCTGGACTTCTTCAATCACTTCATTGGGTTCAGGCAGGTCAATCGATAGTTTTTCCAGGTTCGAAGAAACAGATTTTTCTTCCGCTTTGTATGATTTGGGGCGAATTGTGGCCATCACCGGTGATGAGGTAATTCTAACTTCTGAAAATAACTTTCCGGCGTAAATGGGGCGAGTGAAGTAAATTTGATCACCGTTCACCCGGAAACTTATGCAGTCCTGCGCCAGAGAAGTCTCCAGGAGTTGAGCGGCGCGGGACATAATATCCTTGCCCAGAAAAGAAGCCGCCATTAAAACAACACTGGCATCCTTTTGCTTGGCTACCTCGGCAATCGCGGCTGAATAACAATTGCGGCTCAACTTTTCAAATTTTTCATCTTCTACCAGGATGGTGTTATCAGCTCCGTATTGACCCGGCTTGTCCGCCAAATTGTCCAGATTTGTTCCGAACAACAGCGCCGTAACCGATTGATTGATTTGATCGCCAAGTTGACGTGCCGCAGTTAATGTCTCAAAATTCGTTGATTTTAGTTCATTATCCTGAATTTCGTTGACGACGAGTATGGTTGACATTTTATATTCTCCTAATCGTTTCGTCATTATTTAGTTTTTCATCGATTATAATATTTTTGCCTCTTCTTTGAGAAGACGAACTACTTCCGGCACTGCTTCGACGCCATCTTCGAATTTCTTTCCGGCTTCTTTGGCCGGCGGATATTCTAATTTTTCAACCACCAGGCTTTCTTCAGGCAGATCCATCTCTTTCACCTCAATCGGCTTTTTCTTTGCTTGCATAATGCCTCTTAAAGAGCGATACCTCGGCGTGTTCAATCGATCCTGCGATCCGATAATGGCCGGTAAAGTTAAAGCCACTTTCTCATGTCCGCCCTCAATCTCTCGCAAAACAACCGCCTTTTTATCTTCGATGGTTACATCAACCACCACAGTCGCACAGGGGAGATTCATCGCTTCTGCCACCCGGGAAGGTAATTGGGCATGATCATCATCGACGGCTTGCTTGCCAAGGAAAATCAAGTCATAGTTTCCTTCTTTAAGCACCTCCGAAAGGACTTTGGCAATGACCAGCGGATCGGAGGGGATGCGGTCTGAATTGATGCGGATCGCTTTGTGGGCCCCCATTGCCAGGCCTTCTCGAATGGTCTTTTCGATGCTGGGAGGGCCAATGGAAATCAGCGTCACCTCTCCGCCGTTTTTTTCAGTAATTTGCAGGGCCTCTTCGATAGAAAATTCATCATAGGGATTGATAATCCAGGTAATCCCTTCCTCTTTGATTTGTTTACCATTGTCAGCAATCTTTACCCGTGTTTCAGTATCAGGGGTTTGTTTCATACAAACGGCGATGTTCACGGTAAATCTCCTTTAATTTAGTTTTTTACACTATCGACGTCATTTGAATAATTTTTCACTTGTTTTATCAAAACCAAAAAAAGTAATTATTCAGGAGATTGCAACAGTTTTTGTAATTTTAGTCGGAATTTTAAAAAGGCCTTGACAAAAAATATGCCGACCTATAAATTTGGCGACTTTGAAAAGAGTATTTGACTCAGGAGGATAAGTAATTGAGAACTGATTATTTAAATCATGAACTGGCGCTTGCCGACCGCAAGTGGTTTGTTGTGGATGCCAAAGATGTGGTACTCGGTCGGATTGCCAGTAAGGTCGCCAAAGTTTTGCAGGGAAAACATAAGCCAACCTTTGCACCTCACCAGGATGTTGGGGATTTTGTCATCGTTATCAATGCGGATAAAGTTCGTGTTACCGGAAAGAAACTGGACCAAAAAAACTATTTTAGACATTCAGGATACGCTGGTGGGGGAAAGTTAATCCCGCTGCGACGAATGATAGAACGGCGTCCTGAGTATGTTATTGAACACGCTGTTCGCTTGATGCTGCCCAAAAACGCATTAGGACGCAGGATGTTGACCAAATTAAAAGTTTATCCCGGAGAACAACATCCCCATCAAGCGCAGCAACCGGAACCGTTAAATTTGGATTGAGGATTGATTTATGGATATATATACAGCAGTAGGTCGCAGAAAAAACTCCATTGCCAGAGTACGAATGACACCCGGAAATGGCAAAATTGTTATTAACGGACGAGAGGTTGACGAGTATTTTCGCAGAGATACGTTAAGAATGGTGATCGAGCAACCTTTTGGAATTACCGAAAGCGACGGTAAGTTTGATATTCAGGCGACACTTGCCGGTGGCGGATTGAGTGGGCAAGCAGGAGCCTTAAGATTAGGAATATCAAGAGCATTANNCCGGATTTTCGTCCTGATTTAAAAGCTGCCGGATTTTTGACTCGCGATCCACGTCGAGTGGAACGGAAAAAATATGGCCGTCCGAAAGCTCGGAAACGTTTTCAATTTTCAAAACGCTAAATTGAATTTTTATGAAACCCCATATATTGGGGTTTTTGTTTATTATAGCCAATAATCAAAATACGCACGCTATTTGATTCGGTAAAAGGGTGTTTCGTGTTTACGAAATCTTTATCCGGAGCTGAAAATAGCGGAGGCTTAACCCAACCAATAATTATAAAGGAGAATTGTTGTGAAAGTCGGTTTGGAAGAATTATTAAGAAACGGTGTTCACTTCGGTCATTTGACACGCCGTTGGAATCCCAAAATGCGTCCCTATATTTTTATGGAACGCAACAATATTCATATTATTGATTTAAAGAAAACGCTTCAACACTTGCAGGTTGCCTACGATAAGGTGAAAGAATTAGTTGCTTCCGGCGAGGAGGTGCTTTTTGTCGGGACCAAAAAACAAGCGAAGGATATTATCCAGGCGGAAGCCGCCCGCTGTGCAATGCCCTATATTGCAGAGCGCTGGTTAGGTGGCACTATGACCAATTTTTCGACTATTAAAAAAAGCATTCGAAAATTAGAACAGCTTGAAAAAATGGTCCAGGATGGCACAGCCGATAATTTAACCAAAAAAGAGCGATTACATATTGATCGTGAAATTGAAAAAATGAAGAAAGTCTTCATCGGCATACAGGATATGAAGCGGATTCCCGGGGCAATGGTTGTCATCGATACCAAAAAAGAAGAAATTGCTGTCAAAGAAGCCCAAAAATTAAACTTACCGATCATCGCCATCGTTGATACCAATTGTGATCCGGATATGATTGATTATCCCATTCCGGGTAATGATGACTCGGCTAAATCAATTGGATTAGTCACCAAAACGTTGGTTGATGCAGTGCTTGAGGCTAAAGCAGTATTAGCAGCCAAAAGGGAAGAAGAGGTCAAAGCCGAAGAAGAAAAGGAACAAGAAGAAGCATAACGATTATCACATACGGATAAATATGTGAAAGGAGTCAAACATATATGGCAAATATAACTGCTGAAATGGTTAAAGAATTACGGGAAAAAACCGGGGCCGGCATGATGGATTGCAAGAAAGCCCTTCAGGAAACTAACGGCCAGCTGGAAAAAGCTGTAGACTTTTTACGCAAAAAAGGTATTGCTAAAGCAGAGAAAAAAGCCAGCCGGGAAGTAAAGGACGGGCTGGTGGAAGCATACATTCATGCAGGAGGTAAATTGGGAGTGTTGGTGGAAGTAAACTGTGAAACTGATTTTGTGGCCAAAACGGAAGAATTTAGAGAATTTGCCCGAAATATTGCCATGCAAATTGCCGCAACCAATCCGCTTGGTATTCGTCGGGAAGATATCGCTCAGGAAGTGGTTGATCGTGAAGCGGAAATTTTTAAAGAACAAGCCAAAGCTTCCGGAAAACCTGAACACGTCATCGATAAAATTGCCGAAGGCAAATTGGGAAAATTTTACTCCGAAAATGCCTTAATGGAGCAGGCCTACATTCGCAATCCGGATATGGCGGTTGAAGATTATTTGAAAGAAATGATTGGCAAAATTGGTGAAAATATTACCATAAGCCGATTTGCACGGTTTAGAATCGGAGATGATTAATTAATGTCTTCCCGGAACAGACAAGGCGGTGGTCCTGCTTACAGGCGTATCTTGTTGAAACTGAGCGGCGAATCACTGGCCGGCGAACAGAATTTTGGTATTAATTTGGATGTATTGAGAAGTTATGCCAGTGAGGTTAAAAAAGTCACCGAGGAAGGTGTTGAAGTGGCATTGGTAATCGGCGGCGGAAATATTTTTCGAGGTATTTCGGAAGCCGCAATGGAAATGGACCGGGTGTCCGCTGACTATATGGGAATGTTGGCAACAGTTATTAATTCTATGGCGATGCAGAACGCATTGGAAAAGATTGGAGTGGATACTCGCGTTCAGACCGCCATTATCATGAATCAAATTGCCGAACCTTTTATTCGTCGTAAAGCCATACGAGATCTGGAAAAAAAACGGGTGGTGATATTTGCTGCCGGTACAGGAAATCCTTACTTTACAACGGATACGGCGGCTGTACTGCGCGCAGTGGAAATTAAGGCGGAGGTGATTTTAAAAGGAACCCGTGTGGATGGTGTTTATACGGCTGACCCTGAAAAAGATCCCGATGCAAAAAAGTATGATGAGCTTTCTTATATGGATGTGGTGAACGGCGGCTTAAAGGTGATGGATACCACGGCAATTACCTTGTCAATGGATAATTATTTGCCAATTATTGTCTTTAACATGGAAAAAGAAAATAATTTAAGAAGGGTTGTCTTTGGCCAACCAATCGGAACTAAAGTAAGGGGTTGATCATGTCATTAGACGAAATTTATAAGGATGCAAAACACCGCATGGAAAAAACCGTGGAATATGTCCAGCATGAGCTGGCGCGTATTCGAACCGGTCGCGCAACACCCACGCTTTTGGATGGTATCAAGATTGAATATTACGGTACCAATATGCCGCTTCATCAGGTGGCTTCCATATCTGCACCGGAACCGCGTTTGTTAGTTATCCAGCCATGGGAAAAGAAATTTATTGGCGAAATTGAAAAAGCCATCTTAGAGGCTGACTTAGGATTGAATCCTGCTAACGATGGAAATGTGGTTCGGATTCCGATTCCCGAACTTAGTGAAGAGCGCCGCCAGGACTTATTAAAACTGGTTAAAAAATTTAGCGAAGAAGGGCGTATCGCCATCCGCAATGTCAGGCGGGATGCAAATGATCATATCAAGAAATTAGAAAAAAATCACGATATCTCAGAAGATGTCAGTCATGACGCCCAGGACAAGATTCAGAATTATACCGATAAGTATATTGAACAAATTGATAACATGTTAGCGCATAAAGAAACGGAAATTTTGGAAAAATAGCGCCTCATATCGAAATTGCATCTTAAATTTAAAAAGCCGGGCACATCCAACCCCGGCTTTTTATGTACCTTCACCTTCTAACCACGCTCCACGACATGCAAAAAAAGATGATGATCATTGCCGGAGAAACTTCCGGGGACCGTCATGCCGCCGATTTAGTGTATGAACTAAATGAGCTTGACCCCGGCATCGAATGGGTCGGTATCGGTGGCGAGGCGCTCCGTCAATCGGGAACAAGACTTCTTTTTCATCTTTCCCAGTTAGCATTTTTGGGTATAACCGAAGTAATTGGTCATTTACCTTTTATTCGGAAGGTATTCAAAGCGGTAAAAAACGAGCTGCGGAATGGTGTTGATGCCATCATTTTAGTGGATTATCCCGGTTTTAACCTGAGGATTGCGCGGATTGCCAACCGAATCAATATACCTGTCATTTATTATATTAGTCCCCAGCTATGGGCATGGGGAGAGAAACGTGTAGAGAAAATGCGGCGTTATGTTGACCTTCTACTGGTCGTTTTTCAGTTTGAGGAAACCTATTACAACAAATTCGGAATTACCGCCCATTTTGTTGGCCACCCATTGATCGACCAGATCAAGATTAATCACAACGAGGATCAGTTCCGTCGGCATAATCAAATCCCTTTAGAAAAACCAATCTTAGGGCTATTCCCGGGATCCAGGGAGATGGAAGTACGAAAGCTGTTACCGACCATGGTTAGGGCGGCTCAAGTGCTAAAGCACAAATATGATTGCATTCCGGCAATCGGGTGTTCATCACATTTGCCAAGGTCTTTATACGAACGCATCGTGCCGCAAGCGGACATTCAATTAATTGAATCCCAAACTCACGCATTAATGAATTACGCCCATGCAGCCATTGTCGCCAGCGGAACCGCAACATTAGAGTTAGGGTATCTGCAAACACCCATGGTCGTTGTCTATTCAGTTTCGCCGATTTCTTACTGGTTGGGTAAAAAACTGGTTAAAATAAAAAATTTGGCATTGGCCAATATTGTGTTGGGGGAGACCGTCGTGCCGGAGTTGATTCAAAAAGATATTTCGGTTCGGAATATAAATAATTTGCTCGAGCATTATTTTGCGGATCCGATCTACTACCAATCGGTTAAACGGAAACTGGGAGAAATTAAACGGATTTTGGGTCAATCGGGCGCCTCGCAAAGAGCAGCGGATCTCATTTTAGCCTTTATGGATAACAATTTTACTAAAATTGCAGGGTAGAAATACCATTGTCTTTAGAATACACGATCTTTCGTACCGTCTCAACAGACAAATAAGGAAATTCAGCTTGCAGATCTGTAATAATTTCTTTGGGTTTTTGCGATGCTTTAAGTTGATTAAATCTTTGTCGGATATAATGATCTCTAACCGCACGCTCGTTTAAAAATCCCATTTCCCATAACCTGTAGAATAGATCATCATCCAAATATTCTCTCAAAGGATTACTACGCATGATTACCTCCTCGTTGGTTATTGTTAAGGTATCATTCTTAGAAATAATATGCGTAGTAGCAAATGTCTGGCTAAGATCCTCCTGGCAAATTAATGGTTAAACTAAAATTTTATCGTCATTTCATATAACAGTAACTTGTTTAAATAAAAATATGATCAAATGTTCCTGGCTAAACAATTCGGTTGGTAACAGTTTCTCGATAAACCACACTGTTATTTATTTACAAAATTATTTCAAATATGATAAAAATTATGTTCAATAAAAACAAGGGAAATATTTAGCACCTTTTTTATTTCAAAATTACGTTTTGATTTTCCAAATTTAAAACTATTTTAGAGGTTTGAAATTTTAGATTGTATTAAACATGCAATTGGTTGCGAAAAATATCAGCAAAAAATATAATCAGCGCCTGGTGATTGACAGGATCAATTTCGATGTTCAGCAAGGCGAATGTTTGGTGATTACCGGGCCTAACGGATCTGGAAAAAGCACTTTAGTCAAGATTATTACCGGGCTGGTTTCTCAGACTTCGGGCCACCTGGAATTTTTTGACAGGGGCAATAAGATTTCCAGGGAGAAACGATACGGTCAAATCGGATTGGTAGGTCCTTATTTACAGCTTTATGGTGATTTAACCGCCTGGGAAAATCTCTCTTTTTTTGCTCGGCTCAGGGACGGCAAAATCGATAAAAATCGTGTTTATGAATTAATGGCTTTACTGGGACTGAAAGGTCGGGAATTCGATGTGCTGAAAACATATTCATCGGGGATGTTACAGCGAATTAAATATGTAGTAGCGCTTTATCACCAACCCCGGGTTTTGGTGTTCGATGAACCCACTGCGAACCTGGACGAGGAGGGGAGTGGCGTCATATATGATATGATCGAACGGGAAATAAAAAACAGGTTGGTCATTATTGCCACCAACGAAACTGAGGAGCTGCGGTTCGGTACAAAGCATGTTGATGTTTCTTAACAAAGGCTTTATCGTTTTTCAAAAAGATATCCAGTTGGAATTTCGAACTCGATTCGCTTTAAATGCAATCCTGATGTTCGCAATCACTGCCCTGGCGGCGGTTAGTTTGTCTATCGGTGCCATTCGTTTAAATGATCGAATTCTTGCGCCCCTGTTGTGGATTATTTTATTTTTTTCCTCCATGTCCGGGCTGGCTCATATCTTTGTTCGCGAAGAGGAACAGCAGACCGCCGATACACTACGGTTGGTTGTTCCCCCTAATGCGGTTTGGCTGGGGAAATGGTTTTTTAATATTGTGTTACTTTTTGGAATTGAAATCATCATTATTCCTCTCTTTTTAGCTATGATGAGGGCATCTGTCGGTAACCTGGGGATCTTTTTTTCAACCATCCTCATTGGTAGTCTTGGTTTGGCTTCGGTAGCCACAATTATCGGAGCGATTATCTCTTTAGCGAGCAGTCGCGGTGCCTTGTTTGCGGTATTAGCTTTTCCGATTGCCTTGCCGGTTTTAATGACTGCCATTCACAGTACCCGTTTGGCCTTAGAGGGTGCTCAATTTTCTGATTGTTTAGCTGACTTACAAGTATTAATTTCGTTTACTGTGGTGATTGTTACCACTTCATTGTTAGTTTTTGAATTTGTGTGGAGAAAATAATGGGATTAGATAAAAGCTGGTGGAAGGTTGTCCTTGGCGTATTGATGACCGTTGTCATTATTGCGGCATTTTTATATGCGCCTCGTGCTAAAGATTTGGGCGAGAGTACCCGAATCTTGTTTTTTCACGTTCCCTGTGCCTGGGTAGCAACCTTGGCCTTCTTCATTTCAGCAATTTTTAGTATACGGTATCTTCGCAAGGAAAGTGCCCGCGATGATATCTGGTCTTATTCGGCAGCCCATATCGGCTTAATTTTTACTATCCTGGCAACTGTTTCCGGCGCAATATGGGCCAAGGAAATCTGGCATTCTTATTGGAATTGGGATCCCCGACAGACTTCCATTTTTATCCTCCTCTTAATTTATGCGGCTTATTTTGCGCTTCGTTCGGCAGTGGAGGAAGAAGACAAGCAAGCCCGGTTAGGTGCTGTATATTCCATTATCGCTGCGGTAACAGTACCCTTCTTTATGTTCATCATCCCGCGGATATATGAATCCCTTCATCCTGATCCGTTGATCAATACGGAGGGGCAGATTAACATGGATACTAAAATGAGAAATGTCTTTTTTGCCTCGATGATCGGATTTACTTTACTGTTTTATTGGATACTGCGGTTGAAAGTAGAAATTCTATCGCTAACGCGTTTTGTGCAATTGCAAGAAGCAAATGATAGGTAAAGATTATGGTCAGTGTTTTTTGGATGCTAAGCCCGTTGATCGATACAACAATGACAAATACAGGATCACAAAATATGGCTGGATCGAATATTTATATTGTTTTAATTATCACCCTTTTAGTTTGGGGAGGAGTGCTTTTTTATTTAATCTATTTAGACCGAAAGCTAAAGTTTTTGAAAAGTAAGTGGGAAGCAAAAAGCAGAAGCGAGGAACATCATTAGTCTCAGGCAGTGTGACTGGCGTTCCTTTTATAGATGGTTGAGTAAATTAAAATTAGTGAGTTAAAATTTTACTTGAGAATCTCTTTTGCTGATTTTAGCTTTTTAAATAAACGTTACGCCGTGCACTATTTTTATTAAACGTGTTAAGGAGACTATCCATGAATTTCAAATATATTGTCGGCATTGTAATTATTGTTGCATTCATGATATTTGCGGGAATTAGCTTCCAAAATTCTTTGACTCCCTATGTCTCTCTAAACGAAGCTAAAGCCAAAGGCACTACCGTTCAGATTAAAGGTTCTCGCGTAGCCGGTTCCGAAGCGTATGATTCTGATGCGAAAACATTTAATTTTAAGCTACTGGACAATAATGGCGAGAAGTTTCAGGTAATTTATAATGGCGTAAAACCTTCCAATTTTGAACATGCCACAGAAATCGTAGCGATTGGCCGCTATCATGACGGGGTGTTCAAAGCCGATGAATTATTGGTAAAATGCCCCTCCAAGTATGAAGCAGAAGGAGTCAAAGGAGCCCAATTATGACCATTGGATATTTTTTAATTACTGTCGCGTTCATTGCCGCGATCGTTTCGGCAACAGCATATATCTTGTATTACAAAGAAAAACAGGAGCCCTTACTCAGGTTGGGCAACCAAAGCTTTGTGGTAATGGGAATAAGTATCGCCACTTCTTTGGCGATGCTCATCTATTCTATTCTAACCCATAATTTTCAGATTAATTATGTGTATAATTACTCCTCCACGGCTTTAAATAAGTTTTATCTTTTTTCTACCCTTTGGGCCGGGCAAGAAGGAACGTTTATGCTCTGGCTTTTTTACGGGGTGATTTACGGATTTATCCTGATAAAAATCACAGCCCGTAAACGCCCGCTGGTAATGTTCTTTCTTCTCCTCGTTCAGGTGTTTCTGTTATTGATTCTATTGAAGAAAAATCCGTTTGCCATGATCTGGCATGCTCACGAGCAAGTTCCGGTGGGATTCATGCCGTCCGACGGTGCCGGATTAAATCCACTCCTGCAAAACAATTGGATGGTGATTCATCCCCCGACCTTGTTTCTCGGCTATAGTTCAACGGTTGTCCCATTTGCATTCGCAATGGCGGCAATGGTCAGCAGAAACTTCCAGGGATGGATTAAAGAAGCCAGACCCTGGGTTATTTTCAATGTGATGATCCTGGGAACTGGTATTATTATGGGTGGTTACTGGGCCTATACCACCCTTGGTTGGGGCGGCTACTGGGGTTGGGACCCGGTAGAAAATGCTTCCCTGGTTCCGTGGATTTTTGGACTGGCCCTTTTACACGGTCTCATTATTCAGGCCAAGCGTCAGGCACTGGTCAAAACAAATTTCTTTTTAGCGGGCACTGTTTTCTTGACCATGATCTGGGGTTCTTTTCTCACCAGATCAGGAGTGCTGACAGATTTCTCAGTTCATTCGTTTGGTGCTTCCGGTTTAAATTTGTATCTGATGATTTTTCAAGGTTTGTTTACCCTCTTGTTTTTGGGGGTGTTTTTTAACGCGATTAGTTATTATAAGAAGATTGAAGAAGAGCCGATTCGCTTCGGTGACGGTTTATTAAATCGGGAGACCTTTATTTTAGCCGGAATGCTCACCTTAGTATTAACCGGTTTATTTGTGCTTTTCGGTACTTCATCCCCGATTTACACTTCCTGGTTCGGAGATCCGGCCAGCCTTTCTCCTGACTTTTACAATACCATGATTACTCCGGTGGTCATTGCCATGCTGATTGTGATTTCAATTGCCCCGTTACTGGCCTGGAAAACCTCCGAACTCAGAAACGTATCAACTATTCTATGGAGTGCAGCCGGTGCATTGTTACTAACCTTGCTGGCCTTTTTTGTCGGCTTAACCCATCTTCTATCGATCGTATTATTCTTCCTGGCGGCATTTGTCATTATTGTCAATTTGAAAGTCACCTTTCTTTTTCTGAAGCGAAACTTTGGCAATGCGGGAGGATATCTGGCTCATGTTGGCATCGGATTCATGGTCATTGGAATTCTCACTTCCTCCCTTTACGACAGCAGTGAAAAAATTATGCTGCCGCAAGGAGAATTTAAGAAAACCGGGTTAGGACAGGAACTTAAATTTCTGCACTTTGTGGAGATGCCGGATGGGCGCGACCGGGTAAAAGTCCGGGTTAAAACAAATAATACTACCTATGATGCTTATCCTCAATTTTACTACAGCGATTATTCGGAGTCATATATGGTTTCTCCCGATGTAAAAGTCCAATTTGCCAAGGACATTTATATTTCTCCGATATCGTTTACCCCGGCCCAATTTGCCAATCAGAATGTTATTCAGTTAAGTAAGATGGAGACCAAAACCTTTCGGGATATGAGAATCACTTTTAATAAATTTCTGGTTAAAATGGGAGGCGCAGGCCAGGAAGTAACGGCCGACCTGACGGTGATGGTTAAAGAAAATAGCTATCCTCAGGAATATCATATTGCACCAATGATTAAAGCTTCACAGGGAGAAATGGTTGGCAACGAGGTTCAGGTTCCCAATACACCTTATCGGGTGAAAATTAATTCAGTCAGTGCCAATGAGGGAACAGTTGAGTTGGCAATCATGGCACCCCAAAAGGATGGCGAAAGCCCGAAGGATGTTCTGGCCGTAGAAGTCAGTGAGAAGCCGTTGATTAGTATATTGTGGTTCGGCACTATTATCTTTGTGGCCGGGACATTTATAACGCTGGTGCATCGCGCCCGCAAAAAAGATTACGTATAAGCATATACCAGGATTGCTTGATCAAAGAGAATACTCAACATGTAAAGAGGCGCTAAACGTTAGCGCCTCTTTATTGTACCAAAGCTTACTTCTAGTTTAAGAAGTTGTTTGTTGGACCCCTCGCCTATCAGAAGAGGGGTTTGGGATGAGGTTGGAGATGGGCAAAATTAGCTTAAATATTATTCGTTTGCATTGCTAGTTATCTCATCCCCGGCCCTTCTCCTGAGAGGATAAGGGAGTTTAGGATATTGATTTTCCTGCTGTTAACTCAAAGCCTTTAAGTCCAATGAAAGCCCCGCATTTTTTAGGAGTTGAGTTTAAACCGGTCTTCTAAATATGAGAATGTTGACATTAGTGATTATCATATTGATTGTTTCAATCTTGTCAATTTGGGTATATTCCCAATTTACTTTAAAGAATGTTGAAAAACTGATCGAAAAGCATTATCCGGTTAACAACATAACAGTTGAAGAACTTAAAGAAAAACGCTCATCGTCGGATTCATCAAAAATACTTTTATTCGATACCCGATCGGCGGAAGAATACCAGATGAGTCACATACCAGGCGCAGTGCGTCTTGACCCGGATATGAAATCGCAGACCATTATAAATGAATTTGGTGCTAAAATAACCAACAAACAGTTAATCTTTTACTGTTCAGTCGGACAGCGAAGTTCAAAAATTATTGAACGGCTTTTAGATGGTGGTGTATTAACCGGCTCTTCTGTGGTAGCTAATTTGCGGGGAGGTATATTTCGATGGCATAATTCCGGTTATCAAGTGGTCAATAATAGTGGGCATACCAATAAAGTGCATCCTTACAATCGCCTCTGGGGACGATTGTTGGATGGATCTCAATGAGGAGATTTCTGGTATCGCTCGAAAATGTATCAATAAATAGAGTTTTTAACCAAAATCACAGGAGTTTATAATGTTTCATACGTTACGGAATTGTGTTAAAAATTTTTCGTTCGTAGCAATTTTATTTTTAATCTTCGGTCTCAATTTGGGTTTTGCAAATGAAGAGCCCACGGATGTCTATAGCAAAGTGCGGGTAATGGTATCCGCTCCGGAGGACATTTCAATCCTTCTTCAAAGCGGCATTCCCGTGGATCATTTCACTGGAAATTTTGAGACCGGAATAGAACTGGTATTAAACCAGAGAGAAATGAGTTTGCTGGAAACTAGCACTTTTAATTTTGACGTGATTATTCCGGATATGGCCAGTTATTATGAGAATCGAAAAGCGCCCACCGAAGCGGAACTGCGGGAAAGTGAACGAATTAAAGCCGCAGATAATATTACCGGGTTTGAATATGGCAGCCTGGGTGGATTCTATAACTACAATGAAGTTGCTCAGGAACTGGATTCCATGTACCTTCTTTACCCGAATATTATTACCCAAAAAATGAATATCGGTACCACCTGGGAAGGACGCACAATATGGGCAGCCAAAATTTCCGATAATCCCAATACTGATGAATCCGCCACCGAATCCGCCGTTTATTACGATGCGTTGCACCATGCCAGAGAACCCGCCTCTATGGCTGTTTTGGTCTATTATATGTATTGGCTCTTAGAAAATTACGGTACTGATCCGGAAGCCACCTATTTAGTTGATACACGAGAAATATTTTTTGTGCCGGTTGTAAATCCGGATGGATATGTTTATAATGAGACCTATCCCAGCAGAATGTGGCGCAAAAATCGCCGTAACAATACCGGGAGTAGTTGTTATGGCGTGGATTTAAATCGCAATTACCCGTTAGGATTTGGCGGTATTGGCTCAAGCGGTGATCCCTGTTCAGACATTCATCGCGGTCCCAACGCTTTCTCCGAACCGGAAACCCAGATCGTTCGTGATTTTGTTGGTACCATTAATCCGACCATTGCGTTTTCGACACATTCAGTTCGTGGTGCTTATTTAAATCCGTACGGATACACCAATTCCTCTCCTGAATTCGAGGTCTATTCGGAATTTGCTTCGGATTTCGCTTCCAAAAACGATTATGTTTACGGAAGAACCGGCGAGATTTTGAATTACACCTCCAGTGGCACCACTCGCGACTATCTTCATTCCATCGGAACATACGCCTGGACGCCGGAGATTGGCGGAAGCGGCTTTTGGCCTAGTGTTTCGGAAATTATTCCCCTGGTCAGCGAAAATGTTTATCCGATGAAATATCTCACCTGGGTGTGTGGCGCGTTTGCGGATTTTCAAAATTATGACTTGTTGGGCAAAGGATATGTAGAAGCCACCGATACACTCTCGCTAAAAATTGCAGTCAAAAATCGTGGCTTAACCCGACCCGCCGATAATGTGGAAGTCGATGTCTCGACCAATTATCCGCATATTATTCCCCTCCAAACAACCGTTAATTATGGTCAAATTCCGGCCCGACAAATTGTTAGCAACGCGAATAATCCGTTTCAATTGATTTTAGATGGCGGCGCTACCTATTTGGATGAAATCGAATTGTATGTATCCGTCTCCCAAGAGGGTACCGTAAGTGCACGGGATACCATTCGTGTTACGGTGGCCAAAACCGATGTACTGTTTTTTGATGATGCGGAAAACGGTATGGCCAATTGGATCCGCGGTGGTTCCGGTCATTCCTGGGATACGACCTTTGTGGATTTTTATGACGGCACTCATTCCTTTGCCGATTCTCGTTACGGCAATACCGCTAACAATACCAATAACTATTGCTTGACCATTCCCAATATAGATTTAAGCAACGCCGTTCATCCCCGGCTTGAATTTTGGGCAAAATGGTCTATTGAAGAAGGATATGATTTTGCCCGCGTTCAAATTAGCACGAATAACGGAACCTCCTGGACCAGCCTGGCCGGTAATTATACCATACCATTTCAGGGACAGCCGTCCTATTCTGCCGCTGAGCACTGGGTACAGGAAAGCATTGACTTATCTTCTTATATCGGACAACAAGTAAAATTTAGATTTATTTTTGACACTGACGGCGGTGTGGTGAGCGACGGGTTTTACTTCGATCAGTTTAGAGTAGTGGATTATACCCAGACCCCGGTCTCGATTTCTGAGCAACAAGACAACTTGCCTCAAGAACTCTCCTTAGCACAGAATTATCCCAATCCATTTAATCCGACTACCACTATACATTTTGAGCTTCCACCGAAGTATGCAGGGGAAACAGTAACTTTAAAAATTTTCAATACGCTGGGGCAGGAAGTTAAAACCTTAATTAAATCCGAACTATCTGCGGGAAGGAAGTCAATTGAGTGGAATGGAAAAAATAAGCTGGGTCAAGCCGTAAGTTCCGGTGTTTATTTATATAGCTTGCGTGTTGGTGATGAGCTGTTAACCCGAAAAATGTTGTTTTTGCAATAATTACCAACTATATTTATATGTTTAATTCACCTCTAAGGTCAAGGGCAGTTGATGTGAGAACTACTCTTGACCTTTTTATTTGAAAAGGCCGGGATTTACTCAATTGTAAGTTGAATGAGGACGCTGTATTTATTATATTCAGATAAATTTAGACTGAACGCGCCATGACAAAGAAAAAGAGAAGATCTTTTTTCAGTAAGAATAAAAATACCAAAGATTCCAGTATCGGAATTGAAATCAATGGCTTAGTGGTCTTTGCACTTGGCTTGCTGTTTTTCCTTTCCATATTAACCTACCATCAGACTGACCCTACCTTCGGGAATTTGACAAAAGAAAATAGTTATGAGAAAGTCGGTAACTTCCTGGGGGTAGCCGGTGCTACCGTTGCGAAACCGGTATTTCAGGCTACTTTCGGCTATGGTGCCCTGGTATTCCCGTTTCTGATGATGGTCTTAGGAATTAGTCTGTTGGTGCATTATCCGTTGAAAAAGCTGGTCAGATTGACATTAATCTCCCTTGCCTGGGGATACTTTATATCCATTGTCTTGGCCCTACCGGAGACGCTTCGCAGCTTTGGGCATTCGGAGGCTTACTGGCCGAGTGGTGTCCTCGGTGGCGTCACTACCGATATAGTGGCCAGGTTTTTAGGCAGATTCGCACTGGCGTTTTTGTCCGGGATTTTCTGTTTGATCCTTCTGATGTTGACCTTCCGTTTTCAGCTGTCAATCATACCGGTTTATCTCTTTAACCTTGCCAGACGACTGATAGTTGCGACCAGCGTCAAGCTACGGATATTCTGGCAATGGCTAAAGAAAATACAATGGATCCCTCAACCTTCAGGACGCACAATAAAGCATCATTCGGAGCAGCACAAGAAGAAGTTTTGGCAGTTTACTCGCAAAAAAGAGAAGCAAGTTGAAACCCCCGAACTGCTGGAAGAACCGGATCACGATCCCTCTGCCTTTGCTGAAATGCCCTTTGATGAAACCGCGATGGAAGAACCCGAAGAAAAAAATCCTTATGAGATTCCGGATTTGGATACCACCATAATGAACGAAAGTGTCAATCCTGAACCAAACTCTCACGAAGAGAAAGCTAAAAATAATGAAACCAACAGAAATGACGAACAGGACTACTCGGAGAAAGAACTGCAGTTGAGTGAAGCGGATGATTCTTTCCTTTTTCCAAGTCAACCGACCGACTATGAAATTGAAGAACTGCCCCGGGAACCGGAGGTTGATTATGATGCTCAGGTACAACAATCTTTGGCAACCTATAAATATCCTTCCCGTGATTTGCTCCATGAAGACGAATCGGATAATAAGATTTCGCGCGAAGAATTAATGGCCAATGCTGATTTGCTGGAAAATACGCTTGCTCAATTTGGCGTAAAGGCGTTTGTTAAAAAAGTTATCGAAGGGCCGGTTATCACATTGTATGCGGTGCGTCCTGCTGAAGGGGTAAAAATCAATCAAATTGTCAGCCTCTCCGATGATCTGGCCTTAGCAATGCGTGCCAAAGGCATTCGGATGATTGCGCCCATACCGGGTGAGGCCGCAATTGGTATTGAAATACCAAATCGGAAACCCTCAACGGTTTGGCTTAAATCAATTGTTCAATCGGAAAAGTTTGTCGATCATAGCGGTCAACTGGTGTTGGGGATGGGCAAAACAATTGGTGGCGAAGTCTTTTGCGCCGACCTGACCCGCATGCCTCACTTGTTGGTCGCTGGCTCAACCGGATCGGGGAAGAGTGTGGGGATTAATACCATGATTGCCAGTATTTTATATCGCGTTCCTCCCAGCGATGTTAAGTTCGTTTTGATCGACCCCAAAAAACTGGAACTGTCACTGTATGCAAAATTAAAAGATCATTACCTGGCTTATTGTCCTGATTTGGATGAAATTGTGGTCACCCATCCGCAAAACGCTATATTAATTCTGCGTAGCGTAGTAAATGAAATGGATGAACGCTATGACAAATTGGCTCACCTCGGAGTTCGCGACATCGTCGCTTATAACCGTAAACTGGAAAAATATGCCGAAGCCGGTGATTCAACCGATGACCATCGTCGGTTACCATATTTAGTTGTCATTATAGATGAGCTGGCTGATTTAATTTTGACCGCATCCCGAGAAGTGGAAGAACCGATCACCCGTCTGGCACAGATGGCTCGTGCAGTCGGAATTCATTTAATCGTGGCGACACAACGTCCGTCTGTTGATATCATCACCGGTTTAATCAAAGCTAATTTCCCTACCCGAATTGCTTATCAGGTAGCAACCCGTCCCGATTCCAAGGTTATTCTGGATATGTACGGTGCGGAGAAGTTAATTGGTGATGGGGATATGTTATTTCTGCCGCCTGGCACCGGTAAACCGGTCCGCCTTCAAAATCCGTTTATTTCCACCGAAGAAGTCGAACGGATTATTAAACATATTCGAAATCAACCCAAGTTTCCACCCTATCCGCTAAAATTGGTTCGGGCCAAAACCGAAACCGGGGCAAATGCAAAAAAACACCTGGAGCAAGACGATCTGTTTGACAAGGCCAGAGAGATTGTCGTTCGGCATCAACAGGGCTCAATTTCTTTGTTACAGAGAAAATTAAAAGTCGGATATGCGCGCGCGGCCAGATTAATCGACGAGTTAGAGGAAGCCGGTGTTGTTGGTCCAGGCCAGGGCAGCAAAGCACGAGATGTCTTAATTTCTTCTTTTAGTGATACATAAAACGATAAGGTTGATCAATTTTATGAAAGAAGCCAACAGAACATTTTTATCATCAATAGTTTATTTGTTAATATTTTTAACCTTTTCAAACAATTCTTTGTTTGGCAAAGATATCGATGACATTATCGCGGAAATGCAGAAAAAGTATCGCGATACCGAAGCTATTTTAATTCAATTTAAAGAGATTTCGCGATTTTCTCTTACCGGAACGCAAACTGAGGTTATGGGTACTTTGAAAATGAAAGGAAAAAACAATTTCCGCTTGGAATCTGAAGATCAGGTGTTGGTTAGCAACGGCGAGACACTATGGCGTTATAATAAAATAGAAGACCAAGTGCTGATTGATAATGCGCGGAAAGATGAGCAGGAAGTTGAATTCAATAACTTTTTATATGAGCTGGAAGATCACTATTTTAGTCAAAAGGTGGACGAAACGGAGCCAGATGGCGAAAAAATTTATACCATCAAATTAACTCCGAAGCCCTCTGAACAAAGTTACTTTACCTCCATTAAGGTTTGGGTAGAAGAGGATAGCTGGGAGGTTAAAAGAGTTATTTACACAGATTATAACGATAACGAGACCGAATACATTGTGGAAGAGATTAACTTTGATCCCTCTTTTGCCGAAAATACATTCACATTTTCACCGCCGGAAGGTGCGCGTGTGGTCGATCTGAGATTCTAAGTTTTTAGAAAGAATGGTAAAGATTTTTTGCATCACGCCGATTTCTATAAATTTATATAATCATAATTTCAATATATTTTTTAGCCGGACATGGCTTCCGAATTTTAAATTTGCGAGGGGAGAAAAGTGGAAGATTATATTGAACCTCAGGAAAATGAGAATCAGATCAGTTTGCAGGATTATTTGCGAATCCTGTACCGAGGTCGTTGGATAATTTTAGCCGCCTTCCTGGTAGTGTTATTGGGTACGGCATACTACACTTTCACCACACCGTCGGTTTATCAAGCAACGGGTAAAATTCTGGTGGAAAGCCAGGGTTCTATGGAACGTGCGTTATTTAATGTGAATTATATCAACAATCAATCGACGTTGATTACCAATCAGGTGGAAATATTAAAAAGTCGGAAATTGGCGGAGCGGGTGGTGCTTCAACTAGAATCAGCTCCTTATCGAGATTCTCTCTCCATATTTCAGCCCAATTCCAATGGCAACTATATGGTATTTCGCAGCCAGGTTGATTGGATCATGGGCCATTTGGAAGTGAATCCCAAAAAAGATACGGATATTATTGAAATCGTTTTCACGGCGGGCTCACCCTTCGAAGCAGCTAAAATTTGTAATGTAGTAACCAAAACATTCCAGCAATTAAATAAAGATTTTAACCGCAGCGAATTTAAGGAGTTACGCCGTTTTCTGGAATTCCAGTTAAAAAAGAAGAGTGAAGAGCTGCAAAAATCCGAAGAGACGCTTCGTGAGTATCGTGAAGATGAAAAATTAGTGGCATTGGATCAATATACGCAGGAACTGATCACTCGTAGCGCCGAGACCCAGGCGCAATTGGAAGCGACCTTAATCGCACTCGAAGCCGCCCAGGAGCGGAAACGTAATTTAGAAAAACAGTTGGAGGACCGTAAGGATGCGCTGGCAATGGAAGTGACTGAAATATCCAGTCCTTTATTAAAAGAATTACAGCGTGAATATGCCAAGATGGTTAATGAAAAAGTAAAATACGAGACGCTCATTGCCCAGGAACAGACAGTCGATCCACAAGTGTATAAAATGGAACTAAAAAGTCAGACCAACCGAATTAAAGCAATTCAGAAAAAGCTTCAGGAAGAAGCGCAGCGAATTGCCAATACAAGTATGGTTTCCGATCCGATGCAAATTGCGCAAACACTGATCAGTTCGATTCTCCAGGCTGAAACTGAAATTAAAGGGAACCGGGCCCGGGTTCAGGCTCTGCGAGAAGTGGTTAATCAATATGACAAACAGTTGGAAAAACTACCCGGACAGGCCTTAGAACTGGTTCGGTTGCAACGCCAGGTTGAGGTTGATCAAAACACCTACGTTTTACTTACCGAAAAATTAGAAGAAACCAAAATTGCCGAGGCCCGCCAGAAGAGTGCCATTCGAATTCTTGACGAAGCCATTGAACCACGCGCCCCTATCAGCCCTAAAAAGAGGCTGAATCTACTGTTAGGTGCATTAATTGGGTTAGGATTAGGTGTCGGACTTACATTCCTCATCGAATTTTTTGACGATTCTATCAAAAACCCGGAAGAGTTGGAACGAATGGGATTTCCGATTTTGGCCATTATTCCTCAGATAGCTCCCCGAGAGTTGAAATCAAGAAAACGATTTTCCACTAACGGAAATAACGGAGACCTTACCAACACCGAAAGTATTGAAGCAAGATTAGTAACCCACTTGGATCCAAAGTCTCCCGTCTCCGAAGCCTACCGAACTTTACGCACCAATATTCAGTTTCAAAAAATGAAAAATAGAGATCAAACGATTTTGGTAACCAGCTCTGCCCCCAAAGAAGGTAAATCTACCACCATTGCCAATGTTGCCATAACCATGGCGCAAATGGGTAGCAAAACCTTACTGGTGGATACGGATTTACGCCGCCCGGTTATTCATTCAATTTTTAATTTGAAAAAAGATAAAGGCATCACCAACTACTTAATCGGAAAATTGACCTTTGAGGAAGTTGTGAAACCGACTTTTATCGAAAATTTATTTTGCGTAACCTCAGGGCCTTTACCTCCGAATCCTTCGGAAATGCTCTCATCGGGGCAAATGGATGAGTTTATCCGAACCGCGCAGGAAAATTTCGATCTGGTGCTATTTGATAGTCCACCGATTATTGCGGTGACAGATGCGGCGATTTTAGGCTCAAAAGTGGATGGCACATTGTTAGTAATCAGGGCCCATCAAACACAAAAAGAAGCAGTACAACGTGCCAAGACGTTGATGGACAATGTCCAGGCGGGTATTCTGGGATGTCTGTTAAATAGCGTGAACATCGACCGAGCTTATGGCTCATATTACTATTACTACTATTATCATTATTATAGTTATTACGGGCATGATCTCAAACGCCGTAAGAAAAATAAAGTGGCTTAAAAAATCAAGGAGTGAGCATGAGGATAACCATCGTTGGAACCGGTTATGTCGGGTTAGTAGCAGGGGCTTGCTTTTCGGAAAGCGGCAACCATGTCATCTGTGCGGATAAGGATGAACGCAAAATCAACATGTTGAATGAAGGTGAAATACCGATTTACGAACCCGGTTTGGATTTGTTGGTCGAACGCAATAAAAAGAACGGGCGGTTAAGTTTTACGACAAATATGCAAGAAGGAATACAAAAATCAAATGTCATTTTCATCGCGGTTGGCACACCATCCGACGAAGATGGCTCAGCTGACCTTTCCCATGTGCTGGCCGTAGCTAAAACCATCGGACAGTATATGAACGGATATAAAATTGTGGTTAACAAAAGTACGGTTCCGGTTGGCACTGCCGAGAAAGTCAAAGTGACAATCAAAAGGGAAACCGATTCGGAGTTTGATGTGGTCTCCAATCCCGAATTTTTAAAAGAAGGTGCGGCGATTGATGATTTTATGTATCCGGATCGAGTTGTGGTCGGAACCAGTAGTCCTAAGGTTGCAGAGGTGATGAAAGAGTTGTACGCCCCGTTTGTCCGTACCGGAAATCCGATCATTGTGATGGATGAGCGCAGTGCGGAGTTGACTAAATATGCTGCAAATGCTCTGTTAGCCACCAAGATTTCGTTTATGAATGAAATTGCCAATATGTGTGATCGCATTGAGGCAGATGTGGAAATGGTACGTAAGGGAATCGGTTCGGATAAACGAATCGGATTTTCCTTTATTTTTCCGGGCGTCGGATACGGCGGCTCCTGTTTTCCCAAAGATGTGAAGGCAATCATTCGTACCGCTCGGGAATGTGATTATCAATTAAAGGTGTTACGGGCGGTGGAAGAGGTTAATGAAGCTCAAAAATTAATTTTAATTCCCAAAATATTGAATCACTTCAATGGCTCTGTGGAAGGGAAGACCTTTGCGTTATGGGGATTAAGTTTTAAACCAAAAACTGATGATATGCGGGAAGCGCCTTCTGTACAACTTATTAAAGAATTACACCGATTGGGCGCCAAACTACATGCACACGACCCGGTTGCCATGAATGAAGCTAAGCGCTTAGGCCTCGAACAATATGTGACGCTATTTGATGATTACTATGATGCGATTAAAGGCGCGGATGGATTAATTCTGGTCACAGAATGGCTAAATTACAGAGAGCCGGATTTCGATTTGATAAAACAATCTCTCACCTCTCCGGTAATTTTTGATGGACGAAATATTTACTTGCCCTCAAAAATGAAGGAAATGGGATTTTCCTATTATGGCATTGGACGACGATAATACAAAAAGAAATTAAAGGGTGTATGTATAAATAGCTTCCCAACTTAAGACAACGACGAAGCAGAGTTTCTGTTACCTGTGCGTTACAAAGCTGGAACTTTGCAACGAGTATTGAGATTTCTCAAGAGTTGCTGAAGAGTTGTTATCTATAATTAGCAGCTTAATTATAAAAATGGAGTAAAGTGAAAGAGAAATTATATGGATTTATTAAAAAGAATTAAAGATCGAGAAGTGGTCATCGGCGTGGTTGGCTTAGGTTATGTGGGCTTGCCATTAATTTTAGAATTTGTTGAGAAAAACTTTTCAACCATTGGCTTTGATATCGATGCTGCCAAAGTTCAGCAGTTAAATGATGGCAATTCCTACATAAAACACATTTCCGGAGAGCGAATTCGTCAAGCGCATTCCAGAAAATTATTTAGGGCCACTGATGACTTTAGCGAATTAAAGAATACCGATTGCATTTTGGTCTGTGTACCAACTCCCTTAAATAAGCATCGTGAGCCAGACATTTCTTACATTCTGAACACATCCGAGACGATCTCACAATACTTACAAAACGGACAATTGGTGGTTCTGGAAAGTTCGACATATCCAGGTACTACTGAAGAAATCATGCGTCCGACTCTGGAAAAATCGGGATTGAAATGCCATGAGGATTTCTATCTGGCCTTCTCTCCCGAACGGGAAGATCCCAATAATATCAAATTTACAACCCGTGCGATTCCCAAAGTAATCGGCGCAAACGATCCGCACTCATTAGAACTGACCAAGACCCTTTACGATCAGGTCATTGTTAAGACTGTTCCGGTGAGTTCCAGCCAGGCGGCTGAAGCCACAAAATTACTGGAAAATATTTTCCGGAGTGTCAATATTGCATTGGTGAACGAGATGAAAGTGATTTTGGACCGGATGGGAATCGATATTTGGGAAGTAATCGATGCTGCGGCAACCAAACCCTTTGGCTTTATGGCATTTTATCCCGGCCCTGGGTTGGGTGGTCACTGTATTCCCATCGATCCGTTTTATCTGACCTGGAAAGCCAGACAATACGATATTGCAACCCGCTTTATTGAATTGGCCGGTGAAGTCAATACGACCATGCCCTATTTTGTGGTGGAAAAAGTAACTGATGCTTTAAATAATCTTAAAAAGAGTCTAAACGGATCAAGAATTCTCATTTTAGGGATGGCCTACAAAAAAGATGTGGATGATTTGCGAGAATCTCCCACTCTAAAAATAATGGAAATATTAAACAATAAAGGTGCGAAAGTTGATTACAATGATCCGTTTATACCTGAATTGTGGCCGATGCGACATTACCAGTACACCAAAAAAAGCGTGGAGCTGTCCGCCGAATCTTTGAAATCCTATGATGCCGTATTGATCTCCACCGACCATTCGGCTTACGATTGGGAATTTATCGTGAGCCATGCAAATGCCATTATCGATACCCGCAATGCCACCATCAATGTAAATCACGATCGGGAGAAAATTTTTAAAGCATAGACGGACTCAGTTTTCTCTCATTTTTGATAGCGGTCAATTTTTGACCGCTATTTTTATGTACATTTGTTTGGTATAGATCATTATATATGTAGTTGAAAATCATAACTTTAACAGCGCTAAAAATAGACTTTGAATAAGGTTGGTAATCAGTTAAATTTTAGGTTAAATACTGCTTAGAATTACGAGAGAAAGGGCATGCTCAGAAAATTTAAAGTCATCATTATCGTCAGTGTCCTGCTTCTGATTGGCATCATTGGTGCTTTTGCTGCTCTATATACTTATACCAATGTGGTGGATAAATCCATCGCACAATTGCTAAATCGAATGATGGACGACAATGTACGAATTGAATACGCGGGTTTATCCGGAAATCTGTTGGGCACTGTTCGTATTGAAGATTTGAATGTATATCTTTCCGGGAATACCATTTCTTGCAAGAGAGTGGATTTGAATTATTCCCTCATTGATTTTGTAAAACGAAAATATATTATTGAACAGCTTCTTATTTTTGAGCCCAACATTTTTTTGCATGGCTCTAAAAGTGATACCACCGTTGCCACGCCCGATATCAAGGACATCCCAGTTGATTCCTTAATGGCCCAATTTAACTTGGAGGGATTTCCTTATCTTCAATTAGGCCGTCTAATTGTAAAAGACGGGCAGGTAATTTTCAAAGGACAGAATCAAACAGAAGCCATAAAAGATGTGCAACTCCAACTCGCGGCGGAAATAACCACGGAGAAAATTGCTATTCAGCCCAAATATATCCGGGGGAATTGGGAAAACCGTGATATTGAAATCAAAGATCTTTCTTTTAGCCTGACCGGAAGCAAGAAGCGAATCACTCTTAATCAGTTGGAACTTAAGGTGCCCGATTTAAAATTAGTCGGACATGGAGAGCTCGAGTTTGACCCGGGTTTCCGTTTCCTGGTGTTTGCTGATAGCAGCAGAATAGATTTAAATCTGCTTCGAAAATTGGTGCCGGAGTTCCCCTACCGGGAAGGATTCACAAAGTTTTACGGTTCGTTTATCGGCACACCATTGGATTTTAAAGGCGAATTATTTCTCGCCGGTAAATTTGATTCGCTTCGAGTTCATCATCTGAAGACGAATTATCAGCGTCAACAAGATCGCTTCGATTTCGAGGATATTAGTTTCCGATCCAACTTTGGGGCGTTGAATGGTGTGGCCAGTATTTCTTCCAGGCATGGCAATCAAATAGCGTTACAATTCAGGGAAGTAGATTTGATGCCTCCCGGATTTGTTACACAACCTACCGATTTGAACGGAGACATCGATTTTCGATTCGACGATTGGGATCTGCAAAATTTTGATGGTGATGGCGAAATTCTGCTCCATTCTCTTAACTATGGTATGGCTCACATCGATTCGATAAATCTGAAGTTAACTGCCAATCGGGGGAACTGGCAAATTCTCGATCCTTCTCGCATCGTTGTTGCCAAAAATTCGGTGTTCAATTTAGCCGGAAAGGTCAATAGCGAGCAGGTTTTAGATATCAACGTTAGTACTCAAAATAACAATTTAGATTCCCTATTGTCTCATTTCTCCATTCCGGAGGCGGGAGGAACCGGAAACCTGGATATGCATTTCACGGGCAACCTGACCGACCCATCGGTTGCGGGACAGGTCAGGATTGATAGCTTATATTATCAAAAGTCGGTGATCTATGGTATCTACGGTGATTTTAATCTAACCGATTTGGTGGAGAAGCGACGCGGCAATTTCGATCTGGAAATCGCCACCGGGTTCGTCGGGGATATTTTCTTAACCAGCGGTCAAATAAAATCGCGTCTCCACGAAAACCGGGTCTTCCTCGATCCCTTTCAATTTTATAGTGAAGAGAACTCTTTCACCATCCGGGGGGTAATTTTTGCCGATGAAAATGCGATTGAAGTCTTGTTGGCTCGTCTGGCCATAGAGTATCAAAACTATTCTATTGTGAATGATAAGCCGGTGCGCACCAGATTTTATGCGGATACCCTTAACATCGATATGTTTTCGTTACGAGCAGCGGAGTCCGGATTTATCTCCGCTAAAGGATTCTTAGCTTTTGAGGGCGAAAGTTCACTTTCCCTGAAACTTAACAACATTCGTTTAGAGCCGTTTAATCAATATCTGTATTGGCATCATTCCCTGAAAGGTTATATCGATACCCAGATGGATTTTACCGGTAAAATAGATAATCCGGAAGTTATTCTGGGATTATCACTCAATGACCTCGTTTTTGACGGGAGAGCGATTGGTAAGGTAGAGAGCGAATTTTATTACAGAAATCAGGGGCTTGGGGTCAATTTCTTTAATTTTGAGCGGGGTGAAAATTCTTATCTTACCGTCAACGGCGGCATCAATCTCTTATTTGATGAAGAAAACGGAGAACGGCAAATTTCCGGTAGCACCCCTTTAAATATGAATGTTGTCCTGGGTAATATGATGTTTGAAGATTTTAACGATTTTTTTGATTTTAATTATCCGGTGGAAGGCAGCATTTCCGGGCGACTCGACTTGGCCGGCACACTAGGTGAACCCAAAGGAAGTCTTAACCTTACCGGTAATGATATTCGCTTTGCCGATCATATCTTTCCTGAATTTGTAATTGACACCCGGATTCAACCGGACCGAATCATTCTGGATTTAGCCTCGATTAACTATTTGAATACGCAAATTTTAGTCAATGGATTTAAAACTATTAATTGGGATTTCCAGTCTCCCGAAGCAACCTTTCGAGACAAAAATTTTCGCTTAAGAGTCAAAATAGAGGATGACAGCCTGAATTTTTTGGGAGCATTGAATCCGGAGTTAGATCGCTTAATCGGCGATATAAAAATCAATGCTCTCTTAGAGGGAGAATATGATGATCCTGAAATAACCGAGTCTGATATTCGGATCCGTGGGGGCAGGTTGTTTTTATCCAAGTTGGAAAATTCCATTAATGAAATCGATATGGATGCTCATTTTGAGCAACCTTATTTGGTGATTGATAAACTGACCGCACGGTCTCCGAAACAGTATTACCAGGAAAATTTCCTCGAAAAGTGGGTGCGAAAAATCAGAAATTTGTTATTTGCGGACAAACGAACCGGAAATATCAGGGGACGCGGCAGGATTGATTTTACCCACTTGGACAGACCCAAATATGATTTGCAAGTCTCACTTGACAATGTCTATGCTAACTATTTTCTGGAAAACACCCAGGTTGTGGTGAGCTCAAATAATGTCCATGTCAGTGGCAGAGACACAATTCTGATTGAGGGTGATTTGCTGGTCAATGAAGGTGATATCGTCGTTGATTTTGAAGAGTCAGAAAAAAATGTGTTGCTCTCACCGTCGTTACGAGAGGAGCCGCCGTTTGTGGAATACAACTTTGACATAGAAATTCTTCCCAATTTCTATGTGCGCAGTAGCGAACCGTTAAACTCCTTCGATCTGCAATTGTCAGGCAATTTGCGGGTGATTCAGGAGGCGCGCTCTCTGCTGGAAATGAATGGCACCCTGGAAACCAGTGGCGATTACTTTATTCAGGGAGAAGATTTCGAAATTCAAAGCGGGAGAATTGATTTTGTGAATCCCAAAGAATTACCGGAGGTGAATCTATTTGCGCAGAAGCGGAAGAACAATTTTGTTTTTAATTTGAACGTTCGTGGCAGAATCGATCAACCCGAAAAAGAAATCACCGTTCAGGATGAGATGGGGAATACGGTTTATTTGCCGGATGTTAAGGATAAAATGGCTTTGTTATTGTTTGGCGTACGCTTTGATGAATTGGGCACTTCAACCGATTCGCTGTTGCTGCAAAAAGGGGAACAAGTTTTGACCCAGGCCGTTATTTCGACGATTGAGAGTGAAGCGCGGACGTTTACAGGATTGGATCAAATCCGGCTGGACGCCCAGGAAAGCTTCTTCAAAAGTAGGCTTAATAAACCGTCTACTTTGGCATTGGGGAAATACCTGACTTCCAAGCTTTACTTAGAATACAAGTCAAGATTGGCGTCCTCCGGAGTGGGGAATATTCCCAGCCCATCGCTCTCCTGGGAGGCGGGTAATGAAGTCTATCTCCAGTATCGGTTAAACCGCAACTGGTCGTTTTCCACTATATTTCAGAAAACACTGGAAGGCAATGATAAAGTCAAGTTGGACATTAGCTGGCAGGTTAGTTTTTAAGATGCTAATGAAATTATTGTGGAATAGTACTGTCATTTTGCGGCACACAGTGCTCCCTGTGGGAAAAGCGGGAATGCAGTTTTTAGTTAGAGGAGATAGATTCCCGCTTAAAACCAACCTGCCTGAGCAGATAGGCGGGAATGACATGGTGCGGGGTTTTAGAAACAAAAAATACAGATTCATCCTCAACGCTTCAAATAGAGCAATTTTTAAAACTACCATATTTTGTTTGGTCTTTCAGGTTTTCTCCGTCTCCCTCTATGCTACCTCCGGCTTGAAGGTAGAAAAAATGTCGTTTATCGGAAACCAATCCATTTCCGACAATAAATTAAAACAAATCCTGAAAACCGAAGAGGGCAAGACATTCAATCCCCGTTTCTTAAAGTTGGATCAGATCCTTTTGACCAATTATTATAATCTACAAGGTTATTTGGATGTCTATGTTTCTTCATCTTTTAGCAGAGAGGCCAATAAGATTCATGTGGAATACCACATTAAGGAGGGGACCCGTTATTATCTGAAAGAAATTCAATTCAAAGGCAACCAATTGACCACCGTTGAGGACTTACGCAAACAATTTACAATTAAGAATAGCGAACCCTATCAAAAAGAAAAAATAGATGCGGGATTGAATGCCATAGAAAGTTACTATTTGAATAATGGCAAGCCCTATGCAGTATTCTCTGACAACCGGGAGGTGATTGACGATTCGCTAATAATATTAACCATATATATCCAGGAAAATGAAACCGTCTATATTCAGGATATCCATTATGAAGGCATGGATTTGGTAAAGAGTTTTTTGATTCGGCGCGAATTGAAAATAGAAAAGGGAGATATTTATTCACGGGAAAAGATTGAAAAATCGCAGCGAAATATTTATAGCACCGGTTTATTCAAATTTGTTGACTTTCGGTTGACCCCTATCAACAATGATCGAACCCGGGTGCAGTTGACCTGGACAGTTGTTGAAAAAAAGCCCCTCTGGGTGGGATTCCGATTTGGCGTTGGACATGAATCCCGGGAGGAAACCAGTGACTTAACCACCTTTGATTTTACCGCTGAGGCTGGACATCGCAATTTATTCGGTACCGCGCGCAGCATCTCCGTCAGCGCGGTGCCTTCATTTATCTATTCCAGCGAAAATCCCGGCGATCCGAAAAAAATTCTTAATCCGCGAAATCAATATAGTTTCACCTATGTGGAGCCGTACGTGCTGAACACCAGAACCCCGGGCATTTTTAAGGTTTCCTATTCACAAGAGAGCCGTCCCATTTCCCCGGCCGATTTAAATATTCTTTCCGTCTCCTTTAACATCAGTCATTCTTATGAAAACTACTGGTCTTATACCAGCGGAATTTCTTTCCAGAGGGTGGAAACGCCTTCCGACTCCATTCTGGAGGTGGTTTCTCAGGGGCAAAATAAGATTTATGCCTTCTCCATCAATCCCACCAAAGACAGACGGGATAATGTGATTAATCCGCAGCAGGGCTATTTGCTGGACTTTCGAAACCGCTTTATTTATGCAACTAGCGAAGAAAGCCAACAGGGCAGAACAAGGCTCATTACCAATACGTTTTATAAATTTATTGCTCAGTGGAATCGTTATCAAAGATTTATGTTGAATGAGAATTGGATTTTGGCCTCACGTCTTCGTATCGGCGGAATGGTAGAAGCGAATGGTGGGCAGCTAATTCGGCGTATTCCCTTAACCGAGCGTTTTTTTCTTGGTGGCGCTTCTACGGTCAGAGGATACCAGGAGCAATCCATTGGCGGATTCGACAACGTGGTTGAATCGAACGGTGATAGCATTCAGGTGCCGATTGGCGGCAAGTATATGGCCCTGGCCAATCTGGAATTGCGCATCCCCTTAATCTGGCTGTTGCAGGGTGAAGTTTTTCTTGATGCCGGTAACATTTGGCAGGAGTTCGACAAGATTCAGCCCCTGTCTTATAAAGCAGGAGTCGGCGCCGGATTGGCGATCATTACCCCATTTGGTCCGATCCGCTTTGATTATGGTATAAAACTGTTTCCTGAGGAAGGTGAATCCTTTGGGGAATTTCATATCGGAATTTCTTTTGCTTTTTAGTTTTGACTGGATGTACAGGATTAGCGGGATGAGTTTAACTTTAATTTCACTACCGGACACTTTTTGATTTTGATGCTCAAAAGGTGTAATTCCCGTATGTTTTTAGCGGGAAACTATCTCGCGAAAACCTTCCCGTCTAATTTAACTTTGCCAACATAATTTATCTCTAATTTGAATTTTCAACAATTTTATTTAAATTTGCCCACTTTTTTAACATATTATTATTAATACAGCTTATGACTTGGCAGAACAAAATCACATACGGCATCATCGGATTCGGACGGCATGCGGAAAAGCGACTTGCCCCGGCGTTCAAGCAATCGGAAATCGCAGAACTAATCGCCATTCAAAAAAGGGATCGAAGCGCGGTTGAGGAGAAACAGGCTGCTTTTGAAATTCCCGAAGGCTATACCGATGTCCAGGCATTGGTGGAGTCTGATAACATAGACGCTGTTATCGTGGCTTCACCGCCTGCGTTGCATAAAGAGCAAGTGATCAGCGCGGCAGAAGCGGGAAAGCATGTGATGGTGGAAAAACCAATGGCGACCCATGCCGGTGAGTGTGAGGAGATGATTCACGCCTGTCGAGAAAATAGTGTTAGGTTTTTCGTGGCCTTTTGCATGCGTTATATTCATGTGGTTCAAAAAACGGCTCAATTAATAAAGGGTGGACGTCTGGGTGAGCTTCGCTTTATAGACGCTAATTTTGTGTTGGATGCAACCAGTTCAACTCGCACCTGGTTATCCGATCCGCGGCTTTCCGGGGGAGGCCCGGTGGCTGATTTGGGGGCACATCTG